>JGI12316J15310_10000215_pt4 | contig 11905 bp, 13 predicted proteins | sample MarCyaLeptolynsp_FD_15310 | JGI IMG/M metagenome (IMG submission 15310)
GTCTCGACGCCCGCGGCGTCTTTGTCGGGACAGCCGCCGAGCAGCCAACCCGTCACCGCCAGCCATGCCCGAGCCCTGTGCGTGTTCATCGCCGCGCATGCTACCTTGGCTCGATGACCGAAGGACCGCCGAGCCCCGGTGTTGGTCCGCACCCTCGACCGTGGCCCACCGATCCTCGTTTTGACCCGGAGCTACTCGAGCACGGGGATCGCCGCAACGTGCTCGACGGGTACCGCTACTGGCGAGTCGAGGCGATCGTCGCCGACCTCGATGCCCGGCGACACCCGTTTCACGTCGCCGTGGAGAACTGGTCGCGCGATCCCAACATCGGCTCGGTGGTCCGCTCGGCCAACGCCTTTGCTGCGCGGGCGGTCCACATCGTCGGCAAACGTCGATGGAATCGGCGCGGCGCGATGAAGACCGAGGCGTACCAGCACGTGCACCACCACGAGGACTTCGCGGCCTTCGATGCATGGACGCAGACCGAGGGATTGCCGGTCGTCGGGATCGACAACGTGCCCGGCGCCACGCCGATCGCCGACGCCGGGCTCCCTAGGCGCTGCGTGCTGCTCTTCGGCGAGGAGGGCCCCGGGCTGTCCGAGGCGGCGCGCCGGCTGGCGTCTACCGTGCTGTTCGTTCCGCAGTTCGGCTCGACCCGATCGATCAATGCGGGGGTCGCCGCCGGCATCGCGATGTACGAGTGGTGTCGGCGTCACGCCACCGACACGCCGCCGCCCGCGGGCGGAACGTGAGTCAACCCGGAGCTCGACGGCTCAGGCGACGGCCGACGCCGTGACGACGGTGTCGCCCCAGACCCGACACCGCTCGAGCAGCGGCATGATCGGCTCGCACACCTGCTTGGCCGTCGCAAAGTCCGGCTCGAGCCGCAGGCGCACCACGCCGTCGCTGCAGGTCAGCGCGACCGGTCGCCGCATGGCCCGGGGCTCGCGGGAAATCGCCTTGGCCACCAGCAGCGGCACGGCGGTCACGAGGTCGACGGTGTTGGCGGGGACCCGAATCTCGACGAACGAGGTTGGGGCGCCTTGTCCGGCGAAGTCGCCGTCGATGGCCACCCGCGGATTCTCCCCGATCGCCAGCCCGACGAACGTCTTGGGCTCACCGCCTCCGGCGGGGGTGAAATTTCGGGCGTACACCAGGAGCTGCATCGTCGTTCATCGCTACACCGCGGCGCCGGCCGGCCCAAGAAATCGACGCACAAATGGGGTAGGGTCCGGCCGTGCCGTCGATGATGGAAATCGCTGGGAAATTGGGCATTGCGCCTGAGCACGTCGTTCCCTACGGACGCGACAAGGCCAAGGTCGATCTGGCCGTTCGCCAGACCCCGCGGTCGGGCAGCGAGCCGGCGCGCCTGGTGCTCGTCTCCGCGCTCACGCCGACCCCGGCGGGCGAGGGCAAGACCACCACGACGATTGGCCTGTCCGATGCGCTGGCCAAGCTCGGGCATCGCACCTGCGCGGCGCTGCGTGAGCCATCGCTCGGGCCGTGCTTCGGCATCAAGGGCGGCGGCACGGGGGGTGGCGAATCGCGACTCACCCCGTCCGACGACATCAACCTGCACTTCACCGGGGACTTTCACGCCATCACGGCCGCGCACAACCTGCTCTCGGCTGCGATCGACAACCACCTCCACTTCGGCAGCGAGGCCGACCTCGAGTCGCGCAAGGTGCTGTGGCCGCGCGTCCTCGACGTCAACGATCGGGCGCTGCGCAACGTGGTCGTGGGCCTGGGCGGCAAGACGTTTGGCATGCCCCGCCAGGGCTCGTTCGACATCACGGCGGCGTCGGAGGTGATGGCGATGCTGTGCCTCGCCGAAGATGCCGAGGACCTGCGTGCTCGCATCGACCGAACCCTGATCGGCTTCGACCGCGCCAAGAACCCCGTCACCGCGTCGGCAGTGGGGGCGACCGGCGCGATGCTGGCGCTGATGCGCGACGTCATTCATCCGAACCTGGCCCAGACCAAGTACGGAACCCCGGCGCTGGTGCACGGTGGACCGTTCGCGAACATCGCCCACGGCTGCAACTCGGTCATCGCGACCAAGACGGCCATGCACCTCGCGGACTGGGTCGTGACCGAGGCGGGCTTCGGCTTCGATCTCGGCGCGGAGAAATTCTACGACATCAAGTGCCGCAGCGCGGGGCTCAAGACCTCGGCCGTCGTCATCGTAGCCACGGTTCGCGCGCTCAAGATGCACGGCGGCAAGGCGCTCGGGGAGCTGGCCCAGCCCGACCCCGAGGCGGTGCTCGCCGGGCTGCCCAACCTGGCCAAGCACGTCGAGAGCGCCAAGCACCTCGGGCAGCGCCCGGTGGTCGCCGTCAACCGCTTCGCCGACGATGCGGACGCCGAGCTCGCGGTCGTCGAAAAGTGGTGCGGCGAGCAGGGCATTCCGTTCGCAGCGTGCGAGCACTTCGCCAAGGGTCCCGATGGTGCGCTCGACCTGGCCAAGAAGGTCGTCGAGACCGCGCTGTCGGGTGATCCGGTCGGCGAGACGGTCTACCCGCTCGATGCCCCGGTGCCCGACAAGATCGAGGCGGTCGCCAAGCACATCTACGGCGCCGACGGGGTCACCTTCACCTCGCAAGCCCACAAGGACCTCGCGCAGATCGACAAGCTCGGCTACGGCAGCTTGCCGATCTGTGTGGCCAAGACGCAGTCGTCGCTGTCGGACGACCCGACGAAGCGTGGTCGCCCCGAGGACTTTTCGATCACGGTGCGCAACATCCAGATCAACGCCGGCGCCGGCTTTCTCGTGGTGCTCACCGGCGACGTGCTCCGCATGCCCGGTCTGCCGCGTAAGCCCCAGTACGCGAACATCGATCTGGTCGACGGCGTAATTGTAGGCCTGCGCTGAGGTCGTCGGCCGCGTAAGCCGAGGCGTCGTCGCCCGTTGGGGCGGCGATGGCAGCTTTGGGTAGGGACGGCGCCGTGCTCGTCGGTTGGCTCGTGTGCATAGGCGCATGCTCGGACGACACGGCCGCGATGCCGGCGACCGACGACGGGGCACAGAGCACCGCTGGCGACATGGACACGCCCGGCGACGACAGCTCGACCTCCGGCGCCGGAACCGGTTCGGACACCACGGGCGAAGACCCGACCGGGGACGACCCGACGGGCCCCGACTCGACCGGGGCATCCGGAGCCTGTGGCAACGGGGTCGTCGAGGCCGACGAAGCGTGCGACGACGCCAACGACGTCGGGACCGATGCGTGCTCCAACCTCTGCACGCTCAACTTCGAAGTCGCCTGGACGGTTTCCGTCGACGCGGGGACGGGTGGGTTCGATCTCGGCACCGATGTCGTCGTCGCGCCCGACGGCACCGTCTACGCGGTGGGTTCTTGGACGCCCGTCGGCACGCGCGAGCTCTGGATCGCGCAGTTCGGTGCCGACGGTTCTCCGGGCTGGACGACGAGCTACGCGGGGGAGGGCTCGTTTGCGGGAGCCGCGAGCGTGTTGTTGCACCCCAGCGGCGACCTGCTGGTCGGGGGGCGGGTCGAGGCCGCGGACGAGGTCTCGGATCCCCTGCTCCTTCGGGTGTCGGCCGTCGACGGCGAGATCCTCTGGACGCAGACCTACGACGGACCGGCGGACGATGGTGACGGCGAGGAGGTCATCCTCTCCATCGCGCTCGACGACGCCGACGACCTCGTGATCGCGGGCGGATACGAGAGCGAGGAGCAGGAGTCGCCCTTCGTGGCCCACGTCGCCGCGGCAGACGGCGCGCTGACGTGGATGACCGATCTCGGAAGCTTGCCCGGGTACGAGGCTGAAGCAGTCCGGGCGCTCGTCCAGGCCGACGGCTCGATCGTCGTCGCCGTGCAGCGGAGCGGCAACGGCCTGCCGCTTCGGTCCGAGCTGCTCACCGTCTCCGCGACGGGGGCCATCGAGGACCAACACGTCGTCGGACCGTGGGCCATCGAGGACCTTGCGATCGACCCCGAGGGTCGCCTGGTCGGCGTTGGCTACATCGAATCGGACACCTTCGACATTCTCGTGGTCGCCCTCGACGAAGTCTACGAGGAGCGCTGGCGCTCGCACGTGGATGGCCCCGCCTACGCCCAGGACTTCGGGCAGGCGCTCGCCCTCGACGACCATGGCGATGTCGTGATCGCGGCGCAGTGGGGCGAGAGGGGGCAGGCGCGCAACGCCGTGGTCCGCCGCTACGACCTCGAAGACGGTGACGTCGCTTGGACGTCGACGTACGACAACGAAGAGGCTCACCTCGACGACCGCGCGTGGGGGATCGCGACCGGACCCGACGATGCGATCGTCGTGGTGGGATTCGAAACCGTTCTCGGCGAGCAGCTCAACGCGTGGGTCCGGCGGCTCAACGCCCCTTGACGCTCAGGCGCCGGTCTTGGCGGTCTTCATGACCGCCGCGTAGACCCCGTCGCGCGCCGTGCCCGAGGACACCAGCGCGCGAGCCTCCTTCAGCTCTTCGTCGACGAGCTTCTTGAAGTTGTCCAGCGGCTGGGCGCCGCGAACGTAGCGACCGTTGACGAAGAACGCGGGCGTGCCCATCGCCCCCAGCGCGTGAATCTCCTGGGCCTGCTTCTTGACCAGCTCGGTGAGAGCCGGGTCGTTGCGATCGCGCTCGAACTGATCGACGTCCAGCGACAGCTCGGCGGCCCACGCCTTGAAGTTGTCGTCGGTCAGCTCGCGGCTGTTGGCGAACAGCTTGTCGTGCATCTCCCAGAACTTGCCCTGACGCCGGGCCGCCTCGGCCGCGACGGCGGCAGGGAAGGCACGTCCGTGCCGGCCGATCGGGTTGTGCTTGTAGACCACGCGTACGTCGTCTCCGTACTGCTCGACCAGGGCGTCCATCGTGTCCGTGGCGCGCTTGCAAAAGCCGCACTGGAAGTCGGACCACTCGACGATGGTGACCAGCGGAGCCGTGCCTCCCTTCGCCGCGCCCTCGGCCGAGACCTTGTACGTCGCCTTGGGGTCGGGACCCGGCGGGCGCTTGGCGGGGGCTTTGGCTTTGGCTTTGGCTTGGGCCTTGTCCGGTGGTGCCGCGGCGGGCGGCCGCTCCGTGGCCATCGCGGCCATCTTGCCCTCGAGCGCGTCGATCTTGGCCATCATCGCCATCTCGCGGTCCTCGGATGCGGCGAGTTGCTCGGACATGCGCGTGTAGCCGCCGTTGGCTTGGCAGCCCCCGATCCCTCCCACGGCGCCCACCGGCGCGAGGACAAACGCGGCGGCCCACGCCATCATCGAAATCTTGCTGCGTTGCACATCATGGCCAACGCGAGCGGGGGCGGCGGCATATCGGATATAAGTTCCGCCGCCATGAAGCTCGACCACGTCTGTGTCTATTGCGCCTCGAGCCGCAAGGCTCGTCCCGAGTTCCTCGACGGGGCGCGCACGCTCGGCACGATGCTCGCGCGCGCGGGGATCGGGGTGGTCTACGGCGGCGGCAAGGTCGGCCTGATGGGAGCGCTCGCCGACGGCGCGCTCGCGGCCGGCGGCGAGGTCGTCGGCATCATTCCCGAGTTCATGAAGGAGCTGGAGTGGGCACACGACAAGGTCAGCCACCTCGAAGTCGTGCCGGACATGCACACCCGCAAGCGCATGATGATCGAGCGTGCCGACGCGATCGTGGCGCTGCCCGGAGGCTGCGGCACGCTCGAAGAGCTGCTCGAGGCGATCACCTGGAAGCGCCTCGCGATTCACCTGCAGCCGATCATCGTGGCCAACCTCGCTGGGTTCTACGACGCGATGCTCGCCCAGCTCCAGACGTGCATCGACGAGAACCTCATGGATCCCCGCCACGAACAGATGTGGACGCCGGTCACGACCATCGACGAGATCGTGCCGGCGCTGCGGGCCGCAACGCCCTGGCCCGAGGATGCCCGGGGCTTCGCTGCGGTGTGAATCTCAGTCCTCGACCTGACCGGCCGCCGTCACGTGAAACTCGAACGGTCGCCTGCCGCCCGTGACGCTGACCTCGATCGTGTTGCCGTCCACGCGTGAAAACGACAGCTCGATGGTTTTGTCATCCGGCGTGGTGATCGCGTAGGTGCCTTGCTCGGGCACCGGGTCGATCGAGCGCATGTGTACGTCGAGAATGTCGGTCTCCCAGGTGCCGCGCGGGCCCGTCCAGTCGCGCTCGCCCTCGACGGTCAGGCAAACCGCCGTGGCGCCCTCGCACGCGGTGAAGGTCTGCGTCCGGTCGGCGCTGACGTTGACCGAGCCCATCTCGCCCACGAAGTCGAGGTCGGTCACGACGTGCCGGACGTTGCCGTCCCAGTTGACGACGACCTCGCCGTCCAGGGTGGTCTTGCCGCCGGTCAGGCCCTCGTAGGTGTGGGTGACCTGGAACGTCTCCCCGAGGTCCTCGAACTCGACCGTCACCACGCCGGCGTAGGTACGCCCGCGATACGTGCAGCTGTCGGATAGGTCGCCGAAGTCGATGCTGATCCGGCCTGGCTCCACCGCGACCTCGGAGCACTCGATCTGGCTGGCGACGAAGTCGCGGACCTCCTCGGCGACGGCCTGGGCCCCTTGGCCCAAGGTGAAGCTCGTGGTCAGCTCGACGATTTCCGTCTGCGTGCCGATGCCCTCGCCCATCAGGGCGACTTCGGCGACGGCTTCGCGCATCTCCGAGCGCGAGGCGGGTTGGTCGACATCGCACCCGATGGTGGCGACGGCGGCGAAGGTGAACGGCAGGGCGAGGAGGGCAAGTCCGCGACTCATGCCGACGGGTTGAGCAAGGTTCGTTCTCGTCGCAAAACCCAATGAATTCGCGGGGGCGGTTCGGCACCCACAGTTGCAGCACGCCACAGCCTTGATCGCAGTCCGTGGTGCGGACTGACGGGTCACAGGTGATACGTTGTCGGTCGTGGTGCTTCCGGTACGCCAGATGGCGGGGTTGGTGAGTGCGACGCTGCGCAGCGACCGGTCGCCGGTCCGACTGCCGCAGTCGCTCGAGACCCGGGCGGCGCGCTCACTGATGGGCCTGCGTCGACGCGCGGCGAAGCTGCGCCTCGGTCGGGTCGAGACCGACGGCTTCGCGATCCCCTATCTCACCGGTGGGACCGCCCATGCCGGTCGGGACGTCGTGTGCATTCACGGCTTTTCGGATACCAAGGACTCGTTCGTGGACGTCGCCGGGCTGCTCGGACGCAACCATCGGGTGTTCCTGCCCGACGTGCCCGGCTTTTCAGACGCCAGCCAGCCCTGGGAGTTCCACTACTCGCTGCCGGCGATCACCGAGGTGCTCGCCGGCGCCTTCGACAAGCTCGGGCTCGCCCGCTTTCACGTCGTCGGCAACTCGCTCGGGGGAGCGATTGCCGCCCAGTACGCGCTGACCCATCCCGAGCGGGTTCGCACGCTCACCCTCATCGGTGCGGCGGGGGTCGAAATGCCCGTTGCGAGCGAGCTCAAGAGGTTGATGGACGACGGGATCAACCCGTTTGTCCTGCAGACCTACGAGCAGTGGTCCGATTTCATCGAGATGGTGCTCGAAAAGCCGCCGCCGATGCCCGAGGTGGTGCGCCGCTACATGGCGCGGGTGTTCATCGGCCGGGCGGCGCTCAACTCGAAGATCATGGACGATCTGCTCGAGGCCGACTTCGACCTGACCGAGCGGCTGCCGGAGATCCGCGCGCCTACGCTCGCGCTGTACGGCAAGCTCGACCGCCTCATCCACCCGTCGTGCGGGCGCGTCTATCACGAGGGAATCGACCGGTCCCGGTTGGTCTATCTGCACGGGATCGGGCACTGCCCGCAGGTCGAGGTCCCGTCCGTCACCGCCCGCTTGGTCCGCGAGCTGTTCGACGAACAGAAAATGTGATCGGCGCCACGGTCCCTTTATGGTGTGGCCGGTGTTGGGATCGTCGGACACGATCGAGACACTACCGGTCGGCATTCGGGACTTCGCGACGTCCCGCGCGATTTGCCTCTCCTAAAATAGCTAACGCCCAAACCTGCTTGGACCCAATAAACATGACAACAGCCCAACGTTCGGCGCCTCGGCACGCCGCGCTCGGGATCGCCGCCGCCCTGGCGACCCTGACCGGCGTCGGCTGCGGCGACCCTTTCACCAACGAGCCCGCCAAAGAGGGCGAGCTCGGCGTCGGTAACTTCCTGTATCGCTGCGTCGGGGATTCCGATCCCTACTGCGACGAGGGGGGGACCGCGGACGACTTTCCCGAGGCGATCGCCGTCGGCGGCCGCTTCAACCTCGACTACAACCAGGACATCGACGGGGCTGTGCCTCGGGTCAAGTCCGGCTCGGATGCGATCGTGTCCGACGGCAACGCGCTGGTGATGGCGCGGGCCGGCTACGGCGTCGTGCTGGCCACCGAAGGCTTCGGCGACGTCGTCGACCTGCTGCACATTTCCGGTCGCGACGTCACGCGCATCGCGGTCACGACGATGGACAGCCAGGAGCTGCAGACGATCGAGCTCGCACCCGGGGAGCGCATCGCCCTGCAGGTGCGGCCGCAAGATGACCTGCGCACCACGCTTGGCGGCGCACTCGACTACGCGTGGCAAAGTGACGACGAGTCGGTCTTCGAGATCGCCTCCGCCGACCTCGACGAGTCGGTGGAGATCGAGGCGGTCGCGGCCGGCACGGCGATGCTGCTGGTGTCGACCGGCATGTTCACCCAGATGATCGAGGTCGAAGTCGACGGCGATGCCGGAACGACTGGCGACACCGGCGACACCGATGACACCGAAGGGATGACCGACGACACGGACGGCGACACGGAGTCGACGACCGGCGACACTGGCGAAACGGAAGGCGAGACGGACGAATCGACGGACGGAGAGACCGACGGCACCACCGGCGACGGTTCGACCGATGGTGGGTCGACCGACGAGTCGGGGGGCGAAACCACCGGCGACATGACGACGGGAGGCTCGGAAGGATGAAGACTCGCAACAACGCTCGTTCCATCCTCCGCCGCGTCGTGGGCGGACTGCTCCTGTCCGCCACGGCGTGCATGCCCAACTACGGCACCGTCGAGTTCGAAGCCGTCAGCACCCCGCCGGTTCCGGTGACGGTCCGCAGCTTTCTCATCGAGATGCCGGCCGGGGTCGCAGCCGTGGTCCGGGTGCGCCCCGTCAGCGAGAACAGCAATGAGTACGACTCGAGCTACAAGGTCGATCTGTTCTCGTCCGACCGCGACGTGTTCGTCGTCGAGCGCAGGCCCAGTCGGCGTGAGTTCGTGCTGATCGGCGTCAATCCGGGCTCCACGTGTCTGGAGGTGGAGATCGACGGACGACCCGAGGACTGCATCGACGTCGAGATCACCGCCCCCGAAGGGGGCTGAAATCGGCCCACGGTGCCGGCATCTTTTTTGCCGGCGCCGGGAACCGTCTGCGCGTTGCGTGCAAACAAGGGCCTGATGAGGGGATGGACTCGGCGACTACCGGTTCTGGTGGCATGGCTTGCCGTCGGCTGCGGTGACGACGGCGGGGCAACCCCCGCTGCGGATGCCTCGACGGCCGAACCGGGGCCGACCAGCGGCGACACCACGGGTGGGGCCGGGGACACCCAAACCCCCGAACCGGGCACCAGCGGCGGCATGGACGAGGGCACGACCGGCACCGGAACGACCGGGTCGACGACGGGCTGGGTCCCGGAGGCGTGCGAGATCGGACCGGGGGATGCCCCCGACTTCACGCTCCTGCACGCGGAAGGCGAGCTACCGGCCACCGACGCGACCATGTACGTCAGCTGCGGGGTGCAGGGGGCGTTCATGTTCGATCTCGGGCTGTCGATCGTCGGGGTCGACCACGCGGGCGAGGAGTGGCTGCCGTTTACAGTGATCGTGGACGTCGACGGGATGAATACGGTCGAAGGCGATCACTTCGTCGACCGCGAGATGCCGGTCTACGTCGGCTGCGAGGAGTTCGGCGGGGGGAGCAACCTCAGCGTGGTGATCCCGGACCAGGTCGGTACGGATCCCGCGGTGTTGGACGGTCTGACGTTCTCGATGCAGGTCGTGATGATGCCCGGTACGGACCAGGAGGTCGGTTTTTCCACCGAAGGCATCATCTCCTCGGTCGAGGACGAGCGCGCCTGGGAGTGGTGCTTTCCGTTCAGCGAGACGGATGGCGAAACGGATGGCGAGACCGACGGCACGACCGACGGAACGACCGGGGGGACCACCGGGGGGACCACCGGGGGCACGACCGGCTGAGGATTGTCCGTCCGGGGCTGGGAACCAAGTCCGGGTCGGTGGGAAACTGGGGTCCGCATGGTGAGCGGATTGCGGTGGCTTACGGTTGCGATGGCGGGCCTGCTCGTCGTCGGATGCGGGGACGACAGCGCTGATCCGGCCGTCTCGGACGGTTCGGAAACCGGGGCGGACGGGACCACGGGCGACACGGTCGATACGGGCGATCCCGACCCGGGCACGACCGGGACAATGGACTCGACGACGGGCGGGACCACCGAGGGTGGTCCGGAGATCTGCGGCATCGACGAGGGCGATGCGCCCGCATTCACGATGAGTCAGAGCGGCACGCCGGTGCCCGCCACGGATGCCTCGATCGAGGTCTCGTGCGGTGGCCAGGGATCGTTCATGTTCTATTTCCCGGTCAGCATCGTCGGCGTGGACCCGGGGAGCGACGACCAGGTGCCGTTCACGCTCACGATGGACGTCGACGGGATCGAAGCGTTCGAGGGCGAGCACTTCATCGACCGCAACATGTTCCTGTACGTCGGCTGCGACGAGCCACTGGACGGTCCGAATCCGAGCAGCTTCAACATCGTGATCCCCGATCAGATCAGCGCGACGCCCGAGGCGCTCGACGGGCTGACCTTCGCGATGGAGGTGGTCATGATGCCCGGCTCGACCCAGGAGGTCGGCTTTTCCGCCGAGGGGGTCATCGTGGCCAGCGAGGACGAAGGCGCCTGGGACTGGTGTTTTCCGTTCAGCGAGACCGAGGGCGAGACCGAAGGCGAGACCGAAGGCGACACCGATGGCACGACGGGCGGGACGACGGGCGGGACGACGGGCGGCGACTCCGGCGGCATGACCAGCGGGACCACCGGCTGACGTCAGCCGGAGCGCTCCGCTTCCCAGACGGCGATGTCGTCCAGCAGCGGGGCGCCGTCCTTGCCCGCGGCCAGCAGATGCGTCCGCGCCAGCTCGCCCGCGGCGGTGGCCTCGTCCCGACGATCGAGCCCATCGAGCGCCTGGGCCCGAGCGAGCAGAAGCTGTCCCTGCATGCGGTCGCTCAGCCCCTCGTGGGCGAGCGCCTCGTCCGCCACCCGCAGCCCGTCCGCGTGCTTGCCGACCTGGACCCACGCGTAGGCGACCACGCGCAGCATCTCGGTGTGCGGGAGCGTCCCCGCCGGGACGAGCGCCTCGATGATCGCGCGACCTTCGGCGATGGCCTGGGCGGTGCGGTCCTCGAGGCCGAGCATCGAGCACGCGTTGGCCAGATTCATTCGGAGGGCGCCAGCGGGAAAGTCCGCGCGTTCGCTCTCGAGCTCAGACTCGATCACGTCGTCGTAGATGGCGACCGCTTCTCGCCAACGGTCGAGCTTGCCGTAGGCCGACCCGAGCTGGGCCTGAGCGACGCGGACGTTGTACCGGGCCTCGCCGTGACCCGCGGCAAGATTGAGATCGATCGCCTCCTGCAAGATCGGGACGGCCTCCTCGGGCCGGTCGAGCAGCGTCAGCGTCATCCCCCGCATCAGCGCGGCGGCGGAGCGCACGTTGGGGTGCCAGGACGGGACAAGGCCGAGCAGCGTGTGGGCCCGGGTCGCCGTCTGGTAGCTCTGCTCGAGCGCGTCGTTGTGCATCTGCGCCTGGGCGAGTCCCGTCAGTACGCCGGCGATGCGCGGGCTGCCGCTGCCGTAGACGCCCTCGTAGGTCACGACGCCAGCCTCGAGGTTGGTGAGTCCCTCGGTGACCTTGCCCGT
>JGI12316J15310_10000015_pt7 | contig 11891 bp, 14 predicted proteins | sample MarCyaLeptolynsp_FD_15310 | JGI IMG/M metagenome (IMG submission 15310)
GTCCCGATGACTACTCGTCCTTGCCAGATGCGGGGTCAGGCCCCAGGCGATTGTTCGAGCTCGGTCGTTGGGCTAACAACGTGACAACCTGTGCTACCGAACGGTGTCTAGCACCTGGGTGGGAACGGTTTGTCACGTTCTCTTTTAGAATAAGGCAGCCCGCGCTACTGAACGGTGTCTAGCACCGAGGATGGGACGGGCTTGCCTTAATTTCAAGATACAAGGATGGGCAAAGCGAAGCGGGCCCATCTATATCCTGGGATGGGCACGGGCGCTTGCCCTTTGCCCATCCTACGGGACTGTTAGGACGTTGTTTTTGTCGCTGCGACTCGAGTCGCCATTTTTTAACCGAACAGTATTGATACGATCTCTGACGTTGGGTTGCCACCAGCCGCTCGTTGGTTTGGGAATCCACAGCTGGTACCAGGGCACGCCATCGATGCCCGCGCCGCCTGCGTTTTCGGCCACCTACTCCCAGACTTGCTGAACGTTACGGGCATCCAGCAGCACTCCATCAGGCGATCGTTCATTTTCTGTCCTCTACTGTCCTCTATTGCTTGCACTCCATGAACCGCATCAAAGACGCCATCTGCCAGACCCTGAGCGATCCGTCCGGGATTCTGGAAAATCCCTATACCGGCATTGCTGGATTGATTGGGACGTTTGGCAGCTTTATTGCCGATCAGTCAGGGGGGGGATATTACATTCCGTTGCTGATGATGTTGCCCGTGTTTATCTACGGTATCTGGAATCAATCGCGTCGACGGGCAATTTATACCCACGAGGCGATTCCCCTGCCGATCGTGATTAATATTTCGAACCCCGCAAGCAGCGAAAATGCATTGAATGCTCTGTTTCATCTGATCGAGAAAACCGGGCGCTATGGCCGCCACAAAGCGAACCTGGCTAAATATTGCAATATTGATGCCAGGGAGCTGGTGTTTGAGTATCGCAATGATATCCACAATCGGGAGATGCTGCAGGATTTCCTCAAGATTACGCGCTTCAACCTGGAGCGGCTGAAGCAACAGACGCCGAAAAATACGACCATCCATCTGGCCTATATTGGGCCGAGCAGCGTCGGCGTTCTGGTGGGGACGATGTTCGGCACGGATGGGGTGAAGATTTTTCAGTACAACAAGTCTTCCGATAGCTATTATCCGGCGATCGAGGTCAAAGACCGTCGTTTAAAGGAAGATATTACCGAGTTTGAGAAGTTGGAGCGACAGAAGACTGAAAAGTCAGCCGAGCGGGTGGTGGTGGCGATTGATGTGGCGGCGCACAAAATCCGACTGAGCGATCCGGAGATTCAGGGTTATGGCGATCTGATCCATCTGAAGAGTAGGTGTGAGGGCACGATTGCGGCCAACGAGGATTGGTTGCAGTATTGCCGGGAAATTTTTAAGGTGCTGAATCTGGCCCAACAGCAGGGGTACGAGGAAATTAAGCTGGTGTATTCGATGCCAGTGGCGCTTGCCATTGCTGTGGGCATGGCGGCGCAGAACTACTGGCCGATTTTGCTGACTAACTACGACAAAGCGACCAATCGCTACCGCGACCTGATGCGGTTGAACGAGCTGACTTATTATTTTTAAGGTAGAGGGCAGAGGGCAGAGGGAAATATATGGTATGGTCTACTGCCGGATCGATGTCAGATCGATTGTTGTCTGACAATGTCAGGGTAAGTTTATTCAGCAGGATATTCTTTAGGAGGATGAATTTTGACCTGGTAAAGGGCCTGTCGCAAATTGACCAGACCCAGTCGGTTGAGCTTTAACGCATCAATTGTGGCGCGTCCAACAGATGTTAAACCGACAAGGGTACTATAATCTTCGTTCCAGGTAAAATGAGCGTTCCATCGATCTTGGCGAGGATGATATAGCCGAACAAGTTCTTTGGTGACTGGATCGAGGGCATGGGTTTTGGTGTATTTGCAATTGTTGCATCCTTGACAAGATAATGCCAGGTTGTCCAGATCGCTACTTCCTCCTTTACTGCAAGGATAGATATGCTCGATTGAGAAGCGCTCCGGTGAATAATCTTCCTGACTCAGACAATATTCGCAGCATCCCTTTGCACGCGCTCTGACCAATTGTCGGAGGCTGGATGAAATCATCTTTCAGTTGGAATCTTTCTATGGGCTGGAATTTCAAACTTTTTCATGAGAGCCACCAAAGAAGTTTGTCGCAGCTGGGACAGTTCCACTAGCGCCGTCATGCGTTTGGCGTGAAGTCGTTCTATTCGATCGGACAATTGTACTAATTCTTGATATTCTTCATCGGTCAGCGTTTCAGCTTGGCGTTTTTCCACGAGTACTGCGTAGCGCGATCGCGCATCGTCAGACAATGCTTGATTGATTGCCAGCAAAAGCTCGCTTTCTTTAGGGGCAAGACTGGGTGCCAGGCGCTTTGCCCTCAGTGCCAGTACTGCCTGCACAAAGGATTCCAGCTCTATAGACGACAACTGCTCAATGGCAGTCAACAGATCGTCATTGGATAACTGAGCCTGGATATTGATGCTGGGCATAGGGGCTAAGAATGGAGAATGAGAATGGAGAATGAGGACGGAGGGAAAGATTAGGTAAAAGAATAAAGGATTAATTGCTATTAGTAATATACCAATTTCTGGATTGATTCGTTTTTTGGGAACGGAATTTTGGCAGTTCCAACCTCACATCGTTCAACCCAATAGGCTTCGCCTTCTTTGAATACTTCGACAACGGCTCCGGTTGAACCGGTGGCGCTATACTGCCATCGCTCAAGGGAATCGCTTCCGTCAGGTTGACGGCGTCGTATAGCTGGGAGGGGTTCATTTCTGCCTCCTGAATCGCTCTGGAACTGCTGTGACAAATCTGGCGATTTCTTTCTCTTCAAACATGAGCGTTAGTGGAATGGAAGAAGGGAAAGAGTAGGAAGGGGCAAGAGCGAAAAGTACATTCAGGTTATCCTTGAGACTTTTTGTCTTACCCCTACCCTTCGGTAACGATCCTACTTCCATTCAAAGAGGGAAACAGGATGACAATCAAACCAACAACATTTCGAATGTAATGTAGTCGCCAACAAATCCGGTTAACCCACCGGTAGGGAAAGCAATATTTGCTTCTCGTTTCGTTCATCTTACTTCAAAGGGAACCGGAATAGGGAACAGATCGCGTTTTCAGGTAGATTCCACCCCAATTCGAGCGACAAGAAACTGTTGTGTTCCACGAGTACCTTTTACGTATTATGAGACAAATATGCTAGAAAATATCTAAGAAACAGGTGAACCAGCCTGGATGCTGAGAATACTGTCAAGGAGAAAGTTGTGCATTATTTTACACTAAGGAGAAAATCATGGAACCTCTAAAACAATCACCGGGAAACATCCCAGACAATCAAACCAACAAAATTTCATTGCATGTAGCCGCCGACGAAGAAACAGTCAATATAAATTTGACGCTCCAGCAGTCATCGCTGCAAAGAGTTGTTGTTTCAACGTCTGCGGCATCTAGAAACATGCATTTTGAAATTTTGTCGGGTCCTAATATCCGTGGTGCCTGTGCTCAGAATTTCTTGAGGAAATATCTGCTAGCACTCTCTCTTCACACGGTTCCTGGAAGAGGTAGCTGTTCTGTCTTATCGGAATGGCTGTCCCGACTGAGAAAAGAACGATCGATGTTGGGGAGACTTCTAAAAGCAGCAATGCTTTTAGGAACGATGCTAGCCAAACTAGTGTCGTTTTAATGTCTCGTTCCCAGGATTTTCCCTGGGAGCAGAACTGTCCAGTCTTCTGCCTTCCTGGACTCCGGGAAGCAGAAGGCTGCAGATGCTGGTATTTTCTGATGCTTAGATTTGCCAGAAATGTTGCGAAAATCTAAAAAAATTGGCGATCGCAAGAAAAAGCGAACTAGAGTTGTACTGTTTCCAACATCTTTTGTTTTCTAAATGCTGAATACATCTGAATGCATTTACACAGCAATTACGTTCGCACCCGTTCAGGGATTTATTGAAAAATCGCGCAAGCTGAAGGATTTGTATGGTAGCTCTTTTATCCTGTCCTACCTGGCAAAGGCGATTTGCGACGCGGCACCTCCACCCGAGTGTCAGGTTGTTTCTCCTGCTCCAACCAATGTTGCCCAGGGCACTCCGAACCAGATTGTCATTCAGGGCGACTATCCGCAAGCTCTGGCTCAGAAGGCATTCAACCAGGCTTGGGGGAAGATCGTTCAAACCTGTCGCGATTGGATCGAGCAGCAGGCAAAAGATCGCTGGGTAGAAGAGGAAGGACAGTATCGGAAACCAAACAGTCAGGCAGAGGCTGAGCCATGGCACTATAGCTGGCAGCGGGCCTGGAATGCCTGGGGTAATCATGCCTGGGAGTTTTTCTGGGCACAGACACCACCAGGGGGCAGTCTCAGCGAAGTGCGCCATCGCTTAAATGAGGTGAAGCAATCGCGCAATTGGATCGGGGTCAATTGGATGGGAGAAAGCTCGACTCTGTCTGGAGCGGATGCCGTTGCATGGCCCGGTATGGCAGACAAAGTTCATCCCAAGTCGCACAGCATGGCCGAGCAAACAGAAGCCATTCGGGCATTTTATGCTCAGCTGAGCGATGCTGTCGGCGAAGCCATCATTGCGCCCAACGAACAATTGAGCATTCCAGAACTGGCCAAGCGCCTGATTACCCTGGACCACGTAGCCAAACAACTGCAGTTAAAAGAAGAGGAGCGTCCTGCCAGCTTTCGGGATATCGATCGTCATGAAGAAGATCGTTGGACCGGGTGGTTCCAAGGAGATGGCGATCGCATTGGTGATTATCTCAAACGGTTGCAGGCTCAGGGTAGAGAGGAGGTGGAAGCGCTCAGCACTTTTAGTCACGACATGATTCAATGGGGGAAAAATGAATTCCGATTGCCGCGCGATCGCGGACGGGTCATTTATGCAGGTGGCGATGACTTTCTCGGCGTCCTCTACCGTACTGCACCGGAGCCGGAACTCTCCGCTCAGGAATGCCTTGACTGGTTTTATGCCTTTCCTAAACTTTGGCAGCGACACGGACATCAAATTACGGTCAGCGTTGGCTTTGTTTGGGCGGCACCCAATGTACCCCAGCGCGATGTGCTGCAGCATTGTCGTTTAGCGGAACGGGCTGCGAAGGATGGCGGGCGCGATCGCATTGCCCTGCGCATCCTCTTCAATGGCGGCAACCACCTGGAATGGATCTGTCCCTGGTGGTTTTTAGAATCAGTGTTGAAGGGATACCAGGACCGCAACGGCGCAACTAGCACCGACGCCAACTGGACCCACTTCTACACCGACGTTGCTGCCCTGCAAGCGCGACACGCATTTCGAGATCGAGCCGAAGTCGCCCTGGCCTTGTTTGAAATCTACTTCCCCCACCAGCGTCAGCAACTGGAAGCGCATCTCTGGGACACCAACGGCCGCACCGGCATCCTTGCTAATAAAGCCGAGGACTGTGCCGATCCCACCCGAGCGCTCAATGATTGGGCGATCGGCCTGGCCAACGTTGGCTTCCATCTGTTCCGAAAATCCAACACTGCCCAACAGCAAGCTGCATAATGCCCTATGTTCAAATATCTGATTGCGATCAAACCGCTGGGAATGCTATACGGTAGCGCCGGACGCTTCCTCTCCCCCGAAAACCTGGTCGGTCGCTCCGGCACCCACTTTCCCCCCAGCGCTGCCACCCTCTCCGGCCTCTACGCTGCTACCCAGGACATGCAAACAGACCTCCTGAAAAATCTGATAATTGCTGGCCCCTTTTGGGCTGTAGATGACGACCTCCAGAACTTTTTCGTGCCCACACCGTTGAACTATCGAGCGCTCTGGAAACCTGTTGCTAAAAAGAAGACAACACATCAGGATAAGCGGGAAAACACAACTGCAGAAGAGACCGGAGCAGACACAACCAACGGGGAAAAGGATCCCCCTCTCTGGCAGTTAGACTGCCGTAGGGGCGAGATTGAGCAAACCCTGGTCTGGCAACCAGGACCAAACGCACCACAAGGCGAGTGGTTGCCCCAGGAACGAAACCAGTCCACCAGGCAGTCCGATGAGGGAACGGAGGAGGAAAAGTCTGAGAGCAAAAACAAATATGCCCAAACGAGCTGGTTACCGATTTGCGACTGGCAGAATCCTAGAACGGTTTGGGGGGATGGATGGAAAATGCGATCGCACCTGCACCCGCGCCTGCAAGATAACCAGCGTAAAGTTGATGTCGATAGCGATCGCGGCAGTCTCTTTCTCGAAAATGCTGTGCAACTGCACCCCGACCTTTCCCTGGTCTACCTCGCCACCGTTCCCCTGGAGAACGGTTGGTACCGCTTCGGTGGCGAAGGCCATATGGTCGAACTCACCTATCACGATCTCAAATCATCTACCCAGACGTTGTTAAACCAGCCCGTCGGTCAAAGCTTTGCCCTGATTACCCCCGCCGTGTGGGGATCGAACCGTCTATCCTACCGCGAACCCCACATTCCCCAGAACGACAGCCAGCAACCCATCCAGAACAACGGCACCTGTCAACCCGCCTGGGAGGTGGAAACACTAGTGACCCAACGGCCAATACCCTATCGCTATCGCTTGGGTGGTGCCCCCAACAAGCCCAAACGCCTCTCTCGCGGACGCTACGCCGTCCCCGCAGGCAGCGTCTATGTCCTCAAACAGCCCCTAAACCAGGCATGGGTCGACTGGCCAGACGACTGGTTTCCCCAAGAAGCCTACTCCTTCAAACGCTGGGGTTGCGCTCTGGCCCTGCCCCTGCCTGGGCCGCAATTGGCGGCAGCAAACGGTTATGCTGAAGACAAGGTCGCTTAAGGTTTGTTTATCGGAGACAGGAGGAACGCATCATGAGCGCTGCCATTGCCACTGCAACCCCAACCTTTTCCTGGCCCTACCTGGAGTTAGATAGCTGCGATCGCGTCTGCATTGCTGGCAGCCGCATCCGTCTTTCCCTGCTGATTCAAGCCAGAGAAGCCCACGGCTGGAGTCCCGAAGAACTGCATTTTCAATATCCCACCCTCTCCCTGGCCCAAATCCACGCCGCCCTCAGCTACTACTACACCCAACCCGAGCGCATCGAACAGGAAATTGCCGCTGAAAACCAGTCAACCCGAACCCTCAAAGCTAGATTAACAGCATCAGGAGCCTGCTGCGATGGCGAAGCCTTCACCGCCAGACTGCTCGCCAGGACTCAGGCCGAGGATACAAACCTATGACCGTTGCCTACTACTTTGATGAATCCGTGAATCAAGCTATTTGTGTAGGGTTGCGCTTGAGAAAAGTTGACATCATCACTGCCCAGGAGGATGGCAAACGTGCCACAGACGATCGCGAAATCATTGCCAGAGCCACTAAATTGAATCGTCCCTTGGTTACATCAGACCAGGACTTTTTCGCCATTGCCGATCTCAAACTCGATCGGGCAGAACCGTTTTCAGGCGTGATTTACGTGCAGTGCCAAATTGCAGTCGGTTATGCCGTCAAGACATTGGAACTTTATGCGAAAGCTGGCACCCTGCAGGACTTTGCCAACCAGATTATTTGTTTGTGAATTGTCCAGTCTCTTGGTTGAAGAAACATGTACCAAAAAGCCTACGGCATCATCGAAACCCTGGCCCCTGTCCATGTGGGTGCCAGCGCCGGCGAAGAAACCGGCAACCTCAACCTGATCTTCCGCGACCAGTTTACCCAAACCGGCATCATCCCCGGCAGTTCCATTCGCGGTCGCTTCCGCGCCGACCTGCGCGAACAAGACTGGCGTGCTGCCAACCACTGGTATGGTCACGAAGCAGAACCAGACCCAGAGCAAAAAGAAGCCGAGAAACAGGCAAAAGCAGATCCCGATGCACCCCAATCTAAAGACAGAACCACCGAAGCCCGGATCAAATTTGAATATGCCTCCCTGCTCTGGCTGCCAGTCTTTTGTCCCGGCCAGCCCGTCGTCTGGGTCACCTGCCCCAGGCTTCTCAAGCGCTATCACCAGATTGCCCGCAACTTCGTCAATCCCAAGATTTCCGACATTCCCAAAGCTTACAGTGCTGACCCTGGCTTAATCGGCCGTCCCCTCGGCAGCGGTAAAAAAGTATTGTTCTTCAACCTGGGCTTCCTCGAAATCGAGCACGACGTTGACCTCTCCCCCTGGATCCCAAACGGAGTAGACCTGGCCGCGAAAAACCTGGTCGTTGTAGACGATAACGATATTTCTATGCTGCACGACATGGCCCTCTACCGCCAGAGTCGCGTCAAGCTCGACGACAAACAGAAAAAAGTCTCTGGTGGAGCCTTCTTCAATGTCGAAGCTCTGCCTGAAGGTAGTATCCTGGTCTTTCCCGTAGCGATGAAAGAGACGAAAAAACCAGCAGAACCCGATTGGCAACCCTTCAACGGAGCCGCCGACAAAGAACTCTACTTCGGTGGCCTGGAATCCATCGGCTTCGGGCGCTGCCGCGTCACCCTCGCTGGAGCAGGCTTCACCGCCCAAACCCAAGCTCCACCCACCCAAACCCCAGAATCGCAAACGGAGGTCGCCGCCTGATGGCTTGGAAATCTTACGATTTGGATCGAAAAGCCCAGGAACTAGTCCTGGACGCCAAAAAGAGAGACAAAGACAGTCTCAACCAATCCTTCAAAATGCGCGAAGCCGTCACTTATGGCCTGGAGCGTTTCTGGGGCGAACACCTGCGCCTGAAACGCCGCGAACCCACCAAAGCCGAATACTGGAAAGCCACCTGGGACAAGCTGGTGAAGATCGTGGGGGATGCGGGAGTCACCATCCCTAATGATCCCGTTAATACTGATGATACCGAGAACGTTAGAAGAATGGCCGAGAAGCTCTGGCAGCTGGATCTCGACGATCAGCGAGTGGCCCTGGCCGTGTTGACCCAACTGTGCGACTGCCTCGTTTGGTGGACTCAGCGACATAAAGGATAGTTGGGGGAGCAGGGGGAGCGGAGGGGGTGAGGGTGGGTAGGGAGGTGAGGGGAGGTAGAGGAAGTGCTTGGGGGTGGGAGAAGGGGATGATTAAGTATCATCAGGAGTTGGAAATCTATAAGATGGCGTTTGCAGCGGCGATGAGAATTTTTGAGCTGTCCAGAAAATTCCCTGTGGAAGAGCGATATTCTCTCACCGACCAGATCCGCCGCTCCTCCCGGTCGGTCTGCGCCAATCTTGCAGAAGCCTGGAGAAAACGGCGCTATGAAGCTGCATTCATCGCCAAACTCAGCGATTGCGAAGCCGAAGCCGCCGAGACTCAAACCTGGATCGACTTTGCCGTTCAATGCCAGTACCTGAATGCCGACGTCGGTCAAGACCTCTGCCAAACCTACAACAAAGTCCTCAGCGGTCTGGTCACCATGATTAACAATCCCGCTCCCTGGTTGATAGGAAGATAGGGTTGGGGAAGGGGGGGGGCAAGGGAGGTGGAGGTGGCAAGGGAAGAGAAGGTGGGGAGATTGCTGTCCTACTTCCTAATGGTCTTAGCAAAGCGAACCTCCCCCCTCCCCTAGCAAAGTGGGTCTCCCCCTCCTCCTCCCCTTCCCCCGCTCCCCCCGCAAAGCGAAGCCTCCCCCTCCCCTTCCCCAACAGAAAACCTTATCTGAAAAAAACATGCCAACTATCACCAACGCCGCCGATCGAGTCCCTCTGATGTTCCGCGCCCAGACGGACGGACGCTGCCAGCTGCAGCGCCTGATTCCCAAAGCACCAGAACAAGATGCTGAGCGCTGGGCCAAGCAATGGATCGAAGAAATCGATACCCGGACGCCCGATTTTGGTCCCGACGTGCAAACCCGCGTCTATGCCCTGAGCTGGCGCTTTGTCACCAATGGCGGCCAGGACGACGGTGCCATCCGTCCCGTTATTGGGGACCGGGGCTGGCCCTTCTATCCCGGCAGCAGCATGAAAGGGAGCTTTCGCAGTGCCTGTACTCCAGCCCAGGCCAATCGCTATTGCGGCGAACGCCTGTCGGGAGGCGACTTCAACCCAGGGATATTACGCTTCCACGGCGGCTATCCCACCAGTTGCCGCTGGACGGAGCGCCTGGTGGATATCGTTCATCCCCAGCAGGACTGGCAGGTGAAGCAAGATCGCAAAGCTGCAGGGGCCTTTGTGCAACTCTCGCTCTACAAGCCCGAACTGCGCTTTGGCATTTCCAGCTTGCGCCCATTGGCAGACGACGAATGGAATACCATCTGGCAGATCTGGGAACGGGCCATGGGGGCGGGCCTCGGCTGTCGCGTCTGCGCTGGCTACGGTCAACCCGCCCAGCGTAGTGGCGATATCCTCTATCGTACCCGACTCCAGGGTCAGGGTCAGGCTGCGAAGCTGCTGGACGGCAGCGGCGAATTTCGGCCCAACAGTTTCCGGGCGGCGATTCGCGGTCATGCGTTGCGCATCTTTGGCGGCCTCACCGATGCGGAGACTGCCGACCAGCTGGTAGAAGAATTGTTCGGTGGCATTCGCGGCTCGGCCACCGTGGGACTGCTGGCGATGCGCTTCCAGGAGAACAGCCCTAGTCTGGATATTGCTGGACAGGATTCCTATGCCCAGCCGGTGTACACCGTGGAAGGGGAACTGAGCTGGTTGCTGACCCGCCCCCTGGAGGACGCTACCCACCGCGACAGCTTGAAGAAACTCATTGCTGGATTGACCCGCTTCGCCATGGTGCTGGGTGGTTTCGGCAAGTCCTGGCGACGGGCTGACCATCGCCTGTTTCTGCCCGAATACGGTGAAGATGGACCTAAACCCTTGATTGGCTGTCACTGGCAGTGGTCAGGCGATCTGGCCCTGCGGCAGGATGTGCGGGTGCGCAAGCTGGCGCAGGTGGGCGAGTTCATTGAGTCGGTACGACAAACGGCGCGCACCTGGATGCAGCAGCGCGGCAAGCTGCCCCAGCCCCGCCAACATGCCGACTGGCGCGAGGTCTGGCACCCAGACACCGTCCAGGTGTGGGGGCGTCAGGCCGAGGAAGCCGAAGATTGCGAAGCGATCCGCTGGCTGCACGGTCCCTACCGCGATGCTATTCCCGCTGTGGGAATTCGGGAAGGCTCCATCTATCGCTCCTCTCTAACCGGTCAGATGGGCGTCATTGGTCGTCTCTGGCACCGCATGTATCCCCGCGTCCGCCTGATCAAGAATCCCCAGGATCCCAAGGGAAAACCGCTGGCAAAGCGCACCCGCGAATACTTTGAGCTGCTGACGCTATTCCCCGACGGCAGCGCCAAGTCAGATGCCTTCCTCACCTTCCTGGAATCGGAACAGAAACGCTTTCAGCGGCTCTGGCCGTTGGGGTAGAGCGAAGAGGGCGAGCGGAGGGAGTGGGGGAAGTGGCGGGAGCAGGGGAGGTGAGGGGAGCGAGGGGAAGTGGGGGAAGTGGCGGGAGAAGGGGCGGCGAGGGGAGCGAGGGGAAGTGGAGGGGGAAGGCGTTTATAATATTGCTGTCGGTTGGTAGTCAGGGCTTCAGCCCCCACCGCGTCCAAAGCCAGCGCAAAATTCCTCCTCGTAGTCAGGGCTTCAGCCCCCACCGCGTCTAATGCAAGAGCACAACAACTCCAGTCTCGCGACAGCGCGAGCGATGCCTCCGTAGGCAATACTGTTCGGTTAAAAAATGACGACTAGAGTTGCAGCGACAAGAACAAAGTCCTAATAGTCCCGTAGCGATTGTCTTGATTGTCAAGTAAAACGTCCAAAATAGTTCGAAGGGAATTTGCCCATGACAAAGCAGGTGCAAACGACAGCTGAGTTTGCCCTGGAGATTAAAATATGTACTTTAAACGACGTATACTGCTGCTGAAGCAGTTCAGGAGTTTGTGTACATCCACTTCAACTTAGGACTGTGCCCTAAGTTGAAGTGGATGTGTTGTTTTCCGATGATTCCTCTTCTCAGGATGATTT
>JGI12316J15310_10000248_pt5 | contig 11888 bp, 11 predicted proteins | sample MarCyaLeptolynsp_FD_15310 | JGI IMG/M metagenome (IMG submission 15310)
TCAGATAACCTGCGTTCAGGCACACATGTGCGGGTCTGGATCTGTCCTCCAGAGCGCGCAGCAGCAATTCGAAATCCTCATCCGCGATCTTTGCGGGCAGAAGCCCGTTATTGACGGCATTTCCAGCAAAGATGTCTCCGAAGGTCGGTGCGAACACGGCTCGGACGCCCGCATCGACGAGCGCGTAAACCGCCGCCTCGCGCGACGATCCACTGCCGAAGTTGCGCCCAGCGACCACGATTGACGTGTCCGCGTGCCGGTTCAGCGGGAAATGCGGATATTCGTTGCCGTTCTCGTCCCGGCGCAGATCATGGAGCAGAAACCGCCCGTAGCCTTCGCTGCGCGGTGTCGACATGAACCGCGACGGGATCAGCTGATCCGTATCGATGTTGTGAAACGGCAGCGCGACGGCCTGACCGCTATGTTTGGTCCAGCCGCTCATACTGCCCGTCCTTCCAGAAGAGGGCGCACGTCCGTGATCGTGCCCGTTACCGCCGCGGCGGCCACCATGGCGGGCGACATCAGATGGGTCAGTGAGCCCGGGCCCTGCCGTCCGCGGAAGTTCCGGTTTGTCGAGGAGGCGCAGCGCTTGCCTGGTTCCACGAGATCGCCGTTCATGCCGACGCACATGGAACAGCCGGACGCCGCCCATTCGAGCCCGGCATCAATAAAGATGCGGTCGAGACCTTCCTGCTCCGCCTGTGTCTTGACAAGCGCGGACCCTGGCGACACCAGACCGGACACCTTGGCCTTGCGCCCTGACAGGACGGCAGCTGCAAATCGAAGGTCCTCGATCCGTCCGTTCGTGCAAGAGCCGATGAAGACCTGGTCAACCGGCGTTCCTTCGATCGGACGCCCTGCCGGAAGTCCCATATAGCTCAGTGCATCGCGCACGGCCTGCGCTCTGCCGTTGGCGAGGGTGTCGGGATCCGGAATGGTGGCTGTCACCGGGATGGCATGTTCCGGGCTGGTGCCCCAGGTAACAGTTGGCGCAACGTCGCTGCCCTCGAGTTGGACGTCCCGGTCGAACAAGGCGTCGTTATCCGATTTCAGTTGTTCCCAGTCTTCGACGGCAGCGTCCCAGGCGGACTCCACGGGGGCATTGGCGCGACCCCTGACATAGGCAAATGTCGTTTCATCCGGGGCGACCATCCCGAAGCGGGCACCGCCCTCGATCGACAGATTGCACAGGGTCATCCGTCCTTCCATCGTAAGACCGCGAACGGCACTGCCGGCATATTCGATGGCATGTCCCTGGGCACCATCCGCACCGAGCTTGGCGATCCAGTTGAGCGCGATGTCCTTCGCGCTGACGCCAGGGCCAAGCGCGCCGTCAATCCGGATACGCATGGCGGCGGGTTTTTTCTGCCAGATCGTCTGTGTCGCCAGGACATGGGCGACTTCCGTTGCGCCGATGCCGAAAGCGAGCGCGCCGAACGCACCGTGTGTTGACGTGTGGCTGTCGCCGCAATTGATCAAAAGGCCGGGAAGGGTCAGTCCCTGCTCCGGTCCGACAACGTGAACGATGCCCTGTCCTGGGTCGTGAAGATCGAACAGCTTCAGGCCATGACTTGCGGCATTGTGCCGAAGGGTCTCGATCATGTAGGCGATCTGGGGTGCGAAGCTTGTACCGCGTGCGCGCGTGGGCGCGTAATGATCGACAATCGCGAACGTCAGCTCCGGCTCCGCGACGGCGGCTCCGCGCGCTGCCAGCTTTGCGAACGCATGGTGCGAACCTTCGTGAACGAGATGCCTGTCGACCCATAATAGGGAAGAACCGTCTTCGCGCAGCACGATTTCATGCGCAGACCAGAGCCTGTCCAGAAGTGTGCGCGGTGCCGTCATGCGCTTTCACCCGGCGGTTTACCAATCGCGGGTTCCCAGTGGCGGGTGTTGCCGTCACCGACCCTTGTAAGCGGCATTTCGAGCCGGAACATGTCGGGCCGGTAAAGCCCCGAAAGATACTCCACACCATTGCCGTTGACGTCCCTTACCACCCGGCGAAGCGACAGCAGCGGTGAACCGACGGCAATTCCGAGTGCTTCAGCGACATCGGGGCCGGCGAGCGTAGCCGAGACCGATTGATGTGCATCCTTGATCTGGACCCCACTCAGCTCCAGCAGCTTGAAAAGAGGCGTGGTCGCCAGATCGTTTTCTGAATAGTTCGCGGCAATCGTGGCAGGAACGTAGGTTGTCAGATGCGAAAACGGGGTGTCTTCGGTGCTGCGCACACGCATCGCGATCTGCACCTGTTCCTTCGCTTCGAGCCGTAGCGCACTGGCAACGAATTCGGGCGCGGGTCCATAGGAGAAAGACAACAGGCGCGCTGTCGTTGTCTGTCCCATTTCCACCAGTTGGGGCATCAGCGTGGCGAGGTTCATCGCCATCGGCTTTTCCCGCTGGCCCGACGTACGTACCGTTGTGCCGCTGCCGGCGCGCCGGACGATCAGCCCGGCTTCGGAAAGTGCGTCCAGCGCCTTGCGTATTGTGACGCGGGAGACGCCGAAGAGTTCGGCAAGCTTCTGTTCGGGGGGAAGATTCTTGCCGTCCTCCAGCCGCCCGTCCGCGATCTGATCGCGAAGAGACAGATAGACCTGCCGTGCTTTGGCCCCTTCCGGAAGCAGCGATTTTGCAGGCTTGTTCACGACGGAATTTCCTCCCTGATCCTCGCATAATGTTATCGCCGGTTTTAAAAAGATCAAGCTTCGGTACGATTGATTCGTCTTTTTCTGTCTTAACAACATATACAAATTAGTATTATAAAAAATACAAATATCGGGAGGAAGGCGGAGTGCCGATTGTTGAACTGCATCTCTTGAAAGGCTACAGGGCCGAAGAGAAACGCCGCCTGCACGAGGCGTTGACGGATGCTGTGCGCCTTGTCGTGCCCGCCGGGCCGGATGCTATCACGGTCATGGTCCATGAGATGGAAAGCGAAAACTATTCCCGCGGCGGCAAGCATAGAAGCGGAGCGGCTGCACTGCCCGATCCCGTCGATATCGTCCGCCGCTTCCTGACTGCGATGGAAGCCCGGGAGATCGACAAGGCGGAGTCGATGCTGGCAGCCGGGTTTTCGATGCGATTTCCGGGAACGAAACCCATGACCACCTTGCCGGAGCTGCTCGACTGGGCCAGACCGCGCTATCGCTTCGTCAGGAAAAGCTATGACGGATTTGACGCCATGCAGGGCCCTGAAAGCGCGGCGATCGTGTACTGCCGGGGCACCTTGTCCGGCGAGTGGCCGGACGGGACTGCTTTCGGCGACATTCGTTTCATAGACCGGTTTGAAATCGAGGCGGGCCGGATCACGCGGCAGGACGTTTGGAATGACATTGCAGAGGTTAGGGCGCAAGCATGAGTGAGATCGATGCCATTACTTTGTCGGTCCTGTCCGGCCGCATGGAGCAGATCGCCGACGAAATGGACGCAACACTGTTTCGGGCGGCCTTCAACCCGATCATCGCCGAAGCCCACGATGCGAGCCACGGGCTCTACAGCGCGGCGACCGGAGACACGCTCGTTCAGGGCAAGTCCGGATTGCCGATCTTCGTCGGCGTGATGTCCTTTGCGGTCAAGGCCGTCATCGAAAAGGTTGCCGCCGACGGCGATCTGCAGGACGGTGATATCTTCATATTTAACGATGCTCATATCGGCGGCACGCATCTGTCCGACATGCGTCTTGTCCGGCCTTATTTCCGCGATGGAAAACTGTTCTGCTATCTCGCATCCGTCGGGCACTGGCATGATGTCGGTGGTGCGGTTCCGGGCAACTACAATCCCGCGGCGACCGAGGTCTTTCAGGAGGCGTTCGTGCTTCCGCCGGTACGTCTCGCCAGGGCCGGCAAGATCAACCAGGACATCATCGACATCCTGCTCAGGAACACACGGTTGCCGCAATCGGCGATGGGCGATCTCAACGGACAGCTCGGTGCCCTGGATCTTGGCATCAGGCGCATGGATGAGCTGCTGGACGAATATGGTGTACATACGGTTTCCGCAGCGCTTGATGCACTTGGCCAAAGGGCCGAAGCGTTGATGCGATCGGAGCTTGAGGACCTGCCGGACGGCCGCTGGGAGGCAGAGGATTTTCTCGACAATGACGGTATCACCGACGAGCCCCTCGCCATACGTGTTTCGCTCGAAATCAGCGGGGACCGCATGACGCTCGATTTTGAAGGTTCCGCGCCGCAATGCGCCGGACCGGTGAACATTGCGCTGCCGACGACGGTCGCCACGGCCTATGTCGCGATCAAGCACATATTCCCGGCTCTTCCCGCAAATGCCGGCGTGATGCGTCCGATAGACGTGAAAGTTCCGGAAGGGTCATTGCTGTCCGCGGAATTTCCAAGCCCGACTGGAGGCTATACGGAAACGATCCTGCGCATGATCGACGTGATCTTCTCCGCCTTTGCCAGGGCAGCGCCGGATCGGGTCGTCGCCAATGCCTATGGCACGATCAATGCGCTGTCGATTGCGGGCAAGCGGAGCAACGGCAAGCCGTGGGTCATGTTCAGTTTCTATGGCGGCGGCCACGGCGGTTCACCGGAAAGCGACGGCCTCAATCACGGCAACGCCCCAATTTCCACGGCGACGATCCCGCCGATGGAAATCCTGGAGGCCGCGTATCCGGTCATGTTCCGCACCTGGGCCCTGCGTCCGGACAGTGCCGGTGCGGGGCAGCACCGTGGCGGGCTGGGCGCGGTCTATGAAATCGAGGTTCTGGAGGAAAACGGTGCCGAGGCGTTTTTATTCGGAGAGCGCGGCCGGTTCGCGCCCAAGGGGATCGCAGATGGAGGCAATGGCGCGCTGAACCGCTTCAGTTTTGAGCAGGATGACGGCTGGGAAACACCGCCGCTTGCCTCGAAGATGCGCGGCATCAGACTGCGCCAGGGACAGGCCGTCCGCCTTGAGACACCGGGCGGCGGCGGTTACGGCAAGGCTGCGGACCGTGCGCCGGCGGACATCGCCCGTGATGTGGCAAGAGGCATGGTGGATGCCGGCAGCGCCGACCGTCTTTACGGCACGCACTGGCGGGAGGTGGCCCAATGAGCGGTCGCATGATCGGCGTCGATGTCGGCGGTACCTTCACGGATGTTTTTGTTCTGAACGAAGAGGACGGGACCGCGGAAGTCGCCAAGGTTCCGACGACCCGGCCGGACCAGTCCGGTGGTTTCCTTGACGGGATTTCGCAGCTGGTATCCGATTTGTCGGATATCTCTGTCGTGATCCACGGAACCACGGCCGGCACCAACGCGTTGCTGGAACGCAAGGGTGCGAAAACAGGCGTCATCTGCACGCAGGGACTGCGTGATGTCCTGGAAATGCGCCGCCGGGACAGACCGCGCACCTGGGGCCTGCGCGGGGATTTCGAGCCGGTTGTTGACCGGCGGAACCGGATGGAGGTTCCCGAGCGAACCCTTGCCGACGGATCGATCCGCACACCGGTTGATCTTGATGCCGTGCGCAACGCCGCGCATCAGTTGCGCGCTCAAGGGTGCGAAGCCGTGGCGATCCTCTTTGCCAACGCCTACGCCAATGCCGAGAACGAAACAGCAGCCGTGACGGCCGTGCGCGAGATCTGGCCGAACCCGCATGTGTCGGCCTCCTCCGAGATCCTGCCCGAAATCCGTGAATTCGAACGCTTCTCGACAACGGCGCTGAACGCCTATCTGCAGCCGGAAGTCTCCGGTTATCTGCATCGGCTCGAAACCGCATTGAAAGCGGGTGGTTTCGATGGCGAATTCATGATCGTCCAGTCCAATGGCGGCGTGATGGCGGTCGACACTGCCTGCCGGCTGCCGGTGCGTACGGCGCTCTCCGGCCCGGCCGCGGGCGTGATCGCCGCCGGATACATTGCTTCTTCCGCCGGTTTTCAGAACGTGATCACGGGCGACATGGGTGGCACCAGTTTCGATGTCTCGCTGATTGCCGACGGGCACTCGATGCTCTCGCCGCAGACCTCGATCGATTTCGGAATGGTCGTGCGCACTCCGATGATCGAGATCACCACCATCGGCGCGGGCGGCGGGTCCATTGCCTGGGTCGACAAGGGCGGGTTGCTCAATATCGGTCCGGAAAGCGCCGGGTCGGATCCCGGTCCGGTCGCCTACGGACTTGGCAACACCCGTCCGACAGTGACAGACGCCAACGTCGTCCTGGGCCGGATCGATCCCGACAATCCGATTGGCGGCAAGTTGACCCGTCTTGATGTCGAAGCGGCGGCCACGGCCATTGACACGCATGTCGGACACCCGCTCTCGCTGGACACGGTCCAGGCGGCCGAAGCGATTCTCCGGGTCGCCAACTCCAGAATGGCCGGCGCGATCCGCCTAGTGAGCATCGAACGTGGTTTTGACCCGAAGCATTTTGCCTTCATGCCCTTTGGCGGCGGCGGCGCCCTTCACGCCGGCGCGATGCTGAAGGATGTCGGTATCGCCCGGGCAATCGTCCCGCGCTATCCCGGCGTCACCTCTGCGATGGGCTGCGTCATTGCCGATATGCGCCAGGATTTCGTGCAAACGATCAACACGCTCGTAGAGACGCTCGACGAGACTGCGCTGGGCGCGTTCATGCAGGCGCATACCGACCAGGGCATGTCTTTGCTGGATGCCGCCAGAACCAGATTCGATACCCGCAGACTGACATTCGAACTCGACATGGCCTATGTCGGGCAGACCCACACCGTGTCGGTCCCACTGAGTGTTTCAGTGGAGAACGGCAAGGTGACACCACCGACCCGGGTTGAGATCGAAAGCGCGTTTGACACCGCCTATCAGGCAACGTTCGGCCGGCTTCTCAAAGGGGGTGTCCGGCGGATCTTGAACCTGCGCAGTTCAGTGACCGGCTTGCGTCCGAAATTCGATCTCAGGGCGCTTGCGCCGGTGGAAACCGGAACGCCTGAACCCAAGGCGCTGCGCAAGGTGCATTTCGGCAATGCGTGGCGCGAGACGCGGATCTTCGACCGGCTTGCGCTTCCGGTCGGAGCCGTCATCAAGGGCCCCGCCATCCTGGAACAGCCGGATACGACCGTGCTTGTGGAACCGCATCTTGAGGCAAGGGTCGACGCCTTCGGCAACACCGTTATCGAACCTTCGGAGGGCCTTTCATGAGCGAGCCGGACCAATGGGACCTGTCCAGAACAGGGCTTCTGACGATCGATCTACAAAATGACTTCATTCACCCGGAAGGAGCCTATGGCCGCGCCGGGCAGCGGGCCGAGAGCATCGCGGCACTGCCTGCCCGTATCAGACCGCTGGTCGAGGCGTTGAGAAAGCGCGGCGGGCGTTACGTCTCGGCCCAGTTCACGCTGGTGCCGGATGCAAGCGGCGAGCCCCTGATCGCGCGACACCTGAAGAAGCTGAGACCATTTCTGGGCAAGGGCGACTTCGCGCCAGGCAGCTTCGGCAACACACTTGTTGACACGCTCTATCCGGCGGACTTTGTTGTTGAGAAGGTGGCTTATTCGGCCTTCTATCAGACCCGCCTGGAATACATTATGCGTGCAGCCGGCATCGACAACCTGATCGTCGGCGGCATTGTCACTAATGGCGGCGTGGCTTCCACCTTGCGGGACGCGCATTTGCGCAATATCGACACGGTCCTTCTCACCGACGGCAGCGCTGCCTTTGACAGCACGGTGCATGAGGCGACGCTTCTGTCGCTTGGAACGGTGACCGCTCAAATGACATGTGCGGATGTGTTGGCCTGGCTGGAGAAAACACCATGAGTCTGAAGACCCGTCTCCAACAGAACAGGATCCTTGTCGCGCCCGGCGTCTATGATGGCCTGACTGCGGCAATCGCGGCCTCGGCAGGTTTTGAGGCGCTTTATCTCAGCGGCGCGGCGGTTGCCTATACACGTCTTGGCCGCCCCGACATCGGGCTGACCTCCGTGACCGAAATGACGGAAACCATGGGCCTGATCGCGGACCGGACCGACCTGCCTGTCATCATCGATGCGGATACCGGCTTCGGCAACGCGCTCAACGCACAGCGCACCATGGGGCTTTACGAGCGGGCAGGAGCGTCGGCGCTACAGGTGGAGGATCAGACCTATCCCAAGCGATGCGGTCACCTGTCAGACAAATCGCTCATACCCGCAGCTGAAATGGCCGGCAAGGTCAAGGCGATGGCGGATGCCCGCCGGTCTCCGGAGACACTGATCATCGCGCGGACCGATGCGATTGCGGTCGAGGGATATTCAGCGGCCGTCGACCGGGCGGAAACCTATCTGGAAGCGGGTGCGGATGTCCTCTTTGTCGAAGCGCCGCAATCCCGCGATCAGCTCAAGGGCATCGCGCGGCACTTTGAAGGCCGGGTTCCGCTGCTTGCCAACATGGTCGAAGGCGGAGCGACCCCGATCACTGGCGCGGATGACCTGGAAGAGCAAGGCTATTCCATCGTGATCTTTCCCGGAGGGATCGTGCGCGCCATCGCACGCACGGCGGGCGATTACTATCAAAGCCTTCGCGAGAACGGCAGCAACAGACCGTTTGCCGACCGGATGTATGATTTCGACGGCCTGAACGGAGTGATCGGAACGGCCGAGATGCTGGCAAAAGGGGCCGCTTATGACCGCGACGAAAGCTGAGGTCGCGCCCCCACCCGAAATGTATGATCTGGACTGCGAAACCCTGATCGTCGGTGCCGGCGCCGCCGGACTTGTTGCAGCGCTTGCCGCCCATGAGGCCGGACAATCCGTGCTGGTGGTCGAGGCGGACCCGGTGCCCAGAGGTTCCACTGCCCTGTCTGCAGGCCTCATACCGGCCGCCGGAACCAGGGCACAGGCGAAAGCGGGGATTGCCGACAACGCTGCGCGATTTGCTGCGGACATCCAGGCGAAAGCCGCCAATCAGAACGAGCAATCCCTGGTCGACCGATTGGCAGCCAACTCCGCTTCCGTGATCGACTGGTTGACCGAAACCCACGGATTGCCTTTTTCGGTGATCACCAATTTCGACTATCCGGGACACAGCCGGAGGCGCATGCATGGTCTACCGACGCGGTCGGGTGGCGAACTGATCGACACACTTCGGGCAACCTGCGAAGCACGCGAGATCGACATCATCTGCCAGAGGCGGGCAGCACGTCTCTTTTTCCGCGACGAACGCATGGACGGTATCGAGGTGATCGGGCCGGGCGGCGGGACCGAAACCATCGGCTGCCGGAAATTGATACTGGCCTGCAACGGTTTTGGCGGCAATCGGGCGCTTGTGACGAAGTATCTGCCCGAAATCGACAACGGTCTCTGGTTCGGTCACGACGGTAATCGTGGCGAAGCGATCTTGTGGGGAGGAGAGATTGGCGCGGATCTGGTGCATCTCGGGTCTTATCAGGGGCATGGAAACGTTGCCCATCCGCACGGAATTCTCATTACCTGGGCCGTGATCACCGAGGGCGGTGTGCAGGTGAACCGGGACGGGGTCCGGTTCTGGAACGAGGCGCAAGGCTATTCGGAAGCCGCACGTGCAGTGCTGTCTCAGCCGGGCGGTGAAGCCTTCGCAGTCTTCGATAGCCGCATCGCGGACGTGGCGCGCCAGTTCGAGGACTTCAAGCAGGCGGAAGCCGGCGGAGCGATCAAGACGAATGCGACGCCTGAGGGCCTCGCGTCGGAACTGGGTCTTCCCGTTGATGCTTTCGCTTGGACCATCCGCTCACTACCGCGGGGCGGCTCGGACGCATTTGGCCGGACGTTCGGCACAGGCAGACTGGAAGCACCCTATTGCGGCGTGCGGGTTACCGGAGCGCTGTTTCACACCCAGGGCGGCCTGCGCACGGGTGATCAGGCGCGTGTCATGCGCGCTGACGGAACTGCGTTTTCCAATCTTTATGCCTGTGGCGGGGCCGCGTGCGGCGTTTCGGGCACGTCCGACAGTGGCTACCTGTCAGGCAACGGTCTCTTGAGCGCAGTCGTTCTGGGCCGCTTGGCAGGGGCTGCACCTCTTGCATGAGCATTGCAGCGCCGCGCAGCGTCGCGTCGATGTTTAGCTATCCGTCAGAAGCGCCTCGGCTTCGATTTCCACCTTGTGATCGCCAATCAGTCCCGCGACGACAACGAGCGTGTTGGCAGGCTTGATCTCAGAGAAGATGCGGCCGTGAGCCCTCGAAATGTCGAGCACATCCGCCTCATCGACGATATAGATCCGCGTTCGCACCACATCATTTGCGCTGGCACCCAATGCGGTCAGGGCTGCCAGGATCTTGTCGAGAATATAGGTTGTCTGTGCGGCGGCATCGCCGGGTGCGACGGCCCGGGCGGCACCGGCGACCGCCGTGGTGCCGGAAACGAGGATCCTGTTGCCGATTTTCTGGGCACGGCAATAGCCGGCGATTTCCTCCCAGTCCGACCCGGTCAGTACCTTTGTCGCGTCCTTGCGATGAGAAGCGGCTACGGCAGTGTGGGCGAGCGGCATCTCTGCAAGATGGTGGCTCAGGTCGCCGGACGCGGTCAGGAACGGGGGCTTGCGATACTCATCGCCGCAATCTCCCGGCACATCGTCGGTCTCAGCGAAAGCGTCTTCAAGCCGCGCACGGTCTTCCTGATCCAGTGCAAAGGAGAAAAGCTTCCGATTGTCGTCGATATGCTCCGTTTCGCCGATCCGGGCGCCGACAATGATCCCGGCGACCGCGTCCTGTTCGAGCACCCATCGCGTTGCCACATTCGCAATCGAGACGCCGTGCTTTCCTGCAATCTTGCTCGCGGCGAACAGGATATCCTGAAAGCCTGACCAACCGCCGGCAGCGTCGATAAAGCGCTTGTACTTCATCTTCGACCAGTCGGTGATGTCCTGGGGCTCGGGCTTTCCAAGCCACCGGCCCGACAGAAACCCGCCGCACAGCGTGCCGTACCCAAGCAGCCGGACACCCCGGGCGGCACAGAGCTGCGACAGCGGACCACGTGCACGGCGGTCGATCATGGAGAACGACACCTGGTTTGTGACCAGCGGGATACCGTCCGAGAGCGCGAGCCGAAGATGGGCCGCGTCGAAGTTGGTGACGCCGAGGGCCTTGATGAGCCCTTCCTGTTGCAGGCGCGTCAATTCGTGCAGGGCATCCAGCCAGGCGGGGTGCTCGAAGCTCCACCAGTGGAACTGCAGCAGATCGATGCAGTCCGTCCCGAGCCGGTCAAGCCGCTCCTGCACTCCCCGGCGCACGACATCCGCGGTCATGGGGCCGGGTTCAGGGCACCATTTGGTGAAGATCTGCGGGCGCTTGCCCGCGGCGTGTCTTGCCAGCAGGCGGCCGGAAATAATCTCGGCGCTGCCATAGTGATCGGCCATGTCGAACGTGGAAAAGCCGGCGGAAAAATAGGCGTCGAGGTTGTCTGCGGCTTTTTCCGGATCGAGGGTGGTCCCGTCCTTCTCGATATCCGCCACCTGCCAGAGACCGGTCAGGATACGGCTGATCTCAAGTCCGTCTGCGAGTTTCTGGCGCGGTGGCAGGGTTGTCATGAGGGTCCTTCAGCTTTCCGGCAGCAGCAGTTTGAAACTGCGCTCGATATCCAGCGCCAGCGCCCGTTGAGCGCCCTTGCGGTCGGATTGTCTCAGGGCGGCGATGATCTCTTCGTGATGAATGTGTTCCGGAATTTCATTTGCGGCCCGTTCCTGGACCACCAGGTTCAGAAATGCGCCATATTGAAGCCAGAGCGCCTCGACAAGCGGCAGGATCACCCGTGACCGCGCGTAGCCGTAAAGCGAGAAGTGAAAGTCGTAATTCTGCTTGAGATCTGGCATGCCGCTGTCTGAGCGTGGTGCGGTGATGATGCCTTCCAGCGCATCAATGCCGCTTGCGTCGAGGTGGTCCATGGCCTCTTCCAGCAAGAGCGCCTCAAGCGCAAGACGAGCTGATTTGAGTTCACGCATCCGCTCCGGATCAAATGGCGGAACCTCG
>JGI12316J15310_10000776_pt24 | contig 11888 bp, 11 predicted proteins | sample MarCyaLeptolynsp_FD_15310 | JGI IMG/M metagenome (IMG submission 15310)
GGTTTGCCTACGGGGTCAAGTCCGACGACACGCGTCGTGAGCACCTGCAGGCGGGCATGACCATGCTCGAAGAGCTCGGGGTGCCGGTCTTCGTCGGCGACCTTCCCGACGTGCACGGCGCGTCGCGCAAGATGATCTCGCCCGTGCAGATTCCCAGCGTGTCGCTGCTGGACGAGCTCAACGCCACCATCGAGACGTGGGCGACGGCGCAGCCCAACATCCACCTCGTGCCGCTCGCCGCGTGGATGAACGCGCTCGAGGCCGACGAATCGATCACGCTGTGGGGCCAGCCCTACGCGGTGCGCTCGGATCGGCTGCTGCAGTGGGACCGGCTGCACCCGACCTCGCACGGTCAGGCGGTGCTCGCCGTGCTGCTGCTCGAGCGAATCGCCAGGGTGGTCGAGGGACTCACTGCGGCGGACGTCGTCGTCGACCCCGATGCGATCGCAGCCGCCCTGCGGTCCACCGACTCGCCCGACGCGTCGCAGTCGGGCGAAGTGCCGGCCGAGCTTGGCGGGTTGCCGCCCCCGCCGAGCTGAGTCGGGCTCAGCGCTTGTGACGGGGCATCTTGCGCCGACGCTCTTCGGCCGCGCGCACGCGCGCTTCGGCGAAGTCGACCAGCTGCTTTTGGCACCCGACGCCGTCGCCTCGCTCTTGGACGTAGGAGCCGTCGGGCTGCATCGTCCAGGCGCTGCGGTCGTCGGCGAGCTGGGTGTCGAGCATTTCGCGGAGCAGGGCCCGCAGGGGAGGCGCCTCCACCGGAACGATCACCTCGACGCGACTCTCGAGGTTGCGTTTCATGAGGTCGGCCGAGCCGATCAGGTAGGTCTCGTCGCCGCCGCCGCGGAAGTAGTAGACGCGCGAGTGCTCGAGGAAGCGGCCGAGAATGCTGCGCACGTGCACGGTCTCCGAAAGCCCGGGCACGCCGGGGCGCAGCCGGCACGTGTCGCGCACGATCAGGTCGATGCGCACGCCGGCCTGCGCCGCGACGTAGAGCGCACGCGTGATGTCGGCGTCCTCGAGCGCGTTCATCTTGAGCTGGATGAGCCCGTCGCCGCCCTTGCGCTGGATCTCGGCCTCGCGCTCGATCAGGCGCAGCAGCTCGGGCTTGAGCTGAATCGGCGCCGGAATGATCTTCTTGTAGTTGCGCTCGGGCCGGTACCCCGTGGTGAGGTAGTTGAACAGCTCGGTGATGTCCGCGCCGACTGCCGGGTCACACGTCAGGATGCCGAGGTCGGTGTACCCGCGCGCGTTCCCGGCGTGATAGTTGCCCGTGCCGATGTGCGTGTAGCGGCGCAGCTGGCCGCGATCTTGGCGCACGACGAGGATGACCTTGCAGTGGGTCTTGAACCCGACCACGCCGTACGAGACGTGAATCCCGGCCTGCTCGAGGTAGTTGGCCCAGCGAATGTTGGCGGCCTCGTCGAAGCGGGCCTTGAGCTCCACCACGACCGCGACCTGCTTGCCGTTGCGCGCCGCGTTGACGAGCTGCTTGATCATCTCGGAGTCCTCGGACGTCCGGTACAGCGTCATCTTGATCGCGCGAACCCGAGGGTCGGCTGCGGCCTCCTTGAGGAAGCGCTGCACCGAGGTGCCGAACGACTCGTAGGGATGCTGCAGCAAGATCGAGCCCGCGTCGCGAATCGCCCGGAAGATCGAGCGATCGTTGGGCAGCATGGGGCTGTCGACGGGGCGATGCGGCGGGTACTTGAGCTCGGGGAGGTCGAGCTTGTACAGCGCCATGAGGTCGGCGCGCCCGAGCATGCCGTCGGTCTCGAACACGTCGCTGCTTGCGTCGAGCTGGAACTCCGATGCGAGCAGCTTGCGCTGTTCGAGGCTCATCGACGGACCGCACTGCACCCGCACGATCGCGGCGAACTTGCGCTCGCGTAGCTCGGACTCGATGAGGGCGAGCAGATCGTCGGCCTGGTCCTCGTCGCCCTCGGTGTCGGCGTTGCGGGTGACGCGGAACGGCGCACACGCTGCGACCTCCATCCCGGGAAAGAGCAGGTCGAGGTTGTTGAGCATCACGTCCTCGAGGGTCGTGAAGCGCATCGTGCCGGGCAGACGGAGCAGCCGGGGAATGTCGGTGCCGACCGGAACCTTGACCCGCGCCAGCAGGTCGCGCCGCTCCTCCGGGTAGTGCAGCGTCACCAACAGATTCATCGACAGGTTGCTGACGAACGGAAACGGGTGCGCCGGATCCATCGCCTGCGGGGTGACCAGCGGGAAGATGTTCTCGACGTAGTGGTCCCGGAGCTCGCGTTGCTCGGACGGGTCGAGGTCGGTCCACGCGACGATCTCGATCGCGTGCGCCGCCAGCTCCTGACGAAGCCCGGCGAATACCCGGTGGGCATACGCGTCGATGTCGCGAAGGGCCGCTTGGCACTCGCGAATCTGCTCGCTGGGCGTGCGCCCGTCCACCGTTCGGTCACTGACGCCGGCGACGAGCTGCGTCTTGAGTCCGCCGATTCGCTTCATCACGAACTCGTCGAGCGTCATGCCGACGATCGCGAAGAACTTGAGCCGCTCGAGCAGCGGGTTGCGCGGGTCGACGGCCTCGTTGAGCACGCGCCAGGCGAAGTTGAGCCAGGTCAGCTCGCGGTTGAGGTAGTAGTCGCCGGCCGGGGGCGACGGCGGCGGCCCTTGGGGCAGCGCGTCGGGCAGCCCGGGCGCCGCCGGTGTTCGCGGCGCGGGGGCGTCGGCGTCGCCATTGGCGCTGCCCTTGCCACTGCCCTTGGCGCCGCCTTTGGACCCGCTCTTGGGGCTCGCGGAGGTGGAGGTCGGCGCAGACCCTGCAGAGGCGGGGGGCCGGCGTGGCGGGGGCGGGCGCAGCCTGCCGGGTCTCGTTGCTCCGATCCATGGCGAAGCGACATTGTAGTGCATCGCCTCGGCCGCGCGGACGGGCAGCCTGGTCAGAGTCCCAGTGTCAGCCGTCGTGGGTGGTGATCGTCGGCGTGTTGAGCTCTGGATCCACCGCAATGGTCACGCCAGTGCTCGTTGCGAGGTCGACCGTCGCGCTGAGCTCCTCGATCGGGGGTCCGTAGCGCAGTTTTAGCGTGACGACCCTCGGCTGGGTGGCCACCACGGTCACCGGCGGACCGGGCTCGACGCGCAGCAGATCGGTCCCCACGTCGACCTCGAGGCTGAGGCGACGCTCGGCCATCGAAGGGTCGAAGGTGATCGACAGCGGGTGGCCGCCGTCGCCGCTGGGCAGCAGGCTCTCCACCGCCGACACGCAGGCGTCATAGCGCTCCACCTGCTCCGGCTTGGGTGTGAAGTGGCCCATTCTCGACGCCGAGATGCGGCGACGTCCGGCGAGGATGCGGAGGCTGGTGCCGTCGACGTCGGCCTCGGGATCGGCGACCTGCTCGAACTCGTTCGGGGCCTGCTCGAGCAGCGCGGCCCACAGGTCGTCGAGCTGCTGGGCATCGGCGGTTTGCTGCACCGTGACGTCGTGCTGACCGTGGCCGAGGGTGAGGCGGATTCCCTCGTCGGCGACGCGGAGCAGGGTCGAGCTCGTTCCGTCTCGTCGGCGCAGCTCGACCTGCAGCGGGGAAGGGCGGGCCTCGCCGAGACCGGGATCGGCGCGCGGCGTGTGCTCGGTGCTGCGTGCTTGGGGCTCCTCGGCCTGATTCGCGTCGCCATCAGCGTTCGGAGCGTTCGGAGCGTTCGGAGCGTCCGAGCACGCGGGGGCGAGCACCATCAGCGCGACCCACGCGGCCACTCGAGATGCGGAGGAACCGTCCACGGGCGGGAGACTAACAGGGGCCTCGAACTTTCCGATGGCCGGCGAAATCGATCCGTGCCGTCGTGCGTTGTGCCCTCCATGAGACGCCTGGGCCTGGCCTTGGCGCCGTGGGTCGTTGCGTGTTCGCCGGCCACGGCGGCCGAGCCGGCGACGGTCGAGTCCGCGGTGGCGGGGCAGGCCGTCGAGCACCGCACCGTGTTCGTGCAAACGGTGGCGGTCCGAGGCGAGACGGTCGAGGAAACGCCCGAGGAAACGCCCGAGGAAGCGCCCGAGGAAGCGCCCGAGGAAGCACCCGAGGAAACACCCGAGCCCGAAGATCCGTGGGCGGGCTGCACCCGCGACGTCGACGCACTGCCGGCGGCGCCCGGCGCCACCGCCCGCGACGATCGCCGCCTGCACAACGGCCGGGTGCTCGTCGCCCACAAGTCCGCCCGGCGGCTGATGCTGTTCGACGGTGGCACCCTCGAGGCGTGCTGGACCGTCGGGTTGGGTTTTTCGCCCACGGGTCACAAGCAGATCGAAGGCGACGGACGCACCCCCGAAGGGTGGTATCGGACCTCCGACAAGCCGTGGTCGACCTTCGACGGGGCCATCGCCATCCACTATCCAGCCACCCGTGACGCCGATGCCGCGCTCGGCGACGGACGGATCACACGGGCTCAGCGCAACGCGATTGCGAGTGCGACGGCAAAGGGCAAGGTGCCCCCGCAGCGCACACCGATGGGCGGGGCTGTCCTGATCCACGGTGGCGGCTCGTCCCGCGACTGGACGCTGGGATGCATCGCGTTGGACGACGAGGATCTCGCAGACCTTCGTTCCAGGCTCCCTCGCGGCAAGCGAACGCATCTCGCGGTCCTGCCGTGACGTGGGTCCGCGAGGACCGTACATGTGTGCAGCCTTGGGTGGATGGGCGCGGGTTTTCTATGGGGAGGCCGCGCCGGCCTCTATGGGGAGGCCGCGCCGGCCTCCCCCCGCTTCGCGGGTCCGCCCTCCTCGCGGTCCCCCCGCTTCGCGGGTCCCCCCTCCTCGCGCAGGTGTCCCAAGTCGGAGCGCCCGGGCCGCGTTCCGAGAGCCGTGAGGGCGAGCCCTTCGGGATAGACTCGGACGGCCGCGAGTCGCCAACTGGTGGACGTTCCCGACACAGAATCGGCCACGCTGCGTGTGCATCGAAAGCCGAGCGTGACTGCGCCCGGCGACGGTGACGCCCATGTGGTGGTGCTCATCGGCCATGCGATGGGCCGGCGCTACGAGCTGTCCGACGAGATGATCATCGGTCGCGGCTCGCAGTCCCCGATCGAGATCCTCGACGACGGCGTGTCTCGACGGCACTGCCGGCTGGTCCAAGTCGCGGACGGTTGGGAGATCGAGGACCTCGGCAGTCGCAACGGCACCTTCGTCAACGGGGCGCAGGTGCAGCGTCAACGGCTGCAGTTCGGCGACAAGATCGCGGTCGGCTCCCAAACCGTCCTGCTGTTCACGAGCCGCGACCGGTTCGAGGACCAGCGATTGCAGGCACAGAAGCTCCAGGCGCTCGGGCAGCTCGCCGGCGGCATCGCGCACGACTTCAACAATCTGCTCGGGGTGGTGCTCGCCAACGTCACGCATCTCCTCGATCTCGACACGCCCGAACCGGACCTGGCTCGGCGCTCGCTCACCGAGGTCGAGACCGCGGCTCGCCGTGCCGTGGAGCTGACCAACCAGCTGCTGGCGTTCGCCCGCAGCGGTCGTCGGCAGCACCGGGCGACCGACGCCGCCACGCTCATCGGCGACGCGACCCGACTACTGCGGCGGACGCTGCACCGCTCGATCACCCTCGAGTGCGACGTGCCCGATGGGCTCATCGTCTCCGGCGACCCGTCCCAGCTGCTGCAGGTGCTGATGAACCTGTGCATCAATGCCGGGGACGCGATGCCCAAGGGCGGACAGCTTTCGATCCGTGCCTGGCGGCAGGCTGTCACGGCCGAGCAGGAAAAGCTCGAGCTGCTCACGCCGGGCGACTACGTACTGGTCGAGGTGCGCGACACCGGGGCCGGGATGGACGACGACACGGTCGCGCGGATCTTCGAGCCGTTCTTCACGACCAAGCCCAAGGGCAAGGGCACCGGCCTGGGGTTGGCCACGGCGTTCGCAATCGTGCGCGACCACGGGGGGCACATTGCGGTGACGACGACCCCGGGCAAGGGCACCACGTTCGTCGTGTATCTGCCCGCGAGCGCCTCGTCGCCGCAGCGACCGGCCCGCATCACCAAGGAAGGGCCGGCGGCGGAGATCAAGGGCACCGTGCTCATCGCCGACGACGAGGAGCTGGTGCGCTATGCGTCCAAGCGCGTCGTGGAGCACGCGGGCATGGACGTCCTGACCGCCGGCGATGGCGCCGAAGCCGTGGAGGTTTACCGGACCCACGCCGACCTCGTCGATCTCGTCATCTTGGACCTCGACATGCCCGAGCTCAACGGTGAGCAGGCGCTGGTGGAAATCCGCAAGATGGCCCCCGAGGCCAAGATCCTGATCTCCTCGGGCTACGTCCTGCGGGAGCGAGAGGCCGCCCTGCGGGCACTCGGCGTGCACGGTTTTCTGCACAAACCGTACGACTCGGTGACGCTGGTCGCGACGATTGCCAAAGCGCTCGGGCGAGGGAAGACTTCCCCGTGATGTTCACCCGCAAGCTCCCCCTGCTGTTCGCCGCCGTTTCCCTTGCGTTCGTCCCTGCCTGCGACGACAAGAAGGAAGGCGACAAGAAGGACGCCAAGGCCGACAAGAAGGACGGCGACAAGAAGGCCGACAAAAAAGAAGAGAAGAAGGAAGACAAGAAAGAGGAGAAGAAGGAAGAATCCAAGGACGGCGGCTGGTAGCGGAGCGGCCGTGTCCGCACGACGCACCTCGTCGGTTGCGTCTGCCCTCGTGCTCGTCGCCCTGACGAGCACCGCCTGGGGCTGTCGCGACGACGCCCCGGCCACGCCCTCGGCTGAGGGATCCGATTCGGCCGACGCCGAGTCCGACGCCGAGCTGGCCAAGCAGCGCCACCAGGCGCTCGCCGAGTTGACGCGCTGGGAGGAGGCCCAACGCGCGTCCACGGGCTTCGCCACGTTGCCGCCCTGGAGCGAGGCGGCGGGTCCCGACCCGTTTCGAATCCGAGCCCGACCCGGGGGCGCAATTGGGTTGCTGCGTGGCCGTGGCCAGATCGTCAGCCTCGATGTCAGCGGTGCCGTCGTCGGGGCGCCGGTCGAGACGTTCGTGGACGCGACCGGATGGGACCTGTCCGCCACGCAGTCGACGCTGTACGTCGTCGGGCCGCGTCAGGGCAGCGTCGCCCGCTACCAGCGCGACGCCGATGCCTGGGTCGCCGCGTCCCCGCTGTTGGTGGCGCAGACCTTCTCGCTGCGCGACGTCGCGGTCGGGCCCCAGGATCGCCTCGCGCTGACCGACCCCTACGACCACCGAGTGTTGGTCGTGGACGCCACGCCCGGCTCCGAGCCGGCGAACCCGAGCTTTTCGGCGCCGTGCACCGGCCCGCTGTCGGTCCGCTGGACGCCGACCCGTCTGCTCGCGCTGTGCAGCGTCGACCACACGCTGCTCGCGTGGCGGTTGGGCGAGGACGGGGTCCCGCAGGGCGAGCCCGCCAGGGTGGAGCACGACGGTCCGATGTGGAGCTTCGACGTGCTCGAGGACGAGGGCGCCGCGATCGTGGCGATCGGGGGGGTCGAGGATCATGCGCTCGACCGCAGTGACGGCAGCTTCGGCAACGTCGACTCGTTCGTGTTCGTGGTGGAGCTCCCGGCGTCCGGTGAGCCGCGGCGACGCGCGGCGCTGAACGTGTCGGCCCACGGCGCCATGCTGCCCAAGTGGCTGCGATTGTCCCGCGAGGCCGCAACCACCACCGTCGACGTCGTCGGCTACGGTGACGAGCAGCACGTGAAGGCCCGCTGGGACGCGAGCTTTGCCGACCCGCAGATCACCAAGCGCACCCTGGTGCCGGGGATCACCGACGTGGCCGTGCTCGACGATGGCACCTGGCTGGCGGCCGACCCTCTGCTCGACGCGTTCGTGCGCATGCCCCCCAACGCAACCGAACCGCTGGTGCTCGCGGTGGCCGACGCCGCCGACCGACGCAGCCCCGAGGTCAAGCTCGGCGAGGCGCTCGCGTTCACGGGCCTGATGGGGCCGGCAGCCCGGACCGAAGGCAAGGCCAGCCGGTTCACGTGCGAGACGTGCCACTTCGAGGGCGGGGTGGACGGGCGCGTGCACTGGACCGGGCGGGGCGAGGTGCATGCCTCGACCCGTTCGCTGCGCGGCCTGTTCAACAACCGACCGCACTTCTCGCGGGCGCTCGACGCCACGATGGCCGAGATGGTCGACAACGAGTTCCGCGTCGCCAGTCGCGGCACGGGAGCCGATCCCTGGTTCGTCGTCGATCCCCAGGCCGTGCCATGGGTGCGACACCTCGGTGTCACCGAGCCGGTGGATGGCGCTGGGCTGCGGCGCGCGCTGATGGCCTTCATCATGACGTTTACCGCCGAGCCGAATCCGCGCGCGCTTGCGACCACCGAGACTGCCGAGATCGAGCAAGGAGCCGAGGTCTTCGAGGCGCTGTGCGAGGGGTGCCACCAGGCCCGCTTGGTCGCCGACGACCCCACCTCGCGCGTCGAGCGGGCCCAGTGGGCGTCGCTCGTCACCAGCCCCAGCGGGCCTATCGTATGGGGCACAGCGGAGCGCAAGCAGACCGGCGTGGAGCCCTACGTGCACGAGGAGGGGGCTCGCGTGCCGTCGCTGCGACGCCTGTATGCCAAGCGCCCCTACTTCACCAACGGCAGCACCGCCGCGCTGTCCGAGGCCGCCGCGCGCTTTTCCGTCGGGACCGACCAGCACGTGCGCGACGTAGCGGGAGGGCGCAACGTCAGCGACGACGAGCGGCGTGCGCTTGCCCGCTTCCTCGAGCTTTTGTAGCGGCGCTTTCGCGACTTTCGCCAGCCTGCTATATCGAGGCGCGAACGGCCCCACATGAAGATTCTCGTGACCGGCGGCGCTGGGTTCATCGGTGCCAACTTCCTCAACCTGTTGGTGCCGCGGCATAGCGAGCATCACTTCATCAACCTCGACAAGCTGACGTACGCGGGCAACCCGCTGTCGCTGTCGGCCATCGAACGCTCGAGCAACTACGAGCTGAAGGTCGTCGACATCGTCGACTACGAGGCCGTCGACGCCGTGTTCACCGAGCACGCGCCCGAGCTGGTGGTGCACTTCGCTGCCGAGAGCCACGTCGATCGCTCGATCAGCGGGCCGGCACCGTTCATCAAGTCGAACATCGAGGGCACGTTCAACCTGCTCGAGGCGTGCCGCAAGCACTGGAAGCCGGGCGAGGGCCTGTTCCACCACGTCTCGACCGACGAGGTCTACGGCTCACTCGGCGACACCGGGATGTTCACCGAGACCACGCGCTACGATCCTTCGAGCCCGTACTCGGCGAGCAAGGCGGCCAGCGACCATCTGGTCCGCGCGTACAACCGTACGTTCGGCATCCCGATGAAGCTGACCAACTGCAGCAACAACTACGGGCCGTACCAGTTCCCGGAGAAGCTGATCCCGCTGATGATCCTCAACGCCCAGGAGCGCAAGCCGCTGCCGGTGTACGGCGAGGGGCTCAACGTGCGCGACTGGCTGTACGTCACCGACCACTGCGAAGCCATCTGGCAGGTCATCCAAGAGGGCAAGGTCGGCGAGACCTACAACATCGGTGGGCACAACGAGGTGCGCAACATCGACGTGGTCACCACGATCTGCAAGGTGGTCGCCGAGCTGACCAACTCGGACGCGGGCGAGCTCGAGGGGCTGATCACCTACGTCAAGGACCGGCCCGGGCACGACATGCGCTACGCAATCGACGCCGCGAAGATCAAGGACGACCTGGGCTGGGTGCCCAAGGAGACGTTCGAGACCGGCCTGCGCCGCACTGTGAAGTGGTACCTCGACAATACCGAGTGGATCGAAACGGTCCGCACCGGCGAGTACCGCAACTGGATCGAAAAGAACTACGACAAGCGCTGAGACGAGCGGACGGACGAGACATGATCGACAAGGGAATCATCCTCGCGGGCGGGTCGGGCACGCGCCTGTATCCGTTGACCAAGGGCACCAGCAAGCAGCTCATGGCGGTCTACGACAAGCCCATGATCTACTACCCGCTGTCGACGCTGATGCTCGCCGGCATTCGCAAGGTGCTCATCATCACCACGCCGCACGAGCAGGCGATGTTCCAGCGCCTGCTGGGCGACGGTAGCCAGTGGGGCATGGAGCTGTCGTGGGAAGTGCAGCCCAGCCCGGACGGCCTCGCGCAGGCGTTCTTGATCGGCCGCAAGTTCATCGACGGTGGGCCGTGTGCGCTGGTCCTCGGCGACAACATCTTCTACGGCAACAACCTGCAGGACATCGTCGGCAAGGCGGCGGCCAAGGAAAAGGGCGCCACCGTGTTCGGCTACTGGGTGAAGAACCCCGAGGCCTACGGTGTGGCCGAAGTCGACAAGGACGGCATGGTCCTGTCGCTCGAGGAAAAGCCCAAGGAGCCCAAGTCCAACTACGCGGTGACCGGCCTGTACTTCTACGACGAGCAGGTCTGCAGCCTCGCCGAGTCGCTGCAGCCGTCGGCGCGCGGCGAGCTCGAGATCACCGACCTCAACCGCCTGTACCTCGAGCAGGGCAACCTCGGTCTGGAGCAGCTCGGTCGCGGCTTTGCATGGCTGGACACGGGCTCCCCCGAGGCGATGCTCGAGGCGGCGAACTTCATCGCCACCATCGAGCACCGGCAGGGGCTGCAGATCGCGTGTCCCGAGGAGATTTCGTTCCGGCGCGGCTGGATCGATGCCACCCGCCTGCGCGAGCAGGCGCAGGCGCTCGCCAAGACGGCCTACGGCCAGTACCTCCTCGCGCTGTGCGAGGAAGGGGCATGAAGGTCAGCGAGACCAAGCTTCCCGGCGTCCTGGTCATCGAGCCGGACGTCTACGGGGACGAGCGCGGGTTCTTCCTCGAGACCTGGTCGGCCAAGCGCTACGCCGAGGCCGGCCTGCCGCAGACCTACGTGCAGGACAACATGTCCTTTTCCACCAAGGGAATTCTGCGCGGGCTGCATCTGCAGCATCCAAAGGGGCAGGGCAAGCTCGTGCACGTCATCGCGGGCGAGGTCTTCGACGTCGCGGTCGACGTGCGGGTGGGCTCGCCCACCTTCGGCAAGTGGGACGGCGTGCTGCTGTCGAGCGACAACCGCAAGCAGATCTACATCCCGCCCGGCTTCGCGCACGGCTTTTGCGTCACCGGTGAGTCCGCCTTGTTCGCCTACAAGTGCACCGAGCTGTATCACCGCGAGACCGAGCTCGGCGTGATCTGGAACGACCCCGAGATCGGGATTGACTGGCCGATCGACGAGCCGGTGCTGTCGGGCAAGGACGCAGCGTTTCCCAAGCTGTCGGAGATCGACCCGAGCCGGCTCCCGCCGCTCAAGACGCAATCGTGAGCGGCGCTTCGATCGGTCGCGTGGTGCTGGTGTCCCCGGATGGGATGCTCGGGCAGGCATTCGGGCAGCTCCTGTCGGGGCAGGGCGTCACCGTCACCGAGGTCGGCTATCCGGCCTTCGACCTGACCAACGATGCGTCGCTCGATGCGGTGGACTGGTCGGGGGCGGACGTCGTGCTCAACTGCGCGGCGTGGACCGACGTCGACGGGGCCGAGGCCGACGAGCCGGCCGCGACCGCGGTCAACGGCGATGGGGTGGGGCGGCTGGCGAAGCGCTGTCGGGATGCGGGCGCGGTGCTCGTGCACTACTCCACCGACTACGTGTTCGACGGCAAGGCCAGCACGCCGTATCCGATCGACCACCCACGCTCTCCGGTCAACGCCTACGGGCGCAGCAAGGCCGCCGGGGAGGTGGCAATCGAGCAAAGCGGCGCCGAGGCGCTGGTGATTCGGACCAGCTGGCTGTACGCGCCGTGGGGCGGCAACTTCGTCAAGACGATGGCGCGGCTGGGACGGACCAAGGAGTCGCTGCGCGTCGTCGACGACCAGCGCGGGCGGCCGACCTCCGCCGAGCACCTGGCGCGGGCGACGTGGGCGCTGCTGGGCAAGGGCGCGCGGGGCATGCTGCACGTGACCG
>JGI12316J15310_10000370_pt1 | contig 11873 bp, 7 predicted proteins | sample MarCyaLeptolynsp_FD_15310 | JGI IMG/M metagenome (IMG submission 15310)
TAATATCAAGTTCGGATAAACAGTTATCATTCCCTTCTACCTTGCAACCTTCTTTCTTCCCTTCTGCCCTCTGCCCTCTGCCTTCTGCCTTGTTGTAATCAAAGTGTAAGTATTCAACCGAACTTGATATAACCCAGCATTTTCGCTTCCCCGTCGCTTTTTGTGAAATACGCTAAATATAGAGTATTTTCAATTTTGCGAACCACGAAACAAAATGGGCGAAAATTGTCTTCATCCCCTAAACAAGATCAAGTCTGCTGTATTCTCGATAGTTTGCTTGCCTCGTTGCCTGAGTGTCTTAGCAAAACTGCGCTTGACAATTGCTCTGGCACTATCGTGCTTGTTAGTTCTGACAGGCTGTAGTTCCAACCAGTTGAAAACCGAAGCTGCTCAGGTATCTCAATTAGTATTTGCTACTCCTAGTAATCCTGCCACATTTAACTATCCCCTCAATGAATCTGCCTTTAGCGTTTTTGGCTATATTTACGAAGGATTAATTACTGAAAATGGCTTGAGTGCAGAGTTGGAGCCAGCGTTAGCGGAGTCTTGGGAAATTTCTGAGGATAAGAAGCGAATTACCTTTACCTTGCGAAAGGGGTTAAAGTGGTCAGATGGGGAGCCACTAATGGCTGATGATGTGGTTTTTTCCTATAATGAGGTTTACCTCAATGAAAAAGTACCTACTGGCATCAGAGATATCCTGCGTATCGGTACCACTGCTGCTTTCCCTTCAGTGAAAAAACTTGATAAGCGGCGGGTTGAGTTTAGTGTACCGGAGCCCTTTGCCCCTTTTCTCAGATATGCGGGCGGTATCCCCATCCTACCAGCTCATGCCTTGCGGGAGTCTGTGAAGGGCATTGATGCTAATGGTAATCTTAAGTTTCTCTCAACTTGGGGAACCGATACAGACCCAAAAAAAATTATCGGCAATGGTCCCTACCGGATGATAAGCTACACTCCTAGTCAGCGAGTCATCTTTGAGCGCAATCCCTACTACTGGCGTCAGGATACTCAAGGTAATCCTCAACCTTACATTGAGCGTATTGTCTTACAAGTAATTGAAAACAGTGACACCCAGTTTCTGACTTTTCGCTCTGGAGGGCTCGATAGTTTGGCGGTAGCACCGGAAGCCTTTGGCTTACTTAAGAAGGCAGAGCAACGAGGACAATATACTATCTATAATGGTGGACCATCGTCTGACTCAAGGTTTGTCGGTTTTAATCTTACTAAAGCTCGTAATGAAAAAGGTCAGCCTTTTGTAGACCCGATCAAGTCTCGCTGGTTCAATACCTTAGCATTCCGACAGGCAGTTGCCTATGGGATTGATCGCGAAACTATGAAAAATAGTACTTATCGGGGATTAGGGGAATTACAACATTCCCCATTAGGGGTGGAAAATCCCTTCTACCTGTCTCCGGAAGAGGGATTAAAAGTCTACAGCTATCAACCCCAAAAGGCAAAGGAACTGCTAGTAGATGCTGGTTTTAAGTACAATTCCCAAGGACAACTGCTGGATAAGGATGGTAATCAGGTACGATTTACCCTTTTGGTAAAAGCTGAGGAAAAATCTAGGGTAGATGCGGCTGTTCAAATTCAACAAAACCTTGCCAAGTTGGGCATGCAAGCAGATTTACAGGTAATCAACTTTAATGTTGTAGTGCAAAAGCTTTCCAGTCGAGATTGGGAGGCATATGTCGGTGGATTTGGTGGCGGTGGCACTGAACCCCACAGTGGTTTTAATATCTGGTACACCCAAGGCTCTTTGCATCAATTCAACCAAGCTCCTCAACCAGGGGAACCACCCATTGAAGGTTGGGAAGCATCGGAGTGGGAGCTAGAAATTGATCGCTTGTTCCAACAAGGAGCTCAAGAGCTGGATGAGAGCAAGCGCAAGGAGATTTATGGTCAATTTCAGCAAATTGTCGCCGAACAGGTACCATTCTTTTACTTAGTCAATTCTCTCTCTTTGCAAGCGGTACGCGATCGCGTTGAAAATATCAAATTCTCTGCCTTAGGGGGAGCTTTCTGGAATCTTTATGAATTGAAAATTGAAAATTAACTTGCAAAAGGGAACAGGGAACAGGGGAGAATCTACTTTCATCACCTGGTGGTGAAAAAAAATTTTTTCATTGAGACTGCCTTGTTTCTTAAAAGCGCCAAACTTCTCCTACGCACAACTGCACAAGTAAAAAGCGATCGCATCTATATATTAATGGAGTCGCATAAGATGTCCCTTAATTTAGAGGTGCTATGGTTGTCCCATCAAGATACTGGAAGATGTTGCTCATTGATGCTGCTAGTGATGGATGCGGCTACAGGGAGCAGTTTCTAACGCCAGCAAGGGAGTTCTTCCAGGAGCGATTTTCTCAGCTAGCTGATTTAACAGAACTATCAGCTCAGCAAAATCAAGATATCCAAGCCTCACTGCTTGCTTGCTTCCTCAGCGAGGATTCTACTATTGATGCTCGCTCCCAAGCTGGATTTTGTCTGCGGTGCTATGTCTCTTACTCCATTAGGGGAGCCTGCTTCAGTCTTGCCAGCCAGTTTGGAGTTGGCAATTACTTCATTGAACGGGATTTTTTGTCATTCGTGTTGAATGACGATGGTACAACTAAAATCATTTTGGATGGTGATAGACAAACTCAACTTAGCCTGCATGAAAATGGTAGCACTCCAAAAAGTCATTACCGATTTTTTACAGTTGAAGTTTTACAAAATTTTAATCTCAACTCTGGTTCACAATCAAGCTTAAGCAGTTGGGCATACTATCAAACTAGACAAAATCCAGAAATCAAAAAATTCTTATTGGAGCAAGGAATTTTTCTGAGGAGTGACTGGGCAATTTTAAATAGAGCTAGCCCTAAGCAAGCGGAACTTCTAGAAATACCCAACGCTCAGGCTCTAGTAGAAGTCTTTCATGCAGTTTACCGTAGGGACAGACGCCAGCAACGTTCCAACAGAGCAAGAGGATGTCCAAAACCAACGAATGCTCAACTTCGGGAAATGCTCAGCCTCTTGCAAGAGAGGGATATCATTATCAATTCTCCCAGAGGTTTGATGGAGAAACTCAGAAAAATAGCTACACTGCTGCGGGAGCGTGAAATCTGGCGTAGTAGTGGCTCTCCTCCAACGGAACCTCCGGAAGTGCTTGATCCTAGTACTGGGAAATCTTTTAGTAGAGAGTTTCTCGATCCTAGTTCCATCAATCCTATAGAACAAATGGAACGACAGAAATTGCAGGAATTCTGTGAACAGCAATTAATTGTTTGTTTAGAGCAGAGTATTGAGGAGGCAATTTGCGATCGCATTACTATTGTAAAACGAAGTCGTCGGTATGGGCCTCTGGCTCCTAAAGTCAAACCCGGTTTGCTACTACTTTATTGTCGGCGTATCTCTCACAAGGAGATTGCTTCTGAGTTAGGTTTTAATAATAGGAATCAAGTAGGAAGAGTATTACAGCCGACTCAGATACTCAATAATGTCAGGTTTCATACTGTAGAAAGACTGCTTACTAACATTTTAGCCAAGGCGAAAGATTTGGGTCTGATTTCCCAGTCGCCAGATTATCTGAAAAACCTCATGGAACAACTAGAGGCTTTTGCTGCTGAAAGAGTCTTTCGAGAGGCAGCAGTAGAACTTATCGTCGGGACTAACCGTTCTCCGAAAAGTTTATATGCTCACAAGGTTTGTAATTATCTTACATCATATAGGAGGTTAAATCATGATTAATTCACAAAATCATCTAACTGATACTAGAGCTTTACTGCCGGAAGTTGTGGAACTTGAAGTAGAATATTTTGAGCAAGCAGTAAGGATTAGTAACCAAGTTAATAGTGAACCGCAGCAGTGGCAAACTTATCTCAATGCTTTAGCACTACTGAGTTTTGAACAATGGTTGGGTGAACGAGTTACGGATTTAGCACTCCTCAAGAAAAACTGTTCTTTATCACAACCACAGTATGCCAATGTCATGGAAGCTGTCTGCAATCTCCAAGTTGGTGAATTTAACCTTTGTTTAATTGCTAGTGAGAATCTGAGGGATGAAGTAGTAAATATACCCAGAGTAGCTGTTGATTTACCAGAATTTAAGGCTCATTTCTACGTACTAGTTGAAGTGCAAGAAGAACAAGAACAAGCCATTATTCGCGGTATTCTACGTTATGACCAACTGGTTAATTTACAACCCCAACAGCATTGGAGTTACCAGTTACCGTTGTCTTTATTTGATCCTGAGCCTAATCATCTCTTGTATTATCTCCGTTTCTTAGAGCCTAGTGCTATTTCTGTAGCAGTTACCGGCATTAAGCATCCGGAAGTACCCTACTTGCAGCCAGCTCAATTAGAGGCATTATTATCTAGCTTAAAATCCCCCAACCAGAAGCTGTGGGAAAGCTTGACTTGGGAGCAAGGAGTCATAGTTTTCCAGAATCCTAAGTTACTTGATTTACTCTATCAGTTTCCTCGATCGCCAGAGTTGCAGACTTCTCTTTCTATTCGCATCACACAGCTGTTTACTTTGCTAGCTCAACAAACTGTGAATTTGGCGCGATGGTTGCAGGGGGAAGTGGATGAGTTGGCACAAAGCTTGGGATTGTTCATGCCTCAAACTTTTACTCTTGCTACATCTGAGTTCCGCTCAATTGATAAGTTGGAAAATGCGATCGCTTTTTTAAGAAATGGAGGTATGCCAATTCCTCTCGAACCTAGTTGCACTTACCAAGACCTAGATTTGGAAGGAATGCTCTTAAGACTATATACAGTAACTTGGACTCAAAAGAAAGTTACGGAAGAGCGACTGTTAGATACTGCCATCTCTTCACCAAAATGGTCATTGTTGTTAATTCTGGGAACTCAAATTGGCAACCCTTTGTCAGATGAAGTCAAACTACAAGTTAGCAATTTGACTGGTGTGTTGTCTGAAGCAATATCTGATGAGCATCAGTTTATTTATGCTCATGTAGAGGGAGATTGGGGAGAGAAATATGTAGTAACTATTGTGCCAAAAGATAGGCAACCTTTGACTTTACCTGCTTATACTTTCGCCATACCTAATACTCAAATCTTGCACCAACTCTGATAACCCGTCAGGGGTTCAAACCCCTGGCTCATAGCTAAAGTTGTCTAAAAACGACTAAATAAAGGTAGATAAAGATTTTATATCATTCTTTTTGAAAATTGATATTAGTCCACAAAGCGTGGACTTAAGCTATTAGCCTGGAGTTTGAACTCCAGACGAATTACGAAACTAGTTAAGAATGTTGGTATAAAACCTAATACATACTACTGGCAGGATGCCAGTTCCACTCACCTAATACTTAAAAATGCGCTCTATTTTTGAACTGAAGATTTTACGACAAGAAGATAAATGTTTCTTTTGGCTATTTTGGAATGAACGGCAGAAGCAACTCTCTGCTAGCCTGAAATATTCCCAGGAATTAGAAAAATTTTATCAACGTTGGCAGAAGCGCTACCTCAATTTTTATCAATTTCTCCTTCCACAGAAAAGTGGTGGAATTCCTGCATCTACACCTGATCCTTCTCACAATTTGAAGGAGGCAGAAGCCAGGTTAGTTCAAACCTTCCAGCGTTGGTTAGGAGAGGGAGAGGTTCGTAAGTTGCGGGAGCAGATTCGAGATGAGTGTACCCGGAGTCTTGAAGGAGTTGATGTTTTTATAGCTTGTGACTCTCTAGAGTTGGCAAGGCTTCCTTGGGAAACTTGGGAACTTGCTCCTCAGGATGCACCACTTCGCATCATTCGCACCTCCAAGGATGATCCTGAGGGCAGCGGTTCTGCTACAAAAAAGGCGCATAATCGGAAACCTAGGATTTTAGCAATCCTGGGAGATGAACCAAAAATGCAGCAAGATTGGGAGATTTTGCGATCGCTAACATCTCTTGCTACTCTGGAGCGTGTTAACTGGCACTCAGAAGAGCCTGTTGAAGAGATAAAAAACAAAATTGCCACAGCTATTGCTGATGAGCGAGGTTGGGATGTGCTATTTTTTGCCGGACATAGTGAGGAAACTGAGCTAACTGGTGGGAGAATAGCGATCGCACCTCATATTGTTTTATCGATTAGTGACATTAAGGAACAACTGAAGCAAGCTAGGGATAATGGCGACTTACAGTTGGCTATTTTTAACTCCTGTAGTGGTTTGAGTATTGCTGAGTCTTTAGTTAATTTGGGATTGCAGGTGCTGGTGATGCGGGAGCCAATACATAATGATGTGGCGCACAAGTTTCTCGAAAAGTTTTGTGAAGAGTTGGAAAAATCTCAAGATGTTGCTGATGCGATAGGAGAGGCTTGCCAATATCTTCAGTTCAATGAAAAGTTTACCTACCCATCCGCTTATCTGATTCCCTCATTTTTTACTCCTCCCAGTGCAACTCCTTTTCGTCTCGAACCTGTTGGCTGGAAGCAGCAGATGCTACGGTGGTTACCAACAAGAAAAGAAGCGATCGCTTTTTCAACGGTAGTACTCTTTAGTTTAATGGTTCCAGTGCAGGATTTGTTATTAGACTCTCGAACCTGGGTGCAGGCAATCTATCGCAATCGGACTAATCAGTTACCATCTGAGGTATTACCACCAGTATTATTAATTGCGATCGATCAGGAGTCAATTAATCGAGCTGATGCTGAGATTAATGGGTTTCAAACCATGCCAATGGATAGAGAATACCTGGCTCAATTAGTGACAAGGCTCTCGGAATTAGAAGCGAGGGTGATTGGCATGGATTATTTTCTGACTACCCAAGAACCTAGAGAGGAAAAACTCGCTCAATCGATTCAAGCTGCTGTCAATCAGCACAATACTTGGTTTGTCTTTGCCTTCAGTAAGCAGGATAACTGGAAGGTAAGTAATAAAATTGCTAGTCTTTATTGGAGTTTGCCAGGGGATACAAATTTTTTCCCTTGGGATGTGGCATTACCAGGGGGTGAAACCTGCACCGAATTCTGTCCTTTTGCTTATTTGTTGGCATTATCCGATACATTAAGCCGACAACCCCCTCTAACTGATGTACCTCAACCCCAGTTAGCCAGCAAATCCAACTTTCAGCAACAAGTAAGTAGTTATCTTAATCGGCAGCAAATCCTGTCCCTCAAATCAGCATTTCCTCCTGTGGGGTTGCGTTCAATTATTGACTTTTCCCTCCCTCTTCAACAAGCTTACCAACGCCTACCTGCTTGGGAGTTCCTCAGTCTGCCTTTCCCCAATCCAGAACTCCAACAGAGGCTCCAAGAGCAAGTAGTAATTATTGCTCCTGGGGGATATGAGGATGCTGAGGATAATTTTTCAGTGCCTTTGGCTGTTGGTTATTGGTGTGATGCTAGTTATCGAAGAGAAGGCAAAAAAGTTGATTGTCCTCGTTATTTTACCGGAGGTGAAGCTCATGCCTATATGACTCATCATTTGTTGTCAGAGCATCGGGTGGTATTAATTCCGGCTCTGTGGATGATTCTCTTAGCAGCATTTGCGGGAAAAGTTACTACTTTAATGTTGTGGGAACAGCAAATTCAACAGCGACAACAATCGACAATCTGGTTAGTCTTTGTTACCGCTGCTTTGGGATTAATAGGGTTACAAGTTTACATTTCGGCTTCAGTTGCCATTCCTTGGTTTTTACCATCAGTAATGTTTTGGACTTACATTATTTCCAGTTCTAGGGAGAAAAAACCCATGATTAGATTGCTCGGAGTGCATTCACTACTACTAGCTGGTGCGATCGCAACTGCTAGTTTTACTAATTCAGCCAACTCAGTTGAGAGTGCGACTACTAATAAAGATAATGCTCTTGCCGCAATTAGTAAAGAACATCAAAGATCTACACGGGAGGGATTACAAGGTATATTTCGCAAGCCGAGTCGTAGTGGAAGTTCACGAGCTACCTGGGAGAGATTACAAGATATATTCCGTAGACGCAGGGATAGAGGAGGTTCACGAGGAGAGTTTTGTTCTATTTCTCCAGAGGAACCATCGGATAAGATTTGGAATACTAGTCCCGCATTTGTTTGGCGTGGAAGAGTTAAGCGTATTGAATTACGCCACTTCTCCAACAATGAACTAATCTGGAGTCATGAAGTCACTGAACTTGAGAATAGCCAACGCAGTGCTTTGTATACAGGAGTACCCCTACAACCTGGTGAAGAATATTCCTATGGGTTGGAGTATGAAACAAAGGATGAAGGAGAAACAATTACTGATAGTATAGATCCGATTTACTTGAAGGTTATGGATGCTCAAGAGCGCCTGTCTATTGAAACGGAATTAACAGCTCTGGAAAGTTCAACTAAAACTCTAAGTAATGAGGAACTTGCTCTCAAACGAGCTATTTATTTTGCCAATAAGGAATTATGGTTCGATGCGGTTACCGAGATTTTTTCCGTATCTCATCCTTCATCGATGTGGACTAAAGAAATGGAGGAACTTTGGCAGGTATTTCTTAGTTCAATATTCTGGTGTGGTTGATGTGTTGCAGCAACCCAAGAACCCCGACTTCTTGAAAGGATACTGCTGGCGAATAAGGGGTATGACCCCCTATTCAACTACTTATCGCCACTGGGAACCGCTTCGCGCTTATTGGGCGGGTTGAAGCTGCTCCCCTATTTTTGATGAGTTTTTTTTCTTGAAAGCCCAACAGCATTAAATCTAAGAGTTTGTTCGTTGAACCAATCTCACATAATCGACTCCGAAACTCACTCAACACACTTGAGTCAAATCCCGAATCTGTTAGCTCTAGACCGAGTAAGTATTTCCAGTCAATTCTACTGCGAACTGCATCTGCTGCTTGAGTATCACTTAGTCCCTCGGCAAATTGCATGATGGTAATTAAGGCTAGTTTGGCTGGCGATAAGGCTGATTGCCCACATCGAGCAGGGAATAACTCCTTAAAATCACTATCAGAATAGATTGTTCCTAATTCATCATACATTTTTAGATAAACATTGCCTTTCCGAAAGGATGCATGGGCAATTCGTGCTGTTTCTTGGGGAACTTCCCAATGTTCTTGTGGATGCAGTGTCATACCTCGAAGATATACCTCACTCTACAAGTTGTATCTTCAAGGTGTTGTACGGCATTGCTGATGAGGGGTCATACCCCCTATTCGCCAGCGGTATCCTTGAAGAAGTCGGGGTTCTGAACAGGAACTTTCCTGTTTGATTATGTGCGCAATTTATGGTAATTTTGCTGAAATTATTGTAATCAACCCCAAAATTTTAGTCCATTTCAATGGACTTGAGCTATTAGCCCGCAGTTTAAACTCCGGGTGGGCTAGGAAATTTAGCGAGAATATCAAAAATTGATTCTAAATTCTAAATTCTAAATTCTAAATTCCCACTTACCAAGGGCTACCTACAATTGTAAAACCTGACCAATAAGAAGGATCGGAAAACTCCTGAGGATCCTTTCCTGCTAATTTTTTAGGCAGCGGGATGCCTTCTGTATATCCTGGCGCAAATAACTTACCATTTTTGATATAAACTTCCCCTCTTTGCATTGCTAATTGCGCTTGTCTAAGAGCTTCTGCTTTGATGGGAGCTTCCTTTAATTCTGTATAAAACTGTGTCATTAGTCCTAAGGTTCCCACATCATCGACTTGCCACAAACTTCCTAATACTGACTTAACTCCAGCTAGATGAGCAAACCCAGCGAAACCTAACTCAGCTTCTTCATCTCCTAATGCAGTATCACAGGCACTCAGCACTAACAACTCTACAGGAGGATAATTCAATCTCAGTTCCTGCACTTCATCCAATCTCAAGCGCTCATTTCCCCAAAATTGGATGTAAGATTTGTTCGGTTTGCCACTGCGAAATTTTCCATGGGTTCCCAAATGCAGAATGCCAAAGTTATCTTGAGAGTGCTGGTACTTTAGGGTATTCTTTGTGAAGTCATTGTCCAGGAAAATTTGACCCGACCATAAATTGTTAATTACACCTACTTCTGTTGGTATTGCAGGTAGATTATTGAGATCTGGGTGGGGAAATTCCGAAGTTCCCATGGCCAGTACTTGAGCATTCCTAACATTAACGTAGCGGGTATCAGTTAAGCTCATACTGGGCATGAGGCCAACGCTGTATTTCTCAATAATAAATCCTTGACCATTGTGGAGAGCTGCCAAGGGTAGAGAACGCAAGCCAGTATCCATTACAAATACTAGGTTTTCAATGCCTTCTTCACGTAAATCTTCTTCGAGTGGGGCGACCAACCATTGATAGAATTGCCGAGCTGGCTCTAAGTAACTGTCAGTGTCGATTTTTCCAGGAGGATTTGCTACTTCTCGACGAAATCTCTTAGCGGCTTGAAGGACTGAGGCTCGCATTGCATCATCGACTGACTTATGAATCAGTTTGCCTGAGGAGGTGATTAAAAGTAGTTGTAGTTGCTCACTGTTCTGAGCTTGTAGATTTATGGATAGGGATAACTCAATGCTCAATAGAGTTGAGGAGGGAGTAGTTTTGGAAAAAAATAAGGCATAAATGAGGGCGGGTTTAGCTCTAGTGTCTTGCTCAATGCGGCTTAGCCGTTGGCTAATCTCGGCTAGGGTGAGAGTTGATGTTTCTTTCAGCCCTAGGTATTGCTCATATTCATTGGTGAAGGAAGATTCTATTTTAGCTATGTCGTCGTTACTATTACCTGGGTTAGGGATCGTTTCTTCGTCTTCCAGGTATTGCTCATATTTAGTGGTGGAGGGAGGTTCTATGTTAGCTACGTCGTCACTATTACCTAGTTTGGGGGTTGTTCCTCCCCCATTACCGCCCCCGCCATTAGATCCACAGTTTGGGGGGCACGAACCCATGATGGGAGGAGATGGGACACTAATAATATGAATGTTGCCTTCGGTAATAATATGAATGTTGCCTTCGGTGTGGGTGAAGGGAAAGGATTGATTGGAAATGGTAAAATTGCCACTGTTGATAGCTCCTGCTGTGCTGTTGGTGGTAGTTTTGCCGACATCAAAGGGGATGACTCCGTTTCCACCATGTTTGATAGTGATATCTCCACCACCGAGTCCTCCAGCGGTGGAAATGCTGGTAAGAAGTCCGTTGCGATCGCTAAAAGTTTCTGTAGCTTGGAAAAATTGACCTGCGGTGATGTCAACCTTGCCCCCTATACCATTGCTACCGCCTTGAGTGTCCATCCAGCTCACTTGAATGTCACCATGTGCTGCATTAAGGGTGATCTGGCCACCATTGCCATTTGGAAAACTAGTGTTAAGCGTCCCAGTGTCAATATTCCCTAGTGTACTAGTTATTGCGATCGCACGACCGGGATTGAAGATATCACCAGTGGCAATGTTTTTACTAGCTTGCAGAGTAATTGTGGCGTCATCGACTCCAGATAAGGTGGCAGCTTTAGTGTCGATGGAGCCATTGCCTAAGGGTGATTTCAATCTTACCGGATCCTTGAAAGTGATATCCCCAATTATGGTAATCTTACCACTGCCTTCATCGTGTCCGATGATAATTTCACGGAAACCATTTCGCAAGGCATTGAGTTGGTTGGTATCAAGAGCCAAACTTGCATCGGTGATATCCCCACCGATGGTGATGTCAAACTTGGGTTCAAGGGGTTGCAACCGGAGAGTACCATTACCTTTGATCTGCGGGTTTTGATCCAGTGTAATGTTATTGGCGGTGAGGGTGATATTTCCCTGTTCAGAAAAAACCTGAGTAGCTACACCCTGAGTAGGTAAACCCTGAATCCGTATCCCGTCATTACTATCCGTTCCGTTTCCAGCAGTGTCTTCCAGATTAATATCCCCCATACTGCTCGATTCCACCACACCACCCTCGCTGATAAGGATGCCATAGTTTTCCCTTCCAGTCACATCTCTACCGCCAGTGCCAGTCAACTTGATCTCTCCATCTT
>JGI12316J15310_10000473_pt37 | contig 11864 bp, 12 predicted proteins | sample MarCyaLeptolynsp_FD_15310 | JGI IMG/M metagenome (IMG submission 15310)
CAGTGCGGGGCCCAGCGCAGCGCAGACAAAGAAGTTTTGCAGGAACGCAGTGCCAAACTGGGCGCGGCCTTCGACCGGATTGAAAAGCAGCTCGGCGACACGCGCTTTTTCAACGGCGATGAAATCGGCATGGTCGACATTGCCTGGCTGACCCTCCTGCACCGGGCGGACATCGTCGAGCGGCATTCCGGCTACGACTTCCTGGGGGCGCGGCCGAGGCTGAAGCACTGGCAGCGGCACCTGATGGCGTCCGGGCTTGCGGAAAAGTCGGTTGCCCCGGATTTTGTCGAAGCGTTCTCGACCTTCTACCTGTCGGATGAGACCTATCTCGGGCGGGGCGGCGACGTCGAAACGGCCGGGATCGGCGGGACCCGTGCAGCGGATGCATGCTGTTGATGGGATCCACGCAAACGCCGACCGGCTCGCGCTTTGGCGCATTGGCGGAACGGGGGACGGGTCGTCGCGCATCCCGGCTTTCACTTGGATCAGACCGGAACGCTGGATCGCGTGTTCACTGACGTGATCCCGGCGCGGCCACTCCCGCGACTGTCCATGAACCACCCGGATTGAGGCATTTTCAGACGCGATCGAAGATGGGCGAGGTTCCGGTAACTGACCTTCGCCTGCGGTGCGGCAAACGGCAGGGCGGAGCTTTCAGCGACCTGAGGCGCCTTGTCCCGGCCCGAATGGCCCATGACCGAATGGCCCATGACAAGTGCTGCCGTCAGCATCGTTGAGTGCATCGACTTCTGGCAGTCCCCGAAGTGCGAACCGGATATGCGCAAGCTCAGCGAAAAAAGAAGATGTCGTTGGATTTTGCACCTTTGGACGGAACGAAGATCTCCCCGAGCGGGATGTTGGTTCCCTTTCCTGCCGAATCGCCTTCCAGAAAGAACCGTTCACTGCCTTTGCGAATGTTGGAGATCGAAACGCGCCGCCCGTAGGCCATCAACGGAACCCCCATGAGTCTGCGTGCGTTGTTCATCATTTCAGTTGCCTTGCCGATTCTGCATGTGACGAGAACGATGCCGGCAATGCCGGTGGCCTTGAGCGACATCCCCATCTTCGCGAACCGGTTGAAATCCGCGAGCCGCTTCTTTGCCTTGGCGCTGCCGTTTTTCGCGTTGTTTTCGTCGTTCTCCTTATCAGACAGGGAATTGGGCCGAGGGCGAAGGTCGTAGAACACGCTGACCTGTGCGAGGCCTTTTTTTACCTGGGAATCAAATCCGTTTTTTCCAACGACATTGAATCCGCTTGGTGCAAGTTGGAACATTCCGTCGGCGGTGCCCCCGCCTGGGGCGATGACTGGAATGCCGTGACCGACGCTCAGGAATACCACACCGCCCCGACCGGCGAGAGTTGCCGCATTCTCGATCTTCGTGGCGGCACTGTCGACGGTCTCCTTCGCTGCCATCTCGACAGTATGGGCGTGAACAGTCGGAAGGGAGTCCCAGAACGTTTCAACCTGACGCGCCCAGTCACGCGCATCCTTCCGCAGTTCGGTGACGATGCCGAGCCCGAGAGTTTGCGATCCGCTTTGACCGCCGGAACCCGCTGAACCGCCGCCGCTTGCGAAGCCTGCGAACATGTGCTTCGAGCTGCTCGGCAAATAATCCGAGAAAAGCGACGTGAAGGCGCCGAGCAGTTTGGCGTGAGTGAGTGGGCCGACGATACCGTCGGCGGTCAGTGTGTTCGGCGGAGCTGACTGAAACTCCCGCACACGGCGATCCGTGAGCGGGCCGAAATTTCCATCGACACCAAGGACCGGAAAAGCACTTCCACCGACCGCGTTGAGTTGGCGTTGAAGCACGCTAACCGGCGACCCTGTCGAGCCACGACGCAACAACATCAATCAGGCCTCCAAAAATCTCGGACGGGCCGAGGTTAACATGCCTCAGGGTTTGCGAGAAGAAGGACATGCAATCCCGAGATAAATCAAATGAAGGTTGGTATTGTTCGAACACATGAGCCAGCCGAGACCTTGGAGTCAGCTGAATCATCTTGTTGCTGGCAGTAGAGTTTTCCGCTTGAATTCAGAACTGCGGTGTTTCTCCAAAGTGTTGTGAGAAGAGATGTAGGTCGCGTGGTTCTTGATGTGAGGTCTGATTCTTCAAGGTCGTTTTCATCAGCGTGAGCAGCAAGTCCGAGACAGGGGTCGGGTGCAATTCGGCGGTGTCCGTCAAAGCAAGCAGGTTTGCCACCGCCAAACTGTCAGGTTCTGCACTCTACCTGAAAATACAATCTCTCATGCGCATCGACATGTGAATACGATGGAAGAATCATATACCCGTCGATCATGTATCAACTGCGAACCAAAAACTGCCCGAAGAGGGATATTGAAAAACGGTGGGCCTTGCCTGACCGGGTGTTTTTCGCCTGTGGGGCCTGCCATGTATTGGCCTACGTCTTCATGGAAACGTTTGCTTCTCTGGACACTCAAGCGTTCTGGATCAAGCCGAATGAAGGCCACACAGGCAACCACATCATAGTGGCGTTCAAAGACACTGTTTTCGACTATCACGGCTACGCGGAGAAGGGACGTTTTCTCGACCATTATTGGAAAAAGGCTAGGCGGATTTATCCGACCTGGGATGGAAAGCTGGTTGCGGTAACGCCTGATGCCCTAATCACCGAGGGACCTTCGGCGATCTACGATGGCCTTTGGTTGAGAGCACCGCATCAGTTTTTCAAAGACCCGCTTGAACGCGCTGAACGCTACCTCGACAAGTTCCCGAAACCGTCGGTACCGCCGGATTGATCATCCGTTGTGATCGTGTCGGGAAAACTCAGGAAGGATTTCGGTTTGAGCTCTGCCGATTACTATTTTCAGATCCAGTTGCTTGTTCGCCACCCGGAAATCGATCCCGATGAAATAACTGACGCATTGGGGTTAACTCCCGACCGATCATGGAAGGCGGGCGATCAGCGCAGCACACCCGCGGGGTCGGCGCTCGCCGGAAAATACCAACTGTCCAACTGGTCACACAGCTGGGAAGTTGTTGGCGAAAGGTGTTTCTTCAAGTGCGCTGAAAATATTGTGCGCGATTTACAATGCCGGCAATCCTTTTTCGTGCAGCTGGCGGATGACCGGGGCGAAACAATGTTGAATATTCAGTTGTATGGCAAAGGCAGTATTGGCGACGTAGCTTCCCCGAACTTTCAAACACTGTTACAAAGTATGGGAATTCGTCTGGGAATTGAGGTCTTTCCTGAATGGCATAAGGCGGACGCGATCATCCTATCGAACGTCGAATAATCCGCAGATCAAACGATCCGATCTGTGCAACCAGGCCCTGCCACCGCTGCACGATCCGATTTCACGCAACCCGCCGCAGAATTCAGCATTGCACGCCAAAAGTCCGCTCCCTTGCAAGAATCGGGTCGCGCGACCGGCCCTCCTGTGCAAGAAGCCGGTATGAGCCGGCCATCCTCCCCCACGATCAACCTCGTTTCAGGATTGCTTCTGCTCGGACTGGCGACAGTCTGGGGCGGATCCTTCTTTTTTGCGGAAGTCGCGCTCAGGGAAGTGCCGCCGCTGACGATCGCCCTGCACCGCGTCTTCTGGGCGGTTCCCGCGCTTCTTTTCGTTGTCTGGCTGAAAAAGATCAGGATCCCGAGATCGGCCAGGACCTGGTTTTGCTATCTGGTCATGGGTGCGCTGAACAATGCCATTCCGTTTTCCCTGATCTTCTGGGGGCAGACGAATATCGGCAGCGGGCTGGCGTCGATCCTGAACGGCACGACGGCGGTGTTCGGGGCGGTCGTTGCCGGGCTCCTGCTGGTTGACGAACCTTTGACCGCCCGCAAGATCGTCGGCGCGCTGTTCGGAATTCTGGGGGTGGCGGTGATCATGGGCCTCGACGCGCTGACCAATTTCGACCCGCGCAACCTCGGCCAGCTCGCCATTCTCGGCGCGGCCTTGTCCTACGCGTTCGCCGGGGTCTGGGGCAAACGCTTCCTGTCCGGGCATCCGCCGATGATGAATGCGCTCGGAATGCTGGTCGGCGGCACCGTTCTGATGATTCCGGTCGCGCTTTATGTCGAGGGCGTCCCGTCGCTTGCCCTGTCGCCGGAAGTCTGGGCCTGCCTCCTGGCCGTGGCCCTTTTGTCCACGGCCGTCGCCTATCTGCTTTATTTCGAAATTCTCGTGCGGGCCGGGTCGGCAAACCTGATGCTGGTGACGCTCCTGATCCCGCCGATTGCCGTCGGCCTCGCCTATACGGTGCTCGGCGAACGGCTCGGCAGCGAGGCAGCATACGGGTTCGTTCTGATTGCCGTCGGCCTGGCGATAACCGACGGCCGCCTGTTGAAATGGATGTCGGGAAGGCGTAAGGCCGCCGCCTAGCATGAGTCCCGCTGCTCTAGAGCTTTTCCTGTTCAGACGGAATCGTCTGGACAGATAAGAAATGCGGAATATAGGGACTTTGAGTTTTTCACTGTTTCCGTGAAACTGTGAAAAACTCTAACCTTCGTCCGCGACAGGTCCGGTTTCGCCGAGCCCGGCAAGAATCTCTCCGGCATTTTCATTCAGGCGCGGTGGCGACCCCGGGTCCGGCGCCGGGGTTCGGCTGAACCGAAGCGCGTTCGCCGCGACCCGCCAGCCGGGCACGCCCGGGTCCGGATGCGGAACGGTTTCGATCATCCCCCGCGCCGCCACATGCGGATCGGCGAAGATGTCTCGGACATCGTTGACCGGGCCGAACGGAACCTTGCCGCCGAGCATGCGCGTCAGGTCCTGTTTTGAGTGCCGCAGGGTCCAGCCTTCGACGATGGTATTGACCATTTCGGAATTGTTCGAACGGTCGGCCTTGGACGCGAACCGGGGGTCCGTGCCGAGGCCGGGCTGGCCCATCACATCGGTGAGGATCTGCCAGAACCTGTCGTCGACGATGCCGAGCGCGACATGGCCGTCGCTCGCCCTGAACATGCCGAACGGCGCCAGCAGCGGATGCGCATTGCCCTCCGGCCGGGGAACGGCGCCGCTGTAATCATGCTGGTAGACGATCCGCTCGCACAGGCTGAGGACCGCGTCGTACATGCCGATATCGACAAACTGGCCTTCGCCGGTCGCTTCCGCGTGGCGCAGGGCGGCGAGAATGCCGAAGGCCATCAGGGCGCCGGAAAAGATATCGCCGATCCCCGGTCCGGCCTTGGTCGGGCTTTGCGGATCCGGCCCGGTAATCCCGGTAAGGCCGCCCATGGCCTGCGCCACCACATCGTAGGACGGCCAGGAATTGTAAGGGCTTTCGCCCGACCGCGGATCGCCGAAACCGCGAATGGTGGCATAGACAAGTTTCGGATTGTGACGTGCAAGCACTTCGTAGCCGAGGCCGAGCCGTTCCATGACGCCGGGGCGGAAATTCTCAAACAGCACGTCGGCCGTTTTCACCAGCGCGATCAGGGTCTGTTTGCCGTGTTCGCTCTTCAGGTCGAGCACGATGCTCTTCTTGCCGCGATTGAGGCTGACGAAGTAACCCGCCCATTCCCGGTCCGGGTCGTCGGCGCGGTACGGTCCGTTGCTGCGGCTGGTGTCGCCGTCGGCGCCCTCGATCTTGATCACCTCCGCACCGTGATCGGCCATCATCATCGTGCAATAGGGGCCGGACAGCATCCGGCCGAGATCGAGCACGCGGACGCCGGCGAGAACGCCTTGCGGTGCTTCCGTCTTCTCCGATCCTTCAGGCATCAGCGGAAGTCCCGGTCGCACGGTTCAGAAAGTCGAGCAGGATTGCGTTGACCCGATCCGGATCTTCGGCAAGCGCCATGTGCCGCAGGCCGGGCAGGATGACTGTTTCCGATCCGGCGATTTCAGCGGCAATCGCATGGCTCATCTCCGGCGAATTGCCGTAATCCTCGTCGCCGGTCATCACCAGGGTCGGACAGGCAATGGCAGGCTCCGGCGCGACGAGTTCATCGACGCCGTCCACCAGCACCTGGTACATGTCGGGATACAGCCCGATATCGTTGGCCAGCACCCATGTCCGTACCAGGTCCATCACGTCCGGCCGCGCTTTCCGGCACTCTGCGGAGAACCAGCGTTCCAGCGCCGCTTCCACGGTCGCGGACGGACCGTCGATCCGGGCCTGCTCGACCCGTTTCTGCACCGCCTGCCGGGCCTCTTCGGTACGGGCATAAGCGGAATGCAGGATCCCGAGCGCCGTTACCCGGTCGGGGAAATCCATCGCGAAGCGCCGGCAGATCATGCCGCCGAGGGAAAATCCGACAATCGCGCATTGCCGGATCCCGACATGATCGAGCAGCGCGCGCAACTGTTCCGCCAGCAGGCCGAGATCCGGCTTGCGCGGCGCCGGGCCGCTGGCGCCGTGGCTGTAGAGATCGTAGCTCAGGACCCGGTACGATCCGAGCGCCGGCGCCTGCCATTGCCACATGGCATGGTTCATGCCGAGGCCATGGATCAGCGCGACCGGCGGTCCGTCCTCGGGGCCCTGGAGACTGAAGGCTGTACCGTTGAAAAGTTCGGGCATGCGGCGGCGGTCCGTTCGGGTTTGGTGGGATTTATGCGGGCTTGTAGGCGACGACTTCAACCTCGACCTTGACGTCGACCAGAAGGTCGTTGACGACGGCGGACCGGGCCGGCGGATCGTTGGGGAAATATTCGCCGTAAACCGCGTTGAACCCGGGGAAATCCGCCCGGTCGACCAGCCAGACCATGGCCTTGACCACGTCGTCGAGGCTGCATCCGGCTTCCGCCAGCGTCGCCTTGATGTCGTCCAGAACCGCGCGCGTCTGCTCCTCGATTGTGCCTTCGACCATCGGTGCGCCGTCCTTGAACGGGATCTGGCCGGTCAGGAAGACGAAGTCGCCCGCCCGGATTGCCCGCGACAGCGACAATTGCCGCCCGCCGATCACGATCGGCGCGCCGATCACCTGTTTTTTTCCCGCCATGAATATCCTCCCGTGACAGGGAATTATCTCCCGTGCCACACTTCCATCCGTCAGTTTTTCGACGAGGCATGTCGAATAACTTGCGTGTTGTGACGACAGAAAAGACAAGATGTCAAACCAATTGAGCGCTTTCGTTTGCGCGGCAACGGACGAACGAACCGAAAGTGCGGGACCCAAGGGCGGACAAGCGCAACGGCGATGCATGACATGGCCCGGGCGCCGACCAGAAGGATCAAAAGATGGCCGATCTGACCTCCTATGAAATGTTGATCGACGGACGATGGACCGGCGCCAGCGACGGCAACAGTTTCGAAAGCATCAATCCGGCCACGGGCGCGGCCTGGGCGCGGATCCCCGAGGCCAGCGCGGAGGATGTCGATCGTGCCGTTCAAACCGCGCACAGGGCTTTTTGCGAAGGGCCGTGGTCGCGCATGACGCCGACCGAGCGCGGCCGCCTGTTGCGCAACCTGGCCGATCTTCTGGCGGAAAAGTCCGAGGACCTCGGACGCACCGAATCCGTCGATACCGGCAAGATGCTGAAGGAAACCCGCTGGCAGGCCAAATATATTGCCGAGTTCTTCCACTATTTCGCCGGCTGCGCCGACAAGATCCACGGCGAAACCCTGCCGATCGACAAGCCGGACATGTTCGTCTTCACCAACCGGGAACCGCTTGGCGTGGTCGCGGCGGTGGTGCCGTGGAACTCGCAGCTGTTCCTGGTCGCGGTCAAGATCGGCCCGGCGCTTGCCGCCGGCAACACGGTCGTTCTGAAGGCGTCCGAACACGCGTCCGCCGCCATGCTCGAATTCGGAAAACTGATCGAGGCGGCCGGGTTTCCGCCGGGCGTTGTCAACATCGTCACCGGCCACGGCGATCCCTGCGGCAAGGTCCTGACCTCGCATCCGCTGGTCCAGCGCATCAGTTTCACCGGCGGTCCGGGCGCGGCCAGACACGTGCTCTACAATTCTGCGGAAAACTTTGCCGAAGTGTCGCTTGAGCTCGGCGGCAAATCGCCGTTCATCGTCTTCGACGACGCCAATGTGGAAAGCGCGGTCAACGGCTCGATTGCCGGCATTTTCGGCGCCACCGGCCAGAGCTGCGTCGCCGGCTCCAGGCTTTATCTGCATGAGGCGATCGCCGACGAATTTCTCGAACGCATGGTCAAACTCGCGGGCCAGATCCGGATCGGCGATCCGCTCGCCGAAGAGACCCAGATGGGGCCGCTGTGCACCACCGGGCAATTGAACAACATCGAGCGCGAGGTGGCCTTTGCCCAGGAGGAGGGCGGCACGGTTCTGAATGGCGGGCGTCAGCCCGACGGGTTCGGCGCCGGCCTCTACTACGAACCGACGATCATCGAATGCCGCGACCAGAGCCAGCGCATCATAGACACCGAACTGTTCGGCCCGGTCCTGAGCGTCCTGCGGTTCCGGGACGAGGATGAGGTGATCCGGCTCGCCAACGACACCAGGCATGGGCTGGCCGCCGGCATCTTCACCGTCAACGGCGCCCGTTCCATGCGGGTGGCAAAGGCCGTGCGCGCCGGCATCGTCTGGGTCAACACCTACCGGGCGGTCTCGCCGATCGCCGAATTCGGCGGCTTCAAGGGATCCGGCTATGGCCGCGAATCCGGGTTCCAGGCCATGTACGACTACACCCGTCCGAAGACGATCTGGGTCAATACGTCGGATGAACCGATGGCCAATCCGTTTGTGATGCGGTGAATTTTGGGGCCATGCTCGATCCTGGGCTTTACTGCGTTACAAGGAAAACAAGTTATTTATTTCAAAATCTTATAAGGTCATTGAAAGGTCCCAAGGCACCTCGGTTCTCATTGTTCTCCTCCTCATCCTGAGGCGCGGAGCGAAGCGGAGCCTCGAAGGACGGATGGCGTGCACTGGATCGTCCTTCGAGGCCCGCTTGCGCGGGCACCTCAGGATGAGGTCGTTGGATTTCATGCCCTTGATTTGGATGCAAAACGCCAAAAATCAGTTTGATTCAGCACCTGTCGTTTTTGTGACGAAACTGAATTCCAGAACCAATCCCCTCAACCAACAACGCCTTCAAATCAGCTCCGGTATCCCGGATCCTTGCGCTCGAGCATGCGGATCATCGCCTGCCAGACCCGTGTGCCCGCCGGCTGGTTTTCCGGCACGCCACCGTAGGAAAACAGCCCGTCGACGATCTCGTCGGACGCCAGGACCGGTTCCTGGCCGGACGCCAGCACGTCGACCTGGATCTTGCAGGCCATTTCCAGATAGTAGAGCCAGTAGAAACATTCGCTGATCGATCGGCCGCAGGCCAGAAGGCCGTGGTTGCGCATCACCATCAGGAACTTGTCGCCGATGTCGCGGGCCAGCGCGGCGCATTCGTCCTCGGCGGACGTGACATCCTGATAATCGTGGTAGCAGACGGTCGGCAGCACCATGTTGGCATGTTGTGACAGGGGCAGGATTCCGCAGGCCATGCATGACACGGCCGCCCCGGCGCGGGAATGGGTGTGGGCGACGAACCGGATGTCCGGCCGGGCCCGCAGCACGGCGGTGTGGATCAGGTGTCCGGCCTCGTTCGGCGCATGATCGCCGGCAATCAGATTGCCGTCGAAATCGACCTTGATCAGATTGGATGCCGTGACTTCGTCCATCAGGAAATCGTCCGGCTTGATAAGGTAATGCTCCGGTTCGCCGGGGACCCGCGCCGTCAGGTGGGTGTAGATCAGATCGGTCCAGCCGAAATGCACATAGAGCCGGTGCAGGGCGGCGAGGTCGACCCTTGTCTGCCATTCCTGCGGATCGATTTCCTGATGGCCGGAAAGTTTGTGCAGGGATGACATGGCGGGTTCCGTTCTTCAATCGGGTTGAAACGATAGTCTGATTCAGCTGCGCCGTATTGGCAAGATGAGAATGCCGGACTTCCGGCCGGAGCGACACCACACCCTTTGACCCGCCGGTCATCCCGGCACGGCTGTTCTCCCCACAGGCGGCCACGGAATTTTAAAGACGGTCTTGACAGGGGCAGCCGAAGATTCAAAACTACGACTAAATGAATCGGAGTTTAAAATGGCCCATATCGGCGCCGGAGTCGAATACGCGCTCCACTGCCTCCTCTATCTTGTTTCGCCGCGCGACGGTGCCGGACCGAGCGCCCGCGATCTGGCGGAATTCCAGGGCGTGTCGCCGAGCTATCTGGCGAAATTGTTCACCAAACTGGAAAAGGCCGGGCTGGTCCGGGCGCAGGAGGGGGTGCGCGGCGGGTTCCGGCTTGCGCGCCCGGCTGAACAGATCAGTTTTCTCGATGTGGTTGATGCCGTTGAAGGACGAAAGCCGCTGTTCGAATGCAGGGAGATCCGCCGCGACTGCATCCTTTACAAGGGCGCCCAACCTTCCTGGGACACAATCGGTGTCTGCTCCATCCACGCCGGCATGCTGGCGGCGGAGCGCGCCATGCGGGCCGAACTGGCGGCCCGGACCCTGGCGGAGATCGCCGCCGGCGTTTCCAAAAAGATACCGGCGCGCGGACAACGCGCGACCAGCGACTGGTTCGCCGAGCGTGCGCAAAAACGCCGGCGCGGAAAACGGACCTCCAGGAACACCGGAACAGACCGATGACACAGAATAAAATCGTGGTTGCCGGCGGTGGATTTGCCGGGCTCTGGGCGGCGCTCACCGCCGCGGCGGAACGGGAGCGGACGGATGCCGAGATCGGCATCACCCTCGTTTCCAGAGACGACTTCCTGACGCTCAGGCCGCGCCTTTATCAACCGGATCCGGAACGGTTTCGCATTCCGCTCCGCCCGATGCTCGATGCCGTCGGCGTGACGTTTGCGCAAGGCGAGATCGAGGCCATCGACGCCGACGGGCGAAAACTGGGTCTCGGCACCGGTCGCGATCCGCTTGTCTACGACCGGCTGGTGCTCGCAACCGGCAGTGTGATGCCGGTCCCGCCGATATCCGGTGTCACATTTTGTTTCGACGTCGATACGATGGACGGCGCCATAGATTTGCAGAAGCATCTGACAGGTCTCGAAAAAACGGCGGGAGAGGAGGGGGCCGACAATGTGGTCGTTGTCGGTGCCGGCTTTACCGGCATCGAGATCGCCACGGGGATGCGGGACCGTCTCGTGAGCCATATCGGCGCCGCGCGGGCGGCGCGGGCGCGCATCGTGCTGGTCGACAGCGCCGATGTGGTCGGATCCGAACTCGGGGCCAATCCGCGCCCGGTCATCGAAGCCGGACTGGATCGGGCCGGCATTGACGTGGAACGGCGCCTCGGCACGCGTGTGCGGGCCGTCGACGCGGCCGGGGTGGAGCTGGAAACCGGGGAGCGGATCCCGGCCGGCACCGTGATCCTTGCGACCGGCCTTCGCGCCAGCCCGCTTGCCGGCGGCCTGCGGGCGCCAAGCGACGAACTCGGCCGCCTCGTCGTCGACGCCGCGTTGCGGATCCCGGACTGTCCCGACATCTTCGCCACCGGAGACGTCGCCCGGGCAAACGTGGATGAGGCCGGCCATGTGGCACTCATGTCCTGCCAGCACGCCATGACGATGGGGCGCTATGCCGGCCACAATGCGGTCTGCGATCTGACGGGCGCGCCCCTGGAGACCTACAGGCAGGAACGCTATGTGACCTGTCTCGATCTCGGGGCCGCCGGCGCCGTCTTCACGCAAGGGTGGGACCGAAAGGTCGAACTGACCGGCGAAGCGGCCAAGGCCGTCAAGAACAAGGTCAATGGAGAACTGATCTATCCCCCGGGCGGCGATCGCGCGGCGATCCTTGCCGCGGCGACGCTGGTCCCCGAACACCATCGCACGCCGCCGGAGGAAGCGGTCGCGTCATAGGCGCAGCGACGCCACGCCCGACCAATGCTAGAGTTTTTCACAGTTTCACGGAAACAGTGAAAAGCTCAAAGTCCCTGTATTCCGCATTTCTTATCTGTCCAGACGATTCCGTCTGAACAGG
>JGI12316J15310_10000397_pt5 | contig 11846 bp, 8 predicted proteins | sample MarCyaLeptolynsp_FD_15310 | JGI IMG/M metagenome (IMG submission 15310)
GCATATCCACCCTCACCCATCACTGTTGGATAACCTGGATAAGCGACGATATGACCCGCATCAGCTTCCCAGATATGCTCTACAGGCCACTCATAGTTAGCCTTTTCCAAGCGTTCTACAGCCCGGCAACTGGCAAAGTAAGATGGCCAGACCCGATCATCTTCGCCACTGATGAAAAGCACAGGACAGCGCATATTCTCTAAAGGAATTGCACATTTCTCATATATTTCGGGGTCACTGTAATAACCGAATAACAGATCAGTTGTGTCAAGTTTGGCATTCTTTGTTACCAACTCCGCAAGCGATGGGTTATTATAGTCCCAGCCGCAGGGCAGGTCTTTCCCCTCAAGAGTCCATGACGTCTCCACAACACCTGCTTCTGTCTCGCCTACACCATAAAGATCACCTGGTACCTCAGCAATCACAGCCCGAACCTTTTCAGGATATATTGATGCGATCGCCAGCACAGCTTCCCCGCCACGAGAGCCCCCTAAAATACCAATACGGTCATGCCCAATACGTTCGCTTAGCCAATCAATACCTTCCCGAAAATACTCAAAGGGAATGCGAACATGTGTCAGGGGTAATCCCGGCGCATTGAAATAGCCCAGCGCGAGAACAGAGAAACCTTTTGAGGAAAGTAGAGCTGCAAACTCTCTCTTAATCCCACCTTCGGACCCAGAAAGAATAATGACGCCTGGATTATCGGTAGAGTTAGCAGGCTCGAAGAATGCACCGACAAGACGACCTTCTTTTACCTCAGACTCTCGAACATCTGGATGAAAACGATGTCTAACTAAAGTTTTGCTGGTCAGTTCCTGTCCATCAACGCATACACTGAATGTAACCGTTGCCGGATTATCCCCCAGAAATGTCGGCCGCCCAATACGATGGGATGAAGGCACATTCGGCGCAACTTCAAGATTACCGTTCAAACGAAAGTCATCAAAATCCTGTTCTGCACATGGCGCCAATGTCCAAAGGAAACCATCCATATCTACACCACTCCATGAACCAGATTTGGGGGCGGTATTGTTTATGTCTAATGTGCCCTCCTCAGGGACGGTGAATAAAGCTTCTGAGCGCCACTCAACATTTTCATCATCAATCAGTGATGTGACAAAAGTAACATCGGTCCCCGGCGTTACCCCTTCAACCTGAACCCGAATTGATTGGTCAATGGTATATGTATCGGCATCGGTAATAATCTTGATCGTCATACTGAAGTCATCCTTTGCGCATTACGGATCGCCACTGGTTCAGCCAGAATCTGTCCTTTTAAAATTTCGATGGGCGCTTCATCCAATGTTGTCATCGCCTGTATTTCACGCAGCAACTCCATACCCTCAACGATCTCACCAAAAACGGCATAACCGAGCCCATCATGGGGTGGGACCGGCGATGGTGTGGGGTCAAGACAAGGGCAATCACTCAAACAAATAAAAAAGTCGGATGTCGCAGTTCCAGGCTCCGCGCGCGCCATCGACAAAGCGCCAGCTTTATTAAACAGACCAGTGTCAGTTGGAGATTCGTGACATACAGGATCGAGCATCTTTTCAGGCGTTAATCCCAGACCACCCTGGATAATTTCCATTTCTCTGCCTTCGGTCCAATGCTCAGGTCTCACAACGCGATAAAAGAAAGCTTCGTCGAACAAACCCTGATCAACGTAGCGTAAGAAGTTAGCCACCGTTTTTGGCGCTTTGTCGGCGAACAAAATTATATTCAATTCACCAAGTTCCGTTTGAATCGATACCTGAACCCGGTCATCTGAGGTTGAAATTGTGTTGTTCATTCAGTCATACCTCAATGGCTCATGCGCTGAATCAGCAAGTCCATACCATGCAAGATCGACACTTCCTTTGGCGGCGTTTCTCCAAACAGGTGTTCGACAAAGTAGTCCCACATTCTGCGGGTCACATAACTTGAACGGTCATGACCACGCATGGGGTCCAAGATCATGTCAAAATCTTTATTTGCAAACATCAATGCCTGAGAAAGCTGCATCAAGGGTCCCATGTTGCACCCATGATCCAGGATACCATGAGTGAAAAGCAGTCGACCTTTCAGGTTTTCTACGTGAGGGAGAAGGGTCTGAGAGATGTAATTGTCCCCATCTACAAGCCCGTGGTAGCGTTCGCCCCAGCCATGAGTGAAAAACCGCTGATCATAGTTGCCGCTGCTGGCAACGCCCACTTTAAAGAAATCCGGACGGCATAACATGGCATGTGCAGTTGCATACCCACCTGCAGAGATCCCTGTAATACCTACTCTATCAAGATCCAGGTATTCATGCTTTTCAGCGAGTTGACGGATGGCGGTAACATGATCATCAATATCGCTGGCACGGTGAACTTGTCCGTAGTGGTGTTTTTGAAAGGCTCGGGTACGCGCAGCAGACCCTCGGCCGTCCAGTATCACCACAACAGCCCCCAGTGCCGATAGAGAAAGACCATCGGTTTGGCTAAGTTGCTCTTGAAATGTCCGCATCATGGCCTGCGGTGCATAATTGATCTGTGGTCCACCATAAATCAGGTCTATGACCGGGTATTTTTTGTTCTCAGTGAACCCCGGCGGCTTGATCATCACACCATGGATATTGGTTTCACCATCATCCGCCAATACAGTAAATTGCTCTGGCCATTGCCAGATATCTTCAACCGCAGAGTAGTCGGCCGTTTCCAGAGGGAAAAGAACATTGCCGTCACGATCACAAACCACCGTTTGCGTAGGGGCTTCGACTGTACCAAAGGTGTCAATGAAGAAATCACCACAAGGAGAAACACCAGAAACATCACCGGTATATGTACCTAAGGTTTCTAAAAACGAAACACCAAAATCCCCTGGATTAACAACAAAATGATCGTCTTCTCCATAGGTTAGTCGTTTTAACCCTTCACCGTCCAGCCCTATCCGGTAGAGACTACGGACATAAGCATCCGCTTCTATCCCGGAAGCTGAAAACCACACTTCCTCCCTAGCCTCATCAATATGTAAAACTTCACGAACACGCCAAGGGCCTTGGGTAATCGGATTTTTCAGCTCGCCCGTATTTAGATCATACCGATAAAGATGAGCATTACCTGTTCGTTCCGACTGCCAGATCAGTTCGTTTGTCACAGACAGGTAATATACATTGGTTCGGGCATAAACGCTTGGCCCCAACTCCAAACATAGATCATCATGTTCGCTGAAAACCGTTTTGGATTTACCGGTATCAGTGTCGAATTCCACCACATGGGCGTCTTTCTCCCCACGCTCAGCATGAACAAAGTAAGCGTGCCTGCAATCGGCCCCAAACCAGGCAAGGCCAACCTCAAAGAAACTATCGTTCATACGTACCAACGGTACAGGCGGGTAATCAGCATTTACGACCTCACCGGTCTCGATATCTATTGCTACGAAGAGCGCCATAGGTACATGCTCCTCACCCGGCCCCGCCCAGCGTGTTTCAAAGTGCCGGGGACGCTGACTGCCATCTATCGGTACATACTCGATCGTATGAACTGGTAGAACCTGTCGCTCATCCATACGAAACGTAAAGATCCTCTTACCATCACTAGACCAGGCCATGTGAGGTGCTTTCGGCGGAGTAGGCATATTGGGGTAGCGACATTTCATGGCGGACTCGGCACCATAAGCACAATGCTGAATCCCATCACTGGTTAACTGACGCTCTTTGCCGGTTTTAGTGTCTTCAAGCCATAGATTATAATCTTTGATGAAAGCCCGATAGCGTCCGTCCGGTGAATATGTACCTACCGCAGCATGAACGGGTTCATCAAGCCTTTCACAGATGTTATTCTGCGCGTCATAGCGCCAGCGCGCACCGAATGCCGTGAAGGTCAGAATTGTGGGATCCAGCGCAATTCGTAACTGATCCAAAGGCAGCGTTTCAGGTGTCAGTGAGCTGGCTTCTTCCCCCATAATGTCTTTCATTGCCAGACACAATGCATCGTGATCAAAAGCAGGTTCGTTTTGGCCGTTACGAGGATCAACAAGTCGTATAACCGTACCTTCGGAGACCTGACGTTCATACCAAAAACAATTTGATCCGGGCACCCAATGCGCCAATACGCTCGCATTACGCACTTCACCAATGACTGGCAATTGACTGAAGCGCTCCGCACGCTGATAATTCATTTCTGTGGTCATGTTATTAATCCATTAAAATTCTATCTGTCGAACACAATATCAACCCAGCTTTGACGCTGATCATCAAAGCAATGACCATCAACCTTTTGGCGGAAAAATAGATGGCAAACCGTTAGCCATGCCGCCGTACCAGGTCGGCACATCATGAGCACCACTCCAGATTTCCAGATCAACATCACAGGATGTTCCTTCAAGGAATTCAAAAAGACGCTCAGCCGGCGGCACCAGGTCCTTTTCCAGACTGCCAACCCCGATATACATACGTGATGGGAACTGGTTCTGGCCTTTTGCGAAGCTCAATGTCCATTCCGGCTGTTCATCGCGAAAATAAAACAAGGAAGGCGACATCGGTAAAGAACACCCAATAACATTCGGGTGACGAAGACTGATAAATGCGCTGGCTAAGCCCCCCATACTGGCACCTGTCATTGCTGTCGCATCGGCACTATTTTCGACCGGGTAGTGCGCGCGCATCCAGGACACCACATCTTCTGCGATAAAATCTGCATAAGCATCAGACAGCCCCAAATCCGCCGTTCGTGCGACCAAACCGCCTGAATCAACACAAACAGCTATGGTCGGCTGGATCACACCATCTTCAACCATATTATCCAGAAAGTTGTCAAAAAGGCCATCACTGCTCCAGGCTTGACCGTCATGGACCACCAACAAAGCATGCTTTACTTTTGGATCATAATGAACAGGTGTATGAACCCAGACCTTGCGGGGTGCATCCAGATGTGAGGATGAGATCATATGCTCATGCCATTCCCCACAGGGTTTGCCATCACGTGCTTCACGGTACAGCAACGGCGGTGCTTTCGGCCCCTCAATCATAGAAACTGTCAGCACGATATCGCCTACATCCATGGTATCTGAAACAGGGTTATAAGGATCTGGCAACCCCTTTGACCATGACGCCAAAACTTGTGCAGTAAAAGAGTCAATATCGTCAAGGGCGACAGTCATTTCGGGTGGGTTTGTGACAAAAAAATAACTTGCACGTATATCTATCGGAGCAACACTCTGGTAGAGCCACAAATCGGTACCAGGCAGTCGCTCCATAGGCTGCACCATCTGATTGCCACCACTCAGCTGTGTTTGAATACCTACCCCATCGAAATTTCCTTCAAACACGAAGGTTACAGCCATATCCGTATCATTGCCTTCTATGGGTTGGGTTAAAGGACCACCCGCTTCTTTCAGCGCTTCGATAATGTCTTGCACATCCTTTTCCCCAGCTTTTACAGCACTGATCAGCGGGTGTTCGTGTTCATCTGTGTAAACATAAGTATATGGCATTGAAACTTTCCTCATATTCTGCCCAGGATGTTGAGCAGACCTCCAACCAAATCACTCGAATAAATGATCTGGACAAGAAACTACGGTCTTTAAAATAACAGCTAAAATAATTGGGATATGTGCCCCTTTTGCCGGGGCACATATTTTTAAAATTAGAAGTTTACGTTGACTTCAACACCGAAGGTTCTTGGACGCGAACGCACGGGAGGAATTCCCAGAGGTACGAAACCGGCAAATGTTGTCAAGGAACCATCATCATTGATCAAATTTTCGCCAGTGGCATAAATTGACCAATTTTCACTGACCAAACCCAATCGTAATCCAAGTAAATCGATCGCATCTGAGGAAACGGTCATTGCAGGCGTCACACCAATTGAATAATCGAACCTCTCACTAATGCGCTGATAAGAAAGTAAAAAGGCTCCCTCAACATCGCCGAAAAGCGGCCGACGGTAATCCACAGTCGCGGATAATGTATGGTCCGGTGTAAAACCAACCTGATCACCGGCAAGGATACCTGCGCTTGCTAAGTCTTCTTTGTATTCTGTGTCGTTGAAATTCGCACTTAATGAGATAACAAGATTATCTGTTGGTTGAACAACAAGCGCCAAATCAACACCGTAACCATCAGCCGCGCCCACATTGTCAACAAATGAAACAGGCGTCATTGTGAGCGGACTGATCACAGAAATCTGCGTGATAATATCCTTCCAGTCCAAATAATAAGCCGCCACCTGAAACGTCACTTTATTTTCCAGGAATGAAAATTTTCCGCCAACTTCGGCACTGATCAAATCTTCCGGCTGACTGAATAATGGTGCCGCAACACCAGACAGGGCTGAGGTCGCCAGGGCTAAGGCCGTCTGACCCGAAGCACTGCGGAAACCTTGCGCAACATTCACATAAATCAGCGCATTTTCATCAATTTCATAAGACACATTTGCACGAAATGTTAATTTGTCGAATTTTGCCTCACGGTCTGCAGAAATATTCACCATTTCAAGAAGACCAACTGTCGAGGCGACAGCCTCAGAGCTTGATCGCTTGTCCTCGAAATATCGCAGCCCACCAAGAACTGTCAATCCGTCCACAATCTCGTAACTCAGTTCCCCGAACAAAGCCCACTGCTTGGAATTGTCTGTGGAATCAATCACTGGCGCAACCACCGGATCAGCTAACCCATCAATGAATACACCACTATCGAAAAGCTGAGTAGTTTCAACATCAGCATAGAAAAAACCAACAGTCCCTTTCAGGGATCCACCGGCATCATATGACACACGAGCTTCCTGATTGATAACTTCTGTGCCGCTTATATTTTTTGAAAATACACCAATATAATTTTGAGACAAATCTGCGGTGTAATCGATATATGAAGTGGTACTGTAAAGTGAAAAATCGCCAAAATCATAGGTAAAATTAAAATTGGCCAGGTCGAAATCCGCTTCCGTCCTCAAATCTTCACCAGGAACAGGAAGAGCACCAACTGGCGTATTGGTAAAGTCAAAAACCACATAAGCAGGTGAAAAATTGTAATCTGCGTCAGCGTTGTTGAATCCTGATGAATTACGGCTTCCCCAATAAGACAGTTTTACATCAAGATTTTCCGTTGGTGTAAACCGAAGCTTCCCACGGAAAGTTTCCTGATCAACAGAATTGTAATCTTCTTCGCCAGCCAAGGGCAAATCGATAAACCCATCTTCACGCTTTACAGAACCCACAGCCCGTATGCTCAATTTATCTTCTATCAGCGGGATGTTTACAGCCCCCTGCAGCAACCAGTTCGTCCCGCCATCTTTTGTGCCTGAAACACCCGCGGTTGCTTTGCCAAAGAACTCATTATGAACTGGATCATTTGTTAAAATTCGGATCGTGCCCCCCTGGGAACTCGCTCCGTAAAGCGTTCCCTGTGGGCCACGCAGCACTTCCATACGACTAAGATCATATGGATTTAATTCGGGCAATGTCTGAAAATTCACAAGCGTCAGGGGGAGATCATCCAAATAAAACCCAACCGTTGCATCACCTATCAGAGAGGAAACACCTCGGATTTGGATCAAGTTTGACGATCCACTTAACTGCAAAGTAGAAACCCCAGGGTTTGCAGCCAGTGCTTGTTCAATGGTGCTTACGCCAAGTGTTTCAAGGCTCTCACCAGATACCGCACTAATTGAAAAAGGACTGTCCAAGACTGATTTTTCAGAAAGCTTATCTGCAGTCACCACAATTTCATCCATACGCATTATGCTCGCAGACTCTCGCGAACCATCTTCTTGGGCCATGACAGATTGTGCACAAAGCGCAACCCCAATAACTGCCGCGCTCACACTATTTTTCAGCATTTCTTTTCCACACATTTTTTCCTCCCGTTACGCTTGTATCCAAGCATTGATTTTCAGGCTTAATATTGATAAATAATAAAACAGAACAGTTGTTCCGTATTAAAATAGGATTATTCATTTAATAATTTTCTTGTCAATAAGAAAATGCGTGATATTTATTAACCCACTATATTTAAGGAGTTTTCTTTGCCAAAACGCGATGTTCAATATATGGCCAAGCAACGTAAGGAAATTGCATCCTCTGCATTCCGATGCTTGCTTAAGAATGGTTTACATGGCACCAATGTGCGTGACATTTGCCGCGATGCAGGGGTCAGCGCAAGTACATTTTATATTCATTTCTCATCAAAAGAAGAAGTTGTCGATGAAGCAATTCGCGATGTGATGATCTCGTATGATGCCACAAGTCGTTTCACATCACCTACGCCAATTACAACTTGGGAACAATTCATTGAATATAGTGTTAAGCAAATCGCGTCTTTAAGAAAACCTGTCCTGCGTAAGCAAGTACTACTAGGCTATGAAATCATTTCGGCTATGAGAGATCGCCCTGCTGATTATCCCGTATTTGTCGAACGTTTTGAAGAAACTTCACAGATGATGTCAAAACAGATCCAAATATTACAGGAACATCACGAAATCGATCTAAAAATCGATACCCTAATCGCTGCCAAATTAATGAACATGCTGTTTATTTCTACAATTTATCGCGTTTCCATCGGCTCCTATTCATCAGAGGAAGAAATCCGTTCTGAACTCGAACTGGCATTACAACTGATATTGGGACGTCATCAGGATAAAACGAATGAGGGAGTGGTGGGCCAGGCAGGACTTGAACCCGCGACCAAGCGATTATGAGTCGCCTGCTCTAACCAACTGAGCTACTGGCCCCCAAAGGGAAGTAAAAGGTCAATAGCAGAAATTAATCTGCGAATACAGAGGGGAAATGACATCCCCTCTATTTTTTTTATGATTTCTGAGATTTACGTATCCAGGAAGCTGCGCAGTTTGCGGGAACGGCTGGGGTGCTTCAGCTTGCGCAGGGCCTTGGCTTCGATCTGACGGATACGTTCGCGGGTCACTGAGAATTGTTGACCCACTTCTTCCAACGTGTGGTCCGTGTTCATGCCGATACCGAACCGCATTCTGAGCACACGTTCTTCACGCGGGGTGAGCGATGCCAGAACGCGCGTTGTTGTATCACGCAGGTTGGATTGAATGGCGCTGTCCACCGGCAGGATGGCGTTCTTGTCTTCGATGAAATCACCCAGGTGCGAATCTTCTTCATCACCAATTGGCGTTTCCAGAGAGATTGGCTCTTTGGCGATCTTCATCACTTTACGAACTTTTTCCAGTGGCATACTGAGCCGTTCGGCCAGCTCTTCCGGTGTGGCTTCCCGACCGATTTCATGCATCATCTGACGACCGGTACGGACCAGTTTGTTGATAGTCTCGATCATATGTACCGGAATACGGATCGTGCGGGCCTGGTCCGCAATGGACCGTGTGATGGCCTGACGGATCCACCATGTGGCATAAGTGGAGAATTTATAACCCCGGCGATATTCAAATTTATCCACCGCCTTCATCAAACCGATATTCCCTTCCTGAATAAGATCCAGGAACTGCAGGCCACGGTTGGTATATTTCTTGGCGATGGAAATCACCAAACGCAGGTTGGCTTCCACCATTTCTTTCTTGGCGATGCGGGCTTCTTTTTCACCCTTTTGCACCATATTCACAATGATGCGGAATTCGGAAATATTCAGGCCCACTTCTTCGGCAATATCCACTACCTGGGCACGCATATTGCCAATGACTTCCTGTTCACGGGCAGCAAAATCAGCCCAGCCTTTGCCACTGGTCTTGCCCACATCTTCCAACCAGCCTGGTTCCAGTTCCCGACCCCAATATTGGTCCAGGTAGGATTTGCGGTTGATCTTATAGCGTTCGGCCAGGCGCAGCATCTTGCCTTCCAGGCCCATCAGGCGTTTGTTCAGGGAATATAGCTGTTCCAGAAGCGCATCAATGCGGTTGTTGTTCAGACGCAGGCTTTTCACCAAGACGATCAATTCATCACTGATTTTCCGGTAGCGTTTTTCTTGTGCAGTGGACAGGCCTTCATCGCTTTGGTTCGCTTCGTGGCGGACAGATTGTAATTTGACGAGCTTTTTATAGTCCAGTTTGATATTGGCGAAGATTTCCATAACGCTTGGGCGCAGAGCCTCTTCCATAGCCGCCAAAGACATGTTGTTGTCGGCGTCATCATCATCGTCATCTTCGTCGGTTTGACCGTCGGCACCTTCTTCCCCTTCAGCACCTTCTTCACCGTCTTCTGCATCTTCAGAAGCCTCTTCGGCTTCTTCTTCCTCTTCGTCTTCTGCTTTGGCGCCTTTTGGCAGGCCATCACCTTCCTGGGTAGGATCGGTGCCATACATGGCTTCCAGGTCGATTACATCCCGCAGCAGGATTTCTTCTTCTTCCAGAAGGTCAGCCCAGGTCACCAGAGCACGGAATGTCAGCGGGCTTTCACACAGCCCTAAAATCATGGTTTCCCGGCCGGCCTCAATGCGTTTGGCGATGGCAATTTCGCCTTCACGGGACAGCAATTCCACACTGCCCATTTCACGCAGATACATGCGTACAGGATCATCGGTACGGTCTGTGGTGGTTGCCTTTTCCTTGGCAACAATCTCGGTACTTTCTTCCTTTTCCTCATCATCATTGGCTTTTTCGCCGGTTTTTTCTGATGATTCAGCTTCCTGTTCTTCTGCATCGGCATTATCGATGACATTGATGCCCATTTCAGACAACATGGTCATGACATCTTCGATCTGTTCAGAAGACATTTCATCCTGAGGCAGGGCATTATTCAATTCGTCATAGGTGATGTAACCGCGCTTTTTTGCGCTGGCGATCATTTTCTTGACCATTTCCTGGGAATTATCCAGCAGCGGGCTATCAGCGTTTTCTTCACCTTTATCAGCAGTATTGTCTTTTGCCTTAGACGCCTTTTCTACCATTCGAACCCTCTATCCATACTTTCGGTACATATAAATCAACAAAACCCCGTCCGTTCAAAACCCTTTAACTTGGTTTTTTACGGCCAGAAGCAATTCCATATCCTTCTGAGGAGGCAAGATCGACCTTTAGATCTTCAACTTCTTTGGTCAACGCCTGGAAACGGGCGAAAACCTCATCTGTCATATTCTGTGCCAGCTCATTTTCTACGGCCGCGCGTTCTTTTTCAAGAACCGCCAACCGGTGACGATTGATCATATGCGCCCAGCCCTGCTCAACATCCTGTTCAGCAGCACTCGGCCATGCAAACCAATCGGCCTTATGAACCACTTGATCAAATATGACTTCTAATGCCTTGCCAAATCCATTGTTTTTTAGATGGGCAGTGAGGCGCTTTTGTTCAAGGTACGATTCGCAATCAGATAGACTTATGATTTCCTTAAGCAGTTTGTCAAGCTCAACTGATTCGAAATCAAAGGTTGCCAGCTCTTCATGATGACGTTCCAAGAGCCAGGGATGGTTCAACAATGTCAGAATAATCAGACGCTCTGCTGACAATAAAGGATTTTCAGGCCGCTGAAACAAAGTGGTTGATGACAGACTCTTCTGCCCGGCAAGCCCGGTTTTCCGGGATTTTTTCGACCAGCCGGGGGATTTCCCGCCGCCGCGATAGGGTTGATTTTGCTGGCTGTAAGAAGACTGTTGTCGCGGCTTGTCGTGAAAGTTCACTTCCGCATCGGGCATAAAATCATCGCCCAACAGATTTTTAAATCGTTTGGCAAAATCGCTTTCGTAATAGCCGCGGATGGTCTCATCACTGATTTCCAACAGTTTTTTGCGAATCACATCCTGAAGCCCGGCCCGTTGTTCCGGTGTGTCGATAGATACTTCATCGGTCATCATCTGCCACAACAGCGCTGATAATGATTGTCCGTCTTGTAATAATTTTTCAAAGGCCCCAGCCCCCTGCCCCTGCACCAGACTGTCTGGGTCTTCTCCGGCGGGCAAATGCACGAATTTCAAACT
>JGI12316J15310_10001671_pt2 | contig 11795 bp, 11 predicted proteins | sample MarCyaLeptolynsp_FD_15310 | JGI IMG/M metagenome (IMG submission 15310)
TGTCACCACACCCTAGCCGGATTCAACCCGGTCTCAAAGATCTCCTGTCGACCGGTCCGTTGCGAGACCCGAAATGTCGCACCACATGGCAGTCCGCATCCGCGTTGATCGCTGAAAGCGACGGAACCAGCTTGGCGGCCCAGGCGCGGGCGCCCTGTTGGTCCGCGATCAGATCCTGTCGCACTTCGATCAGAACGTGGGCGATGCCAAGCGCCGTTCCGTGCTGGTACATGCAATCGTTTTTGAGCGCTCCGCTATAGGGTTCATTATCCCCAACCACGATCTCCGACTGTCCTGCAAAAGCTTCCAGAAAACGCCGTGGCGCCCTGTCGTCCAGATCCCAAAGGCAACCCAGGTGCCAAGGACGGTCCCGGCCGCGCCAATTGTCGGTAAAGCTGTGAATGGAAACGAGCACCGGGGCGACGCCTGTCGCCAGCGCGGTCGAGATCATCTGATCGATAGCCGCGTGGTAGGGCCGGTAAAACCGGTTCAGCCGATCCGTCCTTTCCTGTTCGCCGACGCCGGCATTTCCCGGCACGACCGCACCATCGGACAATTTCATAATCAGGGTCGGGTCGTCTTCACCTCGATTGGGATCGATAAGCAGACGGCTGAATGTCGTCAGAAGTGCCGGAGCGTTGAAATGCTCCGCCAAGGCGCGCGTCACCTCACCGGCTCCAATGTCATAACCGATGTGGCGCTCCAGTTGAGATTCGGCGAGCCCGAGCGTTCCGTATTCTTCTGGCAGCGCATTGGACGCGTGATCGCACAGCAGGATCAGGCCATTGTCCGGCCGCCCCTCAAGTTCTTGAAATGGAGGATATTCGGTCATGATTTTCCTTTATGCACGCCGGATTGAAAACGCGCCTGGGGGTGAGTCCGGGAATCCGGGGGTGATGCGGGAGAGTTGCGCGATGTTTCGCCGCAACGGAATGCTGTTTGCGCCTGCACGGCGTTTACCACTTCGTAGTATTATATGGTTAACGTTCCCATTAGGCTCGTGGTAATGTCCGAATGAATGAGCCATTGATGAAACTCAGGAATGCCCGTCAGACGGCATGATACAAGCGACTTCGATGATTTTTGCCTTTTGAACGCTGCTCAACCGCCCCGCCCGTTGACAACAACCCACTGGCAAAGCATACACTTTAGACACCATGGATGATTGGCTAGAGTAAACATGGCGATCACCGCCCGTCCCAATTTGAACCAATGGAGTTTGTGTCCGGTCATTCTGGCATTGACTGTGTTCGGCGCGACCATGTTTGAATCCAGCCGGGCCCACGCCGAGTTCCGCATGTGCAACAAGACCAGCGCGACGATCGGTGTCGCGGTCGGATATCAGCACGACAAGCAATGGACCACCGAAGGATGGTGGAATCTGCCGGCCAACAAATGCGAAGTTCTGGTCGATGGCCCCCTGGTGTCCCGATATTACTACGTCTATGCCCTGGACTATCAGAAGGGCGGCGAATGGAGCGGCGAAGCTTTCATGTGTACCCGCGAGCGTTCCTTCACCATAACCGGAACGGAAGATTGTGTGGCCCGCGGTCATGAACGCACCGGATTCTACGAGGTCGATACGGGAGACCAGCAAAGCTGGACCGTACAGCTCAGGGAACCGGATGAAAGCGGCGTGGGCGGCCAATGAGGCGAAACAGACGCGCCAAGATCCTGGCGACGCTCGGGCCGACCTCCTCAGATGAAACCACCATAAAGGCCCTGCACAGTGCCGGCGCCGATGTTTTCAGGATAAATATGAGCCATGCCAGCCACGCCTTGATGCGTGACCTGGTTGCACGGATCCGTTCCGTGGAAAACGAAATCGGTCGGCCGATTGGCATTCTGGTCGATCTTCAGGGACCGAAATTACGGGTCGGCGCCTTTGAAAACGGGGCCGTTGAACTCGTCGACGGATCCATATTCCGGCTTGATTCCGACCCCAGCCCCGGTGACGCCGGACGCGTACACCTTCCCCATCCTGAAATCCTGCAGGCCCTGCAACCGGGTCACCGGCTGCTGCTCGACGACGGCAAGCTGCGCCTCGTCGTGACCGAGACCACCGGCGACGCCGCAACGGTCCAGGTGGAGGTTGGCGGCCCCCTGTCGGATCGCAAGGGTGTCAGTGTCCCGGATACGGAAATTGCGGTTGGCGCGATGACCGAGAAGGACCGCAACGATCTCGATGCGGCCCTGCAATCGGACATCGACTGGGTCGCCGTATCGTTCGTACAGCGGCCGGAAGATATGGCCGAGGTTCGCAAGATCGTTCGCGGGCGCGCGGGGATTTTGGCCAAGATCGAGAAGCCGCAAGCGCTCGGCAAACTCGGTGAAATCATAGAATTGTCCGACGCGATTATGGTCGCCCGCGGCGATCTCGGCGTCGAGTTGCCGCTGGAGCAGGTTCCCGGTCTGCAGAAAAGAATGGTCCGGCTGGCCCGCAGTGCCGGCAAGCCGGTGGTCGTGGCCACGCAGATGCTTGAATCGATGATCAAGGCACCGGTTCCAACCCGTGCGGAGGTCTCCGATGTGGCCACGGCGATCTTCGAGGGCGCGGATGCCGTCATGTTATCGGCGGAATCGGCCGCGGGCGATTATCCGGTCGAGGCCGTGGCGATGATGGACTCCATCGCACAGTCCGTCGAAGGCGGTCCGCATTATGATTCGATCATTCACGCGCAGCGACCGGATCCCGAATCGACCGGCGCTGACGCCATCGCCGCGGCCTGCCGTCAGATTGCCGAAACACTCTCCCTGGCTGCAATTGTCTGCTACACGTCCTCTGGAGCGACAGGCTTGCGGGCCGCGCGCGAACGACCCGAAACGCCGATTATCGCACTCAGTCCGGTTGTCGCGACCGCCAGGCGCCTGGCGATCGTGTGGGGTCTTCATTGCGTTGTCAGTCAGGACGCGGTGAACCAGGATGACATGGTCGATCGGGCCTGCCGGATTTCGGCACGGGAGAAATTCGCCAGACCCGGACAGCGCATCATCATAACCGCAGGCGTCCCCTTCGGCACGCCGGGCGCGACGAACCTATTGCGCATCGCCTTTGTCGGCGGCGACAGGCAGGGCGCCCTTTGAAGAAAGCGTCGCGTCGCCGTCGGCCGACACTATCCCCAGAATTGCGGCAACGACGCGGTCGCGGTGAAAATGGTGGGGCATGTGTCCAGCGCCCTCACAGACGATCAGATCGGATCCGGCGATGGCCCGTCTCAATCCATAGGAATGGATTCCAGGCAGAACGACGCTGTCTCGCGTGCCGGTCAGGATCACAGTCGGCGCGGTGATCGTCCCGTACCTGCCCTGAAACGCGATGACATGCTTGTGCAATCCGGCAATGTCACGGGAATTGTTTCGAAACGATTCCGGTCGGAATGTCAGTTTCGTCGCCGTGCGTGCGATGTAGTCATCTGGGACCGGATCCGGCGCGAACACGTCGACAACGGATCGGTTGAACAGGCATTCGGCCGCCGGCAGGGCGACAAGCCTTGTGAAAAGCCAACCCGCAAACGGCATTTTCGCCAGATGATGGTACCATGAAATCCCTCCGGGCCAGGGATGGGTTGCGGGGGCGACAAATACCAGTCCTGCTGCTCTCTCAGGGTGAGAGAGCACAAGCGCGGCCACAACGGATGCGCCGTAGGAATGACCGACAAAGACGGCTGTCTCAATTCCCAGTCGATCGAGCAATCCGGCAATCAGATCGGCCTGGCGGTCGGGAAACCCGTTCACGTCCGCTCCCCCTTCACTCCAACCGTGACCGGGGCGGTCGACAAAGAGCCGATTGACCCTGCCGTCGAACGCGCCGCAAAAGGCTGTGGCAGGGTCATAAAGGGTGGCGCTCGCCCCATGCACAAAAACCAGGGTCGGAGCTGACGGGCCAATATCGGCCGGCTGCAGCACGTAGTGCAGCCGGTAGCCCGAAACCTCGAGAAATGAACCCGCGGCCGGGTGCATTGTCGCGTAAACCGTTGCACGCCAGTACGAATAGGCCCAGGCCAGGAAACCTGTCCCCAGCGCCGTACCGAAGATCAGGAAAGCGGCATCCGTCTGGCCCATCAGCAGCGATCAATCGACAAAGTGCCAAACATCCAAGGTCGCAACCGCTCAGATGTCGCGCCCATCGATTTCTTCAAGAAGATCCTGATAGGCTTTTTGAACATTCTTGAGGCGTGGATGAATTGCCAGGGTCTTTTCGTAGACTTCAAGCGCGTCGTCGTCGCGGCCAAGATACCGGAAGATGCTCGCCAGTCCGCTCAAGGCGCCGAAATGCCTGGGCTCGAGTTTCAGGGTCTGCTCGATATCCCCCATCGACCGGCCAAAATCTTCCATCAGGTAATAGACGGTTGCCCGCTTGTTCCAGCCTTCGGCAAATCCGGGCCGCAGATCGATGACGGCATCCAGCAGATCCAGCGACAGGGGATAATCTTTCGATTCCATCGCCTGCATCGCGCGTTGCATCAACAGATCGACCGTATCGCTGCCCGATTCCAGCCAGCGCAATTGAATGGCATGATTGATCGATTTTGCCGCTTCCTCCGACTTGGCCTTTTTCAGCTTCCCGAACAGGGAATCGAGTGTGTCGGCGGTCCGAATTTCGGTTTTGGATTGAGGCACCCCCTGTTGCGGCGCCTGTTTTTCAGCCCCGTCATTCTGCGGTGCCGCCGATTCCTGTCCCCACACCAGGGAAGCTGCCGTCAACCCGCATGCCAGCACAACCGCTGCTGCCAGCCTGCCAATACCGCGAGGAAATGCCATGTGCGCTGATTCGATCATGCGCCCATTATAAAAGCGCCTTTGGACCGAGGTCAAAGACGCTTTGTAAAATTCTCGGTGATGTCGCCGTGTAGCGGCGTTCAGCCCTGACGGGCCTTGAAGCGCGGATTGCTCTTGTTGATGATATAAATCCGTCCCTTGCGACGAACCATACGGTTCTGGCGATGGCGGGCCTTCAACGCTTTCAGCGAATTCTTGATCTTCATCGGTCTTGTCCATTGTCGCGCGCGTCACAGTGGGTAACGACAGGCGCCAGGCGATAAAAAAAGCGCGTCGGAGCCGCGCCTTGGAAATTTGGCCGGAAAATAAGCGCACACCGTGGCTGTGTCAACTCCGAATGCTGCAACGTACGGCGAATTTGTGCTCAGTTTTCGCGAAACGCCCGCCGCAAATTGTCGGTAAGCGGTTTCAACAGAAATGACAGCACTGTCCGGTTGCCGGTCTGGATGAAGGTTTCCGCCGGCATCCCCGGCACCAGTTCCAGATTGCCAAGGCGTTCCAGTTCACCTTCGTCGAGGCCGACCTGGGCGGTAAAGAAGCTTGCTCCGGTTGTTTCATCCACGCTCAGGTCCGGGGAAATCGTTGTGACCTTGCCGTGCGCATTCGGCGTCGTCCGCTGGCTGAAAGCCGAAAAGGTGATCACCGCCTTCTGGCCGGCTTCGATCTGGTCCCGGTCGGTTGGCGTCACCCGCGCTTCGACGATCAGATCGAAACCGTCCGGTACGATGGTCATGATCGTCTCCCCCGGCTGCACAACGCCGCCGATCGTATGAAAGGCCAATTGGTGCACGATACCCGTCTGGGGCGCGCGAATGTCGATGCGCCGCAACTGGTCTCGCGCGGCGATCCTTTGCTCAGTCAGCCGGACGATCTGAGCCTGAACCTCGCTCAAGAGGCTGAGGACCTCCTGCTGCCGGTCCCGTTCAACCTGGATCATCGAAAGCTTGGTTTCGCTGATACGTCCGCCGGCAACGGCAATTTCCGATACCAGCGCCCCGTGTTCGCCCTTCAGGCGCGTCGACGTGCGCTTCAATTCCATTACCCGGGGTTTGGAGACCAGACCGCGCGCCAACAGATCCTCCAGCGATTTCAGTTCCTCGCCGATCAGACGCATTTCTTCGTCTTTCGCGTCGCGCTGCGATCCCAGCCCCTCGGTTTGCATCTTGTATTGGTCGACACGTTCCTTGAGCTGGTCGACCTGTCCGGCGAGCATTTCCTTGCGTGTTTCAAACAGCCGGGTTTCGCCGCGCACGGCATCGACCGCAACAGTGTCGCCACTGTCGCGCAGGCCGGTCAGCCACGACGGAAACTCGATAGCGGCCGTTCCATCCCGTTCCGCCAGAAGCCGGGCTTCACGCGCCGAAAACTCGATCAGCTGTTTTTCAATCACCGCCAGATTGGTCTGGACGAGGGTCGCATCGAGCCGGATCAGCAGATCTCCGGCTTCCACTCTCTGGCCATCGGCGATCAGGATTTCGCCGATAATACCGCCTTCGCGATGCTGAATGCGCTTCGAATTGCCCTTGACCTGAACCTGGCCGGTGGCGACGATCGCACCGCTTATGTTGGCGATCGCGGCCCACCCGCCCAGGCCAAACACCAGGACAACAACAGCGCCTATTCCGATGAACAGGTATCTGCGTATCGAACCGGTCAGCGAATGCGCCTGACCGGAGGTTTGATTTTCCGCCAGTTTAACCATTGACCTGCTTCGTGGGATTTTGTGGTACCATTTGAACGCCCGATTTCTTCACGATCTTGTTGAGCACGTCTTCCTTCGGGCCGAAGGCGGTCATCTTGCCGCCGTCCATCATCAGCAACGTGTCGATCGCCGCAATCGCACCGGGTCGGTGGGCAATCACGATCACGATCGCGCCGCGGGCCCGCGTCGCCAGGATGGCATCCTTCAAGGCGATATCGCCATCCCCGTCCAGATTGGAGTTCGGTTCGTCAAGAACGACGATGAAAGGATCGTTGTAGAGGGCACGCGCCAGCCCGACCCGCTGCCGCTGGCCTCCCGACAACATGGCCCCGCCTTCGCCAATCCTTGTGTCATAGCCATCCGGCAGGGACAGGATTAGCTCGTGCACCCCGGCCAGTTTTGCCGCCGCAAGGACCTTCTCCGGGGTGCGCTCCTCGTCGAACCGGCCGATATTGGCTTCCATGGTTCCGTCAAAGAGTTCGACGTCCTGCGGCAGGTATCCGACATAGCTGCCAAGCACCTCCGGCGCCCATTGATCGATCGGCGCCCCGTCATACTTGACGGCACCGCGGGCGGGCGTCCAGATGCCGACCAGCGCTCGGGCCAGGGTTGATTTTCCGCTGCCCATCGGGCCGATTATTCCCAGTCCCCCGCCCGCTTCCATACGAAACGTGACATCGCCGACGACCGGTTTTTGCGAACCCGGCGGAACGATGGTCACATGGTCGGCGATCAGGTCGCGCTGCGGCCGCGGCAACGGCATGGGCTCGGTTTCCGTTTCGACGGTCAGCGTCTGTTTCAACCGCTCCCAGGCCTGACGGGCGGCGATGATTCCGCGCCATTGTCCCACCGCCTGTTCGACCGGTTGCAGGGCACGGGCCATGATGATCGAGCCGGCAATCATGATGCCCGGCGTGATTTCCTCCTGAACGGCAAGATAAGCGCCGAGCGCCAGCATCATCGATTGCAGCAGGAGCCGCAGGACTTTGGTCGCCGTGGCAAAAACGCCCGATTTGTCCGCGGCATTGGTCGTCGATTCCACATATCTGTCATTGATGCCGCTCCAGATCCGCCCAAACGCATTGGCCATGCCCATGCCGCGCAGGACTTCGGCATTGCGGCGGCCGGACTCGGCCAGACGGCTCCGTTCAGCCTGCATCTGGCCGGCTTCCTTCATCGGATCGCGGGTAAAATAATCGGCAAGCAGCGTCAGGACGAACAATACCACCGCCCCGGCGACCGCAAGAGCGCCGAGCCAGGGGTGAAACAGGTAGACGACAAGCAGATAGATCGGCGACCAGGGCATGTCGAACAGGGCCGTGATACCCTGTCCGGAAAAGAAGCTGCGAATGCTCTCCAAATCGCGAATCGGCTGAATCGCGTTGGCCTTGGGGCCCGCCTTGATCGGCAACAACATGTATTTGTGCAGGGCAAGAAGACCGACATCCGTATCGAAGCGGTGACCGATACGAATCAGAATCCGTTGCCGGATGAATTCCAGAATGCCCATGAATCCATAGAGCGAAATGACGAGCAGAACCAGGGCGACGAGCGTCGGGATGCTGCGGCTTGTGAGGACCCGGTCATAGACCTGCAGCATGAACAGCGGCCCGGTCAGCATCAGGAGATTGATGACGAAACTGAAGGCTCCGACGCCGGTAAAGGCCGATCGCGACGCCGCAACGACCTTTGCCAGCGGCGACAGGTCCCGCGGAGCCTTTTGTGGTTGCGACGTCATCAAATCTTTTTCCCAAATCTGTATTTCAAATCAGCACCGATACCCAATCCCATACTTGGAAACGGCCAAAAGAACCGGATCGGCGTTTCTCGACCCGGGCATCATCAACTTGGATCTTCCTACCAGATATTGGTCGTCGGAGTATCCGAAGCGCAGATCTGATAGCGGAATCCGGCTTTTCCGTGGTGTTTTAGCCCAAACTTGCCAAATGTTCGTAAAAAAGATCTCAGAATATTACTCGCCATTGCTCACAATTGCCCCATATCCGTAGCCATGCGAGTGTTCACGCAAATCCCCGGAGTGCAGCGATGACGATAGACGAACTTTTGCAGTTGGCGATCAAAAACCACCAGAAGGGCAATCTTGAGGACGCGGCCAAGCTTTATGGGGTAATCCTGACTCACGTGCCCGATCATGCCGATGCCCTGCACTATCTTGGCATGCTTGTCCATCAGGAGGGAGAATCGGAAAACGGCGCCGGCCTGATAGAAAAATCCCTGGCAATCAATCCCAACCAACCCGACGCACTCAACAATCTGGGCAATATCTACCGTCTGCTCGGCCACGATGATGACGCCATGCGCGCCTATTGGAACGCGGTCCAGGTCGATCCGGCGCATTACAACGCCTGGGGCAACATGGCCGTCATCTATCGTAACCGGAACAACCCGAAATCGGCGGCGAAAGTTCTGCAAATCGCCCTGTCATTCAATCCGAACGATCATGCAGCAATGCATTATCAGGTGCTGGTCTATCTTGACCTGCGCAATTTCGAAGTTGCCGAAAAGATTGCCCTGACCCTGATCCGCGACGACCATTACAAGGGCAACGTTCCGGTTCTTTATGCAAGCGCCCTCGATTATCTCGGAAAGCCGGAGGAAGCGCTGCGGGTGCTTCTCGAATGGCAGAAAAAACATCCCGACGATCCGGTTGTGGCGCATCATGTCAATGCCCAGCGTGGCGACAATCCGGCGGCGGCAAGCGAAACCTATGTCCGCAAGACGTTCGATGAATTCGCGGAATCATTCGAAGGCGTACTCAAGGGCCTCGGTTACGACGCCCCGGAAGTGCTCGCACAGGCGGTTGCCGACCAGTTCAAGGGCAGGCGTATTGCCCGTGCCGTCGATCTGGGATGCGGCACCGGATTGCTCGGACCGCTCATAAAACCAAACGTCGATCACCTGACCGGTGTCGACCTGTCCCCGAACATGCTGACCCGGGCGAAGTCGAAACAGGTTTACGACGAGATCGTTGAGGGAGAACTGACAGGCTTCCTGAATGAACAGCAAGCCAATGCATTCGATCTTGTCACCGCCGCTGAAGTGCTCAACTATATCGGCGACCTTGAGCCTGTGTTCGCTGCGATCAGCCGGAGCCTCAAGTCCGGCGGGGCGTTCATCGGGACCTTCGAAATACTCGAAGGCGACGAAAGCTCCGGGTATCGCCTGACCCCGACCGGCCGCTATGAACACCGCCAGGATTATATCCTGTCGCTTGCCGGGCAATCCGGCCTGCACCATGTCGAAACCAAACGCATTCCGCTTCGAAAACACTTCAACGACATTGTGGAGGGCCTTGTCATCACATTTTCCGCCGACCGGTAACGACCTGTGTCCCGACAGCCGGCACTGTTCGCCCGAAAGAGAAATTCACCATGACCTTCGAAGACAGTCTGCGATCCGCAATCACCGCGCAGCAAAGCGGCGACCTGGAAGAAGCGGGCCGGCACTATGGCGACGTCCTGAAACAGGCGCCGGATCATCCCGATGCGCTGCACTATTTCGGCATGTTCCTGCATCAGTGCGGAAAACCGGAAAAAGCGGTCGCAATGATCGAACGCTCTCTGGAAATCTATCCGAACCAGCCCTCGGCCTTCAACAATCTCGGCAACCTCTATAGAATACTGGAGCGCGAGGACGATGCCGACAACGCCTTCTGGAACGCCGTGCGCTTTGACATCGCGCACGTCGAGGCCTGGCGGAATATCGCCGAGGTTCGGCGGCTTCGCGACGATGAGGTCGGTTCGATCAAGGCCCTGAGGATCGCGCGGGCGTTCGAACCGAATTTCTTTCCAACCTGCCACAAGCTCGGAATGCAGCTTGCGGGGATAGGCGAGTTCGACGAAGCCGCCGATATATTCATCGCAATTGTACGCAATGGGGTTTTCAAACGCGGGAGCGTGATCGCCTACGCAGAGATACTCTCCCATTACGGCAAGCCGGAAAAGGCACTGGAACTGCTGCTGGAATGGCAGAAGCAGGACCCATCCAATCCGCTGGCCGCGCACCACGTTGCCGCCCATCGCGGGCTCGAGAGCAGCGGCGCCAGCCAAGCCTATGTCCGTGAAACATTCGACGGGTTCGCGGATTCGTTCGAAGTCGTCCTGAAGAATCTCGGATACGACGCCCCTGAAGTGTTGGCACAGGCGGTCATGGATCATCACAAGGGCAAGCGCATTGCCCGCGCCGTTGATCTGGGATGTGGCACCGGACTGCTTGGACCGCTCATCAAGCCGGGCATTGAACATCTGACCGGCGTCGACCTGTCCCCCAAAATGCTGGAGCAGGCAAAGGCGAAACAGGTATACGATGAAATCGTCGAGGGGGACTTAACGGGTTTTCTGACGTCCCGGCAAGCCGAGGCCTTCGATCTTGTGACCGCCGCCGAAGTGCTCAACTATATCGGGGACCTGGGGCCCGTCTTCGTCGCCATCAGCAGAAGCCTCAAACCCGGCGCAACTTTCATCGGAACATTCGAGAGTCTGGACGGGGATGCCAGCACCGGCTATCGGCTGAGCCAAACCGGACGGTATGAGCACCGCCAAGACTATATCATGTCACTGGCCGACAAGTCCGGTCTGCACCATGTCGAAACCAAACGCATTGCCCTTCGCAAACACCTGGACACAATGGTGGAGGGTCTCGTGATCACGTTCTCGAGGCCCGAATGACAGAATCCGGGAGTATCGTCCAGCCAGGAAGACCATTGACCATGACCTTCGAAGACACGCTGCGATCGGCAATTGCCGCCCAGGAAGAGGGCGATCTTGAAGAGGCGGGTCGCCAATTCGGCGACATCCTGAAACAGGCGCCAGAGCATCCCGACGCCCTGCACTATTACGGCATGTTTCTGCATCGATGTGGAAAGCCGGAGGAAGCGATTGCGTCGATCCTGCGTTCGCTGGAGATTTCACCCCACCAGCCCTCGGCCTTCAACAATCTTGGCAGTCTTTACAGAATACAGGGACACGAGGACAAGGCCGACGCAGCCTTCTGGAACGCGGTTCGTTTTGACAGCGGTCACGTTGAGGCCTGGCGAAACATTTCTGAAATCCGAAGGCTGCGCAATGATCCCCTTGGCGCAATAAAGGCCCTGAGGGCCGCACTTGCGTTCGACCCGGACAATTTTTCCTCCCGGCACAGGCTTGGGACATTGCTCGCCGGAGTTGGTGAGTTCGACGAGGCCGCCGAAATTTTCATCGCAATTGTGCGCGATGGCCTCCACACACGCGGCAATGTGATCACCTACGCGGACATCCTCGCTCATCACGGAAAACCGGAAAAAGCACTGGAACTG
>JGI12316J15310_10000495_pt5 | contig 11784 bp, 12 predicted proteins | sample MarCyaLeptolynsp_FD_15310 | JGI IMG/M metagenome (IMG submission 15310)
TCGGAATGGTCGTTGTCGGCGCATCCATGATCTTCGGAGGCATTTCCGGATCGGCGATTGCCGACAGCGCGGCCATCGGATCGGTCATGATCAAGAACATGTCGCGGGAAGGCTACAACACTGCATTCGCGGCCGGGCTTGTCGCGGCAGCCGGCACCATCGGTATCATTATCCCACCTTCGATCCCGATGCTGATCTACGGTTTTGTCGGAAATGTCTCGGTCGCGGACCTGTTTCTTGCCGGCATGGTCCCCGGCATCCTGTTCGGCGCCATGTTCATGGCGGTCTGCTACTATGTCGGCAAGACCAGCAAATGCGACCCGGGCGGACGCACAACCACCTTGCAGGAGCTGACAAGCTCGTTCATCGGCACGGCCCCGGCCCTTTTCATGCCGGTTCTCATCCTGGGCGGCATCTTCACCGGCTGGGTCACGCCGACCGAGGCCGCGGCCCTTGCCGTTGTCTACGGTCTGTTCGTCACCACCGTCGTCTACCGGGACTTCAAGCTGAAAGACCTGCCACGGCTCCTGGTCGATTCCTTCGTCACCAGTTCCGTCGTGATGGTGGTGATCGGCGCAACGACCGTTCTTGGCTGGCTGATCACGCTTGAACAGATGCCGCAGATCCTGGTGGGTTTCGTTCAGGACTTTTCCAGCGGTCCGTGGATGTTCCTGCTCCTGGTCAATATTGTCCTGCTTGTGCTTGGGCTCGTTCTCGACCCGGTGCCCGCGATCCTGCTGACTGCGCCCTTGTTCCTGCCGACCGCCAAGGCCTTCGGTGTCGATCCGGTCCATCTCGGTGTCATCATGACCTGCAACGTGGCCGTCGGTCTCTTTACACCTCCTGTCGGCGCAACACTCTACGTTGCCTCAAGGATCTCAGGCGTTGGCGTCTTGTCGATCGCCCGCAACATGGCACATCTTTATCTCGCGGCCATCGCTGCCCTTCTTGCTGTCACCTACCTTCCCTTCGTGTCGATGGGTATGGTCTACTTGTTCCGATAGGGAGGAGAGACGGGTGTTTGCAGTTACAGTCCGATTTCAAATCAGGGACGGGATGTTCGAGACGTTCATGCCCCTGATGCGTGAAAACGCAAAGGCATCGCTGAACGAAGAGGCGGGTTGCCATCAATTCGATGTGTGTACGGATCCGGACAGACCCGGCGAGGTTTTTCTTTACGAGATCTACGACGACGCCGAGGCCTTTCAGTTTCATCTGAAGACGCCGCATTTTCTTAGCTTCGACGCGCAGGTTTCATCCATGATCGCGGAAAAGTCCGTCGTGACCTATTCGAAGGTGAGTTCATGACACCGTGGGAAGTTTTTGCCGTCAAATACGCGGACCGGAATGCACGGACGCGGAAAGACAGTTTTCTCTTTGATGATGACCATCACCTGCCGCACGACATGGATTACTTCATCTGGGTGCTCAGGCGGAACAACGAGATTGTTCTCGTGGACACTGGATACGACCAGGACGAGGGAGACCGGCGCGGACGTCCGGTCAGGCTCAACCCTGTCGAAGCGCTGGCACCGCTCGGGATCGAACCTGACGCGGTCACGACCATCATCGTCACCCATCTCCACTATGACCATGCTGGCGGCCTGAAACACTTTCCAAACGCCACCATTCACTTGCAGGCGGCGGAAATGGCCTATGCGACTGGCCCGTGCATGTGCCACGGAACCCTGAAGGCCCCCTTCACTGCGGACCATATCTGCGAGGCGGTCCAGCGGCTCTATTCCGGTCGTGTGATCTTCCATGAAGGCGAAGGCGAGGTCCGGGAAGGCGTCACCGTTCATCACACGGGTGGTCACAGCAAGGGACTTCAGGCGGTTCGCGTGCTGACCCAGGCCGGCTGGATGTGCCTGGCTTCGGACACGTCGCACTATTACGAGAACTTCCTTGAGGCCAAGCCATTCCCGATCGTGGTCGATCTGGACGACATGCTGCAAGGCTTCCAGACCATTCGAAAGCTGGCAAGTTCCGACAGGCTCGTCGTGCCGGGGCATGATCCGCTGGTGCGTGATCTCTTCCCCGCGCATGGACCGGATCATGTCATCCGTCTCGACGTCGGTCCGCAGAAATGGATTAAGTCATGAAACTCGGCGTGATCGCAGACGATTTCACCGGCGCCTCCGATATCGCGCTGACGCTGTCCGAAGGCGGAATGCGGACGGCCCAGTTTGTCGGCATTCCAAAGCGATCGCCCGATCGTGACATAGAGGCAGGCGTTGTCGGTCTGAAATCAAGGACAATTCCAGCTGCCGAAGCCGTGAAGGGTTCTCTCAGAGCCTGCGACTGGCTTGTCAGTCAGGGCTGTACACAGATCGTATTCAAAGTCTGTTCGACCTTTGATTCAACGGATGACGGCAATATCGGTCCAGTCGCGGCCGCGCTCGCCGAGCGTCTCGGCGAGAGCCTTGTCCTGGTCTGTCCGGCATTTCCGGAGAACGGGCGGACGGTTTACCAGGGGCATCTTTTTGTAAAAGACATGCTGCTCAGTGAGAGCGGGATGCAGAATCACCCGCTGACACCAATGCGCGACCCCGACCTTCGCCGCGTTCTCGCCAGGCAGACCGACTGGCCGGTCTCGCATCTGCCGCTGTCCGGCCTGCGCACAAGCCCAGACGCTGCTCTCGAGATCGAGGCCGAAAAGTCGATGGTCATTGCCGATGCGATCACGAATGACGACCTCTTCGCCATCGGGCGCGCCGCAAAGACCAGAAAACTGGTTGTCGGCGGCTCCGGCATAGCGCTTGGTCTGCCCGACAATTTCGGAGCCGTGCACGGCAAAAGCGGTTGGCAGGGACATGACGGCAAGGCGGTCGTGCTTTCCGGTTCCTGCTCGATCGCAACGCGCGAACAGGTCGAGACCTTCAAGACCAAGGCCCCAAGCCGGGAACTTGCGGCCTCAGACATCATGGAAGACAGACTGTCCCTGCAGGAACTTGTCGAATGGACCCTGAAGCAGGACCAGGCACCTCTGCTCTATTCCTCTGCCGAACCTGAAACGGTCGCGGCCGCTCAGGAGAAATACGGCAAGGACGAGAGTTCCGAAGCTGTTGAGCGGCTGTTTGCAAATCTCGCCGCTGCTCTTTCGCAGTCTGGTGTGACGCGGATTGTCGTCGCAGGTGGCGAAACCTCGGGAGCCGTTGTTTCCGGTGTGTCCGCGGAGACGCTGGAAATCGGTCCGCGCATTGCAGCCGGCGTACCCGCTCTCAAGGTCGCCGAAAACGAGCTTTTGCTCGCACTCAAATCCGGCAATTTCGGAGGTCCCGATTTCTTCGGCGAAGCGCTCTCGGTCCTGGGGAGCCACTCATGAGCGAAATCGCAAAGTCACGAGACCAGATCGCGTCCTACGCGAAATCCATGTTCGACCGGGGACTGACACACGGCTCGACCGGCAATATTTCTGCCAGGCTTTCCGATGGCAGCCTCCTGGTCACACCAACCGGGTCTTCCATGGGCTTTCTCGACCCGGCCCGCATCAGTCATATCTCGGAAAAAGGCGAGCTGCTTTCCGGAGACAGGCCGACCAAGGAAATTCCGCTTCATGCGGCGTTTTACGAAACACGGCACCAGACCGGTGCGGTCGTTCATCTGCATTCCTGTCACTCGGTCGCTCTTTCCCTTCTTCCCGAAATCGACCCTGACAATGTGCTCCCTCCCCTGACAGCCTACGGGATCATGCTCCTGGGGAAGGTCCGATTGCTTCCGTTTTTCGTACCAGGAGACCCGGCTATGGGTGAAGCGGTGCGCGGACTGGCCGGAAAACATGCGGCCGTGCTCCTTGCCAACCACGGGCCGGTGGTCGCAGGCAAGACACTGGAAGCAGCGGTAAATGCGATGGAAGAGCTTGAAGCCAGTGCTAAACTCGCGTTGCTGTTACGCGGCGCAAATGCTACCGCCCTGAATGAGGACCAGATCAATCAGGTCGTAAACCGGTTTGACGTTGAGTGGACTTGAGGACCTTAGGAATGAGAATTGCCCTGATAAAAGGCGACGGCATCGGCGTGGATGTTTCCGAAGCAACCATGGCGGTGGTTGAGTCCGCGCTGCAGAAAACCGGACATTCCGCGCCGGTCTATGACGAGATCCACGCGGGCGCCGGTTACTTTCGGGACACAGGTCGCGATATCGAGGCCGACGGTGAAAAACGCGCTGAAAACGCTGACGCGATCTTTCTGGGAGCGATTGGCCTGCCGTCGATCCGGCATGCGGACGGAACCGAGATTTCACCGCACCTGCGATTGCGTGACGCGTTTGGTCTTTATGCCGGCGTCAGACCGGTCAAGGCGTATCCCAATGCCCCCCAAAGGCTGGCAGATCCGCGTGCATCCGGCATCGATCTCATCATCTTGAGGGAATCGACGGAAGGTCTGTTCTATTCGGCAGCGACCCACAATCGCAGTCTGGTCGTCAATGACGACGAGGTGCAGGACATTCTCAGGATCACCCGCAAAACCACGACAAAACTGCACGAATTCGCCTTCAATCTCGCCCGCAAACGCCGCGAACGCGGGACCTCCGGCAAACTGACCTGTGTCGACAAGGCCAATGTCTTCACTTCCCTCGCCTTCTTCCGGCAGCTCTTTGACGAGGTCAGGGAAAGGCACCCGGATGTCGAGGTCGGCTACAACTATGTCGACGCCCAGGCGCTCGACCTGGTGCGCAAGCCCTGGGAATTCGACGTGCTGGTAACGGAAAACATGTTCGGTGACATCCTGTCGGACCTTGCCGGCGGGTTGGTCGGCGGCATGGGTATGGCAGCCTGCGCGGAGATCGGCGATCAGGTCGGCCTGTTCCAGCCGGCACACGGCAGCGCACCTGACATCATGGGCCAGGACAAGGCCAACCCGCTTGCCGCGATCCTCAGCGGCGCGCTCATGCTGGATTACTTGTCAGAAAAGCTGGACCAACCGGGTTTGGGCGATGCGGCGGATTTGATAAATTCAGCCGTTGATACCGGCTTTGCGCAAAATGCCTTGAGACCGATGGAGTTTGGTGGCGACATGGGCACCCGCGCGGTGACAGAGCAGATCCTCGCAACAATTCAGAACACATCCCGGGCGCGCAACACCGTCAGCGCCTAGTGCCCTCAGGCCCGCTTTCTGGCAACCCCGGCGCAGCTTTCGCGGACAATCAGGTCCCCGTGCAGGAGCTGCGACCGCGTTTCCAGCGTTCGGTTGGCCAGCCTGTCGAGAAGAATGTTCATGGCCTTTTCGCCGATACGCTGCCGGGGCTGGCGGATGGTCGTCAGCGCCGGTGAAAAGTTGCTGGCGAAGGGAATGTCGTCAAACCCAAGCACGGAGAAGTCCTCCGGGACCCGGTAACCGCGCAGCTGCAGGGCCGAGATCACACCGATGGCGGTGTTGTCGTTGAAGCAGTAGAACGCCGTCGGCAGGTCGTCCTTGATGAACAGCCTTTCCACGGCCGCGCGGCCGCTCTCACTCGTGCCGTCTCCGTCAACGCGCCAATCCCGAAGGACCTCGGGCGATTCCTTCAAACCCTGGCAATAGCCCTCGTGCCTGAGATCGCTCCGGATATCGGCCCGCCCACCGGAGATGAAGGTGATCCGGCGATGACCGAGCGAGATCAGATATTCGGTCGCCATCTTGGAAGCAGCAACATCGTCCACGCCGATGTAACTGATCTCTGAATTGCTGACAGGCCGCTCGGTGGCGACAATTGGCGGCAGCGTCGTCAAGGGTGTCTTCGGTTCGCCCGCAACGGGAATGTGACCCGTCAGGAGCACAAGCCCGTCGGCCATGCCCGTCGACAGAAAACGCAGATAGTTTTGCTCCAGTCCTGTAGTCCCCTCGGTGTTGCCGATCAGGACACCGTAGCCACGGTCATTGGCCGCCTTTTCCAGACCGGTCAGGATACCGGCGAAATTCGGATCGGCAATCGAGGACGCGAGCACCAATACCATCTTGGATCGCTGCATGCGCAGGTTCTGCGCCATCGCGTTCGCGGTATAACCGGTGCGCGCAATGGCAGCCGTGACTTTCTTACGTGTGCTCTCGGCGACCTTCTCCGGCGAGCGCAGGGCCCGACTCACCGTCGCGATGGAGACGCCCGCAAGCTTTGCAACATCTTCGATTGTCGCCGGACGGTCCACCGGTTCGCTCATTTAACGATCCCTGTTGCGCTGCGCCTTGCGCGTCCTTAAGTGCATGAAATTCAACATACTCATTGCTGTATATAGCCAGAACTGATTCATGAAAAGGTTTACAAACGCAAATGTAAAGGTTTACATCGATGATGAAAACGTTTACACGAAAATCATCGCGCCAATATGAAACAAGACCAAAGGCGCATGGGAGGATCTTCAGATGGATGTCGCGACGCCCGCTTCGGCGCCGGTGATTGAAGCTGTCAATATCAGCAAGTCATTCGGGCCCGTGCCGGTTCTGTTCAGCGTCAGCATGGATGTCCGCGCCGGTGAAGTGCACGCGCTGATCGGTGAGAACGGTGCCGGCAAATCCACGCTGATGAAGATCCTCTCCGGGTTTCACGATCCGACCTCGGGCCAGATCCGACTTGACGGAAAAACGGCCGTGCTGCCACCGAACGGAGGCGCGGAACAACTCGGCATCGTTCTCATTCACCAGGAACTCAATCTCGCCGAACAGATGACGGTTGAAGAGAATGTTTTCCTCGGACGGGAGACCCGTTCGCGCGGCTTTCTGGACCGGGCCGGCATGCGCCGGACCGTGCAGACCTATCTGGACGAAATCGGTCTGGACATCTCGCCTTCGGACCGGATTTCTGACTTGACGATCGCACAGAAACAGATGGTCGAAATCGTGAAGGCGGTCAGCCGCAATGCACGCATCCTGATCATGGACGAGCCGACCGCCGTGCTGACGGAAGAAGAAACGGATGTTTTCTTTCGGCAGGTGGAAAAGCTGAAAACAGGCGGTGTCGGCATTGTCTTTGTCTCTCACAAACTCAACGAAGTGAAAGCGATTGCCGACCGGATCACCATCCTGAGAGACGGTCAGTGGATCGATACACGGCCCTCGCAGGATCTGACGCCGGACACAATGGCGCAAATGATGGTTGGCCGCGAATTGTCCGACCTATACCCGCCCATGCATGAGGCGGATGTGGATGCAGACCTGGTTCTGGAAGTTGGCAACCTGACAGCCCCTGGCGTTGATGGTGTGAGTTTCGGCTTACGCAAGGGCGAGATCCTCGGGTTTTCCGGCCTGATCGGCTCCGGCCGGACCGCGGTTTTTGAAGCCATTTGCGGGCTTGCACCGATCGAGACCGGTACAATCAGCCTCTACGGACAGGAAGTCGGCGCCATGACCGTCGCCAAGGCGCGCGACGCAGGACTTGCCTACCTGACCAAGGACCGAAAAGAAAAGGGCCTGCTTCTCGACAAGAAAATGCAGCCGAACCTGACGCTGTTCGCGTTACCGAAATTCGTGAAGAACTTCGCCGTCAACCAAAGGGCCGAAGAAATGGCTCTCGAGCGCGCCATTCGCCGGTTCGATGTGCGCGCGCGTGATCCCAATGTCACCGTCGGCAAGCTCTCGGGCGGCAACCAGCAGAAACTGCTGCTTGCCAAGATCATGGAATGCGATCCGAAGATCGTCATTATCGATGAGCCGACACGCGGCATTGATGTGGGTACCAAGCAGCAGATCTATCACTTTATCGCCGCCCTTGCCGCCGAAGGCGTTTCGGTCGTCGTGATCTCTTCGGAAATGCCGGAGATCATCGGCATCTGTCACCGTGTGGTCGTGATGCGCGAGGGCCAGATCACCGGCGTGCTGACCGGCGACCACATCAACGAAAACGAAATCATGCGCTACGCCGCCGGGCTGAAACGGGAGGAACTCCATTGACCATGATGACCGCATCTGAAGACGGAGAGGCGAAAGCCGCCAAAAAGGTCGCCGTCGACTTCAAGACGCTCGGCCCTGCCCTCGCCCTGTTGCTGCTTTGTGTGATCGGATACCTGCTCAATCCGGCCTTCGCGAGCGAGGGCAATCTGACCAACCTGCTGACCCGCTCCGCGTTTATCGGCATCATTGCGGTCGGCGCGACCTTCGTCATCACCGCTGGCGGCATTGATCTGTCGGTCGGCTCGATGGCTGCGGCCATTTCAGGCGTCATGATTATCGTCATGAACAATGCGGTGGAAACGCTCGGAACCGGCGTCCCGACAGTTCTGCTCGGGTGCGGGCTTGCGATCCTGCTCGGGATCGGGGCCGGCTGGATCAACGGCGCGCTGACCACCAAGGGCAAGATCGAAGCCTTTATCGTGACGCTTGGCACCATGGGCATCTACCGCTCGCTGGTGACCTATTTCGCGGACGGCGGGACCCTGTCGCTGAATTTCGACATCCGCGGAACCTACCGCCCGGTCTATTACGACAGTTTCCTGGGTCTGCCCTTTCCGGTCTGGGTGTTCATCGGCGTTGCGATTTGCGGCTGGTTTCTGTTGAACCGGACTGCGTTCGGTCGCTACTGCACCGCGATCGGGTCGAACGAAGCGGTCGCGAAGTACTCGGCGATCAATGTCGACCGCGTGAAGACACTGACCTACATCATCCAGGGCCTTTGTGTCTCCTTCGCAACGATCATCTATGTGCCCCGCCTCGGATCGGCCTCAGCGTCTACCGGCGTTTTGTGGGAACTGGAGGCGATCGCGGCCGTCATCATCGGTGGCACCGTTCTGAAAGGCGGCTATGGCCGGATCGGCGGTACGATCCTGGGCGCGCTCATCCTGACGACGATCGGCAACATTTTGAACTTCACCGACATGATCTCGAACTATCTCAACGGAACGATGCAGGGCCTGATCATCATCGTCGCGGTGCTCCTGCAGCGAAGTGACTGGAAATTCGGCAAGAAAACCAAAACCTGACGTTCTGATTTCAACCCATCGGGGTCCGTCCCCCGCAAAGAACCGGTTCGCACCGGACGGGAGAGGTGCGCCCGAACGGAAGCCATTGAGGAGGAAACAATGCTCTGGAAAACAACGCTCGGAATGATGGCGGTCACCAGCATGCTGGCCTTTGCCGGCCCGGCCGCCGCCGAAGACAAGATCAAGATCGGGGTCAGCTATCCGACACCGACCCACGCCTGGGCAGCCGGCATGAACTGGCATGCGGAACAGGCAGAAAAACGCCTTGAGGCGCTTCACCCCGACGTGGACCTGATCCTGGTCAACTCGCCCGATCCGGGCGCGCAAGCAAACGCTCTTGAGGATCTCGTGTCCGTTCACCAGATCGACGCGCTCGTGGTTCTTCCGTTCGAATCGGAGCCGCTGACCGATCCGGTTCTCAACGTGAAGAAATCGGGGGCCTGGATCACCGTCGTCGACCGCGGCCTCAGCCAGCCCGGTATCGAGGATCTCTATGTTGCCGGAAACAATCCGGAACTTGGCCGCGTGTCGGCGCAATACATGAAGGGCCGCCTGAAAGACGGCGACAACATCGTCGTCCTGCGCGGCATTCCGACCGTCATCGACAATGAACGCTTTGACGCCTTCATGGCCGAAATCGAAGGCTCGGGGATCAACGTGCTGGATCACAAGCATGCCAACTGGAATCGCGACGACGGGTTCGAGGTCATGCAGGATTTCCTCTCTCGTTTTCCGGACATCGACGCTGTCTGGGCGCAGGACGATGACATCGCAATCGGTGTCGTGGCCGCTCTCAAGCAGGCCGGCCGGGACGGCAACGGCATGTTCGTTGTCGGCGGAGCGGGCATGAAGGAGATCATCAAGGGCATCATGGATGGCGATGAACTGATCCCGGTCAATGTCCTTTATCCGCCTGCAATGATCGCGACCGCCATGGACGCGACCGTCAACGCGGTGAAGTCGAACGGACCGGTCGCAGGCCGCTACATTCTCGGCGCAACCCTGATCACCCGTGACAACGCCGAGAGCTACTACTTCCCGGACTCTCCGTTCTAAGCACCGTCACCAACCTGGCCGGGGTCTTTTGCGATGGGATCCCGGCCCTTTTTCAATCAGCTTGCCGGTCACGGGAGACCATCATGAAAACCATCAAGGGCCCTGCCCTGTTCCTTGCGCAGTTCGCCGGTGACGAAGCCCCGTTCAATTCCTGGGACAGCATCACGAAATGGGCCGCCGACTGCGGCTATGCAGGCGTACAGATACCGAGCTGGGACAGCCGCCTGATCGACCTTTCCAAGGCCGCCAGCTCCATGTCCTACTGCGAGGACCTTGCCGGTCGCGCCGAAGAGAACGGTGTCGCAATCACCGAACTGTCGACCCACCTTCAAGGCCAGCTGGTCGCCGTACACCCGGCTTATGACACGGCGTTTGACGGTTTTGCCGCACCGGAAGTCCGGGGCAACCCGGCTGCCCGTCAGGCCTGGGCGGTGGATCAGGTCAAGCTGGCGCTGGCAGCCAGCCGGAACCTGGGCATCGGCGCGCACGCGACCTTCTCCGGTGCCCTTGCCTGGCCTTATCTTTATCCCTGGCCGCAACGTCCGGCGGGTCTCGTTGAAACGGCATTCGACGAACTGGCCAGACGCTGGCGGCCGATCCTCGACTTTGCGGACGAAATGGGCGTTGACGTCTGCTACGAGATCCATCCGGGCGAAGACCTGCATGACGGGATCACATTCGAGATGTTCCTCGACCGTGTCGATGCACACCCGCGCTGCAAGATGCTCTACGACCCGTCGCACTATGTCCTCCAGTGCCTCGATTACCTCGACAATCTCGACATCTACAAGGACAGGATCGGCATGTTTCACGTCAAGGATGCCGAGTTCAATCCAACGGGCCGCCAGGGCGTCTACGGTGGTTACGCGTCCTGGGTGGATCGCGCAGGCCGGTTCCGGTCCCTCGGAGACGGACAGGTTAATTTCGGTGCGGTCTTCTCCAAGATGGCTGCCAACGACTTTGACGGCTGGGCCGTCGTCGAATGGGAATGCTGTCTGAAACATCCAGAGGACGGAGCGCGCGAGGGAGCTGCCTTTGTCAGGGATCACATTATCAGGATCACGGAAAAAGCCTTTGACGATTTCGCGGATGGCGGTACCGATGATGCGGCAAACAGGAAAATGCTGGGCATCGACTAGATCATGCCCTTAAGGGAAACCGCGAGGCAGCTTTGCCGCACGTCAAGACCGGACACAAGAGACGCTTTGGCCTGTCACGACAGGCCGGGTTCTCACGCAGCCACCCGGACGATTGCTCCGGAAACGGTTTCTCTATAGAAATGTAATCGATTACAGAGTATTGATCCGCAGGCGCAGGGAACAGAATTGGAGGAGCAGAATGGCCATTGAAGGAAAAGACAATCCGCAGTCGAAACCCATCCGTCTCGGCATGGTCGGTGGTGGCAAGGATGCCTTTATCGGCGCGGTTCACCGCATCGCATCCAGGATCGACGGGCGCTATGAGCTGGTCGCCGGCGCGCTCTCCTCGACGCCGGAAAAAGCCCTGGAATCGGGCCATGCTCTTGGACTGAAACAGGACCGGATTTACGCTGATTTTGAGGAAATGGCCAAGCGCGAAGCGCGCCTGAAAGACGGCATCGAAGCCGTTGCCATTGTCACGCCCAACCACGTTCATTATCCGGCGGCAAAGGCGTTCCTGAAACGCGGCATCCACGTGATCTGCGACAAGCCGCTGACATCGACGCTGGCTGACGCCAAGAAACTGGTGAAAGCGGCCGAAAGTTCCGATGCGCTGTTCTTTCTGACGCATAACTACACCGGCTACCCGATGGTGCGGCAGGCGCGCGAGATGGTTCAAAGTGGCGATCTCGGCACCATCCG
>JGI12316J15310_10001624_pt4 | contig 11770 bp, 10 predicted proteins | sample MarCyaLeptolynsp_FD_15310 | JGI IMG/M metagenome (IMG submission 15310)
AGGCGCCATACCAGCAGGACATTTCCCACAGGATCAGGCCATCCGGCAGGTCCACGCGCCAGGCGGTTTTGGCCGGGCCCTGGCCCGTTTCAGGATCGCAATCCGCCTTTTCGACGGCAATCCGCCGGAATCGGGCCGGAAGTGCGGCATATTCGATTTCCACACTGTCCGGAGCCTGTGCTCCGGCGGAAACGGATGGCGATGCGGGCAGCGGCCGGGTTCCCACGCGCACCAGCGCGTCCGTCCGATCAAGCCGATCCTGGAATTCGTCCATGAACAGGAACGCCGCGGTGACACCCGACAGGGAAAGCGTGTCCTCCGGCTTCGACCCCGCCGCCGTGGTGGAGACGGCCAGGGATTTGCCATCCTTTAGCGCGGCGATCAGCGGATCGTCGGAGGGGACCATCCGTAACGGATAAAACCGGCCGTCAGCGCTGGTCAGCGACAGCGCCGCACGATCGGTCCCGGTTATGGACAGGATGAGTGTCGTGTCGCTCGGATCGGGCGGATCACGTGTGATGCCGATAGAAAGTGCGGAGCCCGGCTTGCCATCGCGTTCCATCGTCGCCCGCAGGGTGCCTCCCCCGGCGTGGATCCCGGTTGTCGCTTGGCACATGACGTCAGTGCAGCGGACCGTCCAGTCGCGAACTGTTCTGGACGTTTCCGTGGACCGCGCTTTGCCCGCCGTCAGGCAGGTCAAAACTGTCAGTAGAACCGCGCCGGCCATTCTGCCCGTGAATTCCGGTGCTACCTTCGATTTTGGTCTCATTGCGCTTTTCCGATGCTTTTGCGTAATATGTGCCGGGTGCCGCGCGGCCTGTCAAAATGCAATGAACAATGCCCATTGTTTCGATTCGAGCATGACCGGCCGTTGTTGACGATGAATGCGCTGGGGGCGCGATTCAGATGACAGTGCGTGATCGGAGCAGGATTCTGATTGTCTTGCTGACTGTGGGAGCGGCAATCTCCGGTCTTTGTGTTTCTGTGGCGGCCAATCCGCGCTCGACGACCGTTATCAGGGATTACCGGGTGCATGGCGATACGGAACGGTCTCTCGTCAACTCCATGAAAGCGCGTCCGTTTCGCGGCGACAAGGGCCCTGCCATGGCCAATGTCCGGCCAAAATACCGGCTCAGGATGGAAACCCGAAAGGACAAACATGTATGCCGCATCAAGACGCTGGACCTGTCGATCCGTTTCATCATGACATTGCCGCGGGCCGTCAACAAGGATCGGTTCGCCCCGCGCACGCGGCGAACGTGGTCATCTTTCCGGGCCTTTGCGAAACGACACGAAAGCGTGCACCGCAGGATCTATATGAATTGCGCGCGCAGATTTCTGCGGACCGCGCGGCGCCGATCCGTTCCCGGCTCCTGTTCAAGATTGAGGCGCGAGGTGAATCGAATGCTGCGCGACCAGAAACGCGATTGCGAGCGCCTGAACGATGCCTTTGACCGTCGGGAGCTTTCCCGCCTGCGAACGCTTTCGCTGTTTCGCAATGCGCGCTTAAGCAGCCATCGCAAACCGACCACGGATGTCCGGGCGCCCGGCTTTGGACTGCGATACATCTTCACCGGAAACAACCGCTGATCGTCAGTCCATGTTGCGCTCGTGGCGCAAACCTGCTCTATCGCCCTGGCACGTGTCGAGAGCCAGGCTGTCTGCGGGAATTCATGTCAAAGGTCATAACTCTTATTTTTGTCTGCCTGATGGCGGTTCAGGTCATTCGGCCCCTGGGCCTGCCCGGCCTGAAACGCCGCAAGGATGCCTGGAAACTGGCGGTCGTGGGCTTTGCCGTGATTTTCGCCGCGATTGCACTGCGGCCGGGTTGATCCAAGCTGCGCCGCACCTCAGCGCCGGGCATTTGAAACAGAGGATGCCAACAGGCCGGCGCCTGCGATCAGGACCATGCCGACAAGGGTCGACATGTCGGGCGGTTCGGAGAAAAGGGCAAGGCTCCAGAAAGCCGCGAAGACCAGATAGGTGTAGTCGAATGTCGCTATGATCGCCGGCGGCGCTGACTGGTACGCTTTCGCGAGACCCACCGCGATCAGGACGATAAGCGCCGTCAGCAGACCGATGACCGACCATTCCGTCATGCCCATCTGGCTCCAACGGCCGAGGAGGAACGGATTGGTCATGAATGTCGATTGCGACGGCTGCCAGACGACAATGGCCAGACTTGCCGCAAGTCCCGTCAGGAGCAACGCAATGTTCAACGCCAGTGCCAGCGTCAGCGGTGTTTGGCGGATGCAGCGGGCACGGGTGGTGATGGCGGCCAGCGCGTAAAACAATCCGGCGAGAACCGGCATGAGCGCCAGCGACGTGAAATGCTCCGTGCCGGGGCGAAGAATGACCAGCACGCCCAGAAATCCCGTGCTCACCGCGATCCAGCCACGCCTTCCGACCGGCTCGCGGATCAGCAAGGCGGAAAACAGGGTGATGAACAAGGGGCCGGTGTAGAATGCCGCGCCGACGACCGACAGGCTCAGGAGCGGAATTGCGGTATAGATGCAGATGTACATAAGGGTAAGGCACAATGAGCGCGCGATCACCCATCGATCAATGATTGCCGGCCAGTCGAGCCGATGTTGGAAAAGCAGGGCGAAGATCAACAAAGCCGCGACGGCCAGAGCGGAACGCAGAACATAGATCTGCCAGAGCGACATGCCTGTGCTGGCATATTTCATCATTGCGTCCTGGAACGACATCAGGAACACCGACCCGACAATCATGGCGATGCCGTAGGCAAGACGGTCGGGCCGTTCAACATTTGACGACATGGACATGATCTGGGCCTCCCGCTTGTGTGGAAACGAAAGGTAGATCGTTCATGATAATTCAGATAGATATGCGTTTGTAATGAAATAGTTCGAAGAAATCGAATAATGGAGAAAGTGTCGATTTCCAGTCTCGAAGTGTTTCTGGAAATTGCCAGATGCGGTTCGTTGCGCGGCGCGGCGCGGGCCCTTGGAATTGGGCCGCCGGCGGTCAGTCATCAATTGAAGACCCTTGAAAACAAACTGGGCGTCAATCTGTTTGTGCGGACAACCCGGTCGGTCGAACTGACCGAAGCGGGCCGGACATTGCTGAAGCGCGCCGGTCCGGCCTTTTCGGATCTGACGGATGCCCTGGAGGACGTACGGGGCGTTGGCGGCAGCGAAAAAGGCACGCTGCGGCTGAGCCTTCCCTGGAGCGCCTACAAGATCATCATTGAGCCGGGTCTGGCGGCTTTTCGCCTTGCCTATCCCGACATCCGGCTGGACATGTCATTCAACGAAGCGCTGGTCGACATCGTCGGTGAGGGGTTTCACGCCGGAATCCGGCTTGGCGACAGATTGTCCGCGGGCATGGTTGCGGTGCGCCTGACGCCACCCCTGAAAGCGGCGTATTCGGCCGCGCCGGCCTATCTTGACGCGCATGGGCGCCCCGAAAAACCGGGCGATCTCGTCGATCATCTATGCATTCGTTACAAATTCATCAGCACCGGACGGCTGGCCGAATGGCAATTTCGCGAAGACGGACGGATTTTTGGCGTCGAGCCCGGTGCCGATCTGATCTTCGATAATTTCCAGGCCGTCGTAAATGCCGCGCGAGGCGGGCATGGTATCGGCTGGTCGCTTCGGGCCGTTGTCGAGGGCGACCTGACCAACGGGACGCTTGAATCGGTTCTCGATCCATATGTGATCGAGCATCCGCCGTTTTATCTCTATTATCCCGACCAGAACCGCCGGCTCGAACTGCTGCGCCTTTTCACAGCGTTTTTCACAGTTTCACGGAAACAGTGAAACGCTCCGGTTCCTTGCTTCCCGCAGGGTTTGCCTGTTCAGACAAGCCGCGGGCCGGTGTACCCTTCGCCCATTGCTTCCATGATGGTGCGGGCGATCAGCGCGGTGTCGTGGAACTCCACCAGTTCGGAAGCCTCTTCGTTGTCGAACCGCCAGAAATGTCCGAGTTCGGAGGAAACCTCGCGTCCGGTCCTTCGGTTGCGCATCGTTACGGAGACGCGCCCGGCCGCCCTGTCGCCCTCACCGAACAGGTCGAGCACGTCATATTCGACATACTCAAACAACATATCGAGTTCCTTGATGCGCTTGAGAAAGGCTTCCTGTCCGCGCAATTCGTTTGCATAGGGGCTGAGTTCGGGGGAGCAAATCCAGACAAATCGAATGTCCTCGGAAAACTGCTTGATGGTTCCTGATATGTCGCCGCCGGCATAGGTCTTGTAAATCGACCAGGCCCGGTCCACCGCACTGCGCATCTGTTCCTCCTTGCCGTCCTCTGTGGGACGGACATCTGTTAAAACTCGTAGTTCACCGCGATTTCATGAATATGACTGTTTTACATCTAAACTTTATGTCACCCAATTGTCCTATAGGCCCACTTTTGGGGCGTTCTTGCTCCGGCAGGCCGGACGTCATCATAACAAGCACGGAGCAATTCGCGAAGCACAGACCATGCAGGTATGAGCAGTCCGCTCCGAACCCTCCTGTCACAGGCCGTCTGGCGATGCCGCCGGCCTTTCGCCGGCGAACAGAGCCCGGTGGCCGCGAATGAGCGTCGCCAGTGCCTTTCGCACATATGCGATCTGTCTTTGGTGGCGATCTTCGTCGTGGCTGACAAGCCACTGGTCGTGGGCAAGGCTCGCGATGGCAGGCGACGCGCGTGCGAGGCGATTTTCCGCGTCACCGATGAAACAGGGGAGAACGCAAAGGCCCGCGCCGCCAAGGACTGCTTCAAGCATTGCCTGAGCCGACGAGCAAACGATATCCGGATCGTTATGCAGGTAATCATCGAGCCAGACCGCCGAAGGCGGTTTGGGGCCGGAGGGTGAAAATGCGATCCAGGCGCAGGCCTGTAACCGCTTTTGGTCGATCAATTCCTGACGGTCCCGGATGTATGACAGGCTTCCGTAAATCGCAAATTCCACACGCACCAGCTTTTGCCCGGCCAGCCCCCGGGCTTCCGGCCGGCGGTTGCGCAGTCCGAGATTGGCCTGGCGCCGGAGGAGATCCGCCTGGGAAATGCCCGTGGCAATTTCAAGACGCACCGGAATTCTCGGATTTGCCAGACCGGTAAGGTGTCTGGCGACAAAGGTGGCTGTCCAGGCGCCCGCGGCGACTTTTACCAGCGGCATCGTTTCGGCATTCGATTTCCAGCGGTCGATGCGCAACGCCCCGTTCTGCATTGTCTCGGCCAGCGCCAGCAATTCATGGCCGGATGCTGTCAGATCATATCCGTCGCGGGTCCTGTTGAACAGGGTTTTGCCCATTGCCCGTTCAAGACAAAGCATGCGCCTGCTCAGGGTCGGGGCACTGGATCGCGTCGTTTCCACGGCACCGGCCAGCCCGCCGGCGCGCGCCACGCCCACAAACAGTCGCAGGTCTTCCCAGCTCCACCTTTCAATCATGAAATAACTGTTTCCAATCTGTTTCTTGAAAAAGCTGATGTTTCGAAGAAGCTTGTAACAAGTATCGACAATCATTCCAAATTTGAAACGGAGAAGCACATGAAAGACTGGTGCGCCAAGCGTCGCCTCGGCAAAGGCGGTCCGGTTGTCGGTCCTCTCGGGGTCGGTACATGGGCGATGGGCGGTCCGTTTTTCAGCGGCAAAAACTGGATCGCGGAAAAGGGAACGCCGCTCGGATATGGCAGAACCGATGATGCGACATCGCTGCGTACGTTGCACTGTGCATTGGATTGCGGTGCCAGACTGTTCGACACGGCCGACGCCTACGGCACCGGGCAGGCCGAGCGTGTCCTCGGGCAGGCTCTCAAGGGGCGGCGCGGCGATGTCCTCATCGCCACGAAATTCGCCAATGTGCTGGACGAAGACACCCGCGAACTCACGGAAAGACGGGTGGATCCGGATTATGTTCGCCAAGCCTGTGCGGCATCGCTGAAACGTCTTCAGACCGACTGGATCGATCTGTACCAATTGCATTACGGAGACTTGCCGCCCGAGCAGGCGGATGGTGTTGCCGATACCCTTGATGCGCTCTGCCGCGAAGGGAAGATTCGATCCTATGGCTGGAGCACCGATGATCCGCAACGGGCGAGCGTGTTTTCGGATCGTGAGAATGCGAGCGCCGTCCAGTTCGATCTCAACGTTTTTCAGGATGCGGCCGAAGTGCTTGGCGTCTGCGAGCGCCATGACCAGGCCGCCCTGATCCGCCGACCGCTGGCGATGGGGTTTCTGAGCGGGAAGTTTCGTTCCGACAGCGTGCTTCCGAAGGACGATATCCGCAGCGATCCGGGAAACGGGTTGCCCTACTTCACCCCCGGTGGCGGAGCGTCGGCGGAATGGACGAACAGACTGTCGGCTGTCAGTGAGATCCTGACCAGCAATGGGCGCACCCTGGTGCAGGGCGCGCTCGCCTGGATCTGGGCTCGGAGTGACCGGACCATCCCGATCCCGGGACTTCGCACCGTGGCGCAGGCGCAGGAGAATTTTGCCGCGATCGAGTTCGGACCGCTTGCCGCCGACCAGGTTGCCGAAATCGCGACCTTGCTTCGCTCAGGGTCCGCAGGCCCTAAGCCACCACCATCGGGACGACCGACGGTTCCTGAGCCTTCCAAAGACCCATGAAGTCCTGCAGGCCGAGAGTGGCAAGCGTGTTCAGGTCTTCATCGAGGATTTCGTAGATGACGCCGTCCGATCCGCGATTGCTGAAAAACACGATCGCATCCTGATCTCCACCGCCTTCGGTATGGGGCACTCCGCCGGCGGGTTTGGAGACGTAGGATCCGACCGGGCGCACTTCCATCAGATCGCCGTTGGCTTCGTAGATGCGCAGTTCACCCTGCAGGACCAGGGTTCGATAAGCCGCGTGATGGCGGTGCAGCACGACCCTTTCATTCGCTTCGAATTTCAGCAGGACATCGACGATCTTGGCTTCCGGATCGACTTCGCAAACATGATACCAGGCATGGTCGATGCCATCGAGCACATACCATTTGATATTGCTCTCATCGAATGGGGCGGTCGGCATGATTGTCTCCCTTGCTGCACTTTTGACAGGTGCTTGCCGGGTCCGGTATTGCCCGGCGCGGTCTTCGAACAGGTTGGCCCTTGGTAGGATACCTTTGCTTGCCATTTGGTGACAAAATGACCAACGCGAGCATGGGAGATCTGTCTGTGACCGGCCGACAGCAGGGGTTCACCAGAGCCAGCGCACTTGGACCGATCGCCGATTTCCTCGATCACCAGGGCGGCTCCATCACCCGCGTCATGAATGACGTGGATGTGCCGCTGGCCATCCTTGACAATCCGGATACGCTGGTGCCGCTGAAGGAGCAGTTTCGCGTTCTGGAGCGGGCTGCCAGGGATATCGGAGACCCCCATTTCGGCGCCCGGTTGGGGCGCAATGTGCGGATCGCCAATCTCAGCGCCTTCGGCAAATGGGTCAGCGAAGCGATCAGTGTGCGCGATGCGATCGGGCGGTCCAACCGTGGTTTGAACCTCTACCTGCAGACCGGTACAAATCTCAAACTCGTCGACACCGGAACCACCGCGTTGTGGTCGATTGAGTTTCTCGATCCGGGATCCGACGGAAAGTACCAGAACGAGTTGCTGGGCCTGAGCTATCTGATCGATGTGGTGCGCTGTTTTACCGGTCCGAACTGGACGCCGGATGCGGTTTACACCACCTGCGATCCCAATCGTCCAAGCGGTGTGCTGGAACAGATCTTCCGCACCAATGTCCGGTCGGGCCAAGCGGTGCCGACCATCGTCTTTGCTTCCGCGCTGCTTGATGTCGGTCGGCGGGCGGCTGACGGCAATCCGCCGAACCGCTCGCTCGAGACGGGCGCAATTCAATCGCCGGTTCCCGAAGCGCATGGCGAATACGAAGCGATTGCCGCCGTGACCTTTCTTGCGCTGCTTGAGGGATATCCACGGGTCGACTGGGTGGCCGCCAAGCTTGGTCTGACGCGCCGGTCGCTGCAACGCCGCCTTGCCCGGCACGGAACCAGTTTTACCGACCTGGTGAGCAAACTTCTGCGTGAACGGTCCGAAGGGCTGTTGACGAACAGTCCGGATACCGTGACCTCGATTGCCATGAGCCTGGGCTACACGGACGCTGCGCATTTCAGCCGCGCTTTCAAACGGTGGACCGGAACGAGTCCAAGTGCGTTTCGCAACCGGCTTGGTTCGCCCTGAAAACGTTGGCGGCGGACCCAAGCGGAACCGGGCGGGTTGAAAATTTACCCGGTGGGGAACCGGTGCCTGATGCGATCAACTCCAGCGGGGCGGCACCCTTCCATCGGTAATGCCGTGCGCGCCGATCTCATCCGGATTACCCTTCCGCGGACTCCATTTTCCAGGCCTCCAGCAATCGCGGCAGGGCGATGTCCCAGTCGAGCACCCCGGTCCTGGCGGCCCATGCATCATATTGTGCCAGGAGATCCGCCTCCAGCGGTGCGTTGCGACCGGCCAGGTCATTCAGTTCAGTGCGGTCCGCATCCATGTCGTAGAGTTCCCAGGGCTTGCCATATTGCCGGACCAGCTTGAAGTCGCGCATCCGGATGGCGCAATTGCCCTCGTGTTCAAAGAAGATCGGTTGCTCGCGCGCCCAGTCTTTTCCCTGCAGGAGGCCCAGAAAGGATTCCCCCTGCAGAGGTTGAATGGAGTGGCCGCCGAGTTCGGAAAGCGGCAAACATCCCGTGGCCTCGAGGATCGTTGGAAGCACGTCGACCACATGGCAGGGAGCGTGGCCGGTGCCGGATTGCGGGATGCCTTTCGGCCAGTGGGCTATGAAAGGCGTGGAGATGCCGCCTTCATGCACATAATGTTTGAACAGGCGGAACGGGGCGTTGGAGACATTGGCCCAGGGCTTGTCGTAGCTCTGATAGGTCAGGACGTCACCCGGCATAACGCCCGGAACATTGCCCATGACGATGGAACGGCCGTCGTTGGTCCGGTCGGGAAAGAATTTCGCCCATCCGTCCTCGGCCATGAATTCGGCACAGCCGCCATTGTCGGACAGGAACAGGATCAGCGTGTCTTCGAACTGTCCGAGCCGTTTCAGCGCTGCGATCATCCGGCCGATGGATTGGTCCATCCGGTCGACCATCGCCGCGTAGGCCGCCATTTTCCCCGATTCCCAGTCCGTGTGACGGATGTCGGACCAGGGCGGAACCTCGTGATCGCGTGGCGAGATGTCCCAGGGTCTGCGCAGGATATCCCGACTGTTCATTTCCTCGTGCCGGGCGGTCCGGATCGCATCCCAACCCTTGTCGTAGACACCGTCATAACGGGCAATGTCCTCCGCCGGCGCATGCAGCGGCCAGTGGGGCGCGGCGTGTGCGAGATACAGGAAAAACGGTGTGTCATCGGCGACCGCCGCGTCGACCATTTCGATCGCCTTGTCGGTGATTGCGTCGGTGAAATAAAAGTCGTCCGGGAACATTTCGACGCGGGAATCGTCCTCCAGCATGAAGTGCGGCGAGAAGAAATTCGTGACCCCGTCGACGATGCCGTAGAAATGGTCGAAGCCGCGTTGGCGCGGCGTCGGATGATCCACGTCGCCGACGCGCCAGGAATCCACTTCGCGGGCCATGAAGTCGCCGGCCACGTGCCATTTGCCGGCCATCAGCGTGCGGTACCCGGAGGCACGCAGCACTTCGGCGATGGTGGCGCTGTCATTGCGCAGAAACCCCTGATAGGCCGGCGTCCCGAGATTGGCGCCCATGTGACCGACCCCGGCATTGTGCGGATAAAGGCCGGTCAGGAGCGAGGCCCGGGTCGGACAGCAGCGGGCGCAATTGTACATGCTTGTAAGCAGCATGCCGTCGCGGGCCAGCCTGTCGATGTTCGGGGTGCGGATTTCAGAGCCGGTCACGCCGAGATCGGCGAAACCCATATCATCAACGAGGATGAGGATGACATTGGGTTTTTCGGTCATGATGTCCCTCGAATGAACAAGGCCCGGCCGCTTCGCGCGACGGTCCGGACCAGATCCCCGGCGATCTTGTCATTTCCGGGTGAATCGATCAAACCGCAAGCGCTCTATCGCCGGCGCCGACCCCGTCCTTTCCTCTGTTGCGGCTGATCGCCCGACCGGTGCGGCACCGGCATATCGGTTCCGGGGCCCATTGCCCCGAGTGCCGGCTTGGCAACCTTCGATGCTGATTTGCCCTTGGAGTCCTCTCTCGGCAGGTTGCCGCGCGATCCGTATTTGCGCTCGCCGCGATAACCGCCCGTCTTGTCGTCGATCTGTGTCTGGCGGGCCAGAGGATCGTCGGCGATCGCCAGTTCGGTCTCCTGCAGCCGCTTGATTTCGTCGCGCAAGCGGGCGGCTTCCTCGAATTCGAGATTGGCCGCCGCGTCGCGCATGCGTTTTTCCAGATCGGCCAGATGCGTCTTGAGATTGTGACCGACCAGTTCGCCCTCTTCGGCAAAGCCGAGATCGACGGTGACCCGGTCCTGTTCGTAGGGGCTTTCCAGAATGTCGGCGATGTTCTTCTTGATCGATTGCGGGGTAATGCCGTTTTCCAGATTGAAGGCAATCTGTTTTTCCCGGCGCCGGTCGGTCTCGGCGATGGCGCGTTCCATCGAGCCGGTGATCTTGTCGGCGTAAAGAATCACGCGTCCGTCGACGTTCCGTGCAGCCCGCCCGATCGTCTGCACCAGCGAGGTTTCGGACCGCAGGAATCCTTCCTTGTCGGCATCCAGAATCGCGACCAGGCCGCATTCTGGAATGTCTAGGCCCTCGCGCAACAGGTTGATGCCGACGAGCACATCGAAGGCTCCAAGCCTGAGATCGCGCAGAATCTCGATGCGTTCGATCGTGTCGATGTCGGAATGCATGTAGCGGACACGCACGCCATGTTCGTGCAGATATTCCGTCAGATCTTCCGCCATCCGCTTGGTCAGGGTCGTGACCAGGGTGCGATACCCCTGTTTGGCAACGTCGCGGACTTCGCCCAGGAGGTCGTCGACCTGCGTCTTGGCCGGGCGCAGATCGATCGGTGGATCGGTCAGGCCGGTCGGGCGGATCACCTGTTCCACGAACACGCCGCCGGTCGTTTCCAGTTCCCAGCCGCCGGGCGTCGCCGACACGCAGACGGTCTGCGGACGCATCGCATCCCATTCCTCGAACCGCAGAGGTCGGTTGTCCATGCAGGACGGCAACCGAAAACCGTATTCGGCCAAAGTCGCCTTGCGCCTGAAGTCTCCGCGATACATGCCGCCGAGCTGGCCGATCGTGACATGGCTTTCGTCGACAAAAACCAGCGCATTGTCGGGCAGATATTCAAACAGGGTTGGCGGCGGCTCGCCGGGTCTGCGACCGGTCAGGTAGCGGGAATAGTTTTCAATGCCGGCGCAGGATCCCGTCGCTTCCATCATTTCCAGATCGAAGCGGGTCCGCTGTTCCAGTCGCTGGGCTTCCAGAAGACGCCCGGCCTTGTCCAGCTCCTGCAATCGCCATTTCAGCTCTTCATTGATGCTCTTGATCGCCTGCTGCAGCGTCGGACGCGGCGTCACATAGTGGGAATTCGCGTAGAATTTGACCAGCTTCAATTCGTCGGATTTCTGGCCGGTGAGGGGGTCGAATTCAGTGATCTGCTCGATCTCGTCGCCGAACAGGGAAATCCGCCAGGCGCGATCTTCCAGGTGGGCCGGAAACACTTCGATCGTATCGCCGCGGACGCGAAACGTGCCCCGCACGAAATTGGCGTCCGAGCGCCTGTATTGCAGGGCGACGAGATCGGCGAGGAACTGGCGCTGGTCGATGCGTTCTCCAAGTTCCAGCGCAAACGTCATCGC
>JGI12316J15310_10000290_pt7 | contig 11757 bp, 7 predicted proteins | sample MarCyaLeptolynsp_FD_15310 | JGI IMG/M metagenome (IMG submission 15310)
CCGTCATTGAACCGATCATTGCCTCAATAGGTACAAAAGCATTATCATCAATCTCGGTATCTTTCATCGCTTTACCCACACCTGGTATCATACCAACCAAATCCTTCATGCTACCCATTTTTTTGATCTGCTGAATCTGGTCTAAAAAATCATTAAAATCAAATTGATTTTTCGCGATTTTCTTCTGCAATTTTCTGGCTTTCTCTTCGTCAAATTGTTCCTGTGCTCTTTCAACCAAAGAAACAACATCACCCATTCCAAGAATTCGATCTGCCATTCTTGAAGGGTAAAAGACATCGATTGCATCCATCTTTTCGCCAGTACCTATAAACTTAATTGGCTTATCTACTACAGAGCGAATGGATAAAGCAGCTCCACCTCTTGTATCACCATCTAATTTGGTCAATACTACCCCATCAAAATCAATTCTTTCATTAAATGTTTTGGCCGTATTAACCGCATCTTGCCCAGTCATGGAATCTACAACAAAAAGAGTTTCTGTAGGGTCAATGGCCTTCTTCACCGCCTCAATTTCTTTCATCATCTCCTCATCCACAGCTAATCGTCCTGCTGTATCGACAATAACCACATCATGATTTGCCGTTTTCGCTTGACTTATTGCATCTTTAGCAATTTGGATTGGATCCTTACTTTCTTTGTTTGAATAAACCTTTACATCCACCTGATCTCCAACAACATGAAGCTGATCAATTGCAGCTGGACGATAAACATCACAAGCAACTAAAAGTGGATTCTTTTGTTTTTTCTTTTTGAGGTAATTGGCAAGCTTTCCAGAGAATGTTGTTTTACCTGATCCTTGTAAGCCAGATATTAGGATTATTGCCGGATTACCCTTGATATTAATTTCAGTCTCTATCCCACCCATCAAAGTAGCCAACTCATCGTGGGTGATTTTTGTAAATAATTGACCCGGAGAAACTGAAGTCAATACGTTTTGACCAATGGCTTTTTCTTTAACCGCATCTGAGAATGTTTTGGCGGTTTTGTAATTCACATCAGCATCCAGCAATGCCCTTCTAATTTCTTTAGAAGTTTCCGCAACATTTACCTCCGAGATTTGCCCTTGCCCCTTTAATACTTTTAAAGCCCGATCAAGTTTATTGGATAAGCTATCAAACATAAATCAATAAAATTTGGACTGCGAATTTAAGCATTCTGCTATGCCCTAAAAAGCACTTCCTATATCTTCTAAATTGACTTCTGTAGTGGTACCTATATAAGGCATTACATTGATAATAAATACGATAATGGAGAGCAATAATCCAAACATAAAAAGGTAGTATGACCAACGCAATAAGAAATACTTTTTGTTTAACACCTTTCCTAGAAAATATAGATCGCGTGTCATGGAATTATAGATGTAATCTTTTGAATTCATTAGTTGGTTAATGCTCCATTCGTAATCCTCCAATTTCATTTTATGGAAATTTCCAAAAAACAAGAGATTTCCTTTCCCTTCTTTTACCGATTCCTTGCCTACTACTCCTCTAGTGATATTTGGAATGGTAGATAGAATTGCAAGAAAAACAGTGACCAAGCAACTAACTAAAATGGTAATACTGGGGTAAAACATAAATGGATTTGAGTCCAATTTTGGAAATAAAGCAGATAATACTATAGAGATAATAATTGCATTTACAGAAATTAAGGTATTGGCCTTTTTATCTGCTATTGAACTTAAATCTACATGGTTACGCAATGCTGTCTTAAACATCGTTTCAACTCCCTTAAGCGGATTGCCATCATCCTTCTTCTTTTTTTTCTTTTCCTTATTTGGCGTTTCTACAACCACTTCTTGTTGTTCATCACTTTGATTTGGTATCATTTTTTTTATTCTTTCGATATTCTTTTTCTTAATCTGCCGAAAAGTATCCCTTGCAAATTGAGTTAAATATCTATGTTTACTTAAAAAGGAAAGGCAACAAACTGCCCATTCTTCATCTGATAAGTTTTTGTTTTTTGTATGCCTTACTTCCTCGGAAAGATCTTTATATGTTGTTTCCATATAATCCTCTCTACCAAGGTGAGATAAGTCAGCATCAATAATTATTTTCTCCAAAATATCCTTTGGTTCATGATGCATTTTTGTAGCGAGAATTATCCTTTGAACCGTTGCTATTTGATTTTGGGGATAGTCAAATTGTTTTAGATACTCTTCAGCCAATGCAGCGCTTCGCAATTCATGCTCCTCACTGGCTTCAATGTATCCCATATCGTGAAAAATCGCAGCCAAACAAAGCATCTCCTTCTCTGTTTCACTGACTCCTTCCGTATTGCTTGCAATTAACTCCACAGATTTTAAAACATGAGCACAATGCTTCCAGTTATGATAAGTTAGATCAGAGTTAGGATTATCTCTGAAGTAACCTTCAACATATTGTTTACTCGACTGGACTAAATCGTTATCCATGATAATTTTATCTCTATAACCATTAAAAGTAGAAATTAGTGCCTAGATAAAAAAGTCTATCGACATCAGAGATGGAGTAAGTACCTACAATGGACATGTAATTTAATATACTCATGAAAACTCCACCACCATAAGAGGCGTGCCACTTATCCGAGTTTTCACCATCTACCCATACCCTAGCAACATCCGTATGTGCTACCAAACCTAAATCAAAGGGCAATACATAGTTTTTCACTTTGAAAAAACTTTTCCTGATTTCTGCATTCGAATAGGAAGTACTTTCACCAGCAAATCTATTTCTTGTAATTCCTCTGAATTGATATAAGCCACTCAAAAAGTTGGCTTGATAGAAATTATAATCCCCAAAGTTCTTAGCAAATCCACTTCTAACCGCAAAAACTGTTTGTTTTCTGCTAATATTAATCGGCATATAAAGTGTTACTTCCGAAGTTAAACGCACAAAACTGACATCATCATTTTGTAAGCCTTGATTGCCTTCTGCCGCAACTTTAAATGACAATCCTTTTGATGGACTTCCGGCCTGGTCCACATTATAATAATGATAACTAAATCCTGAAATGATGAAGTCCTGTGCATCAAATGAAGTTTGGTGGATTGGTGTAACATCAATTTCCTCCAAATCTAATACCTGATAGTTAAGGTGAATATTAAATCTGGAGGATAGATCATCCGAACTTTTTGCAAAAGCAGTCTTTAATTCATATCGATTAAGACTTACGTTTGAGCTTACCAACTCACTTTCTGTCGGTTCAGTTTCATTTCCCTGGCCGAAGAAATTATATACCTCAGGACGATGAATAAAGACATTCGTTCTTAAATCAAACCCTCCAATAAGCTGTATATAGTCATTCTCATAATCTATGCTATAACCTTCGGTCTTAAATGCATAATGAGCTTTGAGTTGATGCATGTATTTATATGGCTTTGACTTAAATCCTTGCTTTTTGAATTGAAAGCCAGGACCTAACATAAATCCATCATTCTCATTGAAACCGATATCTGGCACTGGCAATAATTTATCATTGACAAAATCCTTTCTATTGAAGAAATAGGCATTGGCATCTGGCTCAATTATAACTTTGGTTTCTGAGCTGCTCTCTATTTCTGCTTCCCCTTCGATATCATAAAAAATTGATTTTTTAGACAATCCCTTTACTGTTGAGTTGTCTTTCAATTTATCTTTATCATCAGCCGCTATAATTCGCACTTTAATACTCCGATCAACATTGCCGCTTATTTCATATTCATCCTTATCATTCAGTCCATACAATCTAATCTCCTTGGTCTCTTTGTATCGAAATAGTCGATGATAAAATCGTTCACTCTCTACCTTATCTCCATCTTTTCTTGGATAAACATTTACTTCGACATCCCCATTTTCAAGGCGAATAACTTCGAAATAATCTTTGTCCATGCTTCCCCATATATCGACATTTACAGCTAGTTTTTGGTAATATCTTTCCGCTATCTGAAGCAGATTTGCTCTTCTTGCTTTCAATAAGTTATAAAGATCGTCTCCATTTATTGCATAGGATTCCTTGGGTAGTTTATCGAGCGCGGATTGAATTACAGCATCATTCATTTGATCTTGGAGTTTTTTTGCCTGTTCAATCCATACTTCACGATCTGCCTCAATTAAAAAGTATCGATCAAAATACCTTGCATTAAAATTTAATCCTGATACATCCCGAACATCTTCTTCAAAATGTTGGAATTTTCTAATCAACCATTTCCGATTCGTTATGGTAGGTATAATGCCATCAAATTGGAAAAATACCTGGTCTCTATCTCTGGGTATGGGGCGATATAAGGTATAATCTTCTTCTTTAAATGTCGCCCAACGCCATTGATCATCATGTCGATCCCAATCACCAAGAAACATATCCAATAACCTTGCTCTTACTGCATAATTCACATCCACTTTATGGTCTTGCTTACTTTCTAATTTCTTAATTGCCTTGTGGTAATTGACTATCTTCTCGGTATTGCCAAAATTTTCATAAGTAGACATATCATCATCAGGATGTACTTCTAAAAGACAAAATACACCTCCAAATTCCTCCTGAAAATCTCCAAGTATTGGGTCATTTGGAAGATAAACCAATTCTGGTTTGGTGTAATATATCTCTCCTGCTTCTGCTATATCTGGAACCACAATAGAAGCATAAGGGTGTGAAGCGGCTATTCCATCATAAATTATATCTTCTGCCAGAGTACCTCTCAAATCGCTATCTACTAAAAACTTCGCGCTCTTTTTAATCGCTCTTAACTTATACACCTTTCCATTTCCAGCTTCCATTTTTAATGAAAGTGTCTGCATACCACCTCCTTTACCAACTGGCTTGAGTCCGCCAAAAACATGATGAATGTCCAGATAAGGGACCTTTATAGGTGTTGTCCAGATGTCCCTATTAAGGTCTCCAAAAAATAATCGCTTGAATTTACTGGCAGCAAAAGTGCTATCCGGAATTACAGTTTTGAATTTACCTGCATAGGAAGGTTTCTGATCTCCCTCAATCTTACCAAAGGATAACATCTCTTTTTCATACAATTTGCTCGTAATTATCGGTGCTGATTCCTCACCATTTAGGGCGTCATAGAAACTCATGTATACGCTTCCATCTTTGTACACCGAAATTTTTGAGTATCCCTTCGTCCTTGCTCCAAAATCCAATTTTTTATTGAATCGCAAAGGGGTGACCTTACTTCCAGAACCACTTACTATATGGTGAATTCGATTCTGATTAAGGTATTGAAGATTATGTTCATGCCCAGCGGTGTAAATCACATTATCATAAGCGGACATGGCCGCTATTAGCTCCTTTTTTAAAGATTGATAATTGGGATGAGCTATATCTTGAGCATTACCGATAAAGGATCGATAAAATGGATAAATGCTACCAATGAATGGTAGGGGAATCCACAATTTCTCATTAACATTTCTCAATGGAAAGATGTGATCTGCTATTGGAAATTTTCCGCCGTGTATTCCATTGCTAAATAATGGATGATGTCCAGCAACGATTACGTGTTTATTCCTATTCTTCTTCAATAACTCCTTAAATTCAGCTAGGAATTCTGCCTTTGTACTCACATCGCAATCATCCGCTTCGCCTCTACCCTTTTCCTTATCGTGTAGCCACCATTGGGTATCGATAAAAATTAAAGTTAAATCGTCCGACATTTCTATATCGTTTGGCCCTATGCATCCATCACTTGGTCGAAAAACCTTATCATCCAAGTAATCTTGGATATAATCCTCTTGCCGCTTAATAAATTCGTAGCCATTTGCCTTTCCTTTCTTCCAATCGTGGTTACCTGGAATAAAAACCACTTCTCCTTCATAATCTTTTACAATGTTTAGCTGGGCATTTATTCGCGACTCATCTTCCTTCCTTAATGGATGATCCTTAGCATGCAAACCTTCAGGATAAATATTATCCCCAAGGAAAATGATTGCATTGTTTTTTTGATCCGTCTTATCTATCTCTTTTTTCAAATGACTTAATACAGGTCCCGATAAATTGGTTGCATCCCCAACATCGCCTAACAGATAAACTTCATGCAATAATTCAGCATTTGAATTATTGTTTTCATCCTCAATTGTAAGATGGTCATTTACAAAAGTCGAAGGTCGATTACATGCTATTGCGGTAAGAACAACAATTATGAGCAGAAGTTTATTCTTCATTCTTTTCCAATCGAATAATTTTAGCATAGAGAAATTCATTCTTTTCACTTGCAATAATTAAATCCCCATCTGGCGAAAAACAGATTCCTTCCGCTTGTGGATAAGTTATAAAAGGCAGCTGTGCTTTGTTTAACAATTTACCTTGTAAATCTAATTCAATAATGCTATTTGTGGAAGCTGAGAGTACAACAAGATTATTTTGATCAGAGATGCTTATACCTGAAGCCTTAAATTTATCATGAAAATTGTCTTTAGCAATCTTCAAAAATGCTTCTTTTTCATACTGATTGGCACTTATATCAAAAGCATAAATCCACAAATAGGCATTTTCTTTTTTCTTGGAATGGTTCTTACAAACTATCAATAATCTTTTGCCATCTGGATGCAAACAAATTCCTTCAAATTCATAATCATTGTCCTTTTCTATAAAGTCGTACTTCTGATATTCACCAGACTTATCTACTTTGAATATGTCTCCATCACTCTCCAAGACATAGAAATTTTGACCAGTTTTAATGATTCCCTCGAAATCTCCTGATTTTTTAAATTCAACTATTGCTTTGGATTTTTTATTGGTCCAATCGATCTGATAAATAACTCCCTTCTCATCTTGAACCGCATAGAGCTTATTCCCTTCAGCGTAACTTAAACCTGAAATTTCATCCAATTCCGCTTCCAATACAATTTGATTATCTGCTTTCTCAAAATCATATGGAAAGCCATGATCATAATAAGAACAGTGGAAAGTACTTGCCAGATAAATTCCAATTATAATGAACATTAACTTCATAGATATATCCCTCTAAACCAAATTCATAAAAAGCTTTACCTTAATACAACTGAGATTAGTCCAATTTAAGAAAATGATCCAATGGTATGATTACATCCTTTCTGGAACTCCTATACCCAAAAGTTGCATACTTCTAGCAATTATATCTGCAGATACTTCGCACATGGCTAAGCGAAAGCTTTTAAGAGATTCGTTTGTCTCTTTTATAATTGGAGGAACATTCTGATAGAAATGATTGAATGATTTTACAAAATCGTAAGTATAGTTTGCAATCAATGCTGGGCTCTTATTCTCCCCTGCTTCCTCAATAATTGCTGGATAATCCTTGATCCATTTGATCAACTCTCTATCTTCTGCAGACAAATCAAATTCGTTCAAAGACAATTCATCTGAATTATTTGGCTCTACTCTTCGAAGGATCGATTTTATTCTCGCATGTGTATACTGAATAAATGGACCTGTATTCCCATTGAAATCAACAGACTCTTTTGGATCAAATAATATTCTCTTCTTAGGATCAACTTTAAGAATGTAGTATTTCAAAGCACCTAATCCTATCATACTATTTAGAGACTGTGTTTCATCTTCACCCAATTGATCTAATTTACCATGAGATTCCGATATTTCTGCTGCCGTTTCTCTCATTTCAAGAATAAGATCATCTGCATCAACTACAGTTCCTTCTCTCGACTTCATTTTACCACTTGGTAAATCCACCATACCATAGGAAAGATGTTCTAAATTCTTAGCCCAACTAAAATCCATTTTTTGGAGAATTACTGCTAATACCTTGAAATGGTAATCTTGTTCGTTTCCTACCACATAATAATAATGGTTGCAATGAAACTCTTCTTCCCGAATAATTGCAGTTCCTATGTCTTGGGTCATGTATACAGAAGTACCATCCGATCTCAACAATAACTTAGCATCGAGTTTTTCCTTGCTAAGGTCTATCCAAATGGAATTATCTTCCTTGCGGTAAAATGAATCTGACTTCTCATGCAGTAAGACTTTATCTTTCCCAATGGAATAAGTGTCTGACTCATAATACAATTTATCGAAACTGACCTCCATTAAATTGTAGGTTTGATCGAAACCATCATAAACCCAATTATTCATTTGTTTCCAGAGGTTTCTTATCTCTTCATCACCTGCTTCCCATTTTCTCAACATTTCTTGGGCTTCTAATATCAAGGGGGCATTCTTTACCGCTTCTTCTTCAGTTTTGCCCTGTTCCATCAACATTTGGATCTCCTTTTTGTATTCTTGGTCGAACTTAACATAGTAATTCCCTACTAACTTATCACCCTTCAACCCTGTACTTTCAGGAGTTTCTCCATCCCCAAAACTTAGCCAGGCCAACATGGACTTGCAAATGTGTATTCCCCTATCGTTAATTATTTGTGTCCGAATTACTTCTTTACCATTAGCTTCAAAAATTCTAGCTATAGAATCCCCCAAGAAATTATTTCTTAAATGGCCCAGATGGAGCGGTTTATTAGTATTTGGAGAAGAAAACTCCACCATTACTTTGCCTGTTGAGTTCTTTGATTTAAAGCCATAATTAGAAACCTTTTGAATCTCAAGCAGGAAATTTTTCCAATAAGAATCCTGAATTATTAGATTCAAGAAGCCTTTTACCACATTATACCCAACAACCAACTCAGATATCCCCTTCAAACATTCCCCAATAATTTTTGCGGTTTCCTCTGGTGATTTCTTGGTAAGTCTAAGCAATGGAAATACTACCAAGGTTATATCTCCTTCAAAATCTTTTCTTGTTTTTTGCAGCTGAATCAAGTCTGAATTCAATTCATTATCAAATTCCTTTTTAAAAACCTCAGTTATGAGAGGTACAATAAGTTCTTCCAACTGCTTCATTTCAAGGAATATTTTTCAATATGCTTACTTACATTCTCCAATATAGAAAATGCCACTTTGGCCATTTTATTTTCGGTATCTAACAATGGATTTATTTCCACCATTTCAAAACAAACTGTCTTTTCACTCTCCAATAGATTCAATATTATTTTTTCTGCTTCTTCAGGCAGATAGCCATTCTCGACCGGAGTGCCAGTACCCTCAGATACTTCTTTAGAATCCATGCTATCTACATCAAAGGATATGTATAGAATGTCACAAGCTTCTAATTTTTGTAAAGCTTCATCTGTGCAATTTTTTAACCCCCTATCTCTACATTCTTTTACCGTGTAATTTTTGATATTGTATTTCTCAATCAAATGGTCTTCCGGGCTTTCGGTGTCTCTTACACCGAAGAAAACAATATCATCAGGATTAATCTTTGGAGCTATACCCCCGACATTTTTTAATTGGTCCCAGAGCTCTATCGTATTTTGATCTACTTCATGTTCGGCAGATTCTTGATTGTTTTCATTGATGCTAGCGGCTAAAGGCATTCCATGAACGTTTCCAGTTGGTGAAGTGAAAGGAGAATGCAAATCTCCATGAGCATCTATCCAGATAACCCCTAACCTTTTATTTGGGAAATGTTTCTTAATTCCTGCAATAGTTCCACCAGCAGAGGCGTGATCTGCTGCTAGAACTAGTGGGAAATTGTTTTCTTGGAAGGATAAATCCAACTGATTCCAGAGCTTTTCATAAACACTTATAATGCCAGTAATTCTTTTTGCTCTTGGTGTTACTTCTTCATTAAAGAGTAAATCATTAGAATTTGGAATAATTACGGAATCATATTGACTGAAATAGTTTCTACTTGTTGCCAAACTCGCCATTTTTAAAGCATCAATTCCAAGACTAGCACCTCTGGTTCCAGCACCAATTTCAGATCTATTTTCAATGATTTGAATTTTTTTCATCTGTTTCCCATTTTTAAGGAGGCTGCAAAATTAAGCAGATAAACAATCTTTACTGCTTAATCGTATAAAATAGAAGTTTATCCGACGAAATCGCATATTCATCGAAAAAGTAGAGAAATTTAGGATTTGTATATCAGACGATTTCTTTTTACTTTTCCGAGGCAGAACCATTACGTATATCGTCGCTTGAAAATAACTCTCAAATTGAGAACAACCGCATTAGCTCGTAGCTTAACATTATTATTTGTATTGCCATTAGTTTGGTCATGCGACAAAATTTCGTTTGGAGATAAAATCGAAAGTGGAACGATTGAATATGAAATCACATATCCAAAGATTCCAAAGAACAGCTATATGCTTGACCTACTTCCACAAGAAATGGAGACCATATTCAAAGATGGTAGTTATAGAAGTGACATAATCGCAGGAATGGGATTATTTAAAACTTCTATCATTTGTAATAAAGACAATTCGCATTTAGTCCACTCTGTAAAAATGCTTAATGAGAAAAAAGCTAGTAATCTATCTGCAGAAGATATCAACGATTTCAATCCCTTTTTTAATCAAGTTGAAATTGAATTCATCAATGAAACTAAACTAATCGCGGGATATGAATGTGATGCAGCAAAAGTTAAAGTACTAGGAGATAGCAGCTGGGAGTTTAAGGTATATTACACCAATAAGATTGACTTGGAAGAACCTAACAAGCATAATCCCTTTAAGGAAATCGATGGTGTTTTGTTGGAATATGAAATTCTTAGCTATGACCTGCACATGAAGTTTGTCGCCAACAAGGTTATTACCGGTGAAATAGAAAGTTCGGACTTGGACTTGGAAGAAGATTATGAGATGGTAAGTCCAAATCAATTGAAGGAAGAAATCGAATCCATCTTCGCAAAAGTAAAATAAGCCCCTTTCTAAAAAAGTAAAAAAACTGCTGTTCATAACTTATGCTGATCCTTGGGCAGTAATGGCTTTAGTCATCTATTTTTGTTTTGAATAAGTATAAATTTCGGGATGGCTCAAAACCGATTTAAGTCGGATATATCTGAAAAAGAAAGCGCTAATAAAAAGAAGCGAAAGAAAAAAAAGAGTGGCAAAAGCTTTTTGAAACCATTTCAGAACTTTTTGGCCTTTTTTGACTTCTTAAAAACAGAAAAAAGCAAACAAGTATTTGGCTTATTGCTTATCCTATTTTCTGCATATTCATTATTGTCCTTTACTTCATATCTATTTACTTGGAAAATAGACCAAAGTAAAGTAGAAATGCCCTTTTGGGATTATGCATTTGATTCCAATATTGTAGTCGAAAATTGGCTCGGAAAATTAGGTGCATCCCTATCCCATCAATTTATCTATGAATGGTTTGGTATATCTTCCTTTCTTTTTGTAGGACTATTCTTCTTATTTGGTTTTCGAATACTATTTAAAATAAATCTTCTTCCTATAGTTAAAACCATTAGGGTTAGTTTCTTTTTCTTGCTCTGGTTGTCTCTATTTTTTAGCTTTTTCTTCCATCAAGATTTGTACTTCTTAGGAGGGGCGATAGGATTTGAAATGAATCGATTCTTTACTAGCGTATTGGGAGGCATAGGAAATGGCATATTTATATTCTTTGTTCTGGTGATATTCTTGCTTCTTCAATTTAATCTAGCAACTCATCTCAAGGAATTGGTTAAGGCTTTTAGCAATAAAGAGGAAGTGGATTCAGAATCTGAAGAGCAAGTGATTGGCGATATGGATACCTATCCGGAAGTGGCCACTACAGAAATAGAGGAAGAAGAATCTTTAAGCCTAGAGATAGAAGAAACAGAAGAGGAAATTCCTTTAGATTTAGATAGTAAGGTGGAAGAGAATGAAGAAGCAGAAGATCAATCCATCTCTTTGGATGCGAATATTACGGAAGACCTTCAGCCTGAAACACCTTCTTCCGATGAGGACGTAGCCTTGGAAATTGAAGAAACAAGCGATAAGGAAGAAACCCTCT
>JGI12316J15310_10000423_pt21 | contig 11751 bp, 11 predicted proteins | sample MarCyaLeptolynsp_FD_15310 | JGI IMG/M metagenome (IMG submission 15310)
CCCGTCCCAAGGCTCGCCCAGCAACCTGCAGAGTGACGAAGACCGCAGTTGCATGCGGAGTTGCACGCGCTTGCGGCGGCGAAGTGCCGCCGAAACAGCTTAGGCAAGCAAGGGTCTTGCTTCGGAAAAAGACAACAAGCGCCTGGAGTTTTCATCCCACAGATGAAGCCGGATGCTGGCAAGGCTCTGGATGATCGTCATGCGGTTGCGGTCTGCCAGTTCCGTGTGATCGCGAAGCACCTCTGGCAGCCGATAAAACGGGATCCGGCTGTTCAGATGATGCACGTGATGGATGCCGATGTTTGCGCTCGACCATTGCAGAACCGGCGGCAGCACATAATGAGAGCTTCCATGGAGAGCAGCATCGTGCAGTTGCCAGTCCTCTTCCGTGTCCCAGTGGGTTCGCTCGAACTGATGCTGCACGTAAAACAGCCACACGCCCAGCGTCGCTGCTAGAAGCGTTGATGGCAAAAAGATCAGCAAGATCGGCATCCAGCCACCGAAAACCAGAATGAGCGCCAATGCAGCGAAGATTGCGAGATTGGTGGCCATGGCGTAGGCCCAGTATCTGGCGCGGGTCATGTAGCCGATCGGCAAACGGTTCTCCAGGAAGAACGTATAGAACGGCCCAAGGCCAAACAGCACCAGGGGAGACCGATAAAGCCGGTACCACATCCTGTTGCGCGGCGTCATCGCCCCGTATTCCGCGACCGTCAACGTATGAATGTCGCCAAATCCACGTTGCCCCAGATTTCCCGAAGTGCTGTGATGCGTTGCGTGTGTCCGCCGCCAGACGTCGTAAGGCGTCAGCGTTAGGACGCCAATCGCCCTGCCGAGCCAATCGCTCACGGTTCGGTTCTTGAGGAACGACCCATGCCCGCAATCGTGCTGAATGGCGAACAGCCGGACCAGGAACACAGCGTTGACAAGGGAAATGGCCGCGGTGAGCCAATAACTGATGTCCAACGACAACCAGGCCAAGATCCACAAGAACAGGAACGGAACGACCGTAACGGCAAGCTCGAACGAACTTCGCGACGTGCTCGGCTCCCGGTATTGCGCGAGTATGGCCACCCAGTCACGCGGCGCACGGATTTCCGGCTTTGCGCCAGGGACATCATCTAATTCGCACATATACCTGCTTCTTGTTTTTTCGCCTCCCTTCATAGACTGTTGCACAAAGCATGCAATGGTCTTGTGCAGGCGCACGGACTATTCCCTGGCCTTATCACGCGAAAGTGCGTTTGCGGTGCGCGCTGGAACCGCAGCTGAGAGGCAGTCCCGTCCCAGCCGACCCGGACATGGGCAAGACTCAACCGGGTCTGTAGCTTTTCGAAACCGTTTCGCCGCCTGACCGGTAGTCCACGAACCCCATGCGCGCATAGTAGGACAGCCCGCCGGTGTTCTCCTTGCGGATGGTGGCATCGATCGCGCTGACACCGGCGTCTCGCGCTGCCTCGGCGGTGCGGTTGAAAAGTGCGCGCCCTATCCCCTTGCCATGGGCCTTTGGATCGACATAGGTCGCAATCAGACCCCAGTCATCCGGCAACCGATCCTCTCCTGGCCAGGACGGATCGGCCCACAAGAGAGCCTGAAACCCGTAAACATGCTCATCCTCGACCGCAACATGACAACAAATTGCAAGTTCAGGAGCGATGAATTCGCTGATGATCTTTCCGCTGTCAAAGGGCGCGCGATAGGCTGTCGTGCCGCCAATCGAGATTATTCGGTTGATCAGTGCCGCCATCTGGTCAGCGTCTGAGAGCAGCGCGGTACGCACCCCAACTGTCAATGTTCATTCCTTCGATCAGCGACGCATTTGCTCAGGCATAGGCAAGAACCGGATCACCCGGCGACCTTGGAAAAATCTGCCACGACATGTGTCGCATCCCGGATTTCCGCGAGCAACTGCAGACGATTGGTGCGCAGGGCCGGTTCTTCGGCGTTGACGAGGATGTCCTCAAAGAAACGGTCGACCGGAGCGCGGAGCTTTGACAACGCTTCCATTGCCCCTTCGAAATTCTCTTCCGCGACCGCGCTCGCGGCTTCGGCGCGCGCGGTGTCGATGGCTGCTGCAAGATCGATTTCGGCCTGCTCGCGGAGATGATCGGCATGCGGGCGGCCCGTGACCGGTGCGCCGTCCTTCTTTTCTTCCGCTTTCAGGATGTTGACGGCGCGCTTGTAACCGGCAAGCAGATTGGCACCGTCATCCGAAGAGACAAAATTGCCAAGCGCTTCAACGCGCTTGACCACCATGAGAAGATCGTCCTGACCGTCCAGCGCGAACACCGCATCGATCAGGTCGTGGCGCGCGCCCTCGTCCTTCAGGTGCACCTTGAGGCGATCACCGAAGAAAGACAGGAGATTGCCGACAAGCGCGTCTGTGTCCTCGACCGCCACGTCAATCGGTTCGAGCGCAGCGCGGATCGGCGCTCCCAACCGAATGCGGAGATCGTTTTCCAGAACTATGCGGATCACGCCCAGTGCCGCCCGCCTGAGCGCATAAGGATCTTTCGACCCTGTCGGCTTTTCGTCGATTGCCCAGAAGCCGGAGAGAAGATCCAGCTTCTCCGCCAGCGCAACGCTGACGGCGACCGGATCCGAAGGTACGCTGTCGCTTGGTCCCTGCGGCTTGTAGTGTTCTTCTATTGCCAATGCGACAGACGCATCCTCTCCCTGGGCGAAGGCGTAGTAGCGGCCCATCAAGCCCTGCAGCTCGGGAAACTCGAACACCATATTGGATACAAGGTCGGCCTTTGCCAGCTCGGCGGCCCGCTCCGCCTTGGCCTTGTCTGCACCAACGATCATGGCCAGATCGGACGCAAGCGTGACCAGGCGTTTGATCCGGGAGCCGACGCTGCCAAGTTTTTCGTGAAACTTGACCTCATCCAGTCTTGGCAGGTTGTCGGAAAGCCGCGTCTTCAGGTCCGTTTCCCAGAAAAACCGGGCATCAGCGAGGCGCGCGCGGATCACCTTCTCGTTTCCGGCCACGATCAACTTGCCGCCGTCCTCGGCAACAATGTTGGAGACCAGGACAAACTTGTTGGCGAGACGTCCTGTTTGCGGATCTTTCAGAACGAAGCACTTCTGATTGACACGGATCGTGAGCTGAATGCACTCGTCCGGTATTGCAAGGAAGTCATCGTCGAAGCTGCCTGTGAGCACGACCGGCCATTCGACAAGTCCGGCCACTTCCTCAAGCAACCCCGGGTCCTCGACCAGCTCCAGGCCAAGCGCAAGCGCACGATCCTTGGCATCGTTCAGGATCATGTCCTTGCGGCGGTCCGCATCCAGCACAACCTTGTGTTTTTCCAGGCCGGTCGCGTAGTCGTCGAAGCGCCGAACCTCGAAGGCCTCGTCGGCAAGGAACCTGTGGCCGCGTGTCACCTTGCCGGACTGGATGCCGTCGAATTCGAACGGAACCACATCCGGTTCCTCGGTCTCGGGTCCGAAGGTTGCCACGATGGAATGCAGCGGGCGCACCCAGCGCGTCGCCGTCGTGCCCCAACGCATGGATTTCGGCCAGGGAAATCCACGCAGGATGCCGGGCATGAACTCAGCGATGATATCGATTGCACTCCGGCCCGGTTTTTCGATGACCGCAACGTAGAAGTCGCCCTTTTTCGGATCGGTCTGAATACTTGCTTCTTCTATCGAGGCAAGACCGGCTCCGCGCAGGAACCCTTCCACGGCCTTGTCCGGGGCTCCGACGCGCGGTCCCTTTCGTTCCTCGCGCGTTGCCGCCGACCCTGCCGGAACGCCGGCAACGTGCAAGGCAAGCCGCCGAGGTGTGGCAAAGGCCTTGGCGCCTTCATAGGGCAAGCCGGCGTCCACCAGAGCATTGGTGACAAGCGTTTTCAGGTCTTCGGCCGCCTTGCGTTGCATGCGGGCCGGAATTTCTTCGCTGAAGAGTTCAAGCAGAAGATCGGGCATGGAGTTTTACGCCTTCGGGTTTGGAAGGAGACTTCCGGAAACAGCTGTGCGTCCGTTAGCAACTCAACGTGCGCTTGTCACCCCTTTTCCAGTTTTCGTATGAGCACCGGCATCGACAAAAATAGCAGTAGCAAATCACAGTTTTGCTTCACGCTTCTTCAAGGAATACCTGCGATACTCACCGACTGGTAAAGCAGTACGAAGTATCAGGACGAAACAGTGATCAATCAGGAAGCCACAGGCGTCCGACTCTTGGCACGTTCAATCGCCGCGATTTTCGCTGCGGCCGTCTTTAGTTTTGCGGTCTTCGTTTTTATTCCCCATCTTCTGGAAGACGCTGATTCAGGCGACAGTCATCTGGTGTACGACGCCGCTGCAGGCGTGTTCCTGTTCTTTGCCCTGATCGGTCTCGTTTACGGCCTCTGGGTCACACGCAAGCTGCGTAGCGAACTGAGTGCCCGTTCGTCAGAACATTCCAAAGCCCTGGCTCTGGCACAGCACGATGCGCTGACAGGCCTGCCCAACCGCCGCCGTCTGCTCGAAGCCTTTTCCGACCTCAGCCGGAACGTGAAAGACGGCAGCTTCCGCGCCGTCATGATGCTGGACCTCGACGGCTTCAAACCCATCAACGACGTTTATGGACATGCGTTCGGGGACAACCTGTTGCGCAGCTTCGCTGAACGGCTTGCCGAAACCGTCGGGACTGACGGCATCGTTGCCCGTCTCGGCGGAGACGAATTCGCGATCGTGTCTCCCGTTTTCACCGACAAGAGCGAGGCCTCGGGTTTTGCCCGCCGCCTGCTGACGAGCATCAGCGACAGGTTCGAAATCGGCGAGCGCCAGATTTCGATCGGCTCGGGTATTGGCATCTCGCTTTACCCGCATGACGGCCATGCCATCACCGAACTCCTGCGGCGCGCCGACATCGCCCTTTACAGGGCCAAGTCCTCCGGGCGCTCGACCTATCGCTTCTTTGAAGTCGATATGGATGCATCGATCCTGCACAGAACGCTTCTGGAACAACGGCTCAGGCGCGCGATCGAAGTCGAGGATGTCAAGGTTCACTACCAGCCGATCCTGGACATGAATACGGGACGTATCGCAGGGTTCGAAGCACTGGCGCGCTGGACCGACAGCGACTTCGGCAACGTGCCGCCCCTGCAGTTCATCCCGATCGCCGAAGACTGCGGCATCATTTCCGAATTGACGCGCCACTTGCTCGCAAAGGCCTGCGAGACGGCAGCAAAATGGCCTGAGGACCTTTATCTCTCCTTCAACCTGTCGCCCGTCCAGCTGCAGGATCCGGCTTTGCCGGACCAGATCAAAACGATCCTTGGCACCTATGGCTATCCGTCCAATCGGCTCGTTCTGGAGATCACTGAAACGTCTCTGGTCAAGAACCCGGAAGCGGCAAGACGCATTCTCGATGAACTGACTGCAACGGGTATCACGATTGCACTGGACGATTTTGGTGCAGGTCATTCCTCACTGAGCTATCTCCGGGACTTTCCGATCAAGAAGGTCAAGATCGACAAGTCTTTCACCGAGCGCATGCTGACGGACAAACAGTGTGCCGCGATCGTGGAAGCGGTCCTCGTTCTGTCGAAGGGACTGGAAATCGATGCCGTGGCTGAAGGCATCGAAAACGACGCCGTGCATTCCGCGCTGAGTTCAAACGGATGCCACTATGGCCAGGGCTTTCTCTACGCCAAGGCTGTGTCCGCCGAGGATGCGGACGACCTTCTTGCGGCGCAGGATGGCGGACGTCTTCCGTTTGCCGAAAACTCCAACGTGGCCTGATCGCTTCAGCTGCCTTCAGGGCAGCTGTCACCAGCCGCCGCCGCCTCCACCACCTCCTCCGCCGCCAGATGAACCACCCGACGAACCGCCGGAAAAACCGGAGCTGGACGACTTCGGAACTGGAAGGGACGACCTGAACGACTGTGCCATGGCGCTTGTCGTGCTGGAAAGCGAATCCGAGACATGGTGCGCGTCGAAGGTCCGTCCGCTGTACCAGTTCGGATGATAGCTCGCGGCGGCCGCAGCTCCAGCCGCGGTCGAGAGCCAGCCCTCGAACGCGTTGGACCAGGGCTTCTCAACGCCCAGTGCCACCGCATAGGGCAGCAGTTCCTCGAAATGCACCGTGTTCATGTCCGGCACCTCGGCCATGTTGAGCCGTTCCTGCTCGGCGACAGACAAGTAAAGCTTCAGGCCTTCGACTTCGTCCAGCACCTGCCGGCCCAGAGCCGTCGGTGCACTGAGCAGGAAAAAAAACAGCACATTCAGCGCAATGAGGGCGGCCGCGACGACAGGCAGGATCGGCAATGTCGAGACGCCGCCGGATATGTTGTTGGCCAGCAGGCCCGTACCGATCATGGCGGCAATGAACAGAACAAAGATCAGCCCCATCCTGAGCTGCATGTTCGGAATGCGGAACACGGCCTTGCCGATGTTGACCGAAAAGGCGGCCGCAAAGATCGACAGCACCATGAAAAGAAAAGCGAATTCCATCTGGTCAGGCGGCATCTGGCCGAAGACGAACAGCCCGATGATCACCGCAACGCTCAGGAGAGCGCCCGGTATCAGAAAGGACCGGTTGTTCTTGAAGAAGACATTCCGGCTTTCCTTTTCGATCGCGCTCCTGAATTTGCTCCCCAGCGATTTGATCGAACTGCCGTTGCCCTTGTAAATCTGCAGCGGCGACCCGCGCCCGTTCAAATAGCTGAAGAGGGCCGCCTCACCCTTCGGCAAATCATGCGTGTCGCTGCCGAGCGAGCCATCGATTGCCAGCACCACGTCGCCGTCCTTTTCGTCGAAGCGAAGCCGGTGCTTGACGGCGAGATTGAGGCTCGCCGCGGCAAGCGCGACCCATCCGCCGTCGCTGAAGCCGCGCGTCGAGACGTATCTGGCCAGCGCCGGGGAGACATTGGCGGGTGCCTTGAAACGCGGAAAGACAACACCCTTGGCCGGATCGCGCCCGACGAAAAGCCAGGCCATGAGATAGTAGAAGAGCACGAGCAGAACACCCGCGCCCCCGATGAGTTCGGATCGGTAGTCGTCCAGAAAATACCCGAGCTGTTCAGCCTCGGTGGGCGCGGCAACCGCTCCCTTGGGCATGGCGACGACAACGGTCAGCCCCTCGTAGGCCCTCAAGGCCTGGGTCGTGGTGAAGATAACTTCCCGGCCATCCTCGCCGACGCGTGCCTCGTAGTCCCGGCCCCTTTCACCGAAACTTCCGGTGTAAGCCGTCCAATCCTGCGCCCGTATCCCCGGCGGCAGGATGACGCGTGCAACGACCTCGTCAATCGGAAAGATCCACTCGTTGCCGGTGGCGTTCCAGTACACCTCGTCGTGGTCATCGAAGAACCGGATCTGGCGATCGGTTTCGTATTCGATCGTGTAGGTATAGTCACCGGGCTGCAGAAAGACATTCTCCTCGCCGATATAGATCCGCACACCGTCGCCGCTTGTTCTCTCAAAGTAACTGGCTTCCCGCCCGTCCTGGAGCACCGACAGCACCTTGAACCCAACCCGGTAGGTTCGCCCGTCCGGCCCTTCCGCCCGAAGCGGAAAGTCGCGGAAGATACCGCGTTTGATCTGGTTTCCTTCAGCCCGGACGCTAATCGTCTCGGTCACCGTCAGCAAACCGTTTTCGGCGACCTCGACATTGGAGACGAACCGGTGGATGCGTTCTTCCGCCAGAGCGGTTCCAGAGCCGGCCGAAACGAAGACCGCCAGCAAGACCGCGGCGACAACCGATCTAATGCACATGGACATGCCCCCTAGAATTCAACCTTGGGCACGGCCCGGTCGGCCTCGTCCTCGATCTCGAAATACTCTGCCTTCTCGAACTTGAACTGGTTCGCGATGAGGTTCGAGGGAAAGCTCTCCACGGCAACATTCAGGCCGCGCACAGCGCCATTGTAGTAGCGGCGCGCCATCTGGATCGCGTTTTCGATTTCGTCGAGCGAGTTATGGAGGTCGGAAAAGTTCTCGCTGGCCTTGAGGTCAGGATAGGCTTCGGCGACGGCGAACAGCCGCCCGAGCGCCTGGCCCAGCGCACCTTCGGCCTTGGCTCGTCCTGCAACATCACCGCTCGGCACGGACCCGACCGATGCCCGCAATTTGGTTACCGCGTCGAGCGTTTCCTGCTCGTGGCCGGCATAGCCCTTTACGGTTTCCACCAGATTGGGAATGAGATTGGCGCGTCGTTTGAGCTGCACGTCAATGCCGCTCCAGCCTTCTTCGACCATCTGGCGTTTCTTGACGAGCGTGTTGTAGAGAAAAATCGCATAAACGGAGAGCGCGATCAAAAGCGCGAGAACAATAAAGGACAATGTGCGGATCCTCCTTCAAGAACGATCCGGAGGCTAGCGTCTGCTGGTAGGCATGTCATCCTACCAGATGCGCAAAACGCGCGTTAACCCACATATCAGAGGGAAAAACCGCGCAGTTGGGCGCGGCAACAGCAAAGAGACGCCGTCAATCCGTTGCCGTGAAAGCCGCCGTCCCTATTCGGCGGCCTGGTTGTGATAGCCGACACCCCCGGCTTCCGTTTCCAGAAATGCCGTTCCACAGGCCTTGGCAAGTTCGCGCACGCGCAGTATGTAGCTCTGACGCTCGGTCACCGAGATTACACCACGCGCGTCGAGCAGATTGAAGGCGTGGCTGGCCTTGATGCACTGGTCATAGGCCGGGAGCACTACCTGGTGGACAGTCGCACCGGCGTCGTCCCTTGCCTTGGCACCGGCATCGAGAAGGGCCTTGCATTCGTTTTCCGCATCCTTGAAATGGCGGAACAGCATTTCCGTGTCGGCATGCTCGAAATTGTGGCGGGAATATTCCTGCTCGGCCTGCAGGAAGACATCGCCGTAGGTCACCTTGGCGTCGCCCTCCATGCCGTTGTAGTTCAGTTCGTAGACATTATCGACGCCCTGTATGTACATGGCGAGACGTTCAAGACCATAGGTGAGTTCACCGGAGACCGGCGAGCATTCGAAGCCGGCAACCTGCTGGAAATAGGTGAACTGCGAGACTTCCATGCCGTCGCACCAGCATTCCCAGCCGAGACCCCAGGCGCCCAGCGTCGGGCTTTCCCAATCGTCCTCGACAAACCGGATGTCGTGCAGCGTCGGATCGAGGCCAATGGCATAAAGCGACTTCAGATAAAGATCCTGCAAGTCCGCCGGGGACGGTTTGAGGATCACCTGAAACTGGTAGTAGTGCTGCAGCCTGTTCGGATTTTCGCCGTAGCGACCATCCGTTGGCCTGCGCGATGGCTGCACGTAGGCAGCGCGCCAGGGGCGCGGGCCAAGCGAACGCAACGTGGTTGCAGGGTGAAACGTACCTGCACCAACTTCCATGTCATACGGTTGCAGCACGACGCAGCCCTGGTCCGCCCAGAAGCGCTGAAGCGTCAGGATCAGGCCCTGAAATGAGTTTTCCGGGCGCATATGCGCCGGCAATGTGTCCGTCGACATGACTGTTTTCCGCAAGTGGCATTTCACGGCAGGCCATTCCGCCGCGCGACGCGAGAGGTGCCACGACCACGCTGCAAGGTCAAGACAGGCATGGATTTGTTGTGGCTCCAAGAGGTGGAAGACCCCGTTCTCCGATCGAGAACGAAAGGCTTGACGGTACAGACGCCCTCAATTACCAACAGTGCGGCTCCAGATGCCGGCCGCTCGCAGACCAATGGTCCTGGTGAAAGTCTGGTTTAGACGATTTCGTTCCGCACAAGCGTTTCGCTCTGGTGGCAATGCGAGCACTTCCCTTCCCGCGAAATGCCTGCACCTGGAGAACGGAATGTCGACCGACACGTCCCGGACAAATTTCTATACGCACGGCCCGCTGGTCCCCACACTTTTGAAGACGGCCCTGCCGATCATACTGGTGATGAGCATGAACGGCCTCCTGACAGTCGCTGACGCGCTGTTTCTCGGCCGCTTCGTCGGACCGGACGCGCTCAGCGCCGTCACGCTCATGTTTCCTGCCTACATGATACTCGTCGCGACGGCGACACTGATCTCAAGCGGCATGTCCAGCATTCTGGCCCGCGACCTCGGCGGTGAACGGTTTGCGGACGCGCAGCGTGTCTTCACAGGCGCGCACGGCCTCTCGCTCGGGGTCGGGTTCCTGACTGTCGCCGTTTTTTCGATTGCCGGGTACCCGCTTATCCTGATCGCCTCCGAGGGCTCTGCGCATATCGCGGGCATGGCCTTTACCTATATGGCGATTACCGCGTGGACCTCACCGCTGCTGTTTGTTCTTTCAGTCCAGTCGGATTCGCTGCGCAGCGAGGGTTACGTGATGCAAATGGCCGGGGTCAGCCTGTTCGTGTCGCTGGTCAACATCGTGCTCAATTTCGTTTTCGTCGTCATGCTGCACTTCGGCGTTGCAGGGACTGCTGCCGGAACCGCACTTGCGCAGCTGTTGTCGCTGCTTGTCATCATCGGGTTTCGCTTGCGCGCAGACAGTCACCTGAAGCCCGATGTGCTTTTCAGGAATTCGTGGACATCTTGCTGGCGGTCGATTTTCGTGCTTGGAGCCCCGCAAAGCCTCAACTTCGCCGGTATCGCGATCGGCTCCGCCGCGACCTTTGCGGCGCTGCAGCTCGTCGGGTCGAATGGCTATGAAACGACAGTGGCTGCTTTCGGGCTCCTGACGCGTATCATGACATTCGTTTTTCTGCCTTTGCTCGGGCTGATCCACGCCCTGCAGGCAATGATCGGCAACAATTACGGAGCCGGCGCGTTCGAACGCGCCAATGCAACACTAAGGCTGGGTTTGATGACGGCGCTTTTCTACAGCCTGGCGGTCCAGCTTCTCTTGAGCCTTTATGTCCAACCGATCGGATTTCTGTTTGTCGACAATCCTGCCATCGTCGCCGAGCTTGGCCGGATCCTACCGATCAACATCGCGCTGATGTTTGCGGCGGGGCCACTGTTCGTGATCGGGGGATATTTCCAGGCACTCGGCGACGCAAGAAGGGCGGCCCTGATCGGGTTGATCAAGCCCTATTTCTTCTTTCTGCCGCTGCTTCTGGTGCTGCCGCACACGTTCGGTGAGGTCGGAATCTGGCTGGCAGGGCCCGCGTCGGAAGGTCTGCTGCTCCTGCTGGTCGCTGTCATGCTCACGTCAGCTGCAAGAAAAACCGACGCACGTTGGGGTCTGTTTCTTGCTGATCATCCGAAATGATGTTTTCCGGCGGGGCGCACGCGCCGCCGGTTTCTTTCAGTTGACGGGGCGATACTTTCCCGTTTCGGGGTCAAGGACCAGTTTCGCGCCCTTGCCGTTCGGGTCCGCCTTGGCAGCCGCCTTTGAAATCTGGTTCTCGACATCGGCCATCTTGCGCTTGACCCGTTGAACTATCCAGTAACCGCCAACAGCGAGAGCCGCCACGCCAATCAGTTCAGTCATATCGTTCCCCTTGCTTGTTCCCCGAGATCACATGCCCAATGCGCCTTTTTAAAGGCCATAGCGCATCCACAGTGCCCGCTCCTCGACGGCGGAAATCAGATCTTCGCCGAGCCCCTCGGTCAGACGCTGCCCCTTCAGACCGATGCCGACGGCAGCGCGCCTGCCGAACAGGCCACGCGGTGCGGAAATCAACTTCGGCTCGACCTTGTCGCCGAACCTGTCCTTCAGAACACCGCGCAAATCGCCGATCGCGTCGACAAGTCCCAGCTCCACGGCGGTGCGCCCCGTCCAGAACTTACCGGTGAAAAGGTCCGGATCTTCGCCCAGGACATCTCCGCGGCGGGATTTCACGAGGTCGATAAAGGTTTCATGCAATTCGAGCTGCAGGCTCTTCAGGTA
>JGI12316J15310_10000105_pt7 | contig 11736 bp, 10 predicted proteins | sample MarCyaLeptolynsp_FD_15310 | JGI IMG/M metagenome (IMG submission 15310)
AGCTCGTAGGCGAGGCGCAAAGACTCCGACGCGCGTGCGTAGTCTCGGTCGCCGAACGCCGCCACTGCATCGTCGAAGTGGCCGCGTGCTTCCGGCACGGTGAAGTCGGGGCCTCTCTGAGCCGGCGCCAGCATGAGGCAAACCGACAGGCACAGCGACGCGATCACGGATCAGTAGGGTAGCAAGCCATCCGGATCGTCGTTGGCCGGTGCGTTCGGTCGCGAGTGCTTGGGGCCATCGACGGGCGGGGTCGGTTTGGTCGGCGGTTTGGCCTTGGGCGACGATTTGGGTGGCGACTTGGGCGACGACTTGGGTCTAGGCGACGATCGGGGCTTGGACTCGACTCGGGGCGGCTCGGGCTCCGGGTGTTCGTCGAGCTGCAATTCGGGCTCCGGCTCGCCTTGCGTTGCCTCGGGCTCCGGCTCCGGCTCCGGCTCGGCTGCGGGCTCCGGTTCCGCAACCGCAAGCTCGGCCTCGGCCTGCTTCGCGGTTGGCGTTGCAACCGGCTGCGGCTCGGGCCGCGCTTCGGGCACGGACTCCCGCGCCTCCACTGGCGCCTCCGACGAATCCATCAGCGTGAAGGCTGCCGCGCCGCCGGCGAGAACGACCGCCACCGCGACGAACCCGATCCAGCGCCGCCCTCGGCCCGAGGCCGAAGCCTCCGCCATCGGGGCCACCGGGGCCACTGGACGAGCGCCCGGCAGGGCGTCGCGATGCACCTTCTCCGTCCCGCCGGAGGGATTGATCCGATGCGCCGGCTGGGTCTCCGGGTCCGCGGGAATCTCCGCAACGACGGTCTCTTCGCGCGGCGACGGCACCACGAACGTCTCTTCGAGCCGTGCGACGTCGAGCGCCATCGGCATCGGCTTGGCTCGGGTTGCCGCGGTGGCCTCCCGCACCGGAACCGGCGTCGCGTCGGGCTTGCGCTCGTCCACCAGCCACGGCAGCGGACGCTCCCCGAACACCTCGAGCATGAACTGCCCCAGCGCCGCGCTGGACAGCGGCACACGTGATTCGTGGGCGAAGGCCTCGAGGTCGAGCTGCATCGCGAGCGCCGTGGGATAGCGATCCTCCGGGCGTGCCGCGACGGCGCGCTCGATGATCTCCCGCAGTGCATCGGGGCACGCGGGCCACACCATGCGCGGGTCGGGCACGTCCGCCCGCGCAACTCGGTTGAGCACGGCCAGATCGTTGCCCGCGACGAACGCCGGGGCCCCGGTGACCAGCTCGAACAGCAGCAGACCGATCGAAAAGACGTCGCTGCGTCGATCGAGCGGCCGCGCCTTGCACTGCTCGGGCGACATGTACGAGGCCTTGCCCTTGAGGCTCGACAGCCGCGACGCGTGCGTCGGCCCGGCTGCCTTCGCGATCCCGAAGTCGACGACCTTGACCGCGCCCGGGTACGTCACGATCACGTTCGACGGCGACACGTCCCGGTGCACGATGCCCAGCGGCTCACCGTCGAAGCCCACCTGCTCGTGGGCAAAGTGCAGCCCGGCCGCAACCTGCGTGACGATCGACAGCGCGTGCCGCAGGGGCAAGCGCATCCCCTGGTCGCGCACCCCCGAGAGCAGCCGGCGCAGGTCCTCGCCGTGCAGGTACTCCATCGTGAAGAAGTACTCGCCGTCCTCGCGCCCGATGTCGTGCACGTGCACGACGTTGGGGTGATCGAGGCGGGCCGCGAGCCGGGCCTCGGTGAGGAACATGCGGACGAAGTCCTCGTCCGTCACGAGGTGCGGCAAGATGCGCTTGAGGACGACGACCTTTTCGAAGCCCTCGAGCCCCTGGACGCGCGCCAGGAACAGCTCCGCCATGCCGCCGATCGCCAGCCGCGAGAGCAGCGTGTAGCGCCCGATCTGGTCGGGAATCGCGTCGGCGGTCGGCAGAGACAGGGTCACGGAGCTAGACGATCCTAGCCCCGGAACCCAATGGAGGCCATTCAAATGGCCGTCGATCCTGGAGCGGACCCTAGAACTGCACGCAGCTGGACAGGCTTTCGTAACACGAAAAGCTCGTCATCTCGTCGACGTCCCACAGCGACATCGTGTCGCCAAACTCGAGCTGGACGCAGTCGAAGAACTCGTAGAAGCACTCGTCGGCCTCCCCGGGTTGGCACGCGTTCCAGATCGGCTCGCAGTACCCGACCTCACTGGCCTGCGTCTGCTCGCAGTGGTTGGCGAGCTCGTCGCACTGCTCGAAGTACGGGTTGCCATCGTCGCCGCCGTCGTCGGTCGGCATGCCGATGCACCACTGGTACTCCTCTTCGCACTGGGTCGGGTCCTGGCCCGAGTCGACGCACTGGTTGTACTGCTCCTCGCAGCCACACGCACCGTCGGCGCAGCACTGCGGGTCGTCGGGATCCATGCACGGCGGCTCGCCATCGTCACCACCACCGACGCACTGCTCGTACTCCCACCAGCAGTCGTCCGAGATGTTTCCATCCGGGTCCGCGCACTGCTCCAAGATTTCCTCGCAGCCCATCGGCTCCCCGTCGCCGCCGTCGTCGGGCATCCCGTCGTCGCCGCCGAGACACATCTGCGCAAGAGCTTCACACTCGTCGGAGTCGGGATTGGCCTCGTAGCACTGCTCGACTTCGTCCCAGCACGTCTGGCCGTCGTCGCCGCCATCGCCCTCCCCGTCTCCGTCGTCGCCGCCCTGGCAGGCTTCGATGATGTCTTGGCACTGAGCCTCGTCACCATCGTTGTCCTCGAGGCACTGCTGCACTTCGTCCCAGCATCCGCCGCCGCCGTCGTCGCCGCCGTCGGAACCGCCGCCGTCATCGCCGGCGCACGACTCGTAGATCGCCTGGCAGATCCCTTCGTCCACCCCGAGATCGAGGCACTCGTCGTAGTCGACGATGCACACCGCGTCCCCTCCATCGCCTTCGCCGATGACGACGCTGCAGCCCGCCAAGCCGGCCGCAAACCCCAAGCTCGAAATCAACGCGTAGCCCCGAAATGCCCCTCTGATCATCCTTCTCTGGCCCTTTTCCGCCGGCGCCTGCCGACGTGCTCCAGACTGAAGCACCGACCTACCTGTGAGTATCCCTCGGTCGAACCGTTTTGCCGGGGTTTTTCGCCGGGTTTTGGCGCGCGCTACTGCGATCGAGGGAGCCCGGTGATCAATCCGGCGGTTTTTTGCCGACGACCGTGAACCCACACCGGCCCACAAACACTTTATGGATGCGACCTCGATAGTGCGGACCGGCCCCGCCGGCTGCTTCGCACTCCGAGTGGGAGATGGACGACCGGCGGCGGTGCAACCGATCCCGCACCCGGCGCACCGCCGCCGGCGCTTTACCTCCCTCGCAACTACCGAGTTCGGTCGGCCGTACGCGGTCGACTGATGACAAAACAAAAAAACAAACGGTTGTACCCCAACCGTCCCGCGACCACCGCCCCCGGCTCTCCGACCAGAGCCGGGGGCAGTTTTTTTAACTTCTAGATGCGCGACGACGGACGCGGCAGCTCGAGGACGATGCGAGCCGCCTCCACCGCGATCCGACCTCGCATCGGAGCGAGCAAACCCTCGGCGAGGGCGATCGGTCGCTGCGCCGGCTCGAGCCGGTCCACGTTCTTCACCGAGAATGCCAGGGCGACGAACCCCGACGACGGAGCCTCGGTGCCTTCGATTCGGACGGTCCGCGTGTCCTCGCCCAGCGCGTCCATGACCAACGAGATCGCCTCCAGCAACAGCACCGGATCGGCCTCGGCGATGGGAAGGTCGATGGCGATCTTGACGTTGGTCCCGGCGAAGGCGTCCACGATGGCGGCCAGGGGAACCATCTCGACGCTGGGTCCTGCCCACGACTCGAGTCGCCGGATCCGCCGTACGAGCTCGCTTGCGCCCTCTACGGGCGATCCGCGACGTCGGGAGTCCCGCTCGGTCATGCCGTCGAGGACTTCCTGGAGGCGAGCCAACAGCAGCTGGGCCGTCGCGTCCACCGTGATGTGAACCGGGTCGACCGCCTCCGCCAGCGCCATCGGTTCGGAGGCGAGTCGCTCGACCCGGGTGACGAGCGTGTCCTCTTCGTCCTCTTCGTCCTCCCCGGGCAGCGTCACGCGCTCCGCGGGTATCAGCACCGAACCGAGCTCGCGATGGATACCGACCACCCGGGTCGGCTTGCCGTCTTCGTCGCGCTCGACGATGCGGCCGCGGTCGAGGATCTTGCGCCAGCAGCCACGCACGTCACGAAGCCGGACGCTGACCTCGTAGAACTCGCTACGCCCCTCGAGGTAGTCGTCGAGCGCCTGCCGGGCGTCGGGAAGATCCTCGGGGTGCACGAGCTTGCCCCACGCCGAGAGACGATCTGCGACGTGCCCACGGTCGTAGCCGAGCATCTGGGCACAGCGGTCGTCGTAGGTGATCGTCCCCTTGCGGAGGTCGTAGTCCCAGGTACCGTCGCCGCCGATCGACATCGCGAGGGCACTGTGGTCGGCTCGGCGTTCGGCCTGCTGCCGACGACGGGCGAGGGTCGCAGAGGCAACAACGACGCACGCCGTAATTGCTCCAAGTCCGATCGGCGTCGGCACCGCCCCGATCCAGGTCGCCGCCGCCACCGATGCGGTCACTGACCCCCACACGAGTGGGGCCGTCAGGCCCGGTTTTGTGGTGAACCCCGGGATCACTGCGGTCTTTGCGATCATCCCCCTAGGCGCAATGGTAGGGGATCTGTGGGGGGCGACGGCAAGAAATTAGGCATCGATATGGTCCGCGCGGGCCCGCAAGCAGTCGGAATCGCCCGGCTCCACGCGGCGGCAAGGCCGGGGCCGAACGCTGTAAATCGTGCACCGAACGCTGTCACCGACCCTGCCGCGGAGCGCCGCACAGCGCCCGTTGTCGTCCAGCCTCAGGTGGGGGCGACCGTCCTCACCTCGAACCACGAGATCGGAGAGCTGACGCCGCCGAAGCAGCGGCGCGCCCCGCTCGATTTCGACCCAGTCGCCGAAGCCCTCCTCGCGGTTGTCGCGCGCGTTGCAGCAGCAGGCCCCGCAGCGCTGGCAGTCGAACACGCTCGACATGGTGCCACGTCTCGGTCGTCGTGACGTCTCGCCCTGCCGTCACGGGGCGCTTGTGACGAGATGTCAATCCCACCCCGAGGCGAGGCACCGCAAGCGCGCGATCGTTGGTGGGGAGGTCATGGCATCGGCGTTGCAGTTGTCTTTGGTCGTGGAGACGCCACGCAAGAACACCCGCCCGGCCGCGTTCGCCCAACGCGGCATGACTCTCATCGAGATCATGGTCGTGCTCGCGATCATCGGGCTCGTGATGGGTGGGGTCGGGCTCATGGCCTACAACCGCTACAACGAAGCGCAGCTCACCACCGCGAAGAACCAAACCACGACGATCGAGCAAGCGGTGATGACCTACCGCGCGACGAAGAGTGGCAAGTGTCCGCGTACGCTGATCGAGCTGCGCGCCTCCGGGTACCTCAGCAAGACGCCGAAGGATCCGTGGGGCAACGACTACGAGTTCGAGTGCGTTCGCACCGAGGCCGAGGTCATGGTGCGTTCGCCGGGACCCGACGGCGAGAGCGAGACCGACGACGACATCATGAACCTCGAGGAGCTCAAGTCATAGAGAGCCGAACTACCGCGCCGTTCCGCCGAGCTTGATCACCGCGAGGAGCGCCCGAAAGGTCGTCAGCACGTCGTCACCACGGTACTGCACCGTGCGCGGCCCGGTGCGCTCCACCGACGGCATCAACGCAATCGCATCCGCCATCGCTGTCGACACGACGTCGACCTCCAACGTGTACGGCGACTCCAACGTCCACGGTTCGGGTCGATGCACGTCGCGGACGACCTGCGCCGCCGCCTCGGCAATCAGCTCGCGTGCACGCGCCGGGTGCAGCGACCGCGCCGCCATCCGTCCCACCGCCCACTTGACCGTGCGCGTACGAACGCCGGGGAGAAGCTCCTCGCACTGACGACACGTGCTCTCGTCGCCCGTCACCAAAGACACGGACGTCCCGACCGCGCCCGCGACCCAAGCGTTGAGCGCCGCCTCGTTGAGCGATTGGCCGTTGACCCGGACGGCATGCACGACCGTACTGCGGTAGGTGTGATCGAGGATCGCGTTCTGCGTCCCGATGCCACCGTGGTAACCGATGAACATCGCCACCTCGAAGTTGCCGTCGACGACCCCCTGCGCCATCGAGAACTCCTTGAGGTTGCCGGTGATCACCTCGACCCGAGGATCGAGCAGGTCCAGCCGCAGGTTTCGCATGTCGCCGTGCGAGTCGTTGATCAGCACGTGACTCGCTCCGCCCTCGAACGCTCCCTTCGCGGCGGCGTCGGCCTCGAGCGTCATGAGCTCGGCGGCGCGCGGGTAGTCGTTCTTGCCGCGAATGCACTGGTCGCGGTGCACGACCCCGGCCACGCCTTCCATGTCGACGGAGATGTAGACACGCATCGCGGTCAAGTCTGACTCAACCACCACCCGGCCGTCGCCGCCGCCGACGCAATCGCGGCCACGGTCAGCCAGGGCCACCACGGGCGCCGATCTTTCGTTGCCGCGCGCCCGGTGAAGGTGACCGCCGGGTGCGAATCCGAGGACGGCAGGACCTCCGAAACCGAGCCGTCTTCGGAGAGCGACAACGAAACCGACGATGCGTCGAGCTGATGCACCACCAAGACGTCACGCATCGCGACCGATGAGGGCTGCAGCCCCTGCGACGCCGCGAGGTGCAGCAGGTCGAGGCGCAGCGCGTCGGCCGACGGGGGCCGGCGGTCGGGATCGACCGACAGGCACTGCATCACCGTCTGCTCCAGCCGTGGGTCGATCCCGGGACGAACCTCCGACAGCGGCGGCACCCGTCCGGTCCGGATGCGGCGTCGAACCTCGGTCTCGTCGCCAGCAAAGCAGGGATGCCCCGCGAGCAGCTCGTACATCACGGCTCCGAGGGAGAACACGTCGGTGCGTTGGTCGAGGGCACGCCCGGCCAGCAGCTCCGGCGCCGCGTAGCGCAGCCCGGCGAAATCGTTTTTGGGCGCGCCACGAGCCGCGGTCACGCGCGCACACGAAACCACGAACCCCGAGAGTTTCACCTCTCCGTCGGGGCGCAGCATGATTTTTTGGGGGCACACGCCCAGGTGCAGCACCCCGAGGCTCGCGCCGTCGAGATCGACGCGGTCGTGGGCGTGCTGGAGCGCACCGGCCACCGCGATGACCACGTGCAGCACCGCGGGCACGGGAAGCGGCGCGTCCCCGGCGACACGCATGAGCGTGGCGAGGTCGACGCCCTCGACCAGCTCGCTCGCGAGGTAGTAGTGCTCGTCCGCCCGTCCGAGGTCCACAATCGCAGCGACGTTCGGATGCTCGAGCAGCGCCGCCGCCCTCGCCTCCACCACCAGCGACTTGGTGACGCGCTCGTCGTCATCGCCCGGTGAGAGCACCTGCAGCACGAAGCGCTTCTCGAACCCGATCGCGCCGGCGGCTCGGGCGACATAGCCGAGGAACGGGCCGTCGCGACGGAGCGAGCGCACGACCTCGTAGCGGCCCAACTGCCGACCCGCTTTCAACCGATCCAAGCGAGCGGCCACCGAGCGCTAGCCTACACCGGCTCGTCGCGCGCAGCATCGACCTGTCGTGTGCTGTTCGACCCGGACGAAGTGGTGGGCGGTCGCATGCTCGAGCGTATCGAAGGCAACGAGTTGCCGCGGGCTCCGTTCGAGGCGGCGTTGGTCGTGCTGCGGCGCGCGGAGCGGGTCACCCGACCCGCGTCGGATGCGTCCGAGCCGACCCGCGCTCGTGCAACTGCGACCGCCGCTACGGCTGCTCTGAGGCCACCCGACGGGTGCGCGGCGAGGACGTGAGCGTTGTCCCGATGCACGGTCGAGCCGAGCCATGACGGCTGGTCCGTCCGGGCGTAGGTTTGCCGTGCACCGTGACCACCACCGACGACAACGCCCGCGCGTTCGCCCGGTTCGGCTGGGCGACGCTCGCTTACACCCTGTTCGTGGTGCTGTTTGGCGCATGGGTACGAATCACCGGCTCGGGCGCGGGATGCGGCCAGCACTGGCCGACGTGCCACGGCCAGATCGTGCCGCGCTCGCCCGAGCTCGAGACCATCATCGAGTTCACCCACCGCGCCACGAGCGGCCTGTATGGCCTGCTCGTGATCGGCCTGCTCGTCTGGGCGATCCGCCGATTCCCACGCGGCCATCTCGTGCGGCTCGGCGCATGGCTGACGCTGATCTTCACGATCACCGAGGCACTCGTCGGAGCCGGACTCGTCAAGCGCGGCCTGGTCGCGGACGACGACTCGATCGAGCGCGCAGTGGTGATGTCGCTGCACCTGGTCAACACCTCGTTCCTCACCGGAGCGCTCGCGCTGACGTGCTGGGGTGCCGGCCGTCCGTCGCTTCGCGGTCGGCTGGACTGGAAGACCCAGCGCGGCTCGGCGCTGGTGTTGGTCGGTGCGCTGGTCGGGCTCGTGATCGTCGGCATGTCCGGCGCGATCACGGCCCTGGGCGACACGCTCTACCCGGTGGGCGAAGGCTCGATCACCGACACGCTCGCGGCCGCGCAGTCGAGCAGCGCCCACTTCTTGCAGCGCATGCGTTCGCTGCACCCGCTGCTCGCGATCGGGATTGGAGCGGTCGTGCTGATCATCGCCAACCGCCTCGCCGGTCGCACCAACGCAACCGCAGAGCAGCGCCGCTGGGGCAACCTCGTCGCCATCGGCGTGCTCGCGCAAGTCGGGGCGGGTGCGCTCAACATCATGCTGTCGGCACCGGGCTGGATGCAGATTGTGCATCTGATGCTCGGCACTGCCCTGTGGGTTGCGGTCGTACTTCTCACGGCCTCCGTGCTCGAACGCCAGCAAGCGTGAGCATGTCGATCAATCGTTGAACAGTTCGCCCAACGATCACCCATCGAGAGCCGCGATCACGTCGCCGGGGTAAGCGACGTCGCAAAGAAACCGATCGCATCGCGCGACCGGTCGTCGCACGCGTCCGCTACATTGCCGCGCGTTGTGTTGTTCTCCATCCCCCCCGCTATCGACGTCTCGCCCGCGGAGCGCATCCGCATCGACACCCGCCTGGCCCTGATCGAGCGCGAACGCAGCGCGCTGGAACGCATCGCGACGAGGGTCCTATCGCTGCTCGAGTCCCTCGAACAGGAACAGTCCCGCCTCGAGGCCCGTGTCGCGCCCCCCCTGCCCGCCGACCCGACCGTGCCGGTGTCCGTACCCGTGCCGGTTCCGGCGCCAGACCGCGATCACATGAAAGCCGCTGGCACACTCACCGACGCAGCGGGTCCCGAACCCGCCGCCAACGACACGCCCGGCGTCCCCACGCCAATCCCCATCCAAGCCACGCGTCCCCTCTACCACGCCCTCGTGGCTTCGAAGCTCACCGGCGGCCGCTCCGGACCGGTCGTGCCTCCGCCCCCGAGCGTCCGAACCGGCCCTGCCCTGATCGCCGCCCCGCCGACGGTGCGAACCCGCCGACGCGACACCGCCCCCCTCGCGGTCCGCTAGCGTCCCGAGTCCGGAGCGCACTCGTGGTCGGTGGGCGGTTCTTTGACGACCACGTGCCCCTCGGTCCAAATCACCGGGACCTGATCCCAAACCTCGCGCAGCACCGCGCAGTACTCGGCGACGAGCACGTCGAGGTCCCAGCGTAGGGCGTGCCCGAGGTCGGTCGCCGCGTAGAGAAACCCCTTCTCCACCGCGAGGTGCACCACCCGCCCGTGCAGCCGCCCCAGTGCGAGCTGGCTTCCGGTGTCGGTGCTCCACATTCCAATCGCGCCGTTGGCGTAGCCTGCGACCACCGTGCCCGGGGGTCCGGGGATCAGACGCTCGACCGCACTCGCCGGGACCTCCTCGAAGAACTGCGCCCGCTCGGACTCGTCGTCGACCAGCCGACGGATGTTGCCGTCCGCGAAGCCGAGCACGAACCCGTCCTCGACGCGCGTGACCGCCGTGACGCCGGGCTCGATCGCTCGGGTCGTGCGACCCGTATCGTCTGGGCCAGCCGCGATCAGCTCGTTGTTGGTCGCGATCACGAGCCGGCCCTCCCCGCCATCCTCGGCGATGTCGATGGCGCGCACCGGCGCTTCGGTGGCCAGGGCCCGTACCGATCCATCTTCCGCGAGCCACAACGCGCCTTCATCGGTGCGGCCGAGGCAGCCGTGCGCTGCGGCTCGCACGTCCGCAACCTGGGCCTGCTGCGCGACGGCGATGCGCTGACCATCGGCGACGGACCACAGCTCGAGCCGCCCGTCATGGGTGACGACGCACGCCCGACCACTGCGGTGGTACGAGCCGCGCCGCACGTGCTGCTCCACGGCATCCGCCCATTGGGCCGCACGCGGACCCTCCTCGACCGCAGCTGGTTCGAGCGGCACCCAACCTTCGTGCGAATAGAGCAGAGGCGGACCCACGAGCATGATCGGCGCGCGCCAAAGCGGCCGCCCTGTGCCCGACTCCCACAGCCGTACGGTCCCATCGTCCGCCGCCGTTGCAACCAGTGAGCCGTCCGGGGACACGGCTGCCGTATTCGCCTCGTCCCGATGTCCCTCGAGCACCGCCTTGCGCTGCCCATCCTCGATCGACCACACGGTCACGCTGCCGTCCGAAGCTGGGGCGGCCGCGACCCCACGCTCGGGATCGATACCCAGCCAGTACACGCGGCCGCCGTGGGGACCCAGCTGCCGCATGGTGCCGCTGCGCAGGTCCCAGACGCCAAGGTTGCGGTCCGCGCCAGCGGTGACGAGCGTACGCCCGTCGCCGAGAAAGCCAACGCCGTAGACCGACCCCGCATGGCCGTTGAGGACCCGCGCCGGTCGATCGTCGGCGAACGGCCACAGCCGGATCGTTCCGTCCGCCCCCGTCGATGCTGCGAGTCCTCCTTGTGGCGCGAATGCGACGCCGAAGACCGAGCCGTCGTGCTCGTCGAACACCCCGACCTCCGCGCCGGACTCCGCGTCCCACAGCCGTACGACCCCGTCGCGCCCGCCGGACAGCAGCAGCTTTCCGTCATCCGAGAACGCGACGTCGAACACCCGGCCGGAGTGCCCCGTCAGCACCTTGCGCTCGGTCGCCGACTCGAGGTCCCACAGGCGCACGCTCATGTCGATGGAACCCGACGCCATCAGGGCGCCATCGGGGGAGATCGCCAAGCTGTCCACGCCTTCGGTGTGCCCACGCAGCACCGCGGTCTGCTCGCCGGTCGCAACGTCCCACAGCCGAATCGTCTTGTCCCCCGCGCCCGAGACCACCGTCCGCCCGTCCGGGGTGAAGGCCACCCGGTACACCCCCGCCGTGTGGCCGCGCTGCTCGTCGCGCACCCGCTCTCGCTCGAGATTCCACAGCCGGACGCTTCGATCGCGGCTAGCCGTCGCCAATCGCTGCCCACCGGGCTCGAGCGCCAGCGAGGTCACGCCAGCATCATGCGCGTCGAGGCTTCGCAGCAGCTCGCCGTTGGCCACCCGCCACAACCGCACGGTCTTGTCCGAGCTCGCCGTGATGAGTCGATCGCCGGTGACGTCGAAGGCAATGTCGTTGACGCCGGCACCGTGTCCCTGCAGCGTCGCCCCCAGCTCGTGCGACTCGGCGTTCCACACCATCGCCGTCGCGTCGTCGAATGCAGCCGCAAGCCAGCGTCCGTCACCGGAGAACTCGACCGCCCGCGCCGAGCCCTGCCCCAAGCGCTCCGGCTGGCCCTTGGGCACCGACCACAGGAGCACCCCGTCCGCGCTCGCTACCGCCAGAGTCTTGGAGTCGTT
>JGI12316J15310_10000105_pt11 | contig 11735 bp, 10 predicted proteins | sample MarCyaLeptolynsp_FD_15310 | JGI IMG/M metagenome (IMG submission 15310)
GCAAGGCGATCGTCTCGGGCGATCAACTCGAGGATGGAGCCACCGAGGAGCTCGCGCTTGGGCCGGTCGATCTCCCGCGCCAGCGTGTTGTTGCACTCGAGCAACACGAAGCTCGTCGCGGCAACCGAACAGAACATGCCCGGCGCATTCTCGTAGGCCTCGAGCGCGTCCTCGAGCTCGGACTCGGCGTCCTGCCGGGCATCGTGCTCCGACTGCAGGGTCTCGGCGAGCATGTTCATGGCCACGGCCAGGGCGTCGACGCGGTCTCGGCGACCCGAGACCTCCGCCCGCGCCGTGTACTCGCACGCCGAAAGACGGAGCACGAGCTCGGCGAGGGCATCCATGCGCTGGTCGATCGAGTCGCTCATGGCTCGTGCTGCTCCAGTCGCTCGATGAGCCACTGGCGCGCGTCCTGCTTCGTCTTGAACAGGCGGGCGGGATAAGGGTGCTTGGTCAGCCGAATGTAGAAGTTGCCGAGCACGCGGGAGACCGGACTGTCGACGACGATCGCCACCGCCGCCGTTCGGTCGTTGACGGGGTGGACGACCGTCCGCTGCATGGACGCTCGCGTCATCGAGCGGATCGGCCGGGCGTCCACGAGCAAGGCGACGAAGCCGCCCTCGTCGTCGGCGAGAAGCTCCTCTTGGCCAGCGAGCAAATCGTCGATCTCGGGTACGCCGAGGTGACAACCATCGTCGAACGAGATCGCGATGATCCCTTCTTCGCCCAGCTCGAGGACCCCGATCCTCCGCTGCTGCGTCCGAACGCGTCGCGGTGCATCCACCAGACATGATCGTAGCAGCGCGGGCAAGACGAGGTGCGCGCCGCGATTCCGCACCACGGATACGCTGTTTCGGATGCGCGGCTTCGAACGGCCACGTACGCGAGTCACCTCGATCAAGGCTTGGCCGAGAACATCTCGGTCATCTCGAAGCACACCAGGTTGACGGTGTCCCGGACCGGCAGCAGCGCGACCCGTTGTCCCTTGGTCTCGGGGTCGCCGATCACGATGTGTGTCGGGCAGTGCGCATCGACGACGCGGTCTTCGGCCGACAAACCATCGAGCAGCTCCTGATCGCAGAACGGCCCGAGCCGCTCGGTGCAGGTGGTGACGTCGAGCTGCTTGACGGCCGAGCTGCAGCCTTCGACATCGCCTTCAGGCTGGTCGTCCTTGAGGGCGAGCACGATGCCGCTGAGCACGGGAATGCCATCGCGCCCGCGATCGGTCGTGGCCCGCGCCTGCGTGCGAAGCACTCGCTGCGTGCAGGTCAGCTTGGGCTCGGTGAGCGAAACGATCTTGGCGAATCCGTCTGCCACAGAGATGTCGACTTTGCCGTTGGACAGCGTGCCCTTCGGCAGCTTCGCTTCGTCCACCGTCCACAGCTCGCCCGAGAAGCGCGGACAGTAGCCATCGCCGCCGTCGGCCGCCGAAAGGGAGCTGGTGAGCCGGCCTTCTTTCACCGTCATCGGCCCTCGGCACGTCGTGCCCTCGATGTCGAGCGACTCGACGATCAGCTCGTCGTCGCGCCCTTCCCAGACCCAGCCTGCCTTCAGATCGAACGCCCCACCTTCAGTGGTGACGATCGCGGAGTCCGAGATTTCGAAGCCCTGCGCGGAGCTGTAGGTCCACGCACTGCCGTACCAACTACGCATCGGCTCGGGAAACTCGTTCACCGGCTTCCATGCCGCCCAGTCTCCCTCGAGGATCGACTCGCACGGCTTTTCGGACTCCAGCTCGAACAGGCGGAGCAGCAGGTGCTCGTCGTTGCGCGCAATCGTGCCCTTGCACTTGGGCGGGACCTTGTCCGCATCCTGTTTCCAGGCCACCTCGGCCAGCGCGATCTGATAGTCGTCCCCCACGACCTTGCCGTCCTTGATCGTGATCGTCATCTCGGACAGCTTCAGTGTCGTCTCGCCGATCTCGAGCCCCTTGGTGCCATTGAAGAGGTCGTCGGCCGTGCGCCCGTAGGTGCCCCGCAGCCCGTCGGGAATGGTCTCGGCCGTCGCTTCCTTCTTGCAGCCGGCGGACAACACCACGGCGAGCGAGCAGACCGCGAGCAGGGGGTGGACACGCATGCGCGGGATGGTACGACAGTCCGCACGTGCTTCGGACGACCGCGTTTTTCGTCACGATGGCTGGCGTTGTCTCGCTCGGCTGCGATGGCTCCAGCGACAAAGGCGATGCCCGCGACCTCGCCCTGGCCTCGATTTCGTCGCGCATCGACAACACCAATCAGAGGCTCGAGTCGCTGCAGGCCAAGGTGGACGCGACGTCGACCAAGCTCGAGACGATCGCCGCGTGGACGGTCGACCGGCCCGAACCCGAGCCAGAGCCCAAGACCAAGCCGCGGTCTCGGCCGCGACGTCCAGTCGAACGACCGAGCACCCCGTCGGGCGGGCTGTCCCCCGACCTCAAGGACCCGTTCGCGCCCGAGGACGAAACCGAGCGGTGCTCGCGGTGCATCGAGGGCGCCGAAGAGGCGATCGAGTGCACCGAGGACGAGGGCTGCGACCGCGAGTGCTCGGTCGACAAGGCGTTCCTGAAGACGCTGAAGGACGACCCGGGGCTGCTCGCCAAGCAGGCGCGCATCGTGCCGTCGATGTCGAGTGGTCTGCTCAAGTTCTACGGCATTCGCCGCGGCTCGCTGCCCAAGCTGCTGATGGTGAGAAACGGGGACGGGCTGCGGGAAATCGACGGCAAGGCGGTCGGGGACGAGGCCGACCTTGGTGACGCCTTGGAACGGTTCGCCGCGGGGAAGAAGAAGCGCCTCGAGCTCACGTACGAGCGCAAGGGCAAGTCCTGCGAGCTGGTCCTGAAGTCGAAATGAGACTCACGCAGATCTTGCAGCTCGGGCCCGACGGGGGCCGCTACTTGCGAGGGCGATGAAGAGAAACGAGCCTCTCAAGACGATCATGACCACCGAGGTCGAGAGCGTGAACGTGACGCACAAGCTCAGCGACGTTCGCAAGCTCATCTCGGAAAAGGGGATTCATCACGTCCCCGTCGTGAGCGGAACGAAGCTGGTCGGCCTCATCAGCGCCACGGACATGGTGCGGCTCAGCTTCTCGGCCTACGGCGCCGATGAGCGCGCTGTCGACGCGATGTTGGACCACGAGTTCACGATCGAAGGCGTCATGACCAAAGAGGTCGAGACCCTCGACGACCGCACCACCGTGCGAGAGGCCGCCGAGCGCCTCAGCCCCGGCGCGTTCCACTCGCTGCCGGTCGTGGACGGGGACAAGAACCTCGTCGGCATGGTGACCAGTACGGACCTGATCCGCTATCTGGTCGACCAGTACTAGGCCGGCGGCACGAAGTCGTCGCACGCGCTGTCGATCACGCTGACGGCCTCGAGGAAGAACGGCGCGTAGTCGGCCGAGCACACCGGGCCCACACTGCCGAAGCTGAATGACTCGGTGAACTGGCGGATGCGCGGCGCCGGCTCGGCCCCCGTGATCGGTGCGGCGGGATTGAGCGGGTCGAGCACGATGCCCGCGCAGTCACCCCCGATGTCGCAATCCCCGAGCAGGCTCAGCACCACCGCAGCCTCCGAGTCGCCGTTCTTCGCGGCGATGATCGCGTCCGCCCAGCTCGCGGGATCGCCCTGCGAGTTGGGGTCGGCGTCGGCGGGCTCGCATGTGCCGTCGAGCGCGGGGATCACCACCGAGTCCGACGGGCTGTCCTCTTCGTCGGTGATGATGGTGACGACGAGGATGGCGTCGTCGCGCAGAAAGCCCGCGTTGCACTGCCCCTCCGCGTTGAGTGGACCGATCGCAGCCATGAGCGCGTCCATCGTCTGCTCGTCGCCGGGCCCCATGAAGCCGCGCTGACCCATGCAGGAAAACGCGGCCGCGAGATCGGCCTGGTCCTGGGTGGCGTAGCGGTTGCCCTCGGTCAGTCCGCAGTCGACCCCGGCCGCGCTGCGAACCTGCCCCGCCCCGAGCGTGCCTTCGCACCCGGCACCCGTGACCTGGCCTGCGTCGACGACCATGAGGTGGTAGTCCTCGACGTCGAGCGTGTCTTGGATCGCGCTCATGAACCCGGGAAAGCTCCCGAGCAGGTTGGCCTGCTCATCTTCCATCGAGGGCGAGCTGTCGATCACGAACAGGAAGTCGACCTTTTCGCAGCCGCTGTCCTCGCTGCCCTCGGCGCCCGCGCCGGTGCCATCGCCGCCCATGACGTCGAGCTTGTCGCCGTCATCATCGTCGTCGTCGTCATCGTCGTCGGCGGTGCCGTTGGTCGGGTTGATCCCGGTGGTCAGCGCGTTGGTCCCGCCGCTCGACTCAGGACCGTTGCAGGCGGCGAGCGCGGGGCAAAGCAAGGCAAACGCGGCGCGAATGGGCAGAGTGCGCACCGCACAAGCCTGGACGTGGACAGCCAGCCACGCAAGCTCGGACGAACGCGCCGAGGTCCGTCGCCGCGATCGCGCGACTGCGGGCGGTTCTCGCCTGCGCGAGCCTCAGGCGTTCACGGCCGGGAGCCGGATCTGGTCGAGCAGCCCGGTCGCGACCCGATCCGCCCGCACGGCGGGGCGCATCGGGTCGCGCTCGGTGATCTCCAGACGGAGCAGAGGAGGCTCGTTCGCAACGCCCGTGACCTGGCCGAACTCCGGGAGGGGAGGCAGGAGGTCGACGTCTTGGTGGGCGTGGCGCTGGAGGTCTTCGACGAGTTGCTCGGTGTCGGGTCGGACCGTGCGGGTCTGCTCACCGAGGCCGTAGTAGAGCGAGAGGATCTGCGGCTGGCTGATCTCGGCGGTGACGAACACCTGGGTGCCTTCGCGTCGCAGGACCGCGACGAGCCGGCGGTGGTCCTCGATGTCCCCGATCGGACGAACGAGCACGGCATCGATCCCGTACGCGTTGATCATCGTCTCGACGGCGTGCACCTCGTCGACGGCGACGCCGGGCATCCCGATCCGGGCCAGGCGGGGGCGAAGCTGTTCCCAGCGAACGGCATCGGGCTCGAGAACGACGAGAGTCATCGGGGGCATGTCCGCTCTTTGTGCAACGAGGCGGCCAGCTCGGGTGGTCGGGCGTTCGCAGACCGGGGTGCGGCCGAAACCGGGACAGGGGGGCAAAACGCCGGTCTGATCCCGTTCGTCCCACACTGGATCGACGTGACGATCGGCGATGCCGTTGTCGGCCGCGGTGTCAAAGCGCCGACGCGACCGTCAGGGACACGTCGCGGCGACGGTCGCGCTCACCCCATATCCTGTTCTTTCAGCCAGCCCCGGATCGCCAATGCGATGCCACCCCGGGCTGGGGGGAGTTGGGCAAGTGCCGCCTCGGCCAGCGTCTTGGCTTGCGTCCGATCGCCCCGCGCCAGGGCCACTTGGCCGAGGCCGAAGTCCGCCAGCGCGATTCCCCAGTCCACATCGGCCGAGACGAAGCACCGCCGCGCGCGGGCGTAGGCTTCGGCGGACGACTCGAGCTCGCCCGCATCCAGTCGGAGCTGGCCGCGCAGCAGCGAAAGGTCCGCCCAAAGGATGTGGTCGTCATCCACCTGCCCCTCCAACGCGAGCAAACCACGCTCGACCGTCTGGTCCGCCTCCGCGTCCTTTTGCTGGACGTACAGCGAACGCGCCAAGCCGCTGTACAGCGGAGCGAGCGTTGCCGGAGTCTCGTCCCCGAGCTCGGCGAACGCGTCGGCCGCCTTGCGGTAGCGCAGCTCCGCCTGGTCCGCGCGCTGAAGATCCATCAGGGCGTGGCCGGCGTTGACACTGTCGGCGGCAACCGACCCCAACCGAGGCCGCCCGAGAGTCTCGGCCAGCTCCACGGACTCGGTCCAGTGGGCGAGGGCCGCCTCGAGGTCTCCACGAGCGTAGGCAACCCGGCCGCGGAGCGACAGCAGATCGGTCTTCAGACTCGGGTCGTCTTCGAGGGCGTTCGGGAGCCGCTCGCCGGCCTGGTCGAGCGCGGCGTCGGCCTCGTCGAGATGGCCGAGGCCCACGTGGCCCTCCGCAATCCCGAGCCACGCCAGCAGCATCGAGCGGTGATCGTCGCGAAGCTCGAACAGCTCCAGTCCCCGCTGATACAGCGCGATCGAATCCTCGAGCTTGCCGCGAGCGCTCTCGATCTGCGCCATCGTCGACCACAGCGCGGCTGCGATCGAAGGATCGTCGCTGCGTTCGGCCACGGCCAACCCCGAGCGGGCCCAGGTTTCCGCCTGCTCGAGGTCGGCATTTCGCACCGCGTGAACGAACGCGAGCTGGCCGGCAGCCTTGACCACGATCTCGACGGCATCCGCCTGCCTCCCGAGCTCGAACGCACGCTCGAGCGCCGCGAGGGCCTCCGCGTTGCGCTGGTTCTCCTGTGCATTCACCCCGCGAACCAGCGCGATGGAGGCCCTGACCCGCGGTGCATCGAGGTCTCCGAGCTTGCGCGCCGCGGCGTCGGCCTGTTCCATTGCCGACGCGAGCGCCGGTCCGGACAGGAGCTCCACCGCATCGTCGGCGAGCGCCTGCGCCTCGTCGATGCGGGCTCGGGAGGGAGCGTCGTCGGTGAGCTCGACGCCCCGCGAGGCCGTGGGAGCAGGTGGTGCCTCGCCGACGGCATGAATGCCTGCGGTGGCCAGCACCACGCCAGCGAGGAGGACCCACGTTGCTTTCGAACGTCGCGGCTCGATCGCATCGAGCAGCGCAGTCATCGACGCGAACCGATTCGCCGGGGTTGCATCGAGCCCGCGCAGCAGTGCCCGGCGCGTCCTCCGATCGAGCGCGTTCCAGGCCGCCGGGTCTTGGTGCTCGATCCCGCGGGCGATCGACGCCGCGATCTCTTTGTGGGTTCGTCCCGCAAACGGGCGCACGCCGACGAGCGCCTCGTAGGCGGTGACGCACCACGAAAACTGATCCGACCGTGCACCCCCCGGACGGCCGGCAAGGCGCTCGGGCGCGGTGTAGCCCAGCGTGCCGCCTCGCGCGGTGCGGTCGCCTCGATTGTCGGTGCCCGCTTCGTGCTCGGGCTCGAAGTCGGGATCGAGAGTCTCGGTCGACTCGGGGTCGAGCAGTGCCGACAACCCGAAGTCGGTGACCCGCGGTCGGCCGTCTTCGGTCATCAACACGTTGTCGGGTTTGAAGTCGTGATGAACGATGCCCGTCCCGTGCGACGCCGCGAGGCCGCGCCCTGTCTCGAGCAGCACGGTCAGCACCTCGTCACGCGGGCGGGGAGTCTCGAGCCAGGTGCGAAGCGTGCCGCCGGTGACCAGCTCCATCACCACGTAGAGCTCCTCGGAGACGACACCGACGTCGTAGACGTCCACGACGTTCGGGTGCTCGATCCGAGCCATCGCGCGCGCCTCGTCGGCGGCCCGCTGCGGATCGCGATCGAGCGGGAGCCGAACGACCTTCACCGCGACGTCGCGTTGGAGCTCCGGATCGAACGCGCGGTGGACCGATCCGAAGCCGCCGGTCCCGATCACTGCACCGAGCTCATAGCGCCCGACGCGGAACGGTGCCGCGCCCAGGAGCCGCTGTCGCAGGCCTGCGCGAAGTCGCTCGGCCGCGATGTCGCGCGAAGGCGGCCGGCCAGCGCCGACCGCCGAGTTGGTGCGCACCCGCGGCATCCCCTCTTGAGTTGCACCAATCGCCCGCCGGTTCGACGGAGCTTCGTCAGGGGCACGTCGCGGCGTCGCACGCGTAGCAGAGCCGACGCGCATACACCTCGAACAGACGGGCGTCCTCGGGGAGGATGGCAGCGGTCGTTCCCGACACATCGGTGGGCATGCACTCGTCGCGAGCCATCGACATGTGATTGCTACAGATCGAGGGGCTCGCCGGGAACCCGTGGCCGGCCTTCGCAGCGACCGAGGGCGGGATGCTGTCCATGACGTCGCAGAACGCGACGCAGTCCAGGTTGGCGAGCGACGTCCCCAGCCCGATCGTCTCCCACGACGCGGTGTTGGTGGTGTCGCCCGTGCCGTGGTCGTGACGCACGCCGTACTTGGGCCGCCCCGCGCTCGCGTCGGTCCCGCTCGTCATCCATCCCGCCGGCACCTCGCCGAGCACCGCGTCCTCGCACGTGCCGTTGGCACCGTCGAGCAAGAACAGGCCGTGGACTTGCTCCTGCCGCGAGATGAACGCAGCCGTGCTCGCCCCTTGGGAGAAGCCACCGAGGATGATGTCCTCCCAGTGAATGTGACGCGCCTTTGGGTTGGGCTTGTTCGGGACGAAGTACGCATCCCATCCCCCCGCCGGGTCGATGGCATCGAGCTCCTCGAGCACCCGGTACAACCGCACGATGACCGCGTCACCCCGCGCGACGTCGACGGTGGGCGTCAGATCGACGCCTCGCACGACTTCCTCCCGCATGAGGCTGCGGCAGTCGAGCGCGCAGTCTTCGAGCCCCGCGCACGCATCACCGCCACTGACGGTGTTGTCGTAGGACAGGCCGATGCTGCGATAGCCCGTCGACGCGGCGGTCATGAGCACCTGGTCGTGCTTGTCCGGTTCCATGTTGGTGCCGGGCAAGAACACGAACAGCGGCTCGCGCTCGCGGGTCGGATTGGGCGAGTACACGTGGTGGGGTGCGCACGGTGAATCGTTGCTCCCAACGGCACAGTCCGAGGGTTGACCGGCCAACAGCGGGACCGGGTCGATCGGCGGGAAGACGGCCGGCGCGGAGTAGGTGACGTCGCACGACTGCACCGTGAGCGGGGCCGGAGCCGGGCTCACCAGCGCGGCATCCACCGCTTGGTCGAGCGCGTCCTCCTCGTCTTCGAGTGTCTCGAGGGCGTCGACCTCGTCGAGGTCCTCCACCGTCGCGAGATCACACGCGGGAGCGAGAAGGAAGCAGGCAACCGCGGCGGCCGCCGAGACATGACGAGAAACGCCTCGTGGGGCGGGTGTCGAGCTCATCGACCACCCGTTGCCCACGAGGCGCTACGCGATGACGCGAAAAATCTCGTCAGCCGGCGTCGCCGGACTCACCGCCCGAGCCGTCGCCGGACTCGCCGCCCGATTCGTCACCGGACTCGTCCGCTCCGGTCTCGCCGGACTCGTCCGCTCCAGTCTCGCCGGACTCGTCTGCTCCGGTTTCGCCGTCGGTCTCGCCGCCCGTGTCGTCACCGGTCTCGTCATCGTCACCCGCGGGTGCCTCGGCGCAGCCGACCAGCGACACGTCGTCGACGAAGAAGCTCGTCACCCCACCGCCGGCCAGCTCGGCCTCCAGGTAGAGATCGTGGCGCTGCCCGTCCGCAAAGTCCGACAGGTCGAGCTCGACGCGCGTCCAGCCCCCGTAGTCCTCGATCTCGGCGTCGCTCGCCGCGAACACCTCTTGGTCGTCGACCACGACGCGGAAGAAGTCCTCGCCCGATCCGGAGGCTGCGTTGATCTGAAACTGGAAGCTCAGGCGCGCGATGTCGGCATCGAGGATGAAGCGCTGTCCGATCCACGCGAGCTCGGGCTCGTCCACACCGCCGAACCAGGCGTACCAGTCGCCCGCGTGGGCCCCCGCGCCTTCGTCGGTGGAGCATGCTCCGTCACACAGCGGAGACTCGAACAGCTCGGAGGACTCGTCCCAGGACTCGTTGGGCGTGCCGCCCTCGAAGCCGGGATCGAGCAGCACCTCGTCGCCACACACGAGCTCCTCGCCCTCGTCTTCGCCCTCCGTGTCGCCGTCAGTCCCACCTTCGGAACCGCCGTCGGTCCCGGCGTCGTCGTCATCGTCATCGTCGTCGATGACCTCGCCGTCGGTCTCCACCGCATCGTCGTTGCCGCCGCTGCCGTCATCGTCCGCGACGATGATGCACGCGGGCGTCAGCAGTCCGATGCAGGCAAGAGTCGCAAGAGAAGTCTTCTTCATGGCCCGGTGAGACGGTCGGACCCGATGTGGGCATGCGACGGATCGAGTGCGCTTTACCGAACGACAACGTCGCAGGCCGGCGAACGGGGGGATGTCCGGTCGTGGCTGCGGTGTGATGCCCGGGTGCCACGATCACGCACACGGGTTTCACCGCCTGGCACAAAGACTGCGATCGAGATCACCTGCGCGTTCGGCGAGGCTCGCCCGGGAAAAAAAATCCGGCGAAAAAACGACGGTTTCGTGGCCCTGCGAGGAACCCTCCGGGTACGATTCGCAATGAAGGAACGGAAGGGGCCTGTCCATTCACCTTCGCTCGAAGGTGCTTTCCCCCGAGGGTGGGGGGAAACCGGACTCGTCCACCTTCGGTCGGAGGAAGCATGAGGCTGAGTTGGCGCGATGGGCGATGGGCCCAATTGGCTGTGGCGCTGGGGGTGGCGAGTCTGCTCGCCCCAGGCTGCCGCGAGGACGAAACCCCGATGGACGAAGCCGGGGACGGCACCGACGGCACCGACGTCGGTGACGACGACGACGATGACGACGACGACATCCCGGACGGGGATGACGACGACGATGACGACGATGACGACGATGACGACGACGACGATGACGACGCCGCCGACATCGAGCCGCATCCCGGTGGCATCCGTCGTCTGCTCGGCGTTCAGTACATCGACAGCGTCAACTACCTGCTCGGACCGGACGCTGCCGCCGCTGCGCTGCCTCCGCCGGATCCGTCGCTGGGCGGCTTCGACTCCCTGGCCACGACCGAGTCGGTGCCCAGCCCCGCCGAGGTCGAGCAGTACGAGGAGTCGGCGCAGGAGATCGCCGCGGTCGTCGTTGCGGATCCGACCTACCTGGCGATGACCGTCCCCTGCGTGGTCGATGCCCAGGACGCGGCCTGCTACACGACGCTCGCCGAGGACTTCGGTCGGCTCGCGTGGCGTCGCCCGCTCGCGGACGAGCAGGTTCAAACGCTCGTCGATGTCGCCCTCGAAGCCCAGGAATGGGACGAAGGCGAGTTCCTCACCGGCGTGGAGTACATGCTCACCGCCATCCTCCAGTCCCCGAACTTCATGTACATGGTGGAGGTCGGCGAGGAGGTCGAGGGCAACGACTACCGCGTGCTGGACCAGTACGAGGTAGCCACGCGGATGTCGTTCTTCCTGCTGGGCCGCACCCCCGACGCCGTGACGCTGAACATGGCCGAGGCGGGCGAGCTGGCGACCGAGGACGACATCCGGGCGCTCGCTTGGCAGCTGGTCGACACGGCCGAGGCTCGCGGGACGGTGCGAGCCTTCTACGACGAGCACCTGAGGGTTCGCGACCTGCCAACGAAGGGCAAGGATGCGGAGCTGTTCCCCAACTTCACCAGCGAGCTCGCCGAGGCGATGCGCCAGGAGACGCTCTTGCTGGTCGAGGACATCGTGTTCGAAAAGGAGACCAGCGTGATGAACCTGGTCGACTCGCCCACCACGTGGGTCAACGACGGACTCGCCAACCTCTATGGGATGGACCCACCGGTGCCAGGTACCTGGGCGGAGCGCACGTGGCCGGAGGGTCAGGGCCGCGCGGGCATCTTTACCCAAGCGGGCTGGCTCGCGATGACGGCCCACAACGACGTGAACTCGCCGTCGCGTCGTGGCCTGTACGTCCAGGAGGAGATCCTCTGCAACGACGTGCCCCCGGTTCCGCCGGAGGTCAATCCGGAGCCCATCGTTCCGATGGAGGGGCAGACGCTGCGCGAGGCGCTGCAGCTGCACCAGGAGGAGCCGAGCTGCGCCGAGTGCCATGCGCTCATCGACCCGATCGGCTTCGCGTTCGAGTCGTACGACCCGATCGGCACCTACCGCACCTTGGACAACGGCGGCGTCGTCGACCCCACCGGTGACGTCGAGGGCCTGGGAGCATGGACGACTGCAGGCGAGCTCGCCGGCATC
>JGI12316J15310_10000031_pt26 | contig 11732 bp, 9 predicted proteins | sample MarCyaLeptolynsp_FD_15310 | JGI IMG/M metagenome (IMG submission 15310)
TCTTGCTATCATTTTTGTGAATGACGTTATTGTCTGCCTTTAAGTTGCGGATATATTGAATTGACTTATGATTATCTTACATATCCTAAATCTTCTTATCGATTAGGAAAGAATAATAAGCCATAATTGATATTTGATAGGTACACTTTGAAGTTCCCACTAATATATAAACGTGGTAAACAACATAAAATTAGGTACTATTGAATAAATTTATTTTCTTCTATTGAATAGTGATAGGCATTGTGTGCGTGATACCATTATTAATTACTTTAAGATAGTATGTGCCTGAGGCGTAGTTCCTAAGATCAAGTGTTCGGGTGTAGATCCCTAGTTTGTTGATAGTTTCGGTAAAGAGTTTTTCTGATTCACCAAATAGATTTGTTATTTCAATATCAACTTGTCCTTCATCGAGTATCATTTTAATCGTAATCTCATCGTTTGCAGGTAGAGGATAGACTGTACTAATAATTTTACCACCCAGAGGAAGATCATCTAGTCTGACTAGTCGGAGTTCCGTATCGCAGTCAGATTCATCAATTCCGACAAAATAGGAAGCCGGTAGGGAAACATCTTGTCTAATTTCAGCACATTCATTTCCGATTATAATATCAGAAAAAATTGAGTCGTTATGCAGATCTTTTCTCTGTCCACATACAGGTAGTAGGACTGTGTCGCCTGGCATTATTACCATTGGTAAGGCTGTGGGTGGTACCGAGAAATTGTTATTAGTAATATCACTGTGTTCGATTGTTACTGGGAACAGTCCACTGTTTGTAAGTACTACTTCAAAGCATTCGCCCATATTAGTAGCTCTGGTACTGGCAATGGCTTCAGTTTCAGCTAGTACTACCGAAAAGCCTGGGATCGTATCAGCAATAAAAATAGAATTTCCCTCTCCATCTTCGGCTTCTATTCTGTAAAAGGCATCTCTGGTCTTGTCAAGGACTCTGGCTGTATATCTGACAAAGTCCGGTAGTGAACCATTCTCCTCCGTTATATTAACGTTTTCTTCAAAGACAATACGGCTTTCTCTAATGCCACGATTCCATTCACCTTGGTCGGATATTGTGATGTATGTATCTTCGCTACAATTACCCTCTATGAAGTCTATTTCCGGATCTTGAATATCCCTTATAAATATCATATTAAATGCATAAAGATCTCTGTTAGCGCAGTCGCCAATTACCTCTAATGTATCATTGATAATTAAGCTATCTTCGGCACTAATTGCAAAAGGAAAGTAGATTGTTTCGCCAGGAGGAATTGTGAAAGGTGTTTGAATTCCAATTTCGTGGTCGGCAGTTGTGTTACGTAGCTTAAGGTCTTTAATTTCCTGTTCAAAGATTCCGTAGTTCGAAATAGCTAAAGTTGCTGTAAAATTCTCATCCCAGAATGATACTTGGGAAAAAGTCTCGAGTTCTCTGGGTAGTTCTCGGAGCAGTTCGGTACCAACTGTGAACCCCTTTATATAGTTAGTTTCTGTAGCTTTATAATCTTTTCTATCGTAAGCAGAGACTTTATAATAACCGTCGGCATAAATGTTTTCTAAGACAATGCCATAAGGAAGTGATTTATTGGATTCATCTGTGAAGAAAAAAGCTTTTTCTTGCAATCCATTAACCTCTAAGAGTGTATTGTATGAATCATCTTCGTCAAGTGCGAGCCTGTATATATATGTATCCAGGGCGTCGGTTTCTTCCACTAAACCTTCAGTACGGAAGCATTCATCTTGCGAGCTAAATTGAAATACGGGGGGATTATTATCGATGCGCCGCATTCCACTCCCTCCTATATGGCCATAAGAATCTGCTGCTCCGTATCCGTAAACATAGAGCCCGAAGGGTACATCGGCAGAAATATTGTGAGTACCCCCTTCGACTCTTATAAACAGATAGGTATAGAGGCTTGTAGGTATTGTTCCTTGTTCAAGTATTGAAGGAGGTTGACCATCAAGTAGTATTGACCCTATATTATCTGAGGGTATGATGACTGTAATAAAGTTTTCGGTGAATATACCTTCGTCAATAGAATAGAATTGATATTCATTTAGATATTGCTCTCTGGGGGGGACTACCATCATAAATGGATCAGAGTTATTAGTTGCATTATCATCTGTATTTGATTTTTTGTACTGGGCAACAAGTACAGGCGCTGTGGCTTTGACATGGCCAGCTGTTACCAAGTCTAATTCCAGCATTTCACCGGCATCAACAGTCTGGTAAAAGGTGCCGTCAATATAAATTTCAGTATTATTAAAGATTGGACTAATACGGAATTTATCAGAGTCAAGTGATGTTAATTCATCATTAGGCTGTTTGAAGGGAACAAAGTAGAAATCTCCTGCCCAAGTGACTTTTGGTGGCATCATTTCTACCAGGTAGTCATAACTTCTGGCGTTACTATTGGCTCTGATGAGCGCACGGTTATGGGACCCAATAACAGCTACTGGCTTATCAGATTCGACTCTACTACCAGTCAGGTCAAGTCCGGATATAAAGTCTCTGGTTTGGACAAGATATGATTGATGTTTGTTTAGCGTGATTGTTTCCGATGACAAATCTGTATTGCCAACATCAGTTGAATAGAACAATTCAATTGTTGTATCATCTTCGGTAGCTACAACAACAAATTGCGATGGATGATAGACAGTATTATTTCTGATAAGTGAGGGGTAGGACATAACATAGTATTTGTTTCCTAGCGTAGGAGTTGGATATATCAGCATGGATTCGCTGGTATATTGTGCATGATTCAGAGCTGATACACTCACTGGTTGGTCACTGGTGATCTCAAAAGTACGGTAATTCGTACCAAGGGCTCTTACTTCTGTAGAGACCTGATATCTCATACCATAATAGCCCGATCCGTCGATTGTGAATTGTGTTTCTGTCTTGACATCTGCAGTGAAGTGAAAGGTAAGGGTGCCTGTTGTACCTTCTTCTCCTGTAATACTGATAAGGCAATACGAATTATCCTCCGTACCAGAATTATGATAATTCGGAGGTATACCAAACATAAACTGGGTTCCCTTCGTGGAAAATATACCTGTATCATCTTGTGCCCGTCCGGATATGGCAGAAACTATCAAAAGCAAGAGTAGTAGTGAACAAACTGAGGTATATGGTCTGATGGTTGCTAAACCAGGGGCTGACTCATTAGTATTTATGCCATTATTAATCATAATCAATTTATATTTATATAAGTTACGGGCTTTGCAATCAGACCAACCTAAAAAGATGCTGGATAGGAAACTTACTTTTCAGGAGCTGGAAGCTACCAAGAACAATTCTAATAGAACAACATTTGGTTTCTCGATTTGGTTACACGATATCCGAAGTGTTCATAATGTTGGTTCCGTATTTCGTTCTTGCGACGGTGCTGGTGCCGATAAAATATATCTGAGCGGATATACGCCTCATCCCCCTAGGGAAGATATATCGAAGACTGCACTTGGCGCGGAGAAGTCAGTTGAATTCGAATATCAAGCAGAAGCACGGTTGGTATCAGAATCAATACGCCGGGCAGGTATGAAGATATTTGCTGTCGAATTAACTCATGCAGCGAAACCATATACAGAACTTGACGCAGAAGACCTTAGTTCAGTCTTTGTTTTTGGAAATGAGCTTTCGGGTCTTCCGCAAGATGTGCTAGATCTTTGCGATGGGGCAGTTGTATTACCAATGAACGGAATCAAACATTCGTTAAATGTATCGGTTGCAGCTGGTATTATTGCATATCGTCTGGCTCATATTGCACAAAGCGTATGATAATCTGACAGTGTATAATAATACAGGCTTCTAACCGATTAACATCAAATATTAGCAATCGTTACATAATATCTAAAGAAAAAGTGGCAGTGAAGTTAGCAATACCTGAAAATAGCTTCTCGGAACATATTGTTCCGGGTCTGGATGATGAATTAGAGAATAAGAGATTAAGGGAGCTAGGGATACAGCTTATCCGAACTACGGAGGATAAATGTCAGAAGATGCTTGCAAATAGGCAAGTAGATGCTGCCCTGTTGACACCTTTATCTTTTGGGCGGTTAGCTGATACTTCAAGTATGCGTGTCATACCAAATTACTGTGTGGCTCCTGAGGATTTTACAGGTGCTGCAACTTTGTATTTCAAAGGTGGTATTTCGGGAATCGAGAGTATAGGTTCTCCAAGTCCGCATTCATATCTGGCTGTTCTATCAAAGATTCTTCTTTCCGAGTTATATGGCATTGAATCAAATATTGAGAAGTCAAAGTCTAATAAGGATGATATACTTCACGAGCATGATATTGCGATACTGTATTTCGAGGATAAACCTGGGATAGAAGCACTTGATCTTTCTGAGGAATGGTTACAACTTTATAGAGAGCCGCTTCCATTGTTTTTTTGGGTGTGCTATGCTGATAATCAAATACCTGAATTGAGAAACGCTATTGATAATACAGTGCCTGACTCGCTACCGACATATCGTGATATAGTGTTGGAAGGTGAGGAGATGAGAAAGGGACGTTTACATTTTGTGTGGCATGAGAAAATTGAGAAGGCCATTGATCATACACTAGAAATACTCTATTATCACCAGTATTTTAAAGAGATTCACTCAATCAAATTATTTGATCCTAGTGAAGGAAAGGAACCATAGAGGTACTTTGCTAGCTAAATATGCTATTATTTTTATAGTTGTATGATCTTGAACCTCATGTTCTGATAACGCAGATAGAGTATGATACCAACTACAGCTAATCCAATAAGGTAACCATACCAAACTCCTGCAGGACCAATTCCCCAATGAATAGTCATAGTATATCCCAAAGGAATAGCTAATATCCAATAACCAAGAACTGTAACATAAGAAGGAAATTTAACATCTTCCATGCCTCTTAAGACACCCATAGCATTAAGCTGTAGTCCGTCCACAATCTGAAATAATCCGGCAATTAAAATCAGAGAGGAAGCCATTTTAATAACTTCAGGGTCGGTATTAAAGATCAGAGGTAACCATTCTCGGGCTATAATAAAGAATATAGCTGTAATGCACATAAAACCTATTGCTATGATAAAAGACGAGTCTGCGGCATTACGCATTTTCTTGAAATCTCTGGCACCGATCATATTTGATACAATTACTGTTGCCCCTTGGCCTATTCCAGATGCGGTCATAAATGTAAATGCCGCTAATCCTATAGCAATTTCATGTGCAGCCAGGGGTACTTTTCCAAGATTGAAAATAATAAATGCTCCTGCGGCAAATGCTCCTGCTTCCATAGCGAACTGGAATCCAATAGGGCCACCAATCTTTAGTATCCGATAAGCATATGACTGGTTTTGTCCGATTATTTTTTGTTTCCAATTTCCTCTCAATCCTCCCCGCTCTAACGGATATATTGTTATTGTATAGAGCGCGCCAGCCATCATAACTACTCTACCAATGAAAGTCGCTAATCCAGCACCATCGGTTCCCATTTCAGGTATAATGCCGTATCCATAGATAAAAATATAGTTTAGAACTATATTAACAGCATTCCCGACTATTGATGCAAACATCATTGGCCGCACTAAACCCATACCTTCTTGGAATTGTTTTGTCGTTAGAAATAGTGTATAAGGAAGGAATGAAGCTATTACAAACAGGAAATATGTCTTTGATTCATTTATAACTGTTAGGTCATAATTCATTGTAGAAGCTATTTCTTCAAGCCAAAAATAGATAGCTAGCATAGCTGCCACACAAAGTAACATCATTGATATAGTAACCTTGAGTCCTGATTGATATACTATTGGTAGTTTGGTTAGGTCACCTGATCCATTCATTCGGCCTACTACAGGTGTTATACCCATAGCTACTCCAATAAATATCATCAAAGCTGGAGCATGTATATTGTTGACAAGCCCGAAAGAGGCAAGTGAGAGAGTGGAGTATTGGCCAAGCATCACTCTATCGGCAAAAGAGGCAAGCATATGGCTCAGTTGCCCGGCAATAATGGGCAGAGAAACAAGGGTAACTTTTTTTAGCTGGTCTTTTGTTATGGCCATGATCAGGGCAAACAGGATATATCAGAAATCGATTCCGACCCGGTCACGAGCCTTAATTTATTGGTTTCAGCAATAAAGAATAATCAAAAAATATCTTTAACTCGATCAAAGAATCCCTGCTTTGACTCCTTCTTCGATTTGGGAGAGAAGTTGTCACTTTTTTGGAGTTCGCGTAGTTTTTGCTTTTCAGCAGCATTTATTTTTTTGGGGATATAAACATCAATAAATACAACCTGATCACCTTTAAGGCCAGAATCAAGAGAAGGGATGCCCTTACCTTTCATACGAATAGTTTCACCTGGCTGAGTTCCAGGCTCTACTTTCAAAGTTTCTTGTCCGTTAAGAGTAGGTACATTTAGTTCTGTACCTAGTACAGCATCAGCTATTGATACAGCAGCGCGGTAAAGGACATTGTTACCATTACGGGTAAAAGTTTCGTGATCTTTGACCTCCATTACAACAATAAGATCGCCAGCAGGGCCACCTCTTCTACCAGCATTTCCTTTTCCTTCCATTGGTAGATAGTTACCTTCTTCAACACCAGCGGGGATATCAACCTTGACCTCCTCTTCACCTTGTATCCTACCTTCACCATGGCAATTGTCACATTTATCAGTAATGATACTACCACTACCTCTACATTCCGGACATGTAGCAATATTAACAAATTGCCCTAGCATTGAACGCTGTACTTGTTTTACTTGTCCTTGTCCCTGACATGTTGGGCAGGTAGCCGGAGTGGAACCTTTTTTAGCACCAGTACCTGTACAGACATCACATGTTGTCCATTTTTTTAGGCTTAATTTTTTTGTAACACCAGTAGAAACCTCTTCTAGAGTAAGGGGCAGACGGATCTTCAGATCGCCACCTGGCTCGCCAGTGGTTCTACGCCCCCCACGGCTTCTTTGGCCACCACCGAAGAAGTCATCAAATATACTGCTTCTGCCTCCACCAAAAATATCGCCGAAGGCTGAGAAAATATCTTCAACATTAGAGAAACCAGCACCTCCGCCGGCTGCACCACGCATACCAGCATGTCCAAATCTGTCATATTGACTTTTTTTGTTTTCATCACTAAGTACTTCATAGGCCTCTGATGCTTCTTTAAAAGCGTTTTCAGCTTCTTGGTCACCAGGGTTTTTATCAGGATGGTACTTAATAGCAAGTTTTCTGTAAGCAGTTTTGATTTCAGCTTGAGAGGCGTTCTTGCTAACTCCTAGTATCTCGTAGTAGTCTCTTTTGGACATTTTTTTTAGTACAGATTGACTATAGTAATGGACTAAGTAATAAAAACAGAGTTTTTACTGATTACAAAGTTACGTCTATTGTATGAGAAAAAAGTAAAAAGGGGCATATGCCCCTTTTGTATATTTATGGCAGATTGATTTTATGACAAGCCAGTTTACCGTTACCCGGATTAATTAGTACTATCATCCCCTTGCGAGGTAATTACTTTGGCATGCCTGAGTACTTTGCCTTTAAGCACATAACCAGTTTGAACTACCTGTACTATCTTACCCTCTTCAATTTCTTTATGGGGGGCTGTCATAAGTGCCTCGTGGTATTCTACGTCAAAATCATCACCCGGATTAATATCCATTTTTGTAACACCACTTTCCGAAAGAAGTTTATCTATCTTTTTGCTGATCAGCTTGACACCATTGACAAGCATGCCTTGTTCGCCAGCTTTTTTAGCTGCTAGAAGTGCATTATCCATATCGTCGGGAAGTTCAAGGAATTTCTGGAGTAGGTCTTCAGCACCTTTCTCAAGTATTTCCTGTTTTTCCTTATTCATTCTTTTTTTCATGTTTTCCATTTCAGCTGTCTTTCGTAGTATTTGTTCCCGTAACTGGACAACCTCATTTTCCGGAGACAGATCGGCCGGATTAGCTGGATTGGAGTCCGAAGCATTGTCCGGATTTAAATCGTTGGAGATCTTGTCATCCAGCTTTTGAGAAATCTCTTCTTCGCTGAGTGTATCTTCTACTGAAAAATCTTCCATGATATTGATATCTTCTTCATCCATATCGGGTACTTTTGTTGTGCCGTCTTGATTCTTCATATAGGTATCGTAGATACCTTTGACTTTATTAACGGTAGATCTTAAGGGTTTACTTTTATTGTCTTCCATTGGCCACACCTGAAATATATCCGTAAATCTCAAGCGAACTCATATCAATTCAATTCTCAGGTGATATAAAGTAATTACGCTTGTTTCTTGGATTAGATTCTCTTTCATTAATACTTTTTAATTATATGGCTTAACTATTTGTAATTTTGCCATTATTGAGGTTGCAATATAATACATAGCCCTTTCAATAGGGGCTTTGGGGCATATAATTCCTGCTAGGTGTTATATTGCTATATCACTTTATCAAATATTAGAGATTATAAATGATTGCTTCATACAGATACTTGTTGACTATATTTTTAGTTCTGTTGATCTTAGGTCAAAATACTTCATACGGACAGCCAAAGACGTTTAATACTTATAGGGGGTTGGCAAATATGCAATCGGCTTCCCCAGGTGCTTATAAATTTGGTCTTTATGGCTTTTCTAATCCGGCTATACTAGAGTATCTGAATGCTCCATTTGATATGATGTTATCAATGAATACCAATGGGCCTAATCCATTTGCTGATCAGACAAATAGTTGGGGTATATTTACCGGGTTGGGTAATCTGGGGGTAGGTGCTTATACCCGGCCTGTTAATACAGGTGGGTGGGTAACTGACTATCGTATATCTATGGCTACCGGGAATAAGGATTTATCTTTTGGCTTTGGCTATGGTTTTGCTGGTGAGAATAAATCCGCTGCTGGTCTGAGTAACTTGTATAATCTTGGTATCCTGTATCGCCCAATTGAGAATCTATCATTTGGAGTGGTATATACTAAGGCCCTTGAATCTTCTTTTAACGAGGCTGTTTTTGATTTGTCAGTGAGGCCGATAGGTAGTTGGCCACTAACATTTTATGGAGATTATTCAATTACAACGGCAAATGAGGACTGGGGTGATTTAGCAATACTGGGTAATGCGAATTCTCTGGCTACCTGGTCGGCGGGAGCAAGTCTGGAAATATTGGATGGTCTGAGATTGAATTACAGATATACTGATAGTGAATTTGATGGAATGGATATGCAGATGGGTGGGGTGGATTTAAGTTTGGGAGCTGCCGGTCTTGCAACGAATGCGTTTCAACCGCAATCTGATGGTATGCCGGATAGCTATACCACTCATTTTAGGCTAGGTGCATCTGATAGGACTGTATTGGATGATATAACAGTGTTTGAAAATTTTGTAAAGCTGGATTTGTCTGGCGCTATTACTTATCGTCCTTATAAGTTTTTTGATAAAAGACAGTCATTTTTTGATATTCTTAAGGCGATCGATCTGGCAGCAAAGGATGACAATATTACTGGTCTTTTTGTCAATGCAGTGAATATGCAGGGTAGTTATTCGATTAAATGGGAGATAAGAGAGAAGTTAAAAGAGTTTCGTGAGGAATACGGTAAAGAGGTTGTGATTTTTATTGAGAGAGAAGGAATGACTGATTATCATTTTGCTTCTATCGCAGATAAGATTGTTATAGATGAGCTGGGATCAATAGAATTGAATGGTTTCAGAGCAGGTAGGTCATATTATAAGAATATGCTTGACAAGATCGGTATAGGATTTACAGAGTTAAGGTACTTCAAATATAAATCAGCTGTTGAGAGTTATAGCAGGACTGATTTTTCTGAAGGGGATAGGGAACAAAGAGAAATGTTTATTAATGACTGGTATGAGATAGCTAGGGAAGAGATTACAGAGCAAAGGGATATTGATAGTGATAAGTTTGATGAGATTGTTAGCGGTAAGCTCAGCTATGATGCTCAGGAGCTTATTGATTTGGGACTTGTTGATGTAGTTGGCAGGTGGAATCAGCTAGATGAACTTAAGTCTGAGCTTGCACCAGGAATTGACTTCACTATAAATGCGGGTAGTTTATATAAAACTAATGAACCTATTGATGATCAGTGGAGTTTGGATAATGACTATGTAGCAGTTATCTATGCTAATGGTGTTTGTGCTATGGAAGGAGGTATAAATGCTAGGACTCTATGGCGATATGTTGAGATGGCTGTTAAGAACCCTAGTATTGGTGCTATTGTTCTTAGGGTTGATTCACCTGGAGGAGACCCTCTTGCGTCGGAATATATTGCAAAAATAGTAAGGGATAATAAGGACAAGAAGCCAATTATAGTATCGCAGGGAATGTTAGCTGCGTCAGGAGGTTATTGGTTATCAATGGATGCAGATGAGATATTTACTACACCAATGACAATAACAGGTTCCATAGGTGTGATTTCAGGGTGGATTTATGATAAAGGCTTGCAGGATACATTAGGCATTACTACTGATATGGTCAAGGTTGGTAAATATGCTGATCTTGGATTTGCATGGCAGGACCCTTTATTGGGTATCGGTCTGCCGGTCAGGGACTTGACTGAGGATGAGGAAGAACTGCGCAAGACTGAGATTCTTGAACTTTATGATGATTTTGTGAAGCGAGTAGCTGATGGCCGTTCGATAGATGAGGAAGAAGTAAAAGAAGTAGCTCAAGGTAGGGTCTGGACTGGTAAAAGGGCGATGGGAATTAATCTGGTGGATAAGATCGGTGGTCTAAGTGCAGCAATGAAAAGGGCAGCTGAGCTTATTGATTCTGATAATGAAGTTCTTTTTGTTGAATATCCACCGAGAAGCAATTTTGATTTTCAAAGACTAGTACCTGAACTATTACCAATAAATGTCAAGACGGTAAGCAAATCTGTGGAACGAGTGAATTTTCTGGTGGGCTTAAATGGCAAAGCTTTGCCAATGCTCCCGATTGACTGGCAGTTAGACCCGAATTTTCAGAACCCGGATGCTGATTAATAGAGATAAAAAGCCATGATGATACGATGAAAATTTGTGAAATCTATACCTCAGATGCGTGGTTAGAATAACTATTATGGTTCTCCATAATTGAGGTATTATTCTAAGTTGTAATCTGAGATTTTTCTGTAGAGTGTTCGTGAACTGATTCCTAAGTTTTCAGCGGCCATTCTCCTATTACCATGGAATTTATTCAGAGCAAGCTCTATCATAGTTTTCTCAAGTGATTCTAGGTTATAGTTCGAAAGCCGTTTATGGAATTCTTCATCTGAGAAGTCTGGCGTATTGGTTTTACTACCATTGTCTTCTATAGAATCAATTCGGTCTGATATATAGTTGACTTCTCTTTTTACATCATTGACATCATTTTGAATCTTAAGAAGAGTCTTAAATATAAGAGCCATTTCGTCGCCAAAACCACCTAGATTACCTTGATAATGGCGATCAATTGGTACTAGTGTCTTATCCGCAGGTATGTCAGTATATTGGTATGCAGGGAGTGATGGTGTTATATGCCCTCGGAGAATCGATGGTGTAATATAGGATGTATTTTCAAGAGAAATAACTGTATCGATCAGGTTCTTGAGTTCGCGTGTATTTCCGTTCCAAGGTTGATTCTCTAGCATTCGTAATGCATCGGGGTGTATCCCTTCATACTCGATACCTATTTTTTGGGTTACTTGCCCGGCAAAATAATCGAAGAGTTCTTTTATATCCTCGGGGTGTTCTCTTAGCGGTGGGAGTATTATATGTACGTTTTTGAGCCGGAAGTATAGATCTTGTCT
>JGI12316J15310_10000083_pt67 | contig 11719 bp, 9 predicted proteins | sample MarCyaLeptolynsp_FD_15310 | JGI IMG/M metagenome (IMG submission 15310)
AACGAGCCCCTGCGCCTCCGACAGCGACAGCGCCTGATCGATCTCGGTCCATACCTCGGTCAGCGCCGTTTCCTCCGCAGTCCCGAGCCACATCCGGGCGCCCACCATCCCCGCGACGTACCCCGTCTCGCCGATCGCCGCGGCCCCGCGTAGCCGGTCGTTGAACCCCTCCACGGGCGGCGGCAGATCCACCGCCCACGCCACCTCCGGCACCGAAGGATCGATCTCCACGGCAGCCCCACGCGAGCTGCTGCGCGCTGCGAGCAACAACGCCGGCGTATCCGCCCGGTCGATGTACGCGATCCCGGAGGCACTCCGCAGCGAGCTCGGCGTGTCGACCACCACCTGGCCGCAGTCCGAACCATCGATCTCGTAGCAGTACATTCCCGGCCGCGTCGGGCTGCCGCCAACCTGCGCGGACACGTAGATCCGCCCATCGACGGTCACGAGCCCGGTCGCCAGATCCGTACCTCCGGGAACGTCCGTCTTGTCCGACCAGACTTCCGAGCCATCCGAGGTCGAGTGCAACCCGACGTACGCACTGGACCCTTCTCGCCCGACCACCGCAACCGCGTCCAGCCCGAGCGCATCAACGCCCAGGAACTCTTTGGTGCCGTCGAACGGAAAGTCCGTCCACCAACTCACGAGCCCCGCTTCGCTGCAGTCGGCATTGCACGCGTCGTTGTCGAACTGGTTGCCGTCGTCGCACTGCTCGCCCGGATCGAGGTTGCCGTCGCCGCAAAACGGACCCACAGGATTGCGATCAGGGGCCTCGGTCGTGCTCCCGCTGCCGCTGTCCTCGCTACCGCCCGTGCTCTCGTCGTCCGAGTCGTCGTCGCCCGATGACGTCGAGTCCGAGAGCTCTACGCAGTCTCCCGCGTAGGGCCCGGCGAGATCGGAGTACCGCTGCCCCGAGTCGCAGACGTCGTCGGGATAGCTGCAGTACCCAACGGCCTGACAGATCCCCACTGCGCCACCACGCCGGCAGTCCACCTGCTCGTCGCAGCGGTAGTCGGTCACGTTGACACACGCCCCCGCAATGCAGCCGAGGGTCACGCCAAACAGCGCATCACGGGCTGACGCGAGCAATGACCGCATTCTGCTCCGTCCCCTCCCCGACCTCACCGACGAAGATGATGTCGTCGTTCGCTAGCGGAGTCACGCCGCGCACGACGCCGTGAAAGCCAGACTCCTCTGCGTACAGACGCGACCACGCGACCTCGGACAAGTCCGGCGACCACTTGATCAGCCACATCTGCAGGTCGCCCTCGTCCGTCCCCCCGCTCTTGAGAAAGCCTCCGCCGATGACGTGTCCGGTCTCGTCGACGGTGAGCGCCTCGATCTCACCCGGCGTCTTCGGGTCGATCCACCGCCATGTCTCCGACCCATCGAGCTCGATCCGCACCGCAAACGGAAGCGTCAGACTTCCATCGTCGGCTGCTCCTGCCACGATCAGCGTGGACTCCAACGCCAGCAGCGCCTGCGATCGCGAAGTGAAGCCCTTCGCCGCATCCCGCCACAGCTCGGTCGGGTTGCCTCCGTTGATCTGACCCAACCAAGCCCGGCTCGAAACTCGACCCGCCACGAAGCTGTCCTGCCCGATGACGGCCGCGCCCTCCATCGCGACCGAGCCCATGATCGGCGTCTCCCAAACCAGGTTGCCGCTGCCCGAGAACTCGGCAGCACCACCAACGCTGGAATCCATGACGCTGCCTTGGCCCGAGACCAACACCCGTGCCCCTCCGCCACTGTCGCGCACCGCCTGCCCGCGCGCCAGCTCCAGTTCGTCGATCGTCGCCCGGCCACTGCCGCAGCCGTCGCCGTCACCGAGGTCGTAGCAGTCGATCCCCACGTGCGAGCCGCTCATGTCCGACTCGTGCAACGCCGTCGTCACGCGCCCGCCCGGTGTGAGAACCACGCCACGTCCTTCGCCTCCAAACGTTTCGCCTTCCGGCGGCGCCTGCCACAGCACCGTGCGGTCCTCGACGTCGAAGCGAATCGTCACGACCTGCCCACCGAAGGACCCCGTCGCCACAATCCCCTCGTTGCCTCCGCGGGGCGCGGGCACCGTGTCCACGCCCCGAAAGCGATCGCCTGCGTCCTCGACTCCAAACTCCTGCAACCAGATGATCGTGCCGCCCCGGGTGCAATCCGCGTTGCAGCCGTCCCCGTTGAGCAGGTTTCCGTCGTCGCACTCCTCGCCCAGTTGAACCTCGAGCTCGCCGTTGCCACAGACCATCCCCGGGCCCTCATCCCGGGGTGGACCTTGGTCGGCGATGCCTGTCGTTCCGTCGCTGCTGCTTTCGCTCGCGTCGCCGCTACTGGACCCCTCCGAAGATCCGCCCTCCGCCACCGTCACCGGTTCGGTGCAGCGGTCGGCGAACGGACCCGCGAGCCTCGAGAAGCGACGTCGGCTCTCGCAGTCGTCGTCCGCGTAGCTGCAGTATCCGACGTCCTCGCAAAACCCGGCGCGCCCGCTCGCGCGACAGTCCTCGTTGCGCTCGCACTGGTACGGGGTGAGGTCGACGCACCCAGCGCACAACCACGCCGCAATCGCCGTCGCGATGGTCGGTCCAACTCGCACCCCGGGCGATTGTCGCACGATGTTGCGGTCACCAGCGGACGATCAGCGTCGTTCCCACCAGGCGCGCCCGCCGATTCACCGTGGATTGTGCGGCGGATTCCGAGGTTGCCGAGGGAGCGCGCGCGGCGACGGCAAACTTGATGAGCCCCGCAACCAGTGCTGCACCGCCGATCGTGACGAGCGCGATGCCAGCCCGACTCATCGGAACCGCCGGCCGGAGCAGCTCCTCGTGCTCGCCCTCCGTCAGACCGCTGGAATCAGCCACCCGCCGACGCCGATGCGATTCGATGAGCAGCCCCGCGCCGACACCAGCGACGGCGAGCCCCGGCCAGGTCAGCGCGTGCGCGATCGGGTCGCGTGCGGCGGACCTCCGCGGCGGATCGAGCTCCCCAGGGTCCGGATCGGGTAGCGGGTCGACGAACGGCTCCGGATCGGGCTCCGGCTCCGGATACGGCGGCGGCGTTCCCCCGCACGACTCGATCTGACTCGAGGCCGCCTCGTAGTCGACCTCGGTCGGCCCCGCCGCGATGAACTTCTCGAACAGTCGGATCGCAACGTTGCAGTTGCCCGCCAGCTGCTCCGCCGCTCCCTGCATGTACAGCAGGAACGGCGCCGGCTCGATCGCATACGCCCGTGCGTACTCCGCCGCAGCCTCCTCGTATTTCTTGCGGCCGAGCAGTCGCTGCGCTTTGTCGTAGCGCTCGCGCGACTCGGACTCGAGCTCGCTCTCGTCCTTGGCGACCGATCCATTGGGACCCATCGCCATCATCGCGATCGCGAGCATCGAAGCGATCGACGTCATGGAGGGTCAGGGATCTTTCTTGAGCGAGGGCGGACGCAGGTCCGGCGGGGGCGAGCCGCTGGCTTTCTTCCTTCGCTTCTTCTTCCGCGGCTTCTTCCGCTTGGGCTTGGGCTTGGGCGTCGCGCTCACCTGGACCATCTTGGGGCCCTCGAGTGCATCCTCGGCGTCCGGCGTCTCACTCTCGGGAACGACGACGGCATCGGCCGGTTCGACCTCTTCAGCGGCTCCGGCCGGCTCATCCGCCGCAACCATCGCCGCCGCCGGAGCCGCGACGGCCGTGGGCTCTGCCCGATCCACCGCATCGGGCTGCGGCGAGTCCTTGCCGAGGGTGGCCCCACCGTAGGCTCCGAGGGCGAGCGCCCCAACGAGAGCCAGAGCGCCCCAGGCCCACCGGCGCGACCGCGGCTCGTGCGACCCCTCGAGCTCGATCGTGCCGAGATCGGTCGACGACTCGAGCAAAGGAACCGGCGTTGCCTCGATGTCGGGCAACGATGGCCACTCGAACAGATTGCCGACGTAGTCGCCCAGCGCGGCGTAGTCCAGCGAGAAGGCGTGGTCGCGAGCGAACTTTGCGAGGTCGTCCGCCATCGCACGAGCGGTCGGGTACCGATCCTCGGGCTCGATCGCCATCGCCCGGACCACGATCTTCTCGAGCGCCTCGGGATACCCGCTCAGATGCTGCGTCGGCAGCACGTACTCGCCCGCCATGACCTTGTTCATGATCGCGAACGCGTTCTCACCCGGGAACGTTCGCCGCCCGGTCGTCAGCTCGTAGAGCACCACCCCGAGCGCGAACACATCCGAGCGCGCATCGATGATGTCGCCGACCGATTGCTCGGGCGACATGTACCCGAACTTGCCCTTGAGGGTTCCGGCCGCCGTCGTCGACGTGTGCGCCGACATCTTCGCGATACCAAAGTCGGTGAGCTTGACCCCGCCACTGAAGCTGACCAACACGTTGGACAGCGAGACGTCCCGATGCACGATGCCCAGCTCTTGTCCGGCATCGTCCCGGCGGGTGTGCGCATAGTGAAGCGCCTGGGCCACGTCGTGAATGATCGGCAGCGCGAACTGCAGCGGCATCGGACGGTGCTGGCCCAGTCGCCGCATGATCCGGCGCAGGTCCGCCCCGTGCACGTACTCCATCGCGAGGTAGTGCTCGCCGTGGTCCACCCCGACGTCGAGCACCTGGACCACGTTGGGATGGGTCAGGGTCGCGGCGATGCGCGCTTCTTTGAGCAGCATCTTGGCGTGGCCTGGGTCGTCGACCATGTGGCCGTGAATGACCTTGATCGCGAACAGCTTCTCGAACCCCGCAAGACCCGACACGTGCCCGAGGTAGACCTCGGCCATCCCTCCGGCACCGATGCGGTCCCCGAGGATGTAGCGCCCTAGGCGCGCACCCGGCTGAAAGCCACGGGTGGTCGAGCTAGCCGTGTGCGGCCCCACCGTTGGACGATCGTAGTGGGCCTACGCCAAACCCTCAACGATCGGGCGCATTGTCGAGCGCGAGAGCGCCGATCGAGCGCACCCAGCCGTCGAGATCGCCGAGCACCGCTTCGCGAATCCGCGCTGGCGCCCGCAGAGCCGCCACGCGGTCTCTCAGCGCCTCTCGCGCGCGGCTCAGGCGTGTCGTAACCGTCGTCGTGCTCACCTCGAGGACTTCTGCCACCTCACGGGCGCGCAGTCCCTGAACGTAGAACAGCACCAGCCCCAGCTGCTGCTCCTGCGGCATTCCCTCCAACGCGCGCAGTAAAAGCCAATGCTCCTGGCGTGCCGCGACCACGCGCGAGGGACTGAGCAGCGACTGTGGCGCAACGGCGGAGATCGTCGAAAGCTCCTCTACCCGCCGATCGTCGGCGAGATGTTTGGCCAGCAGCCTTCTCGCGATGCCAAAAAGGTAGGCGCGAAAGGTGGATGCACGAACCCTGTCCCGCGCCTCGGTACAAGCGAGGAAGGTTCGTTGCGTCAGATCGTCCGCCGCCGTCGGCACCCGAAGCCGAAAGAAGCCCATCACCTGCGGGTAGTAGGTGCGCATGAGCTCGTCGCCCGCCGACCGATCGCCCTCACGCCATGCGTAGAGCAGGCTGACCTCGCGAGTGGGCGGCGGCTCGTTCATTCGACGCTTCGGGTCCGCTTGTAGCACGGGGGGACTGATCCTTATTCGGTCAGGGAGTTCGGTTGCGCACGGTTTTGTCACGCAATGTGTTGAATCCCCCTCCCTCCAGCACGGTCCAAGGGGCGCGCTGGCGGGGGTCGCGGTGGAGTCGACGCAGGACATGGGCGAGGTCGAGACGGTTCCGATATCGGGGCAGCCGGTCCATCGCGCCGAGCTGCCGCCGCGATTGGGCCGCTACGAAATCGTGCGGGAGCTGGGACGCGGCGGGATGGGCGTGGTCCTCGCCGCTCGCGATCCGCGGCTCGACCGTGCGGTCGCCCTCAAGATCGTCACCCCGAGCGACTCACGCCCGGTCGCCGGACAGCGAACCCGCCTCCGACTGTTTACCGAAGCACGCGCGCTGGCCCGGCTCGACCACCCCAACGTCGTCAAGGTCTTCGACGTCGGACGCCACGAGGACTCGGTGTGGATCGCGATGGAGCTCGTCGACGGGATCACGCTGCGGCGATGGGCCCAACGCGGTCACGGATGGCGCGCTCGACTTGCGGCACTGCACGCCGCCGGCCGGGGGCTGGCGGCGGCGCACCGCGACGGCCTCGTCCATCGCGACATCAAACCGGACAACGTACTCGTCGGGCGCGACGGTCGGATCTGCGTCGCCGACTTTGGTCTCGCGCGTGGCCCTTCGACGACGGAGCTCGACTCGCCGGTCGAGGGCATCTCGATCCGAACCCCGCGAGCGGTCGCGCTGACTCGCGCCGGCACCGTGATGGGCACTCCCCAGTACATGGCACCCGAGCAAAAGCGCGGCGCTCCGCTGGACGAGCGCACCGACCAGTACTCCTTTTGCGTGATGGCCCACGAAGTGCTGCTCGGCCGTCGCCCCGAGGAAGAAGGAGGTGGTCGCTACGCCGATGCCGACGATGTTCCCCGCCGAGTGCTCCGGGCGCTCCGTCGAGGCATGCGGATCGACCCCCGGCGGCGATTCCCGTCGATGGATGCGCTGCTGAGCCGCCTCGTTCCCGCGCAACCGAGTCGTCGCCGCGCGGCGTTGTCCGCGTTTGCTGGCGTGGCACTGCTCGGGTTGAGTTCTCTGTCGACCGATAGTCGTGCGCACGCGGACACCGGCGTCACCGATCGTGTGATGCCGGAGACGCTCACCGCCACCGAGCCGCACATCAGGCGTCTCGCTGAGGTCGCGAGACTGCTGGATGAGGGTCGCTTCGACGAGGCACTCGCCGAGTCCCGACGGGTGCAAGCACGAGCGACCGATCTCGACGACCCGGAGCTGTCGGCCCGGGCCCAGCTCGCCGTCGGCCGAGCCGCGCTGCTGTCACGCCGCACCACCCTTGCCACCGAGATGCTCGAGGGGGCCTACCTGCTCGCAGACGAGCAGCATCTCACCGGCATATCCACCGACGCAGCCATCAATCTCGCCCAGGCCCACGGTGCTTTCGGCGTCGATACCGACCTCGCACGCACGTGGTTGCGCCGCGCGCAAACCCACCTCGGTGATGCCCAGGCGCCTCGCGTAAGATGGCTCGAGGCATCCGGCGCCGTCGAGCTGCGCGCCGGACGAATCGAGCAAGCAAAGGCGCTCTACGACCAGGTCCTCGACGAAGTCGGCCGCGAGAGCCTGCGATCGGTCGTCGCATTGACCGGGCTCGCGTCGGTCCACGGCATCCTCGACAACCAGGTCCTCGCCGCCGAGACATGGCGACGCGCCGAGGCCCTTCAGCGCAAGCTCGGTTCCCCAGACCATCCACGCCTCGCCACACTCGCCACCAACCTCGGCGTCGCGCTCACCCGCCTCGAACGCCACGCCGACGCGCTTGCGGCGTTTTCTCGCGCGCGTGAGCAGGCCGAGCGTGTCCCCTCCGCGGCGCGCTCGCTCCCCCACGCACTCAACGGCATCGCCGCCGCGTTGAACGGACTGGAGCGTCACGACGAGGCGGTCGCTGCGGCCGACGAAGCGGCCACACGAATGCGCGCACGCGTCGGGGAGCACCCGTGGGTCGCGAACTGCCTGTCCAACGCCGGCGAAGCACGCTGGCGCCTTGGTGATCTCGACGGAGCCGAGCGCGACTTCTCGGCCGCGCACGTCCTGTGGCAGACGACGCTCGGGTCCGATTCAACGACGCTCGCCTACGCCGAGGTTGGACTGGGACGCATCGCGGTGGCGCGCGGCGATGCGGCAACCGGCGTTCGGCGACTCGAGCGTGCCCTCGAGCTCGCAGGAGACGCAGCCGGCGACCGGGTCCGCCTTGCCGAGCTCCGCCTCGAGCTCGCCCGGGCGCTCGACGCGAACGGACAGCGCAAGGAAGCCCTCGAACAGGCCCAGCTCGCCCTTGCCGCAACGGCCGCGAACGACGGTCGCCGGGGCCGGCTTCGTACCGAGATCGAGCGCTGGCTCGAATTCGCGGCCTGACTCACGTTCGGCGAGCCGGCCCCGAGTCCACGTGGTATCCCGGAAGTGCGTTGGCCAAACGCACGCAGCCAGGCTCCGCGTTTCTACGCCGCCTCCGGACAATCCCGACGTATTTCGGAATCGCCGCCGTCTACTTCGCCCTGTCGCCGGTGATGGTCACCGTCGCGCTGCTGCTCGACGTCATTCGGCGACGTCGTTTCGCCCTGACCCGAGCCTGGGCGTTCATGGCGGTGTACTTCGCCGCCGAGGTCGTCGGCGTGCTGATCCTCGGCGCGTTTTGGGTCCTGACCGGCTTCGGCCGCTCGAAGAAGCGTCTGCGCGAGTGGACAGGCGTCATGCAGGCCCAATGGGTCAGCGCGCAGTGGCGTGCGGCCACGATGATCTTCGGGCTGCGCTGGCGCGTATCGGGTCTCGAGGACGTCACGCCCGGTCCGGTCGTGTTGCTCGTTCGGCATACGTCGCTCGTCGACACCATCGTTCCCACGACCTTCGTCACCGCGAAGGCGGGAATGCCCCTTCGCTTCGTCCTCAAGCGCGAGCTGTTGATGGACCCGTGTCTCGACATCGCCGGGCACTGGCTCCCCAACGTGTTCGTGGACCGGGCAGCCGCGGACTCGGCTCCGTCGCTCGCGAACATTCGCCAGCTCGCCGAACAGATGGACCCGCACGAAGGCGCGCTCATCTACCCGGAGGGCACGCTCTACTCGGCGGCCAAGCTCCAGCGTGCGCTCGAAAAGCTCTCGGCGTCCAACCCCGAGCTGCACGAGCGCGCCAGAGCCCTGCGGCACACCCTTCCACCCCGCCCCGGCGGCACGTTGGCCCTGTTGGCCGGCGCCCCCCAGGCGGACGTCGTCTTGTGCGCCCACGAGGGACTCGGCGGCCTCGGCAAGGTCGACGACCTCATCTCTGGTGCGCTCGTTGGGCGCTCGGTCCACGTCGAGTTCCGCCGGTTCCCGCGTGAGTCGGTCCCCACCGACGACGATGCCCGGGTCGTGTGGCTCTACGATCGGTGGGTCGAGCTCGATCGCTGGATCGGCTCCAAGCGCCAAGGTGTCGCCCCGTGATCTCCTTGCCCGCCCTGGGGGCGCTGGGCGTAGCGATGTTCGTGCTGTGGCTGCTTGCCACCGCCCTGCGCAATGTCTCGATCGTCGACATCTTCTGGGGTCCGGCGTTTGCCGTCGTCGTCGCGACCTGCCTGGTCACCGGTAAGCCCGCGCTCCCGCAGTGGGTGCTCGCGGGCATGGTCGCCGTATGGTCGCTTCGGCTCGCCCTCTACCTCGCGTGGCGCAACCACGGCCAGCCCGAAGACCGTCGCTACGCCGCGATGCGAAAAAACCGAGGTCCGTCCTTCTGGTGGTTCTCGTTCTTCCAGGTGTTTGCGCTCCAGGGCGTGCTCGCTTGGCTCGTCTCGCTTCCGCTGCAAGGCGCGCTCTTGGGCTCGACGACCGAGCTTGGCGCGTTGAGCTGGGTTGGGCTCGCACTGTGGGCCACGGGCCTCGCCTTCGAAACGATCGGCGACCAGCAGCTCGCGCACTTCCTCGCCGATCCCAACAACGCGGGCAAGGTCATGGACCAGGGTCTGTGGCGATACACGCGACACCCGAACTACTTCGGCGAGTTCACCCTGTGGTGGGGCTACTTCGTGTTCGCGCTCGGCTGTGGCGCTGCTTGGTGGACCATTGCGGGCCCCCTGCTCATGAGTGTCCTGCTGCTTCGGGTCTCTGGCGTCACCATGCTCGAAAAGACCATCGAGAAGCGACGCCCCGGCTACGAGGAGTACATCCGACGCACATCGGCGTTCTTTCCCCGGCCGCCCAAGCCCCCCGCAGAGAGCTGACCGCACGGTGGTAACCTCCCGCTTCCGCGGGACACCATGGAACTGCTTACGGTCGAAAACCTGCTCAACCTTCTCGTCTTGCTGTTTCTGCAGGCCGTGCTCGGCTTCGACAACCTGCTCTACATCTCGATCGAGTCCAAGCGAGCCCCCAAAGAGCAGCAGCAGTCCGTTCGACGCAACGCGATCCTGATGGCGATCGGCCTGCGGATCGTCCTGCTGTTCTTGATGGTGAGCCTCATCGACAAGTTCACCGAGCCCTTCTTCGAGATCCACAACGGCTTTCTGACGGGCTCGTTCAACTTCTCGGTGATCGTCTTCCTCTTCGGCGGCGGCTTCATCATGTACACCGCGGTCAAAGAGATCACCCACATGATGGCGATCGAGGATCTCGACACGGACGTCGAGGACAAGGGTCCCAAGTCTGCGAAGCAGGTCATCGCCATGATCGTGCTGATGAATCTGATCTTCTCGTTCGACTCGATCCTGTCGGCGCTGGCGATCACCAAAGTCTTCGTGGTGCTCGCGCTGGCGATCATCGGCTCCGGTCTGGGCATGCTCTTCGCCGCCGACCACGTGTCCGAGTTCCTCAAGCGCAACCGCAAGTACGAGGTCCTGGGACTGTTCATCCTGCTGATCGTGGGCGTGGTCCTGCTCGGCGAGGGCGGCCACGTCGGCCACATGAAGTTCTTCGGCTACCCGATCGAGCCACTGTCCAAGACCACCTTCTACTTCTCGATCGCGGTGCTCGTGCTCGTCGACATCGTGCAGAGCAAGTACCGCAAGAAACTCGAGACCGAGCGGGCCCGCGCCGCCAAGCTGTGAGCGACCGCTACCGCCCGTTCATTTGCGGGTGCAGTGACCGTGAGCGGCGCTGCAGCGATCACGCGGCATCGATGGCGGTTTGCGATCCGAGTTCGCCGGGCCCTAAGATGCCGACGTGCAGGGGTTGGTTCGCGGCTGGGTGATCGCAGCACTGGCGTTGGCAGCGCCGGGCTGCAGGGACGACGACACGCCGACCGGCACGCCCATCGACACCGAAGGGACGGACGGGCCCGCGACGTCGGACGACGACGACGACGACGACGATGACGACGACGACCCCGACGACACCGGGACCGGCGACGACGACGACGATGACGACAGCACCGACACCGGTGAGCCGATGCCCGATCCCGGGGACCCCTTCGACCCGGCCCCCGCTCTGCCGACGATTCCCGACGACGTGGTGGCCCAGATCGCGGCCGACATCGACGCCGTGCTCTCAGGGGGTGGCGTCGCGGGTACGACCCAGACCGTGCTGGTCGTCGATGCCGAGACGGGCCAGGAGATCTACGCCAAGAATCCCGACACGGTGCTCAAGCCCGCGTCCAACACCAAGCTGTTCACGAGCGCGGTGGCGATGGAGGCACTCGGCGAGGACCACCGATTCGTCAGCGAGGTGCGGGTCGACGCACAACCGGACGCCGACGGTACCGTCGTGGGCGACCTGCGGCTGGTCGTGCGGCATGACTTCACGTGGTCTCCGCTCTTCCTCGGGCCACCGGATCTGGTGCTCGACAAGATCGCGGAGGACCTCTACGACCTCGGCGTTCGCACCGTGACCGGCTCGGCTGTTGTGCACGGCGAGGCCGTCTACGATGGTTATCAGTTCGGGGAATACAGCGCCTCCGCGTACCGGGCCATCGTGGCGACGAACTTCACGACCTCGCTCGGGGGCGCGGGCATCACCGTCAGCGCCGGCTCCGGAAGCAGCCCCGACTTCGACGAGTCGGGCGAGCTGCTCTACACGTGGCAGTCGCCGCCGCTGTCGGTGTCCAACACGCCACTCAACTCGATCAGCCACAACGAGTTCGCGGACATCGAGCTCCATCACATCGGCTGGGAGCTCGGGGGCGACAGCAGCTACGCCGGCGGAGGCTCGGCGATGATCGATTGGCTCGGCTCGATCC
>JGI12316J15310_10000164_pt10 | contig 11712 bp, 9 predicted proteins | sample MarCyaLeptolynsp_FD_15310 | JGI IMG/M metagenome (IMG submission 15310)
CGATCGCGTTGGAGAAGTCGTTGGACGTATCGACCCGCTTGTTGAGCGCGTCGATGCCGAAGCGCGAGGTCAGCGTGGCCGCGACCGAGGAGTGCTCGAGCTGGGTGTGGTCGATGAAGCCCTGCTTGACGTGGGGCCCGATCACCAGCGTGGGCACGCGGAAGCCGAGCTGACGGAACTCGTCGCGCTCATCCTCGACCATCGGGGGCGGCACGTGGTCGTGAAAACCACCGCTCTCGTCGTACGTGATGACGAAGAGCGTCCGCTCCCAGGCCGCGGAGTTGGCCAACGCGGCGTAGATCGTCGCGATGAGCACGTCCGCGAGGTTGTTGTTCGGCCCCATCTCGGGGTGGGCGCTGTTGCCACCGAACTCGCGGCCCAGCCGCTCGCCGGGGTGGTCGGACATCGCGAAAAAGAAGCCCGGATCGAGGATCGAGAACGCCGGCAGCCGGTCTTCCTCGCAGTGCTCGAAGAACTTCCCCATCGTTCGAAGGCCGCGCATCTTGAACAGGCCGCCGCTCGCCCAGGGCATGTCCGAGAAGTAGTTGATGCCGTCGTGCCCTTCGTCCTTGAGCGCGCCCCAGACGGTGTCGAGGAACGGACGCGGCTTGTTGGTCTTGCGTCCACCCGAGCTGGCGGCATGAAGGAAGAAGCGGTTGGGCCAAGTGGGGCCCATCACCGAGCAAAAGTATCGGTCGCACAGCGTGTAGTTGTCCGCCAGCTCGTAGAGCACGGGGATGTCCTCACGCTTGTGAATGCCCATCACCTCGGGACCGGCGGTGAGCGTCTCGTGCTTGTTGGCCTCGTGGTGCGCCTTGACGAAGCCGTCCATCTTGCCGTCGTTGAACGCGTCGTGCATCGGCTCCCACTTGTGCGGGAGGTGGTGCAGCAACTGGCGGCGATCGAGATGGAACAGGCCGACGTCGTCGCCGTCCGCGCCGGGGTTGGTCTCCGTACCGTCGAGGCCGGTGACCATGACACCGTCGGGGTCCTGCTGGAGCGGATTGGCGTTGCGGTCGAACGTCAGCAGCTGACGGCCTTCGCCCTGCAGCTCCGGATCCGCGTGATCGGTCGGCAGCGTCAGCGCGCCGAAGTAGTGGTCGAACGACCGGTTCTCCATCATCAGCACGACGACGTGCTCGACGTTGGCCAACAGGTCGGCGCCCTGACGGAAGCCGGCGGCCGATTGCTCGGTGTCGCATCCCATCGAAAGCGACGTGGCCATGGCGGCCGAGCCCCGGAGAATGTTCCGGCGCGAAACCCTGGGAGTGATGATCTTGCTCATTTCCGTACCCCTGCCCTTTACCCGCAAATCGAAAGGTCCCCACCAAAGACGTCGCGCCGATGGCACTCGTCCGCCAAGTCGATGTCCAAGCCGTCCTGGTCCGCACAGCACATCGCCTTGCCCCACTCGCCGACATGCTCGCCGACATCCTGGCGCTGGTCGGCGGTCAGGTCGAGCTGACACGCTCCCTCGCCCGTCACCGTCGCTCCGGCGCACTCGTCATCCGTCGGAAGCAGGCACTCGAGCGGGAAGGAACCCGGCTCAGCCACCCGGTCGTCGTCGTCGACGAAGCACTGATCCATGCAGCAGGAGTTGGTCGCGTACTTGTCCGCGAAGTCGCCGGTCGTCGCCCAGCAACGGACCAAGCCCTCGTCCTGAGGACGGTTCTCCCAGACCGCGTCGCCGCAGCCGTCGTCGTCGTTCATCTCGCAGCACGCGTGCGGAGCGAAGCGGCCGTCGGACCCACGACAGGTGTCCTTGGTCGACGGGTCGTCCCACTTGGCCTCGTCGCACAGCAGCATGCAGCACGACGTCGCCACCAGCTCGGTGACGCCGACGTCCTCGGACGCGTTCGGCGTATCCGCGATGCAGCGCTGTCGCTTGCCCGATGCCGCGGTGGCATCGTCGACGCTCTCGAACTTCGCCTGCAGCGGGCAGCCCGTCGCAAACGTGAACTCTTCGATCTGCTGCTTGCAGCAGCCGGTGTTCACAAAGCCGCTGGGGCCTCGGCACCGAAACTGTACGTGGTCGTTGAGGACGAACTGCACGAGACTTCGGTCCGTGCTCGCGTCCAAATCGCACGCGCTCTCGTCGATGTCGTCGAGATCGTCGTACTTGCCGTCATCATCCTCGTTCGCCTCGGGTCCGCCTTCGACTTCCGTCGCGCAGGCAAACCCCGCGAAGAGCGCAACCATGACCAGTCCTGCCGTCCTGAAACGCATGCCCACCTCGTCCTCGTAAGTGCCCATAGGGTACGGTTGGTTCACACAGGGTACTCCCTGTACATACATGTATGTAGCATGATTTTAGTCACTTAATCGGGCGCTTCGGAACACTTCGCGGGATGGCGGTACGAGCAGCGTCGTGGCCGTAGTCCGCTCTCTCGTTGCGTTTTCCTGCCTTGTCGGGCTCGGCGTGCTCGCTAGCGCGCCTGCTCTCCCTCGACCCGCTGCCGCCGCCGACCGCGCAGCCGATCCCGGGTCGCTGGCCAACCTTTATACACCACTCGCTTCAGTACCGGTGGAGATCCACCGCCGGGCTGCGGATGCGCTCGAGCTCGAGCGGGAGCGCGAGGGCTCCCCGTGGCTCGACGGTCGGCTCTCGGAGCTCGCGCTTCCGATGCATCGACCCGGCGAACCCGCGGTGGCCTACTGGGAGGTCGGGGTCGAAGGTCCCGACGGCGAACCTCGCGGATACCTGGTCCTGTCGGCGGATCGTCGTGACTACCCGATCGCCTTCTCGACCTCGTCCGGCGAGCGGCGCTCTGCCCAACTCGAGGCGGCCCTTCCCGCCAAGAGCCGAGCCGTGCGCGTCCACTACCTCGGGCCGGTTTCCACGGTTGCCGAGGGCGAGGACGGTGATGCGCTGGCGTCGTTGGGTGGGTTGCCGCCACGGGTCGAGCACGCCGAGATGGCATGGCTCGATCTGCCGGCCGAGGATCGGGCCGGCTACACCCACTGGGACGGGGAAGCCGGCGAACTGGTCGAGCAGCGTCCCAAGCACGAGATCGAGCTCGGAACATGGGACTCCTGGGCCCAGCTTCGCGACCAGTACGTCGACAACTACGCGGTGCTCCACGAGGCTCTCCGTCGCGGTGCGATCGACGACTGGCAGGACGAAGACGCGTTCCACCAGATGGGCGAAGGTCTTCAGTCGGGCTGGTTTCGCGAGATCCCGATCCTCGATCGCGGCGGCGTGACGATCGCAGTCCGAGGCGAAGGGGCGCCCTATGTCCGGCTGCGTCAGGACGAACGGATCTACGAAGGCGACCAGGCCGCGGTGCTGTTCGTCGAAGACATCGAGCGCGACGGGGTCTTCGAGGTCGAAGTCGAGATGACCTACGCCGACGGCACGGAAGAAACCCACCGCTTCGCGGTCACCCGACGCATCGAGCCGTCGAGCGACCCAACGATGCCGCGGGCCGAGCTCGGCATGAAGACCAACGCCCTACTCGCCGCCCCCACCGCCGTTGCGGCGCCGGAGTGCAGCAAGGTCGTCATCCGCTCGGTCTGGGACACCTACGTCTTCGCCCGCAACGGCGGCGGTTCGTCCATCGAGGCCAAAGGCGGCTGGATCGGCTCTTGGGAGATCTTCCGGCTGCACAAGTCCGGCCGTTACCACGTCGAGTTCCAGGCGCCCAACGGTGACTGGGTGTGGGCGACCAACAGCGGCGGCAACAAGATCCTCGCGGACGGAATCAATCGCGGCGGCGGAGCCCGGTTCCGTCGCTACAAGTACACCGACGGTACGGTCGCCTTTCAGACCGCCGACGGAAAGCACTTCCTGCGCGCGCACCTCGACGGCACGGTCGACGCCAAGGCCACCAAGCCCGGGACGTGGGAGAAGTTCGAGCTGGAGTACTGCCAACCCGAGCGCCTCGACGGCCGGTGGGCGGGCAACGACCCGATCGATGCGTACCGCCAAGTTCGCAAGTATGACCAGCTGCGGGGCAGCTTCTCCCCGAACAACTCGGGCTGCGCCAGTGGCTGCGGCGCGACCGTGTGGGCGATGATTTTCGGTTGGGCCGACCACATGGCGGCCCGCGGCGACAAGAAGTGGCTCGGAGCCGCCGGCATCTACCTGAAGAACAATGCCAAGACGGGACCCGACCAAGGCGCGCCCGAGTGGATGTGGAGCGACGTGCCCGCCCGCCTCGAAAGCTCGAAGGAGGCCGACGACCTCGTGCAAGGGGTCGGCAGCATGGTCGTGCAGATCCGCGACAAGATGAACGACTGGGGCCTGTCAGGCTGCACGGTCTCCGGCAGTCGGTTTACCGCTCCTCAGATCATGGGTCAGGCGTCCCAATGGCTCAAGACGCGGGTCAATACCAAGCTGTACAGCGACTACGACGGCGCGAGCATCATGACCCATGAGGGCAAGACCAAGGCACGCCAGCGCATTCTCGACAAGCAGGTCGTCGGAATCGGGATCGGTCACTACAGCCACTACCCGCTCGCCTACGGCTGGGAGGACGCCCGCTTCGCCGCGTGGAACAAAGGCACGCGCCGGTGGGAGAACCGCAAGCGCCACAAGCGGTTCGTGGTGCACATGGGCTGGGGTCACCCCGGCTCGAGCAACGTGCCCTACGACACCTGGTTCCAGGGCTGGATCGACCCGCCGAAGTACGTGACCGCGGTGACCACCGTCAACGGCAGTGCGACGACGCCCAAGCCCGCTCCCAAACCGCTGCCGAAGACGAACAAGCCGCTCAACCCCACGCCCAAGCAGCCCACGGGGCCGCTGCTCCCCAAGTCCAACCTGTGGAAGTGACCGTGCGACACTCTCGGTCGTGGGGTCGGACGTCCTCGAAGGGCTGACGCCGGAACGGGTCGGTCGCCGCGTGCTCGTGATCGGAGGAGCTGGGTACGCGGGGCGAGTGTTCGCCCGTCGTCTCGCCGAGCTCGGCTGCGAAGTTCGAACCTTCGATCGCGTGCCCGCCGAAGGCGATCACACCGTCGGCGACATCACCGACGCACGAGCCGTGCGAGCGGCATGCGAAGGCGTCGACACCGTCTTTCATGCGGCGGCAGCGATGGCTCTGTGGGGCTATGCGCGCAAGCCCGAGCGCGACCAGGTGTTCGCGGTCAACGTGGGCGGGACCCGCAACGTGATCGACGGCTGCCGCCGCCAAGGCGTGACGCGGCTGGTCTACGTCTCGACGACCAACGTCGTGATGGACCCACAGACCGGCTTCGATGGCGGAGACGAAACGAGCCCTTACGCCCAGCGCTTCGTCGATCTCTACACCCCGAGCAAGATCGAAGCGGAGCGGCTCGTCCTCGCAGCGCACGGCGACGACCTCGGAGCCGTCGCGATTCGCCCCAACGGAATCTGGGGACCGGACGGCGACGCATACATGATCCGCTCGTTTCTCGAGATGGTCGCGGCGGGGGCCTGGGTCATGCAGGTCGGCGAGCGAGACGCTCGCATCGACAACACCCACGTCGACAACCTCGTGCGCGGATGCCTGCTCGCCGCCAAGGCGCTGGCCCAGACCCCCGAGGTCGTCGGCGGCAAGCCGTACTTCATCACCGACGGCGAGGCGTTCTCGTCGATGGAGTGGTTTTCGCCCCTGGCCGAGTCGATCGGCGTCGCAATGCCGCGGTTCCGTCTACCTTCGATGGTGCTCAAACCGCTGGCCCAGCTCGTCGAGCTCGGTCGCTTCGTCACGGGCGGCGACCCCACGCTGACCCGCCTCAAGGCCGCCAAGCTCTGCGTGCCCAACTGGGCATCGATCGAGGCGGCGCGCCGGGACCTCGGCTACACCCCGATTCGAACCCGCGAGCACCTGCGCATCGACGCCGAGCACTACCGAGGCGCGTTCGAGGCCATCAAGGCGCAGCGCTGAACCCACTGGCCGTCGTGACCGAGGCGTGACATCGTCCGGCCATGCGATTGGCCCTTGCTCTGACTGCGCTTGCCCTGACCTGGGGCGCGTCCTCGCCTGCGTTCGCCGGTTGACCCGGCTGAGTGAATCCCAACCTCCCGGGTGGAGGTGCCTCCCTCACGCAGAAACCGCTCGACCTCGGCCGACTCCGCCTCGGTGCCGTGATGCTCGGCTCGTGGTCGCGCTCCAAGCACGAGGGCCGCACCGGGGACGGGATCTCGGGCACCGAGCACCGCATCGATGCCGGCTCGGTGCAGTGGAACATCAACGCCCAGCTCGGACTCGCCGAGCGCTTCGGCGTCGACGTGATGGTGCCGATTCGGCTCACGACACTCGATGCGGTCGTGCAAACCCCCGATGGACGCTCGCTCGACATCGGCAACACGGTGCATCGTGACCAGACCGCCTTGTCGTTCGGTGATGTCGTCGCCAGTACCCGCTGGGGTCTGATTCGCAACGAGGACGTCCGCGGCTGGACTCTCGATGCGCGCTTCGGCGCCACGATCCCGACGGGTCGCGTCCGACCCGACCCCTTCCACCCCGACAACGACGAGCCGGTCGAGCAGGTATCGCACGGCTCGGGCACGGTCGATCCGTGGCTGGGCCTCGAGTCCTATTACAACCTCGGGCGCTGGGGCATCACGACGTTCGGCTCAGCGCGCGTTCCCGTGGTGGAGAACCGGTTCGGCAACCGAGCCTCGCGCGTCCTGCAGGCCGGCGCCGGAGTGGCCACGGGTTTTGGATTGGTGAAGTGGCGCTTCTTGTTCCAGCCCGAGGTGTTCGCCGCCAGTCCAGTTGTCTGGCGCGACCGCGAGGCCCCGACCACCGGTCGCGTCAGCCTCATCGCCTCGATGGGTGCGGTGTGGCAGCCTCGCCCGCGTCTCAACGTGCACGCCAAGCTGTCGGTGCCGTACTACACCAAAGCGCGAGACGGCTCGTTCGTGTGGCCCTTCGTGCTCCTCGCCGGGATCAACTACACCTTCCACCTCGTGCCCGAGGAAAAGCACCGGCACGATCACTGAGACGGGACGCGCAGTCGCTCAGCTTCCCGGCAGCAACGAGATCGCGTCCGGGTCGATGGTGCGTCCTTCGGCGAGCATGACCTCGTGGCCCCAGCGCTCGAGCCAGAGCACCTCGCGCGCCGACGCCTCGTACACGTACGTGGCCACGCGCGATGCATCCGGACGACCATGCCGACCGAGCGTCGCGACGCTGGCCTGCCCGCGACGCTGCAGCGCGTAGGTGCCACGATCGCGCCGGAGGTTTCGCGGCGGCTCCCCGGACAGGGTGTGCCCGAGCACCGGCTCGACCACCATCCAGTCGCTGAGCGAGCGGCCCGCGACGAGCCAGCGACGCCGACTACCATCGACGAGGTTGACCACCGACGTGGTGTCGGAGCCCTCACGGAGATTGACCACGCCCTCGACGATGTAGTCCCCGTCGAAGTCGGGCTCACCCGCATCGACCAGCACCACGTCACCAGGTCGCAACGACTCGACCGTGAGATCAGCCGGGCCGTCATTTTGCTCACCGTCCATTGGGACGGGTCCGCTACCGGTGCGAGGCATGGGCGCTCCCAGCCTACGCCCTTTGAGGCGCTCCGCGATGAGGGAGCGAACCCGGCGGGTCTGCGCGTCGTCCGGGGGCGCCCCCGAAACGGCGGCAATCGCCAGGGGAGTGGCGCCGGTGCCCTCCTCGAGGGCGCGCCGTCCCTCACCCCAATCGCGAAGGCGCCGCGCCGCCAATACACCGACCCAGAAGGCGCCGGCGATGGTCATGGCAGCGAGGAGCGATGCGACCGTGAGCATGGGCAGGACCGGCTTTCAGGTGTAGCACGCCGGGGTCTGTTTCGCCCGGATTCGCGGAGATAACCCCATATCGAGGCCGCTTGACGGTCGCGGCGAGCGGTCGATACAACCCGCCCGCAGTGCAAGCTTCGCCCTGGGATCCCGAGAGCGTCACCTCCGTGCTCGATGCACAGGGGCAGCTCGCCGAAGGGACCGAGGTAGGCGCGCTGGACGTGCGTGCCTACTACAAGCAGCTCGTCGCCGCGCGCATCCTCGACCTTCGTCTGTCGCGTCTCGGTCTACCGATGTGGGCCCCTTCGGCCGGCGAAGAGGCGCCGTTGGTGGGGATGGCCTCCATCGCCCGCGCCCACGAATGGATCTACCCGGGCGCCCGCGACACGGGAATCGCGTTCGCGCGCGGCATGGCTGCGGACGAGATTCTCGCGCAGGTGCTCGGCCGCGGTCGCGGAGGCGGACCCGCCCTGCCCGGTCGAGTCGCCAGCGCCGAGCTTCGCATCGGCACCACCACCGACGCCCTGGGTCTGTACCTGCCGATTGCGGCGGGCCAAGCCCACGCCGCCAAGCTCACCGAGGGCAACGAGGCGGTCTTCGTTTCGCTGGGCGAAGGTCTGACCACGACGGGGGCGTTTCACGAGACGGTCGCGCTGGCCGTGCGGTCGGACCTTCCGCTGGTGTTCGTGTGCCGTAGCCAGCTGTGGCCGGACGAGGCTCCGCCGGAGGCCGGCTTGTTCGGCGACAGCGTGCAAGAACGGGCGAGCGTGTGCGGGCTGTGGTCGCGCCGCGTCGACGGAGCAGACCCGATCGCCATCCACACCGTGCTCGCCAGCGCCGCTCAACGGGCCCGCTCGGGCCAGGGGCCGAGCCTCGTCGAGGCCGTGGTCACTCCGCTCGTTCGAGATCCACCGCCGCATCGCGATCCCATCGAGCGCCTGCGCCGACACCTGGACGGCTCGGGTCAATGGACACAGACTTTTCAAGACGTCGTCGAAGCCGAGGCACGTCAGAGCATCGAGTCCGCGCTGTCGGCGATGGGCTGGTCGGAGGGCGAAGCATGAACGTGTTGCAGCACCTCTCGGAGATCGTCGCCGATCTCGTTCGCAACGACCCGCGCCGGATCGTGCTCGGCGAAGACGTCATCGACGGCGGCATGCTCGGGCTGACCCGAGGCGTGGCCGCCGACGAGACCTTGCGCGATCGACTGGTTTCGACGCCGCTGACGCCCGCGTCCACGTTCGCCCACGCAGCCGGCCTCGCGATGGCAGGGCGCCGACCCTTGGTCGTGCTCCCCTCCACCACCGCACTGCTCGAGGGCCTCGCGGGTCTGCGCGAAGCGTGTCTGCTGCCCTGGCGCACCGGCAACAGCCGCCGCGTGCCGCTGCTGATCGTCGCGCCGACCGGCCCCGGGTTCTCACTCGGCGGTGACGCGAGCGATGGCATCGAAGGGGTGCTCTCGCGCTTGCCCGATCTTCGGGTGCTCTGCGCCGGCCAGTCACAAGACGTGGGTGCCTGGCTGTCGGCTGCCGCCGAGCTCGCCAACGAAGAAGGGCCAACCGCGCTGCTGCTTCCGCGCCGGCTGTTGCTGCGCGAGCTCGCCGAGGCTCCGAGCCCCGATCTCCCGGACGGACCGGAGCGGGCCCAAGTCGTGCGCTCGGGCGACGCCGCCACCGTCTTTGCGTGGGGGGAGACCGTCGAGCTGGCCATCGCGGCGGTCGAGCGCTCCTCGGTGGATGCCACCGTCGTCGACGTCGGCTGCCTCGCGCCCCTGGATCGGGACACGTTGGTCGAGCAGGCCAACGCCACCGGAAAGATCGTGATTGCCCACGGTTCGGACCGAGCGATCGCCGCCGAGCTCGCGGCGTTGTTCGCCGACCGCGGCATCCTCCACCTCGACGCCCCCGTGACCCGCGTGGGTGGCACCGAGGACCCGGTGACGCCGGGTGGCGAGCTGGCGGTGCTGCCGGCCGTCGATCGCCTCGCGCAGGCGATTGAAGACGTCGCCAACTACTGAGCTTCTTTTTGTCCACGGGGCGCGCGCGCCCTAGCTACCGAGAGGTCGACAGCATGCTGCAGTTCAAGCTCCCCGCGATCGGAGAAGGCGTCGTCGAGGGTGAAATCGTCCAGTGGCTCAAAAAGCCCGGCGATCCCGTGCGCGCCAACGAGGCGCTCGTCGAGGTCATGACCGACAAGGCGACGGTCGAGATCCCCGCCCCCAAGGACTGCGTCGTCGCGGAGCTTCGGGCCGACGAAGGCGCGGTGGCTGCGGTCGGGGAGATCATCGCGGTGCTCGACGACAGCGGCGCAGCCAAGGCCCCGGCCCCCGAGGCGCCGGCGACCGCACCGCCTCCGGGTTCCCCCGCGCCCCCGCCGTCCTCCACCGGTCCGTCGTCGATGCGGAGCACCGAGCTCGCCGATTCGCCCGCCCCGTCGGGCAAGGTCCTCGCAACGCCCGCCGCCCGCGCCCATGCGCGTGAGCACGGCATCGATCTGCACTCGGTGCCGCCCAACCGCGGCCGCATCACCAAGGACGACGTCGTCCGTGCCCACGACGACGGGCGCACGCTCTCGCGGAAGACCGTGGTGGTCACGAGTGGCTCGCCCCGCACGGGTCCGTCCACCACCGTCGTGGTCACCCCACCCACGCCCGAGCAGCGCTCGTTCGACGCGGATGCCACCAACCCGGCGATGCGTCCCGCCGCCGCACCGCCTCCCGCCGCCAACGACGAGACCATCCCATTCCGCGGCATGCGGCGTCGCATCGCGGATGGCATGCGCAAGTCGTTCTTCACGGCGGTGCACTACACCTACGTCGAGCAGATCGACGTGACGCGACTGGTCGCGCTGCGCAAGCAGGCCAAGAAGTCAGCGTCTGAAGAGGGCGTCAACCTCAGCTACCTGCCGTTCATCGTCAAAGCGGTGATCGCTGCGCTCAAGAAGTACCCGATCGTCAACGCAATGCTCGACGAAGAGGGCGGGCAGATCGTCGTCAAGAAGCGCTACAGCATTGGCGTTGCCACCGCGACCGAGCAGGGCCTGATGGTGCCCGTGCTGCACGACGCCGACCGCATGAGCATCCTCGACATGGCCCGGGAAATCGCCCGCGTCTCCGAGGCCGCGCGCACCGGCAAAGCCAGCCGCGACGAGCTCTCCGGATCGACCTTCACGATCACGAGCCTCGGCGCCATCGGCGGCGTGCTCGCCACCCCGATCCTCAACTACCCCGAGGTCGGCATTCTCGGCGTGCACGCGATCCGCAAGACGCCCATCGTCAACGAAAACGACGAGATCGTGATCGGTCACATGATGAACCTCTCCGTCTCGCTCGATCACCGGGTCGTCGACGGCTTCGAAGGCGCGAGCTTCCTGCAGGAAGTCCGCCGCTACCTCGAAGACCCCACGCTCATTCTTCTCTCGGGAGTCTGACCCCATGGCCACGATCAAGAAAACCGCTCTCGTCATCGGCGCCGGTACCGGCGGCTACCCCTGCGCGATCCGTCTCGGCCAGCTCGGCGTCGACGTGATGCTCGTCGACAAGGGCGAGCCCGGCGGCGTCTGCCTCAACGTCGGGTGCATCCCGTCCAAAGCGCTCATCAGCGCGACCAAGCTCGCGCACAAGGCCCAGCACTCGTCGGGCATGGGCATCACCTTCGCCGCCCCGCAGGTGGACATGGGCCAGATGCAGACGTGGAAGCGCGGCATCGTCAAGAAGCTCACCGGCGGCGTTTCGGGTCTGGTCAAAGCCAACGGCGGCGAGCTGCGCAAGGCCACCGCCGAGTTCATCGGCCCCAAGAAGGTCAAGCTCACGTACCCCGACGGCAAGCCCGAGGACATCGTCGAGGCGGAGCACATCGTGATCGCGACCGGTTCGCTCCCGATCGAGATTCCGGGATTCCCCATCGACCAAAAGCAGATCGTCGACAGCACCGGTGCCCTCGACCTCGACCGCGTGCCGGATGAGATGGTCGTGATCGGCGGCGGCTACATCGGCCTCGAGCTCGGACAGACCTTTCAGCGTC
>JGI12316J15310_10000919_pt24 | contig 11684 bp, 11 predicted proteins | sample MarCyaLeptolynsp_FD_15310 | JGI IMG/M metagenome (IMG submission 15310)
CTCCGCCGCGTCCTGCGCACTGCGCGCGATGAATGGGGAATCGACGTCGGTCGCCTACCGAACTTCAACAAGCATCGCCGGGAAGAGCCGAAAGAACGGCTGCGCTACCTCACCTATGACGAGGAAGTGCGCCTCTTCGATAGCCTCTGGACGGACATGCACCCGATCACGCTGTTCTCGCTCTGCACGGGCGTGCGCCTTTCCAATGCAACAGGGCTGACCTGGAACATGATCGACGAACAGGCACAACTGATCACCATGCGCCAGAAGGGCGGTGACATTCTCACTATCCCGGTGACGAAGGAAATCGGTCTGATCCTGCAATCGGTGCGCGGTCAGCACCCGATCTACGTCTTCAGTTATGAGTGCCGCCGCACCAGCAAGCGTCGCCGCAAGGGAGAGCGTTACCCATTCTCTGTCTCCGGTTGGCGTCGGTCATGGCAGCGAGCACTTAAGGCCGCCGGCATCAGCGATTACCGTTGGCATGACAACCGGCACACGGCAGGAACGCGGATCCTCGCGAGGACGAACAACCTAAAGCTAACGCAGCGCTTGCTCGGTCACCGCGACATCTCGACGACCGTCAAATATGCCCATGTCGACACGGACCAATTGCGCGCTGCAATGGAGTCTGTGTCAGAATCCACGTCAGAATCGAAAGGACGCATTGGACATAATAGTAGTAAATTCAAGGAGGTGCGGTAAGTGCTCCAACTGTTCCCAAAACAGATGCGCTACCAGACTGCGCTACACCCCGACATTGATCTCTGCGGCGCTGTTTAAGGGCAATCGGGCGTGCTTGCAATCCTTTCGCGTCACTTCCACGTAAACAAAAGAAAGTAACCCCATTCAGGGACCCTCGTTAAGGCAAGGAGCTCATCCGCCATGGAGCTGTTCGTAACCCCGACAATCGCAGCAATTCTGACGTTCCTCTATATCGCATTGGCAGTAAGTGTGATCCGAACCCGGGGTTCGGAAGGCGTCGGTGTTGGACACGGCGAGTCCAAACTGTTGGAGCGGCGCATTCGCGCGCATGGCAACTTCGCGGAATACGTGCCGATCGCATTGATACTCATCCTGCTATTGGAACTGACCGGGGCTCAAAGCACCCTCCTTTGGGGTCTTGGCGCGGCTCTGATCGTGGGTCGTGCGGCGCATGCTTTTGCGCTTTCAAGCCTGACGCTGCGCCCTAAGGCCCGGGTTGGTGGCATGATCCTCACATTGGGAACACTGATTTCAGCCGCGGCGACGCTGCTGCTACGCACCCTTGGACTCTAACTGGAATAAGTGCTTTCAAGCCATTCCGGCGCCAGATCGTAGACGATTAAGAGAAGGCTCAAACCTATCCAGGTAAAAACAATAAGCCAGAAAACGACCGGATACCTGTCACGCCGCACGTCTTCGAGCAGAAATACCCTGCCATACTTTAGCGCAGGTATCGCCCATAGCAGAAACATCACCCCCCATACCCATTCCTGTTCCAGCAGCGTTGCTCCCCAAAGTGCGGCAAGCGCAAGGCAGGATTTCCACGGCACGCTTATGGGTGGAGACGTACCCGGCTTCCGGTCCGATTCCACGGGCCGATTGGAAACATCTGTCACCTGTGAGATGCAAAACCCTGCATTGTCCGGTCCGTATAGGAGGCTCGTCCGGCCGACAGTTTGATCTTCAAACCTGGAGGCGATGCGCCCTCCCTTGCTCTCGGCCCGTCGCTCCGTCTCCTCGACTGACGCAACGCCGAAATGAATTACCCAGTACACGAATGAACCACGGACTTCTTCGCTGAGTTCCTGAATTTCTGCGATCTTCCCGCCAGCCGAGTCGCGGGCAAACACCGATCCGGTTGCCGTTTCCTCCCTGGCCCAGCCGAAAAGCGATTCGTAGAACGGCATTACGGCCTTTGCATCCGAGGTATGAAGCGAATGCCAGACGCGCTGTCCCGGTTTAGGCGTCTGCACCGCAGTGCCTAGCGGCGGCCCCTGATAGACCGTGAACCCAGCACCCAGCGGATCACGGATCAGTGCTACGCTCGCTCCATCAAAAAAGTCGATTGGCCCAAGTTCCACCTTACCGCCGTGCCTGTTCGCAGTCTCAACAGCCTGGGAAACGTCATCGACTTCGATATAGGACATCCAAAAGTTCGGCAGTCCCATGGACTGGAATTTTCCAGGCATTTCGTAAACACCGGCAACCTCGCCCCCAGCGCAGGAAAAAACCCGATAAGGACCGGTGTCGATCTCGATCGCACCTGTCTCTCTCCACCCAAAAATCTCAGTGTAAAAGGCACTCGCGCCAGCAGGGTCACCGGTCGCCAAATCGCACCAAATGAAATCTCCATGGGCCAATGCGTGATCTCCCCCGAGCAGGCGGGACCTAGACTACTCCCACTCAATCGTGCCGGGCGGCTTTGACGTTACATCGTAGACGACCCGGTTGATCCCGCGCACTTCGTTGATGATGCGCGTTGCGACGCGACTCAGAAAGGCGTGCTCAAACGGGAAACTGTCTGCCGTCATACCGTCCGTGGAACTGACCGCGCGCAACCCGCAGACATGATCATAGGTACGGGCATCGCCCATAACGCCAACCGTCTTCACCGGCAGCAGAACCGCAAACGCCTGCCAAATCTGATCGTAAAGACCCTCATTGCGGATTTCTTCGAGGTAGATTGCATCCGCCTTACGCAGGATATCCGCCTTTTCCCGGTCTACCGGACCAGGAATTCGGATCGCCAGACCGGGACCTGGGAATGGATGACGACCAATCATGCTCTCAGGCAGTCCAAGTTCGCGACCGAGTTCCCTTACCTCGTCCTTAAAGAGCTCCCGCAGCGGCTCGACCAGTTTCATGTTCATCCGCTCAGGAAGGCCACCGACATTATGATGCGACTTGATCGTGACTGACGGACCGCCGGCGAAGCTTACGCTCTCAATGACGTCGGGATACAGCGTGCCTTGAGCGAGAAAATCAGCGCCGCCGATCTTTTTTGCCTCTTCTTCGAAGACATCGATAAACAGACCGCCGATCGTCTTGCGTTTCTTTTCAGGGTCATCGACGCCTTCCAGCTTCCCAAGAAACAGGTCTGACGCGTCGCGATGCACCAAAGGAATGTTGTAATGCCCGCGGAAGAGATCCACGACCTGCTCGCTCTCGCCAAGGCGCATCAGGCCGTGGTCGACGTAAATACAGGTCAAACGCTCACCAATCGCCTCGTGAATCAGGACGGCCACGACAGAGCTGTCGACCCCGCCAGACAGGCCGCAAATCACCCGTCCGGTTTCACCGACCTGGCGGCGGATCGCATCGATCGCCTGAGCCTTGAAAGCGGCCATGGTCCAATCGCCTTCGCACCCGCAGACATTGTGCACGAAATTTGAAAGCAGCTTGGCGCCATCGACAGTGTGTACAACCTCCGGATGGAACATGACGCCGTAGAAGTGGCGGGACTCGTCCGCGAAAATAGCGAACGGAGCCCCTTCGCTCTTAGCAACGACGTCGAAACCGTCAGGTATCTCGATGACCCGATCTCCGTGGCTCATCCAAACGGTCGGCCGATCCCCTGGCGCCCAAAGGCCGTCGTACAGGCTGCAAGACTTGAGAACATCTATTTCGGCGCGACCGAATTCGTGATGGTCCGACGTGCTGACCGTACCACCCAACTGGTGGCATAGCGTCTGCTGACCATAACAGATCGCCAAGATCGGCACCCCGAGGTCAAAGACGATCTCAGGAGCCCGCGGCGTATCGGAATGGGTGACGCTGGCGGGACCGCCCGACAGGATCACGCCCTTAGGCGCAAACTCCCGGATCTGATCGTCTGAAAAAGCGTTGAATGGATGAATCTCGGAATAAACTCCCGCCTCCCGGACGCGTCTGGCAATCAGCTGAGTGACCTGACTGCCGAAGTCGAGAATAAGGATACGGTCTTCGGTATCGATCTCTGTCATGTCTTATATTCCAATACGTTACGGAACCGCCTTAAGACGGTCGTTTTGCCACCATGTCGATTTCAACAAGCGCACCTACGGCCAGTCCCGTGACCCCGATTGTAGTGCGGGCCGGAAGTTTTCCCGGCTCGAAATAAGCGACGTATGTCTCATTCATCGCCGCGTAGTCACGCTCGAACTCGGTCAGATAGATGCGGCACTGAACGACATCAGCGAGGGTCAGTCCAACTCCCTCCAGGATGATGATCAGATTGTCCATGACCCGCCGAGTCTGAGCGACGACACCATCGGGCAGAGGTTTGCTGTCATCGTCCGGATATGTCGGCATCTGGCCTGTCAGGAACACGAAGCCGCCTGCCTCGGTTGCATGGGAAAACGGTGCAACCGGCGTCGGCCCGTCCGCGATCATAAAATGCTGAATGTCCGTCATTGATCTCCCCTTCCCTGGCCCGCGAACACCAGATGCGCTGGTTCTTGTTCCGCAACACCTTCCGTCCTATACGTGCGCTCATGGAAAAACGCCTGAAAAACTTGAGCAAACTGACATCTCTCGCCCTGCGGCATAACCCGTGGCTCTTTGAACTTGAGCTCGACGATGAGGGCTGGGTTAACCTCAATGACCTGATCGAGGCGTTTCAAGCCCAAAAGCCTGAATTTGCCGAGCTGTATCGAAGCGATTTTGAAAGCGTGCTGGCCCAATCCGACAAGCAGCGTTTTGAGATCAACGGAGATCGAATTCGCGCGCTGTATGGCCATTCCACACCACAACGCATTTCCAAGGAAACCAAGGTACCGCCGGCCTGGCTCTACCATGGAACCGCGCCCGCGACGGTTGAGCTCGTTATGAGCGACGGACTGAAGCCGATGTCGCGGCAATACGTTCATCTTTCCGCTGACATTGAAACCGCGCTGTTGGTTGGGAAACGGAAAGCGAAAGACCCGACCCTTTTGACGATCGATAGTGCCGCAGCCCATCGCGAAGGGGTCGCTTTCTACCACGCTAATGAAGCGATCTGGCTCGCGGACCACGTACCCCCCTTGTATATATCCCGCTAGCATAACTTCCGCCCTAGTATTGCGACAAAGAAGCCGTCGGTGCCGTGGTCGGCCGGCGTGAGTCGCAGGAAGGGAGTATCCGTGCCGCCTGGATAGTCGATATCGGGGAGCGTCGAATTCCAAACCTCCTGAACCGGGTGTTCAAAGAAATTCGCGTTCTCAGCCAAGAACTTGGTGATTTGATCTTCGTTTTCCTGTCGCAGGATCGAACAGGTTACATAGATCAATCTTCCGCCTGGGGCGACGAGACGGGATGCGCTCTCCAGGATCGATGCCTGCTTTTCCGCAAGTTCCGAAAGACCCTCTTGTGTCAGAGACCATTTCTGATCCGGGTTGCGCCGCCAGGTCCCGGACCCCGAACACGGCGCGTCCACCAGCACCCGATCAAACCCACCATCGAACTTCGCTTTCCGGCGTTTCACCCATTTGTCCCGCTCGGACGATAAGACCCGCGGCTCAACATTGAACACGCCTGCCCGCTTGAAGCGCTGTTGGGCGCGCCGGACACGCGCTTCGGACACGTCACAAGCGATGATCCGGCCGGCATTTCCCATCGCCGCGGCTAGCGCTAGCGTTTTTCCGCCTGCGCCAGCGCAAAAATCCACGATCTTCATGCCGGGTTTTGCCTCGACCAACAGGGCCGCCAGTTGTGATCCCTCATCCTGCGGCTCAATCAGACCGTCCTTGAATGCTTTGGTTCCGCTCAGAGGCCTCCGTTCCGGTAGACGAAGTCCGAGCGGTGAAAGGCTCGTCGGGCGAGCTGAAATATCTTCGCCTTTGAGGGCCGCAATCGCGTCGTCCCGCGCCCCTTTGAGACTGTTCACCCGCAGGTCGACGGCGCCTTCATGGCCATGGGCGGCGAGCTGCCGCGCCGCATCTTCCCCATACAACTCCGCAAAAGCGTCGCTCAGAAACTCCGGCATGTTTGCGGCCACTGTGACGGGCTGGCAAGACAGGCCAAATCCTTTCTGACTGCCAAGTTCAACGGCAACGCGTTTTTCAACGGACGTGAGCGGCGTCGGGTCGAAACGGTCACCGGTGAACCGCTGATCAAGATCCGTGAGGCGAAGCCCCTCCCCCAGAAGCAGCCAGATCAAAATCCGCGCGCGAGAAGTCGGCACCCCGCCCTGGCAGCGCGTAAGCCACCAATCGATCTGACCACGACGGCGTAAAACACCATAGACCACCTCAGCAATTGCGGCCTTATCCTTTGACCCCGCATAGCGGTTGCCACGCGCCCAGTCCGCGAGAAGTTTATCTGCGGGTGGCGCATCCGCTTGAGCAAGCCGGTCCAGTATTTCGATGGAGGCGGATATCCGTGCGCCCGGTGTCATTCGTCAGTGGTCTCAGTGCTCGAGCTGATAATTCGGCGACTCCTTGGTCACCGTGATGTCGTGAACATGGCTTTCGCGAAGACCTGCATTGGTGATGCGGCGGAAATGCGCTCGCTCCTGCATATCGGCGACCGTCTTGCTGCCGGTGTAGCCCATGGCGGCGCGCAGACCGCCGACCAGCTGATGCACGACGCCCGATACCGGTCCTTTATAGGGAACGCGACCCTCGACACCTTCCGGGACAAATTTGTGGCTCTCGGAGACTTCTTCCTGGAAATAGCGATCCGCCGAGCCCCGGGACATCGCGCCGGCTGATCCCATGCCGCGATAGGCCTTGTAAGACCGGCCCTGATACAAAAACACTTCGCCCGGCGCTTCCTGTGTCCCAGCCAGCAGTGACCCGATCATCACGGCATTCGCGCCGGCCGCGATCGCCTTTGCCATGTCGCCAGAGAACTTAATCCCGCCATCGGCGATCGCCGGAACCCCCTGCGCACGGCATGCTTCCGAGGCTTCAATGATGGCGGTAAGCTGAGGAACGCCAACACCGGCGACGATCCGTGTAGTACAAATCGACCCGGGTCCAATACCGATTTTTACTGCATCCGCACCGCTGTCGATCAGTGCTTTGGCACCATCGGCGGTCGCGACGTTACCAGCAATCACCTGGGCGTAATTGGAAAGCTTCTTAACGCTGGTGACCTGTTCTAGGACACCTTTGGAATGGCCATGGGCCGTATCGACCACAATGACATCGGCACCCGCGTCCAACAACGCTTCTGCGCGCGCCAGACCGTCCTTGCCAGTTCCCGTCGCTGCGGCGACCCGAAGGCGCCCCTGCTCGTCCTTACACGCATTCGGATAGGCCTGCGCCTTTTCGATGTCCTTTACCGTTACCAGACCAACGCAGCGCTTCTCTTTATCCACGACAAGAAGCTTTTCGATCCGATATTGGTGAAGAAGCTTCTTCGCTTCTTCTCGGCTAACGCCCTCCGGTACCGTGACCAGACCGCGTTTGGTCATCAGCTCCTTCACCGGCGTTCGCATATCCTCAGCAAAGCGCACATCTCGGTTCGTTAGGATACCAACCAACTTTTTGGAGCGCTTCGACGTCACAGGTATTCCGGAAATCCGGTTCCGTCCCATAATGTCCAATGCCTCGGCCAGAGTCTTATCCGGGGTGATTGTGATTGGATTGACGACCATGCCGCTTTCGAAGCGCTTCACCATACGGACTTCGTTCGCCTGCTCCTCGATATCCAGGTTCTTATGGACGACTCCGATACCGCCTTGCTGTGCCATAGCAATCGCGAGCGGACCTTCGGTCACCGTATCCATGGCCGCGGAAATCAGCGGAATTCCAAGGCTAACAGTCTTGGTTAGTTGCGTTGACGTATCGGTCAGGGCCGGCATGACCTCGGAATGACCGGGCTGCAGCAGAACGTCATCGAATGTTAGGGCTTCGGCGAAAGGTGAAGAGGCAGACGGCATGGCGGGCGATCCTTTCGGCTAACGGTGAGCGGGCAATATAGTCAGAGTCCGCCACATTCCAACCGGAATCACAGCCCCATAGTGCAAAAATTGCCGAAAAAGACTTATTCCTTAGAAACACATCTGCAATTCAGACCAAAAATTGTGTCTAAATTGGGCATGCTTCTGCAAAATTACCGATATTTTCGGCTAGTTCGTCGCTTCCGCCGCCCGAAAACCCAATGCTACGACATACATTTCTGGGGATTCCTTACGGCTTGCGGGCGGCTTCATATGGAAAACCTTCCGAAAATCCCGCTTTAACTCTTTCAGAAGGTTACCTTCCGTCCCTCCCGCAAAGACTTTGGCCACAAAAGCGCCATCCGGAGCCAAAACTTCCTTTGCAAACGCATAGGCTGTCTCGACGAGAGCTACGATCCGCAAGTGGTCGGTCTGAGCATGTCCTGTTGTGTTTGCCGCCATATCGGAAAGGACCACATCTGCAGATCCCTGCATTTCGGCCTTAAGACGGTCTGGGGCGTCATCATCCATGAAATCCCCAATCAGGAGCGTCGCACCCGGGATTGGTTCGCACTCCAAAAGATCAATCCCGACGACATTTGCCCCGTCCCCGCACCGCTCGAGCGCGACCTGGGTCCAGCCGCCTGGCGCACAGCCTAGGTCGACGATCCGCGCACCGCGCGTCAATAACCCGTGTTTGTCATCGATCTCTGCGAGCTTAAAAGCAGCCCGCCCGCGATAGCCGCGTTCGCGTGCTGCCGCGACATAGGGATCGTTCAACTGTCGTTCCAGCCAAAGCTTGGAAGACAGCTTTCGTCCCTTCGCGGTCTTAACCCGTGTGCGCGCGGCCCGTCCGTCCGTGACGTTGCGTTGTTTGGAAGGACCGCCGCGTCCGCTTTTCTTTCCAGCCATGATGCTCCGATCCTCCGCTTGATGTCCGAGCGGCGGGCCGAATGTACCATCGATTCTGGACGAAAAGTCGCTGGCTGGGGTGCTAGGATTCGAACCTAGGAATGCCGGAATCAGAATCCGGTGCGTTAGACCACTTCGCCACACCCCAATAATCGCCTGGCCGCGACGCGCGGGGTCTTACAGACTTCTTAGCCCCAGGTCAACGCCTAGGAACTAACGATTTGAGAGCCTAACCGCACATAGCCAGCTAAGCCCCGCCATACCGGCAGCCGTGCCGAGACATAGGGCCAGTCCGCCAAGCTGATAACTGACCCCGGAAAGCAATGTTCCAAGTAACCGGCCCGCGGCATTCGACATGTAGTAAAATCCAACATTCATGGTGACCCGGTCGTTATCGCTGAACGCCAGGATGAGGTAGGAATGCAGCGAGGAGTTGATCGCAAAAACACCCCCGAAGACCAACAGCCCAGCGACAAGCAAACCAGTAAGCCAGCCCGTCTCTCCGCCACCTGCGACAAGCGAGGCGGCTGCCAAGACAGCTGGTATGAGTGTTAGCAGGCCGACCCAGAAACGCGCCCGCCCTACGGTTCGGTTCAGCGTGTCCGCTGCCGCTTTGAGAAGTGCCGGCGCAGAGGCCTGAACCGCACCATACGCGATGACCCACAGCGCCATGAAACTACCGATCAGGAAGAATGCCTGCCGGTTACCGGCCTCGCTGCCGTCGGAGAGTACCGCGTAGAAGTAAATGGGGATGCCTACGACAAACCAAACGTCCCTGGCGCCAAAAAGAAACATGCGGGCAGCCGACAAGCGGTTGATATCCCGGTCTTTCGAGAAAACGTCTTTGAATTTGGCGGACTTCTTACCCTGCGGCAGGCCGGACGGCATGAAGACGGCGACCGCCGCCAATATCACCGCGAGCACGATGGCCATGGCAATCACGGAACTCACGAAACCAATCAAACCGAGAAGCGCCGCCCCCAACAGGAAGCCTACCCCTTTCACTGCGTTCTTCGATCCGGTCAGAACAGCGACCCAGCGAAACAGCGCGCCCTGTTGATCGGCGGGGGCTAGAACTTTTACCGCGCTCTTCGCGCTCATCTTCGAGAGATCTTTCGCAACGCCAGACGCCCCCTGCACCGCCATCACGAAGACAACGGAAAACGTCACACTCCAACTCGGGTCCAGTTGCGAGAGCGCTGCAAGTGCGGCCACCTGGATCGCGAGCCCGACATAGAGCGTACTGGTCAGCCCAAATCGCGCTGCGATCCAGCCTGCACACAGGTTCGTAACCATGCCTGCTAGTTCATAAAGCAGAAATAGATAGGCGAGCTGAATGGGCGAAAAGCCAATTGTATGGAAATGAAGCAGGACCAACATGCGCAACGCACCGTCGGTCAGCATGAAAGCCCAATACGCTGCGGTTACGGCAATGTAAGCGGCAAGCCCGCTGTTACGCTGAGCCGCTTCTGACGGCATTAGACGCCGCCCTCGACCATCATCCGCGCGATGTCCCCCATACGGCAGCAATACCCCCACTCATTGTCGTACCAGGCGTAGACTTTCACCTGGGTCTGATTGATTACCATGGTTGATGGGCCATCGATGATGGAGGACCGGGGGTCGTTCGTGAAATCCGTGGAGACAAGAGGACGTGCCTCGAAACCCAAAATGTTCTTGAGTTTTCCGTCTGCCCAAGACTCGAAGAGGTCATTAATTTCTTCAGCAGTTGTTGCGCGGTTCATCTCAAACACGCAGTCCGTCAGCGATCCGTTTAACAGCGGCACTCGGACTGCGTGACCGTTCAGTCTGCCTTTCAGTTCCGGATAGATCACTGTGATTGCCGTTGCCGACCCGGTGGTTGTCGGAATCAAAGAGTTTAGCGCAGACCGGGCGCGCCGAAGGTCCTTCGCTGGCTTATCGACGATTGTCTGCGTGTTGGTCACATCATGGATTGTCGTAATCGACCCATGTTTGATTCCAATTTCCTCATGCAAAACCTTCACGACAGGTGCAAGGCAGTTCGTCGTGCAACTGGCCGCGGTTACCACGTCATGCGAAGTCGGGTCGTAAAGATCATGGTTGATTCCATAGACGATGTTTAGAGCCCCCTCCTCCTTTACCGGCGCGGAGACCAGCACCTTCTTCACCCCAGCTTCGAAATACGGCTGTATTTTTGCCATTGTCTTGAAGGTGCCGGTGCAGTCGATGACGAAGTCGACGCCGAGCTCCGCCAAGGGCAGCGCTTCGATCGTTGGTTCGGTCGTCACCCTAATAGGCCGACCTTCGATGGATAGCACATCGCCTGTGCCTTCGACATGACGCGACCAACGGCCATGTACGGTATCGAATTCCAAAAGATGGGCGTGAAGGTGGGCATCACCGACCTTGTCATTCAACAGAACAATGTCCGCATCCAAGCCAGCGTCGCAAAGATGACGCAGCAGAAGCTTACCCATGCGTCCAAAACCGTTGATGGCGACGTTTGGCATTAGATAATCCTTAGACTAAGAGTGAGGGTGAATCATGCGTGAGAACCCCTGGCATACCGGCGCAGTATGACCGTTTCATTACATCAATCCAGTTCCTCTATTTCGGCGTAAAATCGAACATGAAACAAACAATCCTATACGCCTCGATGGGCTTCGTCCTGATGGTCGGCGGCATCATTGCCGGGCTGATGGAGTTGAAACGCGCGCATGCCTCGACAGCATCCGGCCAATCCGCCCACGACTTCACATTTGATGGCATCGACGGGGTGCCAATCAATCTCGGTGATTTCGAGGGTCGTGTTATCCTTGTCGTAAACACCGCATCCGAATGCGGATTCACGCCGCAATATGAGGGGCTGCAAGCCTTGTGGTCGGAATACAGAGACCGCGGTCTGATCGTTCTCGGCGTGCCAAGCAATGATTTCGGTGGCCAGGAACCAGGCTCATCCGAA
>JGI12316J15310_10000394_pt20 | contig 11659 bp, 12 predicted proteins | sample MarCyaLeptolynsp_FD_15310 | JGI IMG/M metagenome (IMG submission 15310)
CTATTTTTCCTGCCTTGAAACAGGACGGATCGAGGACGATGGCAAATGGCTCGATTGTAGTCCGACAGACGAATATCCCTCACATACCGCACAGGCCATCCTGCCTTGCATACTAAAAACATGGGTTAAGAACGTCGCTCCGCTAAAAATTCCCCAGATTGATTAAGAAGTTAAATTTAAGCGGTTTATTAATGAATGTACCGTAACGTTAATTAGCGATCCTCAAAATCGCTTCGCAACCTCGTGAATGTTTCTCCGTGTACCCTATCCACGTTCACGAGGTTGCACCATCCCCCCCGGATAACCTTAGGCAATCTGGTCACCGCGCCCGCGCCGCAGCCGCGGTGTCGTGGTATTCGTGTAGCTCCACAATCCGGTCGTCTTTCACAGTGAAGAACAATGCCAGTTCCGTTTCGCGGGAGACGCCGGTGTAACGGCTCTTCATCTTGACACTGATCTGCGTAGCGGCCCGGTCGCCGGAAACGATGATGTCCGTCAGACGGTATTCATCGATCTGCCAATCCGTCTGGATCCGCTCGATCGCCTTCCAGAAGGCACCTATACCAGCACAGTTTGTCTGATATGGTCCTGTTTCCGCATCGGCGTGGATACAGTACCGGATGTCATCATGAAGGAGCGAAGAGACAGTTTCGGCATCTCCCCGATTGTAGCACTCAATTGCTTTGCGAACGACGTCTTCAGTACTCATGGATCTTTCCTCGCAAAATTGAAGTTCAGATTTTCTCGACAGGTTGGTGCCGGGCTTGTGACCCGATGGTGAACAACGGCCCGGTTGCCTCGCGCCGCTAATCCCGGCAATTGAGGCAACGTTCGAACGTTCCCTTTTCCAGCGAGCCGAGCTGCTGAAACAGGCTCAGGAAATCAAAATGGTTGAAGGCATCAATGATCTGATTATCCGAGAAACGCCCATAAACGGTGCCCGTCATTCTCACGCGCTCGCCTGTCTTGCGTGAGGTGCCCTGAAACTCGCACAGAGCGCAAAGCCACTCTCCGGAGGTGATGCTGCGCTTGACGTCGATTTTGACGTCCTTCACAAGACTGAGCAGAGCCCGTTGAAAGACCTTGAACTCTTCCGGCCCGAGCATCTCGTGCTCTTTGAATTCCTCATTGTCCGCCTTGGTTTGTGCCCCCAGACCGACGGCGCGGCCGTCCGGAACGAACATTTCCTCAATGGCCGCTTCGTCTTCTTCACTCCAGACACGCCGGAACCACGTCTCAAGAATTTCGAGATTTGTCATGATTAAGCCCCCCTTGGTTTCAACCCGGCCACTATGCCATGTCCGGTTGAAATCACGAAGGAGTATCGTTAGGGAAAGCGTTGCCGTTCAAACGCGCATTTTCCTAGGAGATGCCTGCTGCCATGGCCGCCTCTTCCTGCTCTCTGGCCAGGTTCTGATCCTCCTGCAGAACCTTCACCGCTGCCGGGCGCTCAAAAAATCTTGCGGTGTATTCCTTGAATTCATCAAACTCCGGCACGATCCCGAACATCATTCCCCATCTGAGCCCCATCGCCCAAAGGACATCCAGCGCGGTCAGTCTGTTGCCCAGGACATAGGGACCATTCGCCAATTGCTCACGCATGTTTCCCATCACAGTGTCGAAACTGCCATAGGGCGACATTGATTGCGGTGGTTCTTCACGCTTCAGCGCCCGATCGACCAGCGCCGGTTCGAAACAGGACGCCATGTAGACGAACCAGCGTAAATACGGACCTCGGAGCGGATCATCGACCGCTGGCGTCAGTCCCCTTTCCGGGAAGAGATCGGCAAGAAAGAGATAAATGGCCACCTGCTCGGTCACAACCGTGTTTCCATAGCGTACGGCCGGAACCTTTCCGGCCGGGTTGATCGCCAGAAATCCCGGTTTCCTGTTCTCCCCGAGCTTGAAATTCAGGACGTTGAGGATGTAGGGCGCACCCAGTTCTTCAAGCAGGACGCGCGCACCCGTTGCTCTGGTTTGCGGGGCATAAAAGAGTTCCACCTGATCTGCCATCTTGCTCTCCGGATCGCGGTCAGAGAGCCTAGCCTAACCGATCCACAAGCCACCAGCCACCGATCAGAAATGCCTCTGCAGCCAGAACACCGACGATGACCTTTTGCCGGGACATGAAGAAAGCCGCAAAACCCGCGCAGGAGGCGGCGATGCGCAGCCACATTGGCGTTTCGCTCAAAACGCCCTGTGGGAAAAGAATCAGCTTCGAGATCAGACCCGCAACCAGAGCCGTCGCGACACAGCGCACCCAGATGAGCAACTCGCTGTCTTCCCGAAGCCTGCCGCTGGCGAACACTCCGATCCAGCGCCAGACATCCGTCGCAAGCCATCCCGCTACAAGGATCATTACATATGGCCACCACCAGGTATCGCGGATCAGGGCCTCGGTCATGACAGCCCCTTCCGGACGATCTTCATGCCGAAAAAGGTCGCCGTGCCACCGATGAGCCCGGTCCACAAGAGATCAAGGCCTGGCAGATAGAGATAGACGACCGGCCCGAGGACAAGCCCGACAACCATCGCGGCCTTGTCCACATTGAGACGTGCGGCGCCCCAGAGCGAGCAGAGGAAATAGACCGGTGTCAGAAGAACCAACGCACCGGCAACAACATCCGGCAATCGTTCGACTGCCATGTAGGCAATGCCTGTCATGCAGAAGACGAAGGATGTGACACCCGACCCGAACCCGGAAAAATACGGCAGGCGCGCCTCGCGCGGCAATTCCGGCAAGGTGCGCATGGCAAACACCCAGGCCGTGACCGCCACGAAATGCGAGGCAATCAAAAGATGCCAGTTCTTTGTCTTGCCAGGCACCTTGACCATCGGCATCAGGGCCATGGTCATGGGCATCAGACGAACGGACGCCAGTGCAACGGCAATCGCCGCAGGGACCAGCCCCATACCCGATGACAGAGCCCCCGTCAGAACCACGATGGACGGCAGGGCCCAGATCAGTCCGGTCATAACCAGCGTTTCCGGAAGAGAAAGACCGGTCTCGCGCGCCAAGCCGGCAAACCCGACAAAGGCCGCCGTCAGAATCAGCGCCGGTATCGAAATCGACGCACGCATGCCCAAGAAGAACCATTCTCTCCCGGTTCGCGCCGGAAGATCAGGCGGGGGTGTTTGCGCAGTTCCTTCAGGAACGGTCATGGGAGGGGCACTCGGGACGAAAAAGTAATAAGGTAGCCTTACATTTTTAGACGTTTTGTGTCCAGAGCCGGAAAGTGACAATCGGGAAGGCCCTGCCGCCGGAACACGTTTGTACATCGTCAACGATAGCGGCACAGAGACACAACCCTTGCCCGCGTTTCGCCAAAATCACCACACTAGATTGAAGTCAACAAGTGACAATCAGAGGGTTCCAAGGTGGCAGAAAATGTCTTGACTAAGGCTTTGTTTTGCGCGGCGCTTCTGCTGGCTCCGCGCAGTACGGAAGCAGAGGAACCGGTGTTGATTCCAAGGTGCTGAGGTGCGTTCGATCTTTGCGGTTTTGTTGAGCAGCACTCTGAAAAGCTCAGAATTCCGTACACGTTTCAGGATGCAGGACAGTTCAGTGAGGGTCTTGCCGCCGTCAGGATCGACGGAAAATACGGTTATGTTGATCCAGACGGAATCCTTGTCATCGATCCAAAATTCGACTTGGCTGGACAGTTCAGCAAAGGGCTTGCGGAGGTTTTTGTTGGCACCAAAGCAGGCGTTGTCGATGTGAGTGGAGAGTATGTCCTCAACCCGCGGTTTGGCCGCGCGATACCTTTGACGTTCGATACAGTGCTGGCAAGCGAAAACACTGAAACCGCGAAACCCCCAAGCCAGTTTACAGTGAATAGAGGGTTATGGGATTCCAGCATCCGCAACACCTTGTTTGGGCTCCACAAGGTAAGCCAAGGCTGGGTTTCCGACCGGCGATATTTTATCGCGAATTTCAACTCACCGTCCGGTGAGCAGATCTGGGCATCAGAAACGCCCCCAGGAGCGGCCGCTACGGTCTGTTGCGCGCCGACGGCCAGTGGCAGGTAGAGCCTCGATACGCCAAGGTCTTTAGTCTTACGAACGGTTTAGCCATTGTACGCGGTGTTCCTGGGAACGGCACCGGGGACGCGTTGGACGGAGCTGTGGATGAAACAGGGAAACTTGTCATCCCGCTGAAGTTCGAAGGATTGAGCTATTGGATAGGGGAATACGGCCTGGCCAGAAAGTATGGAGAAGCTCCAAAACTGGGCCTTGTTTCCCGGGAGGGAAGATTGCTGGCTGGCCGATACTTTGACGACGTTCAAAGACACTGGGACGGGCGGCTGCCGCGCGTTCTGGAAGGTGGTCGCTGGCACAGTGTCAAAAGGGATGGCACACTGGTTGACGGCCAGCGAGATGACCATGTTCGATTGTCGTGTCCTGGCGGACTAGAGATCTTCAAAAAGCATGGTTTCATTTCAGTCCATCATCCGAATCTCGGTTCTGTCGTGGACACGCGAATCCGGGCCGGTTGGGAGGCATTGACCAGCGCCTACTGTGACAGACCGTACACGCTCTTGGTTGGGACCGGTCAAATCCGGTTTATCACCCAGGATGGCCGGTTAATCCCGTCATCGGGCTGGTTCGAAAAAGCGTACGATTTCCGAAATGGCATCGCTGTTGTTTCGCGAAACGGAAAGTGGGGTGTTATTGATGAAAGTGGCGAATTCACCGTGCCACCCATTTACGACAGCCTGGGATCCCCCCTTCCCAGCAACATTGACCTCGGAATGGCGCTCAAACTCGGGGAACAGGATATAAAACCCTTCAGGGTCAATCTGGCGGGGCGCGAATTCTTGATCGACGCCCGGAACAGGGAATTGAAGGATACCTTCAGACCAAGCGGAAAAGTTCTCGGAACACTCCTGGTTTGTGGAGAGACGTTGGAGAGATTCGAGCAAAATGGATTGTGGGGGATGAAAGATGAAAATGGCGAGATATTGATACCGCCCCAATATCGTGCGCTGACCTGTTACAGGCGGGGCTACGCATGGGGTGCACTGGTCAACAAGAAACGGTGGTGCCCAATCGGGCCAGACGGTTCACAACACGCAACGTCTGCCTGCAAGGAACACATCGATGTCTTGCGACAAACCAACACTCGACTGGAAGAGTTTTCAAAAGACAGTCATGAAAACCATGTTCTGTGGCTTCGTGCAAAACTCGAATACGCCTCGGGAAAACGGCTTGACCCACCTCGTGTATTTAGCAACTCGACGTTCTGACCATTCGGAAACGAAAATCACACCGACCGCGTCAATCCGCCGTCAATCCGGATGTTTTGCCCCGTAACATACGCGGCCGCGTCGCTGGCGAGGTAGGAAATCAGTCCGGAGACCTCGTCGGACCGGCCGTAGCGGCCCATCGGTATGCGCGCGCGCCGGTCGTCGTTTTCCGGAAGGCTGTCGATGAAGCCGGGAAGAATGTTGTTCATGCGCACGTTCTGTCCGGCGAACTTGTCGGAAAAAAGCTTGGCGAAGCTGGCAAGGCCCGCCCGGAAAACCCCCGACGTCGGAAACATCGGATCGGGTTCGAACACGGCGAAGGTCGAGATGTTGAGGATCGTACCGCCGCCCTGCTCTGCCATGATCGGAGCAACAAGCCGGCTCGGGCGGATGACATTCATAAGGTAGTAGTCCATGCCCCTGTGCCAGTCTTCATCGGAAATCTCCAGGATGTCGCCCTTGGGCCCATGCCCTGCCGAATTGACAAGAACATCAATTCTTCCATAAGCATCAAAGGATTTTTCAACAAAGGACTTTAAGTCACCTGGCTCCAGGTTTGATCCCGTAAAACCTACGCCGCCCAGGTCTTCTGCAAGGGCCTTGCCTTTCCCGGATGACGACAGGATGGCGACATTGAAGCCGTCGGCGGCAAGACGGCGCGCGGCGTCCGCCCCCATGCCGGAGCCGCCTGCGGTGACAAGGGCAACTTTTTTCTCAATCATGTGCGACTCCTTTTGTTGCCCACAAACTAGAGCATCTGGCGATAAGTGTGCACCATTTGACCGTGTCTCCTTTGTCTGCTGAGGAGGCGGATTGCGCGCCGTGGTGTTTCCCACCTCAAGTGCGATCCAACGATGTCAGCGGGCAAAGGAGACCGGCCCTTCGGGTGATGGCAAGCAGCCCATCGGCAGCGTTGCGCCGCTTGCCCGATACACCGCATCGCGCTGCGCGACGCGCCTTGCCGCAAGAGCTGCTTGCCAACATCAAATTGGGCAAACTTATCGCCAGATGCTCTAGGAGTTGGTACGCCGGGCCACAAACAAATTTGTCGAATGGAATTGATGCCTGGAAGGAATGACTTTCCAATCATTCAGCAAAAAGCCCCGGACGGGGTCCGGGGCTTCGACTTGTTTCTGTCGACGATCAGTCCGCCAGCGGCACCTTGGGCACCAGGCTTTTCTTGGAAGATCCGCCTTTGCCGCCACCGGACGACTTTGACTGCTTCGCTGCAGTTGCTTTCGCGGCAGGTTTGCGGCGCCGTTTCGGCTTTGGCTTGGCTTCCGTCTTAGCTTTCGGTTTGGGCGGTGTGGCCCGTTCCTCAACGCTTTCAAGCAACAGGCCGTTGCTGTCCTCGGAGACAGAGACCTTCACCATGCCGCCTTTCTTGAGCTTGCCGAACAGGACCTCGTCGGCAAGCGGGCGCTTGATATGCTCCTGGATGATCCGACCGAGCGGCCGCGCACCCATCTGGTTGTCGTAGCCTTTTGTCGCCAGCCATTTGACGGCATCGTCGGTCAACTCGAAGGTCACGTTCCGGTCTGCGAGCTGCACCTCAAGCTGCATGACGAATTTCTCGACCACCTTGTAAACCACTTCCATCGGCAGGTTGCCGAACGGAATGATCGCATCCAGACGGTTTCTGAATTCCGGCGTGAACAGCTTGTTGATCGCTTCCGTGTCGTCGCCCTCACGCTTGATGCGGTTGAATCCGACAGGCATTTTCGCCATGTCCGATGCACCGGCATTCGTCGTCATGATCAGGATTACATTGCGGAAATCCACCTGCTTGCCATTGTGATCGGTCAGCTTGCCGTGGTCCATGACCTGCAGAAGGATGTTGAACAGATCCGGATGTGCCTTCTCGATCTCGTCGAGCAAAAGCACGCAATGCGGATGCTGGTCGACACCGTCGGTCAACAGGCCTCCCTGATCAAAGCCGACATATCCCGGAGGCGCGCCGATCAGGCGAGACACCGTGTGCCGTTCCATGTACTCGGACATGTCGAAACGGATCAGCTCCACCCCGAGCGAGGACGCAAGCTGACGGGCCACTTCCGTCTTTCCAACACCCGTCGGGCCGGAGAAGAGGTAGCTGCCTATCGGCTTGTCCGGTTCGCGCAAGCCCGCACGTGCAAGCTTGATTGCCGAGGCAAGCGTCTCGATGGCTGAATCCTGGCCATAGACGACGCGCTTCAGGTCCTTGCCGAGATTCTCCAGCACTTCCGCGTCGTCCTTGGAAACGGATTTCGGCGGGATGCGTGCCATCGTCGCAATCGTATTCTCGATTTCCTTGACGCCGATCGTCTTGCGGCGGCGCGCCTCGGGCACCAGCATCTGTGATGCGCCCGTCTCATCAAGAACGTCGATTGCCTTGTCGGGCAATTTGCGATCGGAAATATATTTCGCCGACAGTTCCACAGCCGTCTTGATGGCGTCGTTCGTGTAGCGAACCTTGTGGAAGTCTTCGAAATAGGGCTTCAGGCCCTTCAGGATATCAATCGCATCCGGGATCGTCGGTTCGTTGACGTCGATCTTCTGGAACCGGCGCACCAGCGCGCGGTCCTTCTCGAAGAATTGCCGGTATTCCTTGTACGTCGTCGACCCGATGCAGCGGATCGCACCGGAGGCAAGCGCCGGCTTCAGAAGGTTCGAGGCATCCATGGCCCCGCCGGATGTCGCGCCAGCGCCGATCACCGTGTGGATCTCGTCGATGAACATCACCGCTCCGGGGAAGTCCTCGATCTCCTTGACGACCTGTTTCAGCCGTTCCTCGAAGTCGCCGCGGTACCGGGTCCCGGCCAGCAATGCGCCCATGTCGAGCGAAAAGATGGTCGCATCCAGGAGAACGTCCGGAACATCTTCATTGACGATCCGGTGTGCGAGACCTTCGGCGATCGCCGTTTTTCCGACACCGGGGTCTCCGACAAACAGGGGATTGTTTTTCGAACGGCGGCACAGGATCTGAATGGTGCGCTGGATTTCGCTGTCGCGGCCGATCAGCGGATCGATCTTCCCGCTTGAGGCCTTGTCGTTGAGATTGACGCAATAGGCCTCGAGCGCATCGGTTTTCTGATTGGACTTCTTGTCCCCTTCAGAGCCCGGCAGGATGTCCTCTTCCTCTGCGCCCTCGACCGGACGTGCCTCCGACATGCCCGGACGTTTTGCGATGCCGTGCGAGATATAGTTGACCGCGTCATAGCGGGTCATGTCCTGATCCTGCAGGAAGTAAGCCGCATGGCTTTCGCGCTCTGCGAAGATCGCAACAAGCACGTTGGCACCCGTTACCTCTTCGCGTCCCGAGGACTGGACGTGGATGACCGCACGCTGGATTACTCTCTGGAACCCGGCCGTCGGCTTGGAGTCCTCGTCACTGTCCGTGACAAGGTTGTCCAGTTCCGTCTCTATATATTCGAGCAGGTTCCTGCGGATCGTATCCAGATCGACGTTGCAGGCCCGCATGACGGCTGCCGCGTCCTGATCGTCAAGCAAGGCCAGAAGCAAGTGCTCCAGCGTCGCATATTCCTGTTGCCGTTCATTAGCGAAAGCGAGCGCCTGATGAAGGGCTTTTTCAAGACTGCGTGAGAAAGAAGGCACGTAGATTAGTCCTCACTTTTTTTCCATGACGCATTGCAGAGGATGCTGATGCTTGCGCGCAAAGTCCATAACCTGGGTGACTTTGGTTTCGGCGACCTCATACGAGAACACGCCGCATTCCCCGACACCATGGTGATGTACATGCAACATGATACGCGTGGCTTCCTCCCGGTTCTTTTGGAAGAAACTCTCCACGACGTGGATGACGAACTCCATGGGCGTGTAGTCGTCGTTCAACAGCAGCACGCGATAGAGATTGGGCCGCTTCGTTACCGTTTTCGTCCGGGTGACAACAACCGTGCCGGCGTCGCCACCGTCGTTGTCATGATCGGAGCCCGCTGACATTGCCGTATCTATCGCCTCACTCATTCCGGCAGTTACCAGTATTCATTTCTCGTGACAGACGCCGCTCGGCGACCTGTCCGGCCACGGGAACCCACGGCATCTCTCCGGGGGTTATGGATCTTCGCTGATAATCCTGCCGCGCAAGCGGCGCTTGCGCAATGGTCGATTTCATCAAGATTTAGGTGAACACCTCTTTTGGGACAGGAGCGTCCCCGTCAATCAGGAATGTAGGTGTCTGAATTTCGAATAAAAGGTGCGGAACGCACACAAATCGGTGTCAAAGAATATTCACTTGCGCACAGCATCCGAAAACTGGGTAAATCTGTGCATACAAAACAAAAACCCGGCTGCAATGAGCCGGGTTCCATCTTCACTCCGTCAGAATACGGAATGTCCGCAAGCTTATTTGGCCATTTTGCCGAGCACGCCTTCGTAAGGCTTGTAGGCGTCTTTGGACATGTCGGTGACCATTTCACCGAGCTTTGTCATTTCGCCGACAAAACCTTCGTAAGTGGTTTTGACATAGTCTGCCTGGGCTTCGAAAGCCTTGTCCAGAGACTTGGACGCAACCAGTTTCTCAACGGCAGCTGTGCCTTCTTCAAAGGACTTCTTCTGGTAATCAGCAACTTCTGCTGCAATCGCCTGAAAGCCCTTGCTCATGGAACCGAAGGATTCCATGGCCATGTCCATGTTGTCTTTGCTCAACTTCTGCAAGTCATCAAAGTTGTTCATCATCTAACTGACCTCATCCAGCGGACCGGATCCAGAAGCCTTGTGACACGGCTTGATAAGACGTCCGGTGCGCGCATCGCGTTACCTATAGGAATGCGTTCATAATGCGCTGCACAATAACTGTCAAGATTATTTTGCATTGCAACAACAACCATTACGAGAATTTAATTCCACCTATCCCATAAGGCGCAAAGCACGCCTTGCACGCAATTATCGATTGCAGGCCGAGCCGTGAGCCAGGATCCAGAATCCAAACAAAAAACCTTTGAAAAATTAATATTACACGGCATAGTGTGAGTTATCGTCGCCTGCACACCCGCCTCTTAACAATTAACTTCCCTTTTTTACTATGAAAAAAACCAAAAGAAAACCAGATTCACTGAATTAATTTGAAGTTAATGAATAAATCCAATTTTAAGGAAGTATTAACTCTAACAAAAAACTACTCTTCACAGTGGTTTTTCTGCAATTCATTTACACATTCGTAACCGTGATTCCATCAAATAAACCGGACATCACGGAGCATTGCGTTGGATCGCGGGGGAAGAAGATTCAGCCCGCAATTCTCCATACTGAAATGTGTGACCCGGATTGGGATTGTAACAGTGTTTGGTATGCGTTCTTTTCGCATTGTTCGGTCGATGGCTCGGATCGGCAAAATTCTCGCTCTCAGCGGCTTGGTGTTCGCTTTGCCGGCCGCGGCAAATGCAAACCCGAAATATGCGGGGATCGTCGTCGACGCCAAGACGGGCGAGACCCTCTACGCTTCATCTGCAGATGCGTACCGCTATCCCGCCTCGCTGACCAAGATCATGACGCTCTATGTTGTCTTTGAGGAACTTGAAGCGGGTCGTCTTTCCCTCAATTCCAGACTGAAGGTTTCCAAGTACGCAGCTGGCCGCCCGCCGTCGAAACTCGGCCTGAAGCCCGGCAAGACCATCAAGGTGAAAGACGCCATCCTGGCGCTCGTGACCAAGTCCGCAAATGACGTCGCCACCGTTGTTGCCGAGAACATCGGCGGTTCCGAGAAGAAATTTGCCGAACGCATGACCCGCACGGCGCGCGCTCTTGGCATGAAAAAGACCACGTTCCGCAATCCGCACGGCCTGCCGAATTCCGGGCAACGTACGACGGCGCGGGACATGGCCACTCTCGGACGCGCCATTCAGGAGCACTATCCGCAATACTACAGCTACTTCAAGACGCGCTCCTACAAGTATGGCGGCCGGACCTACGGCAACCACAACAAACTGCTCGGCCGCGTCAAGGGTGTGGACGGGATCAAGACGGGTTACATCCGCGCCTCGGGTTTCAACCTTGTGACATCGGTCAACCGCAATGGGCGCCAGATTGTTGCCGTGGTCATGGGTGGACGCTCCGGCGCTTCCAGAAATGCGCAGATGACCAAGTTGATCAATCGCTACCTCTCCAAGGCGAGTCGCGGCAAGAAAACCGTGCCTGCGATCGCCAAGGGCGGAGCAGCCCCGATTTTCGTCGCATCAGCGCTTAAAACGCCCCCGTTGCCCAAAGCCAAACCGGGCAGCCGGCAGGCACCTGCAAGCGGTGCACCAATGGTCCTTGCATTCAATGCCGATGCTCAGAAAACCGCAGTGCCGGTCCCTTCCCCGTCAAGCACTCCGGCGGTGGCAACGGCGGCTGTGAACACGGCGCCAAAGACCATTCCGGGCTTCGGAGAGACAGTCCCGGTCCCGCCAAAGCTGGTCAAGCAACGGTTTGACGAA
>JGI12316J15310_10000041_pt76 | contig 11641 bp, 12 predicted proteins | sample MarCyaLeptolynsp_FD_15310 | JGI IMG/M metagenome (IMG submission 15310)
CGCGAGGCCATGTCTATGTTTCGACCGTACCACCTGCACGCAAGCGATCGCCGCGGAAGCACGGCAGCCGCGCGCCCGTCCCGCGAGTTGCGAGAGCTCGGAGCGACCCGGTCGACGACGATCGGCAGGCGCGATCGGCAAAAGCTCTCGCCTCATCGAGGTGACGGCAACCGACGCTCACCCCGGGGACCCTGGGCGTGTGCACCCAGGCGTAGTCGCTTGGCCCGGTGACCGTGCGGATCTTCACCCGCACCTCGTCATGACCGAGCCCTCGAACCGGCACTGATGAAGCAAGAGAAGCGTGCAGGCTGTGTCGACCAGACGTGGGACTAGGAACCATCGAACGCAGCGCGGGAAAGCCCGACCCGTGAAGGTTTCAGGCGTAGTGCACCGGTTGATGCTGACCGCGGCGTGGCTGGGCGCGGCGTGCTCGTCGCCTGGAGACACGCCCGCTGACGGCGGAGGCGACGGAACCGACACAGGAGCAGTCGACACCACCACAACCGACGACCCCAGTTCAGCCGACGGTACGCCGGGGACGGACGATTCGGGCTCGGCGGATGACGGCACCATCAAGCTCGACGTGGCGCCGTCGTGCGACTGCGGCGTCGTCGACGGCTGTTGCGATCCAAGCTGCGGCTCGCCGGATCTAGACTGCACGGCACAGTGTGACCAAAGCGAGATCCGCGACGTCGGTCCGCTTTCGCTGCCGGTTGGGGCAGCGGGACCGAATGCCCACGTACGACTCGACGACGGCTACGCGGTGGTGACCTACGCAGGGACGGGTCGCGTGACCTGGGCGATGACCGACGACGAGGGAGTCGTCGACCCGACGACGATTGGCGAGCTGCCGGGCTACCACCCGCACATCGCAGCCTCGGGCGACTCGTTGCTGGTGACGTACGCCGCGGGCAGCGACCTTTGGACCAATGCCCAGCTGCGGGCGGCTCGGATCGACACGGACGGCACCTTGCTGTCCGATGACGTCGTGGTACCCGAACCGGGGCATCTGCAAAACATCGAGGCGGCCTGGCACCCAGCGTCCGAACAATGGGGCGTCCTGTGGGAATTCGCGCCCGGGGGGACGAGCAGACGAGTTCGCTTCGCCCGCCTGGACGCCCAAGGTGCGCTCGTGCCCGGCAGCCTCCTCGACCTCAACGACCCCATCGACCTCGCGCAGCTGGGTGATGCAGCGTCGCTCGTCGCGACGTCGGACGGATTTTCGTTGATCCTCGAGCGCAGCGACACCATCGAGCTGCGGCGGCTCGACCTGGAAGGCAACGAGATTGTTCGGTCCGAGCTGCCGACGCAGTCCCAACCGTTCAACTCGACGATCGCCCCGGGCGTCGACTCTTACGGCGTGGCGTGGCAGGACTCGCCCACCCAAGTGGGTTTCGTGGTGCACTTCGTGCGCGCCGACGGCGACGGCACCTTGTTGCCCGAGACACAGGTGACCTGGGGTCTCGAAGACCTCGACATCGGCAATCCGAGCGTGGCGTGGGATGGGTCTCGCTACCACGTCGTCTGGCTCGCGGAGGACGCCGTGGGGTCGATCCAGTTGCTGCACGGCGAGCCGAGCGGCGACACGCTGCCGGGTCAGCTCGTGACGTTCGGGAGCAAGCACGCTTGGTGGCCGCGTGCGTTGTGGGACGGCTGTGCGCTCGTCGTCGCGTATTCCGACTGGGATCCGGATGGGTTCGCTGACGAAGCAGCTCACCTGCTGTTCATCCCCGGCCCGGTCCTGACCCCCGAAGGATAGGCGCACCGAGGAACCGAAACCGCGCCGCCGGGAAAGCCCCGGGCATGACGCTCGAGTCCCCGCACATCGAACGAAGACTGCAGGCTTGGGCCGTGGCCACCTACGCGATGTTCGTGCTCGCAGGCTCGATGGTCGGGTGTGGCCCCGGTGACCCGACCTACATGCTCACCGAGGACGATGTGCCGGATCGCATGGCGCAATGCCCAGCCGAGACCCCGATCGGCGAACCGGCGTGCGCCGCCGACTTTGGCTCCGTCGTCGAGACCGCGTCGCCGCGCGACGTCCACCGGGCAGTGCTGGGGGTGTGGCGCCTCTGCTACGACTCGGCGCCCGACACCCCACAGACCGGGCCGGCCGTGCCGATGTCGCTGCCCCCGCACGACGGACTCGAGTTCACCCCCGAGGGCGAGGTGTACCTGCTGTTTGCCGACGACGCCGGCGCCCTGCAACGGCGCGAAGGTCTGGACTTCGTCGGAGAGCTCGTCTCCCCCAACAACAGCCCCGCCGAGTTCCTCGCCTTCGCGCTCGACTCCGGCTTTCGGCGCGAAGCGAGGGTTCGCACGTCCGAGTGCCCGCCGCGGCTTCGGATCAAACTCGTGACCGGATACAGCCCCTTCCTCGAATACGCCGGGGAGTGAAGCCCGTTCCGCCCATCGCAATCAGGGCCGGCCGGTACGATGCGACCGGACGCGGACTCACCCCGGGGCCGGTCCGAGCACATCGAGCAAGTACTGGTGGCTGTTCTGGCCGCCGTCGTTGCAGAACTCGGCGTTCGCACTCGTACAACCTGGCGACGCTGTGTTCCAACACTGATCGGTGAAGGTCCGCGTTTCCACATTGTCGATGACCGGCACCATGATCTCGGGGTCGCCGCAGGGGGCGGGGGTGGGGCACTGTGGTGTGTCCACTGTCGTCAGGCCGTAGCTGATCCCGAGGGCGTGGGCCACTCCGTTGGCCAGCAGCACCCCATCGGCCTCCGCCGACAACCCGAACACCACGTTGTTGGGCAGCAGATTCGAGCAGTCGATCGTGCCGCCGATCCCCACGACCGTCGAAAAACCCTCGGGGGTCGTGTCGGTGAACACGACCATGGTGTAGTCGCCGTCGGCCGGACGCTGGTCGAAGATGCACAGGTCGTAGGCGGCGAACAGGCCGACGATGCGCGCGGTCACGGCTTCACGTTGGTTGCCGCCGTAGGGAGCCAGCTCGCCCTCGAAGCTCGGCAGCGAGGTCGAGTTCATGGTCGCATCCTGGCCCCCGACGGACATCGTGGCGCCATCGAAGTTCAGGTACAGCACGTTGCCGCACCCGCTGGTGTCGGGCGCCCCGGTCGAACCCGACGTGCTCTCGTCCGCGCCCGTCGACGCCTCCGTGTCACCCGAGTCGCCGGTCGAGTCGTCCGCCGCGCTCGTGGTCGACTCGGCGTCGGGCGTACCCGTCGAGCTGGCCTGTCCGGTCGAGCCGTCCGCCGACTCCGGACCGTCGGACTCGGCCGGGCACGCGGTGGCAAACAGCAATGAAATCGTGACAATACAGTCGTTTGGTCTCATCGGGCTTCGGGGGCGCGTCGGCGTCCCTCGCAGGGGAGCCCGGCTCGACGCCGTCGAGATCACGACGATTCGAAGAAAAATCGACATCGCGTGGGGATCGGGACCCAGGGGAGTCCGTCTTCTTCACCATGACAGTGGGACGGATTGGGTTCGTGTTGGCGTTGGGTCTTGCCGCGGTTGGTTGCGATGGCGCGGAAACGTACGAGGCGCGAAGCCTGGGCTACGGAGACGGTTGTGGCAGCGGTGACACCGGTGGCACCGGCGGCTGGGACGAGGGCTGTAGCGGCAGCAGCTCCTGGGGTTCGGACGATTCGGGCGATGGCTGGGACTCACGTCCCGACGCGTCAGGAGGTTACGAACCCGTCCCCGACCTGGGCGGCGGTCTGGACGAGGACAACGGCGACGCGATCTACGGGTGTTTCGTCGGCGAGGAGACCGACACCAGCAGTGCCGCACAGGTCGTGCACCCAGTCGGCGACTACTGGGACCAGGGGAACACGAACCTCTGCTCCGTCATCGCCTGGATCAACGCGAACATCGACGCCCTCGCCGATACTCCGGCGGGAGTGGATCCCATCATCGTCGATGTTCTCGAATGCCTCGGTGAGCGAGGAGTCGACCTCGAGCAGATCGCGATGCGCGGCATGACCAACGACGAGCGGGCCATCTTGCGCCAGTGCAAGGAAGACGAGATGGAGGAGCGCGGCCTTCCCGTCAGCATTCAGTATGAAGATCTGCTCATGGGCGGCCGGGCCAAGGACTTCTGCGAGGAAATCGACGACGCGTTGACTCCGGACCACACGCCCCAGCGACCGGGCGCGGCCGTCGCCATCATCGGCCGCGTGCACTGGCCGGACAATGCGGTCCAGCTGCCGCAAGTCCACAACGGTCACCAAGTCCAGATCGTCGCGGTCGAGTGCGAGGACGACCTGATGCGGATCACGATTCGCGACCCGAACTACCCGCAGGTCCTCTTCACGCTCACCGTCGATTGCTGGAACACACTGATCGATACGGGCGGCCACCCGCGCTTCGCCCTGGGCGACAGCGTCATCGGGCTGGGAATCGAGACCCCGGGCACCGCTGAATGACGGGCTGACGACGACCTGCGGCACCGGCGGCGATAGGGGCGTGCCGGCGAGCGTTCGGCGGTGACTTCGGCTACGGTGTCGCCGGCTGCGCGCCGATCATGCCTGCTGAGGTCGAGACCGAGCCGCTGCTCATGCTGGCGGTGATTCTGCTGTTCGGGATCGTGTTTGGGCTCGGGGCAAAGCGACTGCGCTTGCCGTCGGTCACCGGGCAGATCCTGGCCGGCGTCATCTTGGGCGGTGCCGGCTTCGATCTGTTTGGTCCGCACGCCGAGCACGCGCTAGCTCCGATCACCGAGTTCGCGCTCGGGCTGATGGCGGTCAGCGTCGGCGCTCACCTCAACGTTCGCCGGCTCCGCAACGCATTCGGGCGGCTCGCGCTGCTGCTGCTGTTCGAGGTGGTCTTCGTGGTCGCCGCGGTCGCCGGCGCGCTGATGCTGTTTCCGACGATCGAGCTGGGCTTTGCCCTCGTGTTCGGCACGATCGCGATCTCGACCGCCCCGGCCACGATCGTTGCGATCGTTCGCGAGACCCGGTCCAAGGGCGTGTTCGTCAAGACGCTGATCGCCGCAGTGGCGATCAACAACATGGCGTGCATCTTCGGGTTCGAGCTCACCCGCCGATTGGCCGGGACCATCGCGCAGTACGGCACGCCGCACATCAACGAGGTGCTCATCGGCGCGTCCACGCAGCTCGCCGAGGCCGCGTTGACCGGAGGCCTCGGGGCGCTTGCCTTACTCACGGTGACCAAGGTCGTGCGCAAGTCGGAGTTGCTGACTGCGGCCGGCCTCGTTGCCATCCTGCTCACGCTCGGCATCGCCGAGCACTTCGGGTACTCGGCGCTGCTGTCGTGCCTTTTCTTGGGACTTGCGCAGGCCAACCTGATGCGGGAGCGCGAGCACATCGTCGACCGGCTCTTTCATACGTTCGAGCCGTCGATTCTCGCGGTGTTCTTCACGCTCGCGGGGATGGAACTGTCGCTCGAGCACGCGTCGGAGGCCGGGGCCCTGGCGGTGGCGTTCTTCGCCGCCCGCGGAGTCGCGAAAGTCTCCGCCGGCTACGTCGCGATGCGGCTGTCCAAAACCACGGCGCGTTTGCGACAAAACATGGGGCTGGCTCTGATCCCGCAGGCGGGCGTCGCGGTGGGACTGGTCGTGCTCATCAATGCGGACGCAACCCTGCACGAGTTCGCGCCGGCGGCGGTCGATCTGTTCTCACCGATCGTGCTGACGGCGGTCGTCGCCAACGAAATCGTCGGGCCGATCCTGACGCGCGTCGCGCTGACGCGGGCCGGCGAGGCCGGGCAGGACCGCACGCGTTTGCTCGACTTCATTCACGAGGAGAACATCACCACCAACTTGCAAGCCGAGGACGCCGCAGCGGGCGATCGAGCAGCTGGTGGATCTTCTGGTGCAGTCGCACCACCTCGATCCGAAGCTGCATGGCGAGATTTTGGAGGCGGTGCTGGTGCGCGAGGCCCAGGACTCGACCTGTGTCGGCGGCGGGGTGATGCTGCCGCACGGCAAAGCTCCGGAAGGGGTTCCGACAGTGGGAGTACTGGGTCTCAACGCCGAGGGATTCGACTTCGACACGCCGGACGGACGTCCGGTGCACGCGATCGTGCTGCTGCTGTCGCGTCCGGAGGAGCCCGAGCGACATCTGCAGCTGCTCTCCATGATCGCGGGCTCGATCGGCTCGAGCCCGGCGATTCAGACGCAGCTGTTCAACGCGAGAAGCCCGGCCCACGCGTACGAGGTGCTGCACCACGAAGACGCGGCCGAGTTCAACGTCTTTCTCGAAGAGCTGGGCTGAAATCAGTCGGGGACTCGACGCTGCGCCGAGCGTCGGTCGACTTCGTGCGCGATGGAGAAGAACGCGATCGACCATGGCGAGGTGTCGAGCTCGACGACCTCGTCGCCGTCGGGCATGACCGCGGTGAGCTGCCCGTTGTCGAGCAAGCGCAGCAGGGTGCCGTCCTCCACGAAGCGGTTCGTCGCGTGAGCGTAGTCGAGTCCGAGGTAGACGTTCTGACCAGCTCGCGGGCGCCACAACTGGTAGATGGACTGGTCGTAGGGCTCGCCGTCGTCGTGGCGGCTGACGACGACCTGCGGCGCCAGCGGGTCGGTGAACACGCGGTGTACGTCCCAACCGTGCGTCGAGCCGCCGGTCACCGCTGCGTCGCCGACCCCATCGGCCGACAACAGCTCCACATTCGGTGACGCACCCACGATGGCGTACTGCCCCGGCACGTAGCCGGCGACATAGCCGGGCACCATCGGCTGCGGCCCGATGTCGGTAACGGCCCGGTCGCTCAGATGAAAGGCGCGGCCGTCGGCGAAAGCGTGGCGGTTGGGACCCACGCGCGTGGTCGGCATCCCCGCGACCCCCAGCTCGCTGCCGGTCAGGTCGAGCCAGACCGAGTCCTCCGCGTCGTTGCCTCGCTGCAGCAGCACCGAGGTCTCGAAGGTGAACCATCGGGCGCTCCCGAACGGGAGGGTGCGCAGCGGGCGGGTGGTGCCGACACGGAAGTCGTGCACCCAGTAGTCCCGAGCGGAGAACGTTGCGTCGGGGTCTACCTGATGGGACCACAGGGCCCAGGTGTCGCCATCGCCGAAGCCAACGAAGTCGACCTCATCGGGATGCGTACCGCCATCGAGCTCGAGCACGATCTCGTCGTCGAGGGACACGACCGTGGTGGACCCGTCCTCGTGGGACAGCACGACGAGCCACCCCTCGCGAGACATCTCGATCCACTCGACGTTGGGAAGGTCGGCGCCGATCCGCCGGAGGCGCTGGCCGTCGAGAGCGAACACCTCGGAGTCGCCGTTGCCTCGGCGCAGGACGGCCCCGCGTTGGTGCTCGGGTTGCCACCGCAGCAAGAACGGCCTGACGTCGCCCTCGGGCGGCGGCAGCGGGGTTCCCCACGGAATCACGACGCCACGGTCAGCGAACGCGACCAGCCGCTCGGTGTCGCCGTCGGTGGCCATGGCGAGGTTGCGCGGGCCAGGTTGGGCGGCCTCATCGTCGGGGGGCTGCCAGTCGGCAACGCTTGCGCCACCGCCATCCTCGCCTTTGCTCTCGGCTCCGAGGGAAGGGCCGCAGCCGTAGATCAACACCACAGCGAGCCACCACAACCGATTCACACGGTGCCATTTCCGCACGGGGGCATTCGGTTCCCTACCGCGGCGGAGGGTCATCACACGTCAGCTGGGGTTGGCGACGCGATCGTCCAGAAGAGCATCGAATGGCTCGGACACCCGGGCACAACGATAACGATGTCATCGGTACGAACCAACTGCGGCGTGCCGCAACTGTAACTCCGGGACACATGCACGAGACCCTCGGGTCGAGCGCGATGGATGCTGTGCAGCTTGGGCGGTGACACTCGTCGTGCTCGCTGCATGCGGAAGTGGTTCGCCTTGCTCCATCGACGACGCGAGTGTCGAGGCCTCGTGTCTCGCGGACATTCCCCTCGGTTGCGAACGCGTGGAGTCGCAGTGAATCCCGTGTCGGGATTCGATGATCTTGTCGTGGGGTTCGAAGACCGCTGCGCTTCTCACCCGCCGTGCTGCGCCTGGTTCGTGCCCCTCGACTCTCGGACCGTTACCCTCCGGGCGTGGCTTATTTCTCTGAGATGATCGTTGTCATCGTTGGCATCGTTGGCGTCGTTTCGGTCGGCGGGGGATGTGGAGTCGATGTCGACGCGCAGGGCTTCACCCACGGTACGTCGGGTGGTTCTTCGGAGACGGGTGACACGCCGGGCACGTCCTCGAGCTCGGTGACGGGAAGCTCCGGCGGGACGGATTCCGCGGACACGACCGACAGTGGCGAGCCCCCGGTGCAGTTCGACCTCGGGAATACGCTCGACGTCCCGACCGGCCCTGGCAACGACATCTGCAAGGTTGGCGAAGACGGGCGCGATGTCGGAACGTGTCGCGAGCAAGCGCCGCCGGATGCGTTCGAGCCCGACGTGCAGTGGTCGTGGAGCGGCGCGGGCTTGACCGAGGTCTACGTCACTCCGCTGGTCGGCAACCTGACCGACGACAACGACGACGGCGAGATCGATCTCTGCGACATCCCCGATGTCGTGGTCGTGGCGGCCCAGGGACTCTTCGAAGGGGCTCGCATCGTCGTCCTGTCCGGTGATGACGGATCGGTGCACTACGAGATCCCGGTTCCCGTGAATCTCTCGGTGACACCGGCGTTGGGAGACATCGACGGGGACGGACTGTTGGACATCGTTGCCGTCGCCGGCGACTTCCCCGACCCCGGCTTCGTGGTCGCCTTCGACCACCTCGGCAACACCAAGTGGCAAAGCGAAAGTCCAGCCGGCGGCGTCATGTTCGCCGGCCCCACACTCGCCGACTTGGACGGCGACGGCACGGTCGAGATCCTCGTCGGTGGCGCCGTCTACGACGCCGATGGGGTGCAGCAGTTCGAGACTGGGGTCGAGATCACACCCGCCATCGGCTCGCTCGTCACGACAGCGGACCTCGACAACGACGGTGATCAAGAGATCGTGCACGGGGCAACCGCCTACCACCACGACGGCTCGCTGTACTACGACGCCGGCATTCCTCCCGGCTTCCCGCACATCGGCAACTTCGACGCAGACGACGACCCGGAGATCCTGGTGATGAACGAACAGGGCATCAACCTGCTCGACCACAAGGGTGCGCCGATCTGGCTGGGCCAACGTCCCACTGGCGATCCCGCCGAGACCCTCGTTTGGCTCAAGCCGGGAACGATTCACGACTTCGACGGGGACGGGGACGCCGAGTTCGCCACCGGCTCCGCCAACAACTATGCGATGTATGAGATCGACGCCACGGGTCCGACCATCGTCTGGCAGGCCTTGGTGCTGGACGAGAGCGGCTCGGCCGGCGGCACCGCCTTCGACTTCGACGGGGACGGCATTGCCGAGGCGATGTACGCCGACGAAGCACAGATGTTCGTCTACGACGGGATGGGTGCCCCGCTGTTCACCACGCCGCGACAGAGCCTGACCGGCCTCGAGTACCCCGTCGTCGCCGACGTCGACAACGATGGCTCTGCCGAAATCGTCGTCGTCTCCAATCAGCCCGCCTTTGGCGGCGTCGCCATGGGGCCCGCCGTTCAGGTCATCCGAGACATCGAAGACCGCTGGATCCCAGCGCGGCGGATCTGGAACCAGCACGCCTATCACGTCAGCAACGTGCGCGAAGACGGCACCATCCCCAGCACGCCCGCCAAGTCCTGGCTGGAGCTGAACACCTTCCGCACCAACGCCCAGGTCGAGAACGGCGGCGTCTGCCAACCCGTACCCGCCGGCTGAGCCCGCCGCCTACGCCCGACTTGGGCAGGCCACGTCGAGCTTGGGTTGGCAGGTCTGGACGAACAGGTTCTCCGGGTCGAGGCACCAGATGTTTTCCTCGGCGAGACACTCGTCCCACCAAGGGTCGTCGGCGGGGCGGATGCTGGCCGGAGCGAAGATCTCGGAAGAGCCGGTGAGGTCGACCTCCCACTCGTGTTTCCAGTACGCGCGCTCCCGCACGACGACGCCCTCGGACATCAGGTACAGGTAATCGTTGTAGCCGCCGTCGAAGGTCTCCTCGTCGGTGAAGTAGTCCACCTCGACCATCAACTCAGCCGGCGCGCCACCGCGGAGGGCCTCGATCATGCACTCGAAGGTCCCGGGCATTGAGCCTTCCAGCCAGAGCCAATCGCACGGCGCCGGGAGCTCGCACGCCAAGCCGAAGATGCTGTCGGGGAAGATGTCCTCGCAGGTCCATGAGCACTCCTGCCGCACGCATTCCTCGGGGAGCTCGACGCCGCCGGGCGGGGGCAGGTCCGCACCGCCGCCGGTCGAATCGTCGCCACCGGTGCTTCCATCGGCTTGGCCGCCGCCGCTGCTGCTCTCACCATCGTCGGCGCCATCTGACTCGCCCTCGTCCTGGCTATCGTCGTCGTCGTCCTGGCTGCCGTCGTCTGTGCTCTCGGCTGGAGCGTCGTCCCCGTCGGTCTCCGCCCCTGCGGGCTCGTCCGGCTCGAGGTTGATGTCACACGCCGCCAGGCACAGCCCGACCAGCCAGATCCGTCCCGTCATTGGGTTTGGCATTGCACTCGAGGCGTTGCGCGGCCCGGTCGTTCCGTCCACGCACGATGCGCACGAGTTTCGCCCACTCGCGCAAAACGCGTGGACGAGACCGGAGGCCCGCGCAACGCCCCAATGCAGTGGGACACAGACGACACGAGTACGGGTGGCCTTGGGCTTTGATGCTGACGTTGGTCGGGGCGTGCGCCGGTACGGACGCGGGAGGTCCTCCCCTGGGCGGGGCGCTCGACGACGGCGGCGACCAGGCGAGCGGCGGACTGGCCGAAGACGACGGTGGTGACACATGGAGCTGGGGCTCGGACGGCGCCATGGATGACGGCCCCGATCCCTCGGGGCCCGACCCGACCGGCGCCGACGGTACGGGTGCCGACCCCACGGGCGCCGACCCATCGACATCGGGCGGCGCAGAGACGGATGACGACGACGACGAAGAGGAGAGCGACGAAGGCGGCGAAGAGCCGGGGACGACCGGCGAAGAGGAGTCGACGGGAGAGCCGCCGATGGACGACCCACAGACGATCACCATCTCCGGGATCGTGACCCACGGTCTCGTCGAACCGGGGGGTCTCGGGGGCGTGACCGTCGAGCTGTGGGGCGACCCCGGCATCTTCGACATCACCGCCGGCGACGGTTCCTTCGTGCTCGAGGACATCCCGCTGGGCAGCACGGTCGAGATCCTCGCCGACGCCCCCGGGTATCTCGGCGGCGTGCGGGCGGTGCAGGCCAACGACGACATCGTGGGCTTCGACCTCGCGATCTACGACACGGCGCTGGTGCCGGCGCTCCAATGGACGTTCCCCAACCTCGACGCCGACCTTGGCTGGCTGGTCGTGGCCGCCGACCAGTTTGCCGCGTCGGTGACCGCGACCCGCCTCGGGGCGAACCTGGCCGTCCCTGACCAGTACTTCACCTACGGCGAGGGCGGCTCGATCATCCCCAACTCGACGACGGCACAGTGGGCCACCCTGCCCGCCGTCGTCTTTCTCAACGTCGCCCCGGCCACCAGTGCGCAGCTGTCGATCAGCGTCACGGACTTGTTCGCGCCGTGCACGGTGTCAGCCATCCCCCGGGTCCTCAACGGCTACGTCTCCCAGGTCGACGCCGACTGCTGAATCCACCTTGCGCTTCTCTGGGAGGGGCTCCGCCGCCC
>JGI12316J15310_10000015_pt15 | contig 11619 bp, 8 predicted proteins | sample MarCyaLeptolynsp_FD_15310 | JGI IMG/M metagenome (IMG submission 15310)
TGCCAGTTTCCACCGGTCTCAGACTATTGAGGAACTGGTGGCAGCAGCAGGTTGTGAACTGTGGTATCTGCCCACCTATTCTCCAGACTTAAATAAGATTGAGCGGTGGTGGTTTGTCCTCAAGAACTGGATGAAGCAACGGTGGGATGAATTTGAGACATTTCGCGATTGTGTCGACGATGCTTTCAAACAATGTCCTAACGTTTATGCGTAGTGCTATAAGTGCCATTCATCTGTAGGGGCAATCCCTTGTGGTTGCCCCGATAGTATCTGGGAAGGATGTATTTTGAACCAGGATGTGAGAACGATTTGTAGAAGATGTCAACAATTTGTAGGGGCAATCTGTGGTTGTCCCGATAGTCTCTGGAGAGGTTACCCACAAGGGGTACTCCTACGAATTGGCAAATGATTCAATTCTCATTCCTAGCATTTGATGAACTCCCAACCATGAACCATGAACTCTCAACCATGAACTCTCAACCATGAACTCTCAACCATGAACCATGAGCAATGAACCCCCAACCCTAACCCAGAATTACCGCTATCAAGTGGGCGGCAGTCTGGCGCGGGATGCGCCCAGCTATGTGGTTCGTCAGGCGGATGAGGTGTTCTACGCGGCGCTGAAGGCGGGGGAGTTTTGCTATGTGCTCAATTCGCGGCAGATGGGCAAGTCTAGTCTGCGGGTGCGGACGATGCGGCGGTTGCAACAGGAGGGGATCGCCTGCGGCGTCATTGACATTACGGCCATTGGCAGCCATGGGGTTGCAGCGGCAGAGTGGTATCTGGGCATTGCCCGACGGTTGGGACGTAGTTTCAGAGTGGGTGTCAACATGCTGGAGTGGTGGCGAGAGCGCGAAGGATTGCCGCCGATCCAGCGTTTGGGGGAGTTTATTGAGGAAGTCCTTTTAGTCAAGATCTTGCAACCGATCGTCATTTTCATCGACGAAATTGACAGTATCCTCAAAGTCGAGTTCAAGGATGATTTTTTTGCCCTGATTCGAGCCTGCTACAACTACCGGGCGGATAATCCAGTCTATCGACGGCTGACCTTTGCCCTGCTGGGCGTGGCGACGCCTTCGGACTTGATTCAAGATCGACAGCGTACCCCGTTTAATATCGGTACAACTATCAATTTGCAAGGGTTTCGCCTGCAGGAATCGCAGGCGCTGGCTCAAGGGCTGGTGGAGAAGGTTAACCAGCCGCAGGCAGTGCTGCGGGACATCCTGGTTTGGACGGGAGGGCAGCCGTTTTTGACTCAGAAGCTGTGTCAGTTAGTGGTGGATGGGGCGGTGCCAGTGGTGGATGGGGGAGAAGCGGCTGCGATCGCAACTCTGGTCAAAACCCACATCCTCGACAATTGGGAAGCCCAGGACAAACCTGAACACTTGACGACTATTCGCGATCGCATCCTCAGCGACGAACGCAGAGCCAGCCGTTTGCTGGGCCTGTGTCAGCAACTGCTGCAGCACGGACAGATGGCCGCCAACGACAACCCCGAACAAATGGAACTGAGACTGTCTGGTCTGGCGATCAAGCGCCAGGGACAGCTTGCGATCGCCAACCGTATCTACGAGGCCGTCTTCGACCCACCTTGGGTAGAGCAAGAACTGGCCAAACTGCGCCCCTATGCAGAAATGTTCGCCGCCTGGTTGGCCTCCCAATGTCAAGATCGGTCTCGCCTCCTGCGCGGCCAGGCGTTACAGGATGCCCTCACCTGGTCTGCCGATAAAAGCCTGAGCGAGCAGGATTATCGCTTTCTGGTCGCCAGTCAGCAGTTTGAAGAACAAGAAATCCAGGCAGCGCTGGAACTGGAAAAAAGAACGCTGGAACTAGAGAAGCAGGACGCCCAAATTGCCCTGGTCGCTGCAGAACAAGCCAATCAAATGCTGGCAGATGCCCAACAACAGGCCCGACAAGAGCGCCCCCAACTACCCCGGCAATGGCTCTGGCAAAAGTGGAGTCAGGTGCTGAGAATCGCTGCCCTGGTGACGCTACCCATCCTGCTCCTGCGAATCGTTGGCTTGCTGCAATTTCTGGAATGGGCAGCGCTGGATCAACTCTTTCGCCTGCGTCCCCCAGAAGAACCCGATCGGCGGATTCTGATTGTGGAAATCAACGAAACCGATCTGCAAGCGGTGGGTGCCTGGCCGATTCCTGATAGAACGATTGCAAACCTGCTGAACCAGTTAGATGCCTTGCAGCCAAAGGCGATTGGCCTGGATCTCTATCGCGATCTGCCCGTAGAACCGGGCTATGGGGACTTTGTTCAGGCGTGCAAATCGATTCCCAACCTGGTTGGGATTGAAAAGCTTGCCGATCAAAATACGCCTGCTATACGCCCGCCCCAGGTCTTAAAAGAGCGGGATCGAGTAGGGTTCAATAATGTCGTGCTTGATCCGGATGGTCGTGTCCGGCGGCAGTTGCTCTATTGGACGACTGAAGAGGACGTCCATGAACAAAGTTTTGCCCTCAAGTTGGCCCTGATTTATCTGGCTGAAGAGAACATTATGCCTGAACATGCTCCCCACAACCCGAACTGTCTCCAGTTGGGAAAAGCTGTTTTGTGCCCGTTTCAGGCTAATGATGGCGCTTATGTACGAGCTGATGCTGGCGGTTATCAGATTCTGGCTAACTTTCGAGGAACAAGGGGCAGCTTTGAAACAGTTTCTATGATGGAGGTACTAGAAGGACGAATCTCAAAGGAAGAGGTACGCGATCGCATCGTACTGATCGGTTCCACTGCCCCCAGCTTGATGGACTTCCACTTTACCTCCTACAGCAGCGGTTTATTCGCAGAAGCCCTGGAAGGCACTGCCGGTATCGAAATCCATGCTAATTTGGTCAGTCAAATTCTCAGTGCCACCCTGAATGGACGAGCGCTGATTCAGGTCTGGCCCAAGCCAATCGAGTGGCTCTGGATACTGGGCTGGGCTGGGTTGGGGGGAGCGCTGGCCTTCCAATGGCGCTACGTTCGCGGCCAGTACGACGTTTCGCCGCTCAAGGCCACCCAGGGGATTGTCCTTACCGAAGCCTTGCTGGTAGCCACCTGCTATCTCGCATTCCTGCAAGGCTGGTGGGTGCCCCTCGTGCCTCCTGCCCTGGGCATTGGCGCAGCAGGACTGTTCGCCCTCTTGATTGCCAGCAGACAATTAGAGAAACTGCGACTCCGTCGTACCCTGGAACTGGTGCTGGTAGCCCAACGCGATCGACCCGCAGCCGGAGGCATCGCCCTGGAATACCTGCGACGGTCCGCCCGCGAAGACAACCAACCTCTGCTTGACCAATGGCAGCAAGAAATCGCAGCCGAGCGACCCGACTCAGACAAAACCAGCCCCTGACCGCAAAGAAAACCTGTGCTTGCTCCTTTCCTTGTTACCAGGCACAGCCTGGTCACGTTCCCCCAACGGCTCCAGCCGCACAAGTTTCGCTTCCCATCTACTTGCGAGGGTTCTCCACCGGGTTTGAGACCTCGCATCACCCCGACGACAGCAGGGCACCCACAAGGGGTGCCCCTACGAAAATTTCTATTCCTGCAGGCGCGATTCACGGCGATCCGTAGGGGTCGGTCTTGTGCCGACCCTGGGTCTATCGGCTCAGCTCGAAGGGATTCACCCACAAGTCCATTCCCACCTGCTTGCGAGGATTCTCCACGGGGTTTGGAACCTCGCATCACCCCGATAGCAGCAGGGCACCCACAAGGGGTGCCCCTACGAAAATTTCTATTCCTGCAGGCACGATTCACGGCGATCCGTAGGGGTCGGTCTTGTGCCGACCCTGGGTCTATCGGCTCAGCTCGAAGGGATTCATACCATTTTGGATTTTAGATTGGCGATTTTGGATTGAAAAAAACTTTACTGGGCAAGCGTCCCATTTGGGCAGTCATTCTGCCAATTTCATCGATTGCATTTCCAAGTCAAATTGGTATAAAGAGCGCTGAGTTTTGCCGACGAAATTGCAGCCGTCGCGCTCCGAAAGATCGCAGCCAGAAGGAAAATCCACACTCGTTCCCCTTAAAGTTGGATTGCTCTAGACTAAAGCAACAAAATTGTTGTTTTACTCCCCAAGCATTCAGGTTCAACCTGCAATGTTCTAGTTTCAACCGACAAAACTGCAGTTTCATCGCCCGCAGAAAAGAGATTAGGACAGAACAAAAAGCTCAAAACCAGATAGAGTCCCTTCTGCCTCCTGCCCTCTGCCTTCTACCTAACGCTCAATCCGTGGGTGGATTCGCTTGCAACCAGTCCGCCAGATCCTGCCGCTGCGAGAAATCCAGCAAAGCTATCCCCAAGGATTCCACTTGAGGCAGAGAAAGCTGCTCAACCTGGGCTTGTAGTTCAGAGTCAAGTCCACTGAAGCGATATTGCAGCAGAGATAAAATAATTTTGAATTCCCCTTCCTCTCTACCTTCCTGGTAAACGCGGGTATGTTTCAGATCGCTGAACCGTAACATTTCCAAGCTCTCCTTGCTATTTCACCCACCCGGTACAGCACGATATCCGGGCAGACTGACTCAATTTGCCTGCCAAAGCAGATTTTGCCATCTTTCAATCCGCAGATAGATTGGCTTGCAACCACAGCACCAGATCCTGCGGCTGCGAGAAATCCAACAGCGCTTTTCCTAATGCTTCCACTTGAGGCAAAGAAAGCCGCTCCACCTGAGTCTCCAACTCAGGAGCAAGCCCGCCCAATCGATATTGCAGTTGGGACAAAATAATTTTGAATCCTTCTTCTTCTCGACCTTCCTGGTAGACACGGGTGTGTTTCAGGTCGCTTAGCCGTAACATATCTGAAATCTCCTTGCTGCTCAGGGTCGGGAATTTGTAAACGAAAATGGTCTCCACTAATTCTACGATCTTTTGTTGGGTTCGGGCATCGCTGACTTCAGCGCTGGAGCGGGCCAGGAGGTCTCGTGCTTCAGCTGCAGCTACTGTTTCCGCCAGACCCAGCAGCCGTACAATGCCGAGTTCCAGGGAGCCGCCCGCCATGGCATCGGCCATTTCATCCAGATAGAACCGCTGAAAATGGGGACTGTTGGCATAGTCTTGGTAGTGAATCGGCAGGCCGGGGTCGAGGCTGCGTTGAGTGAAAATCAGAACCCCGCACCAATCATGAATCGGGCGATAGTCGTTCAAATACATTAAAATTTCGCTGAAAAAGCCGGAATAGAGGTCGCCCTCTAGGTCGCGGTAGCCCTGAAATTCGACAAAGTAGAGAAGTTGTTCAGGATCGTTATCCGGTGGCACAAGTACGCCATCAATACGGAAGCTGGTTTGTTTCACTTCCTGGGAGAGAAAGCGATAGGCCCCAGGCTTGGGGCAGGAGGAACCGATCAGCTCGAAAAACAGGGCGGGATAGGTTTGAAAAATTTTGTAGAAGAGGCTATCAGTTTTCACAGGTTGGCAGAGCACAGGGGGACAATACAAAAGTATCGCACAATTGTTTCCCAAAATCGCCGGAGCACCCAAGCCAAATTGAACGGCAATGCCTATCATGATGGATAGCCATCTGTATCCATTGGAGGAGGCGTCTCATCATGAAACCCGCAACCAGCTCAATTCCTCTGGCGTTGCTTGCGCTCTGCCTGGTTGCATCTACTGGCCCCAGAGCAGCCATGGCTGAATCGATTGAGGCTGCAGCTGACGGCACCGGCACAACGGTTATTCTGAACGGGAACCAGTTCGATGTCAGCGGCGGTAGCCTGTCAGGTGACGGCACCAATCTGTTCCATAGTTTCCAGCAATTGGGCTTGAACGCAGGCGAAATTGCCAATTTTCTCTCCAATCCCCAAATTCAAAATATTCTCGGGCGCGTGGTGGGTGGAGATGCCTCCGTCATTGATGGGACGATCCAGGTTAGCGGTGGCACGTCGAATCTCTACCTGCTCAATCCAGCCGGGATGGTGTTTGGCCCGAATGCTGGCCTCAATGTGCCCGCGTCTTTTACCGCGACCACAGCCAATGGCATGGAGTTTCCTGGGGGCTGGTTTGATGCGACGGGTGCCAACGCCTACAGCACGTTGAACGGGACGCCCAACCAATTTGCCTTTACCGCCGCCAATCCTGGCAGTGTGGTCAATCGCGGCCAGCTGTCGGTGCCAGCGGGGAAAGATCTCGTCCTCCTGGGTGGCAATGCTGTAAACACGGGCGTCCTCTCTGCTCCTGCTGGCAGAATTGTTCTGTCAGCTGTTCCAGGCGAGCATTTGGTGCGTATCAGTCAGGAAGGAATGGCGCTGAGTTTGGAAGTCTCTTCGCTGGCGACCGGCGATCCAGATCATCCCCAGTTGAATTCTCCTCTCTCAACGCCGCTGTCCCTGCCGCAGCTGCTGACGGCGGGCAACCTGGATCCGGCTCCAGAGATTGCGGTGGATGCTGACGGTACGGTGCGCTTGACGGGTTCGGGCTTGGCGCTGCCGGATGGTGCTGGACTGGCGATTGCGTCGGGCACCCTTGATGCTTCTGGCATAGCAGGACAGATGGGCGGACAAACGAACGGACAAACAGGCGGACAGATTGCCATCCTGGGCGAAAAGGTGGGTCTCATTAGCGCTAACATTGACGCTTCTGGCCCGGCAGGAGGGGGTACTGTCTGGGCGGGGGGTGGCTATCAGGGACAGGAGAACCTCCCCAATGCAGCCCATACCTTCGTTAGCAATGATTCCACGATTAATGTCGATGCTGGGGAAACAGGGACAGGAGGAACGGCAATCCTCTGGGCGGATAGGATAACCCAGTTTCACGGCAGTATCAGCGCTCGTGGGGGCAGCAATGCCGGGGACGGTGGCTTTGTTGAAGTGTCTGGGAAAGAATCGTTGGCCTTCAATGGTGGTGTGGATGTCACGGCAGCCAACGGACAGGATGGAACCGTCTTGTTGGATCCAAGAGACATCATCATCGAACCCAATGATGGATCGCCTGAAAATAATACTGAAGTCACAGCAGACAGTCAAATTCTCTTTGACGATAGTGGGGCACTCGTAAATTTTTTCATTGATGACACTGCCCTGACTGGCTTGACGGGGAATATTCTGCTGCAAGCGCAAAGAGATATTGTTGTGCAAGCGGGAGCATTGCTAGTATTTAATAACCAAACTGCCGGGGAGTCGATTACATTCCAGGCGGACGAAAATATCGATATCAGTGCCAATATCGCAACGGCAGGCGGGGCGCTGAATCTGATTGCTGATGCCCGTGGTGCTTTCCCAGGAAGCTCTGTTCGCTTTTTCAATGACGCTATTTTGAATACGAATGGCGGGGATGTCACGATCTCAGCAGCAGCAGTAGGAAATATTTCCACTGAAGGGAACGATCTGACGATTTCAGCAGGTGCGATCGCGCTCAATTCTTCTCTCAGCAATGACAGCGGCACAGCCCTGGGTAACGTCAGCTTGTTGGCGAGCACGGGGGATATTAGCGTCAAATCCATCGGACTGAATAACAATAACGACAATGTTCCAGGGGTTAGCATTATCTTAAGAGCGCCCAATGGGACAGTCTTTTTAGATGGTGCGATTCAGGCTGGACAAATTGAAAAAACCTCTGACAGTACGATTTTGATTGAAGCGGCCCGTTTCAGGGGCATTAATCCCAATAACAGCACCGCAACCATTCAAGACGAAAGCAATCTCATCCCAACTAATTTGTATGCGTTTCCCGCCAACCTGGTTAATACTCCAGAGGGTACAGTGCCTGCCAACCTGTCCGGTAAATTTGTTCTGGAGTTTGCAGGCGATCCGGTGCCGAAGGTGATTGGCACAGGCAACACGCTGATTACTGTGCGACTACTTCAAGACACTACTTTTACCGTTGGCCGTCCGCTGGGATCGACAGGGAGCGGCGTTGAGGGTTTCATTGGCTTAGGTGTAGACCTCATCCCGCCGCGGATCGCAGTGCTGCTGCAGAATGATTTTTTCCAGGCTGATATTCCTGAAACACCGACAGTCGTCTTGACGGAAACCTCTGTCGTTGCTGTAGAAGCGCCTGTGGCTGCTCCCGATCTAACTGGATTGGACACCAATACCCTGACCTTGCAGCAGGAGACAGCAGCACTGACGGATTGCGATCCAGAGGCAGAGGAGGATGAGATCCTGGCCGTAGCGCTGGATTTACCCGTCAGTCGTTCGGTAGACCGGGCAGCGAGCAGTCCAAACAAAGAGAAATTGCCACCCTGTTTTACCAATGGATCGGAGCAGAGTCGGGGAGGATCGAGTCAATGAAAGACCTTATTAGACGAGCTGCAAGCTGGCAAGGGTGGGGGATCTGGTGCGGGTGGGTGATTGCTGTTTTGCTGCCGGTTACAGTGCCGTTCCTGCCGCTCGCTGCGGCTCAAACCGATGCTGCGCCTGCAGCCTCTGGTTCTTCAACCTCTCTTCCAACGTCAGCCCGACAATGGCTCGATCGGGGTCTGCAGCAATTGCGGGCCAAGCAGTTTGAAACTGCACGGCAATCGTTGCAGGAAGCGTTAATGCTGTATCGGCAACAGCAGGATCGTCAGGGCGAGTTGTGGAGTTTGGAGGGGTTGGGTCGGGCTTACTCTGGTCTGGGTGAATACGAGCAAGCGGCGCAGCAGTATCAGCAGCACCTGATACAGTCGCGGGAGATAGGCAATTCCCTGTATGAAGCGAATGCTCTGGCGAATCTGGCGAACATCGATCGAGTGCTGGGCCATTATGCCAGTGCTATCGATCGGTATCAACAATCATTGGCGATTCGGCAGGCGTTGCCTAACCGCAATGGGGAAGTCCAGGTACGGGCTAATTTGGGCAATGTTTATGTGCTGTTGGGGGAGTATGAAAAGGCCACCGATCAGCACCAACGGAGTTTTAGACGGGCCAAAAAAAGGGGTAATATCCGAGCGATGGCAAATTCGCTCAATAGTTTGGGGGCAATTCAGGCTGAACAGGGCAATTATGATGCTGCGGTTCAGTATTACGAACGGACGTTGGTATTGGCGCGGGAGTTGCGCGATCGCACTTTGGAAGCTAAGTTATTCAACAACCTGGGATCTGCGGCTCACGCCCAGAAAAAATTTGACGATGCCTTGCGCCATTATCGGCAAGGGTTCCAAATCGCTCGGAAGATTGAATCCAGCGAGTTGGAGGGAACATTTTTGATTGGCATTGGGACGATCTATGCGCTCCAGGGCAATCGCGATCGCGCGATTCAACTGCAGGAAGCCAGTCTTGCGATCGCGCGCCGCTTCAACGATCGCCACCAGGAAATCATCGCCCTGATCAACCTGGGCTATACCTTCTGGGAAGCAGATGACCTGGCTGCCGCAGAGAAAGTCCTGAAACAAGCCGCCAACGTCGCAGAATCCCTGCGTGTCGATCTGGACGACAGTGCCAAAGTCTCCATTTTCGACACTCAGAACCAGCTCTACAGTCTATTGCAACAAGTTCTGGTAGCCCAAAACCGCCCCGAAGCAGCCCTGGAGGTGGCCGAGCGCAGTCGTGCCCGCGCCTTTGTTGAGTTGCTGGCCCAGCGCCAGGCTGCCCAGTCCGAACGACAAACTTCCCACTCTGATAGAATCGATCGCCTCCCCCCATTTCCCAGCAACATTTCACCGCCCAATATCGAACAAATTCGCCAGATCGCTCGAGAGCAAAACGCCACACTGGTCGAGTACTCCGTTATTCCTGATGAAGACTTTATTGCCCAGGGCAAATTAAAAGGCTCCGATTCCCAACTCTTCATTTGGGCAATCCAACCCAGCGGCCAGATTGACTTTCGTCAGGTAGAGCTGACAAAGCTGACAAAGCCAGCCAATCCATTATCGCCGAAAATCCTGATCGCCAGCAGTCGCGACGCCATTGGGGTCAGGAGTCGCGGCCTGGGCATTGTATCCAACCAGGTCAGCGCACGGCAACAACCCCAACCTCAACACAATCAGCGGCGGCAGCAGCAGACGATGCGACGACTGCACAGCCTGTTGATTCAGCCCATCGCCGATCTCTTGCCTGCCGACCCAGCAGCGCGAGTCATCTTTCTGCCCCATGACTCCCTTTTCCTGGTGCCTTTCGCTGCCCTACAAGATTCAGCGGGCCAGTATCTGATTGAACAACATACGATCCTGACTGCTCCCTCGATTCAGTTGCTGGATCTGACCCACAAACGACGGCAGCAGCTGAGCAATCAAACTGAGGAAAATCAAACTGAGGAAAATCAAACTGAGGAAAATCAAACTGAGGAAAATCAAACTGAGGAAAACGGACGCGAAGACATATTGATTGTGGGGAATCCCACCATGCCCGAAATTCCATTTGAGGTGGGGCAAGCCCCGCAACCTTTGGTGTCCTTACCTGGAACCGAGCAGGAGGCAAAAGCCATTGCCAGATTGTTCCAGACAGAAGCGCTCTTGGGCAATGCAGCCAGCGAAACAGAAATTAAGCAGCGGTTATCAGCAGCACGCCTGGTTCATCTAGCGACCCATGGTTTTCTGGATAATTTCAATAATGAAGACATGCCAGGCGCGATCGCCCTCGCTCCCTCCGACCAGGACGACGGCCTCCTTACCGCCAGCGAACTCGTCGCCCTCTCCCTCCAGGCGGAACTCGTCGTCCTCAGTGCCTGCGACACCGGGCGCGGCGACATTACTGGCGACGGCGTCATCGGCCTTTCCCGCGCCCTGATTGCCGCCGGCTCCCCCAGCGCCCTCGTCTCCCTCTGGGCCGTCCCCGACGCCCCCACCGCCGAGCTGATGACCGACTTCTACCAGCACCTGCAACACACTCCCGACAAAGCCCAGGCTCTACGACAAGCCATGCTAGCCGCCCTCGAACGCCATCCCAACATCCGAGACTGGGCCGCATTCACCCTGATCGGCGAAGCCGAATAACAAAAAGATATTGCTGAATGTCCTTGCCAGGTTCAGCTTGTTGTGTAATGTGTAGGAATATGAATTTTTTCAACTATGATAGAGGAAGAAACCCTGCCTCTCATTCTTTCTGTGGATCTAAGGGAGATATTAAAATGGCTGTACAGTTCCGAGAAAAAGCATTGACAGCGTATGAAACCATGCCATCGCAACAGAAAAATAAAGTTTCTCAGGTGATTGAACAACTCGATATCAGAAACACACAAGATTTAAACCCTTACATCCTCAAGAATCAGGACTTAGAGATGTGGGTCGTTAGAGTTGATGATAATGTGCGACTGCTGTTTACGGAAAAAGATCGGGATTTTTTGATTGTTGATATTATCGATCGCAAGGTGGGGAATGGTGGATGATTACCCTGCTGCCTTATAGCCTGAATATAAGTGAGTGCGATAAACAGCTCCAAGAACTGAAAAATTTCCTGAATGCTAATTTAACCATTCAAGAGAGTGGGAAAAATGGATTGCAAGCATTTTTCTCAAATCGACCAAATTTAATTCTTGGCTCAATCCTTGTTTCGGGGAGCTAACTGAACAATGTTTCTAACAGGCTCCCTAGAAGAGCTTTGCCCCGTTTTCTGGCATTATGCATGAACTCGAAAAATCCCAAATATTGAGGTAACTTCTCTTGAGAAATACCGCGATGAGGTCTTAACCAGGAACGCAACAATGACCAGACGCCCTCAATTGTATTGACATGCACCTCACAAAATCCATCACCATCCTCATCACGGGCATACTCCCCTGC
>JGI12316J15310_10000052_pt53 | contig 11582 bp, 11 predicted proteins | sample MarCyaLeptolynsp_FD_15310 | JGI IMG/M metagenome (IMG submission 15310)
TGGGGGCGACGCGGGCTCGCAGATGATGGCGAGATGCGAGGACGCCGTAGTACCGGACCATGTTGAAGCGAGGCGGGGGGCGAGGGCGGCGAGACGGGCGAGAAAGGTGTCGCGGGTGATGGTGGTGAACGAGGCCCCCGTGGGGGTCGAGCGAGAAAAGTGCACCCGAACCCGCCCGTCGGGGAGGGCACACCCAGATCCCCCTCGTGCTCGCCGGCGGCAGCAACATGGGCATCCAGACCGGTCAGTTCCTGCAGTTCGAAGGCAACCCGGGCAACAACCGGTTGCTGGTCTCGATCCTCAACGCGCTGGGCTACGACGACATCGACACCTACGGCGAGCTCGACAACGGCACCGGCGGGCTCGACGGGCTGATGGCCTGACCGACGGCAGCGGTCGCGATCACTGCGTTGCCGAACTTTGCTGGCAGCGAAGCTCCCAGTAGTCCCGATAGCCGCTGACCGCCTGGCACTCGATCGCGTCTGAGAGGGGCTCGCCGGTGACGGCGTCCCACACGTGATCCATCGGCTCGCCCCGCAGCTCGTAGCGATAGGTCGAGCCCCGGTCTTCGCACAGGTCCGGGAGCTCCTCGCAGTTTGGCTGAACGACTTCGATCGGGTACGCGACCCGACGCAGCTCGAGTTGCCCCGGCTCCTCACCGGCGATCAGCGCGATGCCAATGCCGAAACGTACCTCGAGGTCGAGCCCGTCGACCGGCAGGGTCTCCGGTGCCATTCGACCGTCTCGCGACTGGCGTTGCACTTGGAGCTCGAGCTCGTGATGGGCGGAGAACCACGACGGCTTCAGAGTCGGGGGCGTGCTGTACGGCGGAACCCGATAGCTGTCGACCCGGAGATTCCAAACCTGGCCATTGGCCCCCCAGCGGACTGCGACTACGGGAGCCCCGAGCTCGTCCTCCTTCTTCTCGGAGAACCACAGACCGGTCGAGTTCTCGCAGTCGGTCGAACGAGGCAGCGCGGGCAAGCCGATCGTCATCCAGTGTTCGCGTACCAGCTGCAGCATCCAGTCCCGCGCACGCCCGTCGCTCCACGGTCCCGCGAGCACGGCTTCGATTTCTGATGCTGACATCGTGGAATAAAACGCGGACTGAACGTGGCCGAAGTCCGACACCTCGAGCCGCGTCCAGGTGACTCCGGTCGCCGCCTGGAACTCGTCCGCCAGCTCTCGTTTTGCGACCTCACCCATTCCGGAGATCTGGATCGGATACCCACTCTGCCGCGGAGCGAACCTCGTCGGTACCCAGCACATGTCCTCGGGCACGCTCTGCGTGGAAGGCCCCTCTGGCTGTACGACCGGCTCCGGGGCGACTTCCTGCGGCACATGTTGCTCGTGGGCGCACGCGTTCGAGCTCAGCAGCAAGCCGATGTGGAGCAATCCGCGTCGCATGGGGGTGGTCACCGAACGCCAACGGGGCGGACGATCTTACGCCGACGCGTCGGTTTCCGCGTGCTCCCGTCCTCGCACGGTGCAGCGGGCTTGGCGAAGGTCGCCAAGGGGTGCTGTTTTTGCGGGCTCGTGACCCTGCGGGCGGGTGGCGTCGAGGTGCCGTCGGTGGTCTGCTGCGACGGCGATGCGTTCGAGTGTGCCGCTCAAGGCGACGATGGCGCTCACCGGGCTCTACCTGATTGTGTTCCTCGTCGTGCACATGCTGGGGAACCTGCAGCTGTTTCTACCCGAGTCCATCGCCCGGCCCTCGTTCAATGCGTACTCCGAGGTCCTGACGTCGAATCCGATCGTGAAGGTCGCAGGGTGGATGACCTACGCCGCGGTGGTCGTGCACGCCGTGGTCTCGGGGGTGCTCGCGCGCCGCAACCGAGCCGCCCGCCCAACCGGATATGAGCTCGAGGACCGCGGCGCCAGCAGCCCCTGGTACTCGCGTTCGATGGGCCGGCTCGGCGTCGTGACGCTGCTGTTCCTCGTGCTCCACATGCACGCCTTTTGGTACCGCTACCACTGGGGCCCGATCGGGTACGACGCGGACGGGCGCAAGGACCTCTACGACGTCGTGGTCACCGCGTTCCAGGAGCCGTGGATCGTGGTGTTCTACGTGGTGTGCATGGTGCTGCTGGGCTTTCACCTGCAGCACGGTCTGGCGGCCGCGCTGCGCAGTCTCGGCCTTTACGGCGTGGGCTTCGGCCCGCTCGCCCGGCGCATCTCGACGTGGGTGGCGTGGGCTCTCGCCGGGCCCTTCATCGCGATGCCGATCTACGTGTTCGTCGTGTTCTCGGGAGGCGGAGGCTGATGGAGCTCGAGACTCGAGTGCCGGCGGGCTCGATTCCTGCGTTGTGGTCAGACCACCGGGCGCGCGTGCGACTGGTCAACCCCGCCAACAAGCGGCGACTGTCGGTCATCGTGGTCGGGTCCGGCCTGGCCGGGTCGGGGGCCGCGGCCTCGCTCGCCGAGCAGGGTTACTCGGTGAAGTGTTTCTGCTTTCAGGACAGCGCGCGACGGGCCCATTCGATCGCAGCGCAAGGGGGCATCAACGCCGCGAAGAACTACCAGAACGACGGCGACACCGTGTACCGGTTGTTCTACGACACGCTCAAGGGCGGCGACTACCGCAGCCGAGAGGCACACGTGTATCGCCTGGCCGAGCTGTCGGCCAACGTCATCGACCAGTGCGTCGCGCAGGGGGTGCCCTTCGCTCGCGAGTACGGCGGGACGCTCGCCAACCGTTCCTTCGGCGGCGTGCAGGTCGAGCGCACCTTCTATGCGCGGGGCCAGACCGGGCAGCAGCTACTGCTCGGCGCCTACGGGGCGCTGTCACGGCAGGTCCGCGACGGCCGGGTGACGATGCTTCCGCGCCGCGAAGTGCTCGACATCGTCGTCGCCGACGGCCAGGCGCGGGGGGTCATCGTTCGCAACCTCGTCTCCGGCGAGCTCGAACGCCACGCGGCCCACGCGGTGGTGCTGGCGACCGGCGGCTACGGAACGATCTACTTTCTGTCGACGCTTGCGCTCGGCTGCAACGCGTCGGCGGCGTGGCGGGCCCACGTGCGGGGGGCGGCCTTCGCCAATCCGAGCTTCGTCCAGATTCACCCGACCTGCCTGATGGCGCACGGAGATCATCAAGCCAAACTCACGCTGATGTCCGAGTCGCTCCGCAACGACGGGCGCATCTGGGTGCCGCTGAAGAAGCACGACTCGCGCGCCCCCGAAGACATCCCGAAAGACGAGCGCGACTACTACCTCGAGCGCAAATACCCGTCCTTCGGCAACCTCGCGCCACGCGACATCGCCTCGCGCGCGGCGAAGGAGCTCTGCGATGCGGGGCACGGCGTGGGCCCCACCGGGCACGGCGTCTATCTCGATTTCGAGGACGCGATTGCCCGCGAGGGGCGCGACGTGATCGCAACTCGCTACGGCAACCTCTTCGAGATGTACCAGACGATCACCAGCGACGACCCGTACGCGACGCCGATGCGGATCTATCCGGCGTCGCATTTCACCATGGGGGGCCTGTGGGTCGACTACCACCTCATGACGACGGTGAATCGCCTCTACGCCGTGGGCGAGTGCAATTTCGCCGACCACGGCGCCAATCGGCTCGGCGCCAACTCGCTCATGCAGGCTTGCGTGGACGGCTACTTCATCCTTCCTTACACGCTCGGGCACGACGTTGCCGAGGACGTTCACGCGCCAACCGTCGGCACCGAACACCCGAGCTTCGCTGCCGCCGAGCAGGACGTGCGGGGGCGAATCGATGCGCTCATGAGCATCGGTGGGACGACGACCCCCGCTCGCTTCCACCGCCGCCTCGGGGCAATCCTGTGGGACCGCTGCGGCATCTCGCGGAACGCCAACGGATTGGAGTCGGCGCTCTCGGACGTGATCGCGCTCCGCGAGGAGTTCGAGCGCGACGTCCGGGTGGTCGGCCGCCCCGATCGGCTCAATCCGCAGCTCGAGCGGGCGCTCCGCGTCGGCGACTTCATGCACCTGGCAGAGTTGATGGTGCGCGACGCGTTGGCGCGGCGAGAGTCATGCGGTGCCCACTTTCGCGAAGAGCACCAGACCGACGATGGCGAGGCACTGCGCGACGACGACAACTTCATGCACGTGACCGCCTGGGCACACCGGCACGGCGGCGCCGCCACGGCCCATCGAGAACCGCTGGCGTTCTCGCTCGAGACCCCCAAGACGCGGAGCTACAAGTAGTGCGGCTTCATCTTCGGATTTGGCGGCAGGAGTCAGCCGACGCGACGGGCGGGTTCGAGGGCTACGAGCTCGACGGCGTCGTCCCGCAGATGTCCTTTCTCGAGATGCTCGACCATCTCAACGAGACCCTGGCCGCCCGCGGGGAGCGCTCGGTGGCCTTCGACCATGACTGCCGCGAGGGCATCTGCGGACAGTGTGGGGTCTTCATCAACGGGCGACCGCATGGTCCCGGCCGCGGCATCACGACCTGTCAGCTGCACCTGCGGGCCTTCGCCGACGGGGACACGATCGTCATCGAGCCGTGGCGGGCCAAGGCATTCCCCGTCGTTTGCGACCTGGTGGTCGACCGCAGCGCGCTGGATCGCATCATCGAGGCGGGGGGCTACGTCTCGGTCAACACCGGAACGGCCCCGGAGGCCAACTCGATCCCGGTCGGCAAGGAGGAGGCCGAGAAAGCCTTCGACGCCGCAGCGTGCATCGGCTGCGGGGCGTGCGTCGCCGTGTGCAAGAACGCGTCGGCCATGCTGTTCGCGGGGGCGAAGGTTTCGCAGCTCGCGAGGCTTCCCCAGGGCCGAGTCGAGCGGAGCAAGCGAGCCCTGCAGATGGTCGCGCAGATGGACGCCGAGGGCTTCGGTGGCTGCACGATGACACGGGCCTGCGAGGCGGAATGCCCCAAGCGCATCGGCGTCCACAACATCGCCCGCCTCAACTACGAGTACCTGCGCGCTCGCATCCTCCGCGTCCTGTCGTAGGGGGCGGCGTCAAAAGTCGGCGAGAATCTCGGCCTTCTTCGCTTCGAACTCCTCATCGGTGAGCAGGCCATCCTTCTTCGCCTGCTTGAGCTGCTCGAGGCGCTCCTTGAGGGTCTTGTTGCCCTTGTGCTGCTTGGACTTCTCGTCCTTCTTCTCTTTGTAGACCCGCTCGAAGATCGACTTGAGCTCACCTTCGTCGAGGGTGCGGCCGCTCGCAAAGTACCGATCGGAGACCTCGCCGATCGCCCAGGTCAACGCGTACGCCATGGATATCGTCACCACCCAACCGAAGAACGGGATGAGCTTCGCCGCGGCCATGATCACGTTCTGCGCGACGATGCTCGCGCCAAAGGTGCCGAGCATCTCGAGGATCGACTTCTTGTCGACCTTGTAGCCGTGCACCTTGCCGATACCCTGGACCATTGCGATCTGGATCGGCGCGATCAGGGCCGTGTCGAGCAGCGGGATCGGCTGCACCGTCATCGCCCCCGCGGCCACGCTGCAGACCTGAACCAGCTCCTTGATCGCCTGCTGCTTCTCCTCGTCGCTGGCGTTCGTGTAGTCGCCGTCGAGGACGCGCTTGATCGTATCGAGATGCCCGGCCATCGGCGTCATGGTAGCCCCGGCCGTGGAGCAGCCTCGAGGCAGGGCTGGGTCGAGCCCAGGCAAATTGTCTGAAACGGATCGCCCCCAGGGCGGGCGAACCCCGCGAGCGCCACCGTCACGGCGCGAACGAGCCGACCCAACCGCGCGAGTCGCTCGACCCAACGACGACGATCTGGTCGCTCGAGTCGATGGCGACTTCACGGGGGAACACTCCCTCCTCGGTCACCGTCCACAAGACCTCTCCCTCCCCATCGTGCTTGGTGATTGTCGCGTAGTAGTCGGGAGGCGCGCGGCCGACCAAGACGATGTGTCCCGCCGAATCGACCGCAACCGCGTGCGTGATCGCAGCGGGGTCGACATCCAGCTCCAGCTCCCATCGCACCGTTCCGTCGGGTGCGAGCTTTCGCAGCCAAGCCCAGCGCTGAGGGTTGTCCTTCACCTCCTCGTAGTGGCCGAGCACGACCATGTTCCCCGCGCCGTCGACGGCGAGGTCGTAGGCGAGACCGGTCGGGCCCGGCGAAACCCACGCGGGCTCTACGGGTTGGGACCAGTCGTCGTACTTGAGCAGGGTGTTGTCGGTGAGGGGATTGCCAACCCCCGCCGGAGCGATGGAGGTTGCCGCGAGTCCTCCGTCGGGCGTGATCGCGATCGCCTGCAACAGATCTTGCAGAGGCCAGGACGTCGGCTCGCCGTCGTCATACTCGAGCAGCTCGAGCTCGTTGACGAGCAGGACTGTCCCCGCTGGCGTGGCCGCGATCAAACCCGGGTTCGCAGGCACGCTCAGCGTCTCGACAACGGAGCCCTCGGCATCCAAGGTCCTCAGCACGAAGGGGTCGACGTCCGGCCGCAGGCACCCGTAGTACAGGCGTTGTTCCTCCGGTCCAGCCGCCAAGCTTCGGGTGACGGTGCAGTCCTCGAGCACTTCGCGCCACAGGAGCTGCTGATCCCCGTCCAGCCTCGCCACCCAGCCCAGCGACGAAAGGAACGTCTGGTCCTCGCCGGCCACCGCGATGCCATCCTCGGAGTCGATCACGACCAGCGTCGCGGCAGACCCGTACTCTTCGTCGCCAAGCGCCGTCGACCACGTCAGTGAGCCCGAGACGCGGCAGTCGGTATTGCATCCGTCGGCGTCGCTTTCGTTGCCATCGTCGCAGTCCTCGCCGGGATCCATCACTCCGTTGCCGCACGCGGAATCGGATCCAGACTCATCCGAGTCGCCAAGGTCGGACTCGTCATCCCCGGATCCGGGCGGCGAGCCTCCCGAGCCTCCCGAGCCGTCGGTCTCCGCAGGGGTGCTCGTGCCGCCGCCCGTTCCCCCGCCGTTTTCCTCGTTGGGGTCGACCAAATCGACTCGCGTCGTGCAGCCCACGAGCACGCAAACCGCGCCCCAAGCCATCCCCACGCTCCTCACCTTACGCAACGCACCCACGGTAACAGCCATGTCCGGCGCGACGGGGGCGACTGGGTAGCCGCAGTCGTCCGTCTCGATCGCATTGCCTCTGGGCAGTCGATCGGTTCCACAGCTCGAGTCTTTTTCTTCGACTTAAACCTTGGGGCCCGCGGCCGCACCAACCAACCAGCGGTGGCTGATTGTTGGGTTGCCTCCGCGGTCAATTTAGGAGCTTTGAATGGTTAGGATGAGGTTCACGGTAGTGTTTCTGGGATCGGTGATGTTTGGCGTTGGATGTGGTCCCTCCGCCGATATCGGTACAGACGACGGTGGCGACGAGACGGCCGACGATGCGGTGGCCGATGCCACAGACGGCGACGACGGGACGGAGTCCGGCGGCATCACCGTGGGCACTGGTCCCGAGCCCGCGGACTCGGACGGCGGCACGACGACTGACGCCGAGAACACGAGCTCAGGCGGTGATGGCTCCGAGTCCGGCGACGGCTCCGAGTCCGGTGATGGCTCGAGCGGCGACGACGAGCCCATGGATGACGACCTGCTCGAGCTCTCCGAGTGCCCCGACGTCACGACCGAATCCGTCTACTGCCTCACCGCCGCCGGGGGTGGGCTCGACGTCGTGGGTGTCGACACCGGGACGCAATGTCCGCTCGGACCCGGGTTCGCACAGCCGTTTCTCACGTCGCTGGGGTGGATCGGCAACGACGTGTACGCCTGCGTGGACCCCACGGGGAACGGGGACGACGCGCTCGCCCGCCTCGACCTGACGTCGGGGACGCTGGAGATGAGCGAGGTCAGCTGCCGGGCGGCTGCGGCCCTCGGCGAGCAGATTCTGACGCTCCCCTTTCTTCCGAGCGGACAGGTCCTGACGTACGACTCGTTCGATGACGCGACGATGGGCATCTCGGAGTCGATCGACTTTTCACCGCACGCCTCCCGCGTGACCGCGGGCGGCGGGACGATCTACGCAGCCTGGCACTCGACCGACGTCCTCGAGCGCTACTCGGTGGCTGAGCAGACGCAGCTGCCGGATCTGGTGATGGGCGGCTACGACAGCTGGGTGGACGGGATATCCGTCGTTGGCGATCGACTGTTCATCGTGACCTTGAGCAGCACGCTGCTCGAGCTCGACGCGACCACCGGCGACCAAGTCTCCGAGTCCATCGCCTGGCCCGGCCATGGGCTCGCGTGCCGACCCGGCACGGGCTGATTCGACGGCCCTCGCCGAAGCTCAGGACGAGCTCGATCACTCACCGAGGCCGCCGGGGAGGTAGCTCACCCACGCCGCATTGTCGGCTTCGTCGTCACACGTCGGAAGCGCGCATTGGTCGAGGACATCTGCTCGGCTCGCCCAGCGCGGTGTGTCCAGGCACTGCGCGCCTGCGTCGGTCCAGTGCGCCTCTTTGGTCGCCAGGTCCGGGACTTCCGAAAACCAACCCAGCGCGTCGACCCAGGCCAGCGGCTCGCCCACCCGCGTGAAGCTCTCGCCGGTGCCGCAGTAGTCGGCCGTCAGCATCTTCAGCGTGGCCTGGCGGTCTTGCCACGTCGAGCCGTAGCCGTCGTTCGGGGCTCGGCCCATCAGCTTCATCTTGGCCAGCGCCTGGCCCTTGCACGCGAACGCGCCGAAGTTGTCTACGCGCTCGATCGTCTTGGTCTGGGCGTCGTAGCGCTCGCCATAGACCAGTGTCACCGCCGTCTCATTTGGCGTCGAGCCGCACACGCCTCGCGTTTCGCCCGTCTCAGCGTCCTTGGTCAGCAGCGCGTAGGTGGCAATCGGGTGGCCGGACACCCAGTCGGCGACTTCGTCGTAGGCCGCGATTTCGAGGTGTGACTCCGCACCGGCGGCGTCGCGCATCACCAGCGACCAGCCGACAAGGTCGTCGCCGGTGACGCCCTCATTGCTCGAGCGGGCGCCGAGTCGGCTTCCGATGACGAGCGACTGGTCGACGATGTCGACTGAGTACCGTTTCCCGGCCGGATCGACGGCAGCCGTGAGCGCCGGCGTGTCGGCCTGCGCTTCGCCGAGGACGAAACTGCCACTTGCGCCGACGCGGGGGGAGTTGCTGAATCCGCAGGTTTTGCATCCCCACTTGTTCTCCTTCAGAGTCGCCGTGCGCGCGACATCGATGGCATCGGACCCCGGACCGACGTCACCACACCCCGACATCAGCAGGACAGACGCGCCCACCAACAACCCCCACCAACTCGCCGCGAATCTCGCCATCACCCCCGCAGACGTCCGAGCCCGGGCCTCGGATCACGGGTCTTCCCTCATTGCATGCTGGTCGTGCTTACGGCGAAAAGCAGGCCACCCATGCGGCGCCGGACGGCTCCGGCCCGGCGAGGTCCATCGACCCGGCCACGACAATCCCGTCGGAGCTATCGATCGCGGCGTCACGTATCCGACGGCTCGGCTCGGGCGTGATCGTCCATAGCGGCGACCCAGCGCTGTCGTACTTGCGCAGTTTCGTTTCCGTCTCCGACTCCAGTACGACGACGATCCGCGCGTTCGAGTCGACGGCGATCGCGACGGGTGACTCGTTCTGCAGGCCGAGGTCCTGCAGCCAGAGCTCCGAACCGTCCGGCGCAAGCTTCCGCAGCCATCCCGTCGTGCCATTCACAAGAGTGTTGTGACCGACGATGACGAGGTTACCTGCGTCATCGAGGGCCAAGTCGACGGGCTGTGGCGGGCCCTCGATGACCCACTGTGGCTCGGGCTCGGCCGCCGGGGTGCCGTATCGGAAGACCTGGGAGTCGACAACATCGACTCCGGTCACAGCGACGAAGCCGCCATCGGCCGTGGCGGCCATGCTCACCACCCACTCGTTCGACTCCCAGTGCCAGGACTCGTTCGATGAATGCGCGTAGAACCGAGGTCCAGCTCCAGTCACCAGCGTGCCGTCACCGGTGACCGCGACCGCACCGATCTGGTCCCAGTTGACATCGTGGACGGCGCCTTCGCTCCCGTCAGGATCGAAGGTGCCGGCCCAGTAGCTGCCGAAGTCGCCGAACCCACCGGGGACGTAATAGGCGCCGCCGACGAAGACCGCGTCGGTGGGCGCGATTGCGAGATCGTTCGGGAAGGTGTCGTCGGGCAGAGCCTGTGTCCACACTTCTTCGCCGGTTGCCGCGAGCTTCCGGACGTAGCCCGCATACAGCTCGAAATCGGCTCCGGCGACGACAACCGCGTCGGTTGAATCGACCGCCACGAGACTGGCCACCGTCCCCTCCTGGCCGATGACGAAACTCGTGGACCACTTCATCGCCCCAGACGCGGAGCAGTCCGCGTTGCAGCCATCGGCGTCGGTCAGGTTGCCGTCGTCGCAGTCCTCACCCTGGTCGACCGTGCCGTTGCCACAGTCTGTCGTGAGCACGACGCAGGTCCCTTCGGCGCACACCAGGCCCTCCTCGCACATGTCATCCGAGGCGCACGGACAGTCGAGCGCCCCGGTCGGGCAGTCTTCGACCTCGCTCGTTTCGTCGCCGCCGTCGGTTTCGCTGGCATCCTCGTTGTCGGCGGTGGACCCCTCCCCCTCCATCGTGGTCGTGCCCTCGATTTCACCCACGAGCTCAATCGGGACCTGGCATCCGACGCCAAGGCACAGCACTGCAGTCCAAAACGCACCCGAGTCGACCCGACCAGCCATCAATCTCAGCCATGTCCGGATCGGTTCGGATTGTCCGGAGCCGGATCCGATTTTCTCGGGCACGCGGCCTCGATGCGTTCGGCGAGCGGCGAGCTCGGGTGCCGCACGAGGAACTGGCGGGACTCGCCTCGCGCCTGAGCTGTGTTTCCGAGCGCGCACAGACTCTCGATCCGCAGGGCGGTACGCAGATCCGCGAGTGCGCTGTCGGGAAAGGCTCGAGCGTGCTGGTCGGCCAGGCGGAGTGCTCGGGATGCATCGCCGTTGCGCAGGGCTGCCGTACCGCCACGCAGCAGAGCGTTCTCGTCGCCGAGCCCGTCCGCAGGGTCCGGGTCCACCGGCGCAGGTGGGTTTGTGGTTCGTGGCGGTCGGCCGGGTCTCGCCTCGACCGGCTCTGAGGGCACCGCAGCGTTCGTCGGGGGGTTCACTGCAGCCGCCACGGGTGGCAGTGGGGCGGCAGCCTGCGGGACAGGGGGCTGGCTGGCAATCGGGGGCGTCTCGTCACGGGAAGCGACGGTCCGCGCCGGTCGATCCCGGGTCGCGGGTGGCGTCGACGTTCGAGCGGTGCCGAGCGCCATGCCTCCCGCCAACACCGTCGCCGCGGCTGCGGTCGCAATGCCGGCCTTGGCTACCGCCGAAAGCGATGACCACGTCGCGATCGTGCCGCTTCCGGTCGCCCCTACGATCCGGCTGCCGGGCAGCGCGGCCACGAGCGCGCCCCAGCTCTGCGCGGTCGCGCGAGGTCGGTCGCGCTTGGCCATGCTCTGCAGGCGCGGACGGTCCGGCGCATCGATGACGTCCTCCACGAAGCGTCGTCGCAGCGTTCGAATCGCGTCGTACGTCGTGCTCGGTCGAAGGCCCAGAGAGCGAGCGACCTCGGCCCCGGTCATGCCTTCGATCTCCGACAGCACGAAGATCTCGCGCTGCCTCGGGCTCAGCCTCGCAACGAACCCGTCGACGACCTGCCACGCCTCGGCCGCCGCGTCCGAGCTTGGC
>JGI12316J15310_10000131_pt9 | contig 11581 bp, 8 predicted proteins | sample MarCyaLeptolynsp_FD_15310 | JGI IMG/M metagenome (IMG submission 15310)
AGCACATACCGTTCAAAAAACCTATTGGGCTATACTAAGGGGTTATACTGATGATGAAGGAACGATCGATTATGCCCTCACTAACGACAAAGGAAAATCTCAAGAGGCCATCACGCACTACAGGACGCTCCAGCGGACCGAGGTTGACGTGCCATTGGGAAAGCATCAAACTTCCAGGTATTCACTGGTAGAAGCCAAACCTGTTACAGGCAGAATGCATCAATTGAGAAAACACTTTGCCCATATCCTCCATCCTATTATTGGCGACAGACCTCATGGCTGTAATAAACAAAACAAACTATTTCTGGAAAGGTGGCAGATGGGTACTATGCTCTTACATGCCCGATCACTCCAATTCAAACATCCAGTTACCGAAGAGGCAGTTGAACTAACAGCCAATATCCATGACGAATTTCAACGAATGCTGAAGAGCTTAGCATTTGAAGCTTAAACATCTACCGCTTCCTGTTCTTCTTGATAGGGAATATTTTCCAATAAGTACTTGATAACATTGACTCGAGCAACAGTCTTTCGGTTAGCCTTTAAAATGACCCATGGACTATTTTCAGTATTAGTATGCTCAAACATACGCTCTTTGTACTCGGTGTAGACATCCCATAGCTCCTGAGCACGATCATCCACAGGTGACATTTTCCAACGCTTCAATGGATTGGTTCTGATGTCTTCGAAGCGCTTGGCTTGTTCCTCTTTGGTGATAGAGAAGTAGAACTTGATCAATATAATACCATCATTGGTAATCATCTGCTCAAAGTTGTTCACCTCGGCCATAAAACGCTCATACTCTTCCTCTGTACAGAAATCATTGACTGGTTCCACTACTGCGCGGTTGTACCAGCTTCTATCAAAGAAGACAATCTCTCCAGGGTTAGGTAGCTGATTGATATACCTTTGGAAATACCATTGACCTCGCTCTTGATTAGTCGGTTTTGGTAAAGCAACCACCTTATAATTCCTCGGGTTCAAATGGTGGGTAGCTCTACGAATGGCACCACCCTTACCAGCAGCATCTCTACCTTCGAATAACAGACAAACACGCTTATTATTTTTGATTACCCATTGTTGAAGCTTGATGAGTTCAACTTGCAGATCCTCCAGTGTTTTTTCTGCCCTTACGGTACGCAAGACTTTATCTGGGTTAAGCTGATCACCTTGTTGAAGCAATAGCTTAATGCCAAGATTGGAATTAAGAAGTTTCAGATCTTTCAGAGAGTAGTTTGGTTGATTCTCCATTTACAGTAGGTGATAAATTGAACGGTGAAACCTCATAACTACATTAGGGTCTGGCAACACCACCGTGTTGGCATTGGCCTTTCCCTCATATTCAAACTTTGACAAAACATGCCTGATCGCCTCTAAGCGTGCGATCTTTTTGTTATTAGTTTTTAGAATGGTCCAGGGACTAAAATTGGTATGGGTTCGAGCAAACATCTGCTCCTTATAGTAGGTGTAACGTTCCCACATCTCCTGGCCTTTCTCGTCTACCGGACTCAATTTCCATTGCTTTAATGGATTCTTTCTTCGACTGTCAAACCTCTTGTTCTGCTCTTCCTTATTAATGGAAAACCATAATTTGATTACATGTACACCATCCTCAAAAAGCATATGCTCAAACTCTGGTACCTGGCGCATAAACTGTTGATACTGATCTTCATCACAAAAACCCATAACAGGTTCTACAACAGCCCGATTGTACCAGCTGCGATCGAAAAAGACCACCTCTCCGGCATTCGGTAATTCCTTTATATAACGCCTGAAATACCATTGACTTCGCTCTAAATCTGTTGGCTTGTTTAGGGCAACCACTCTCAACGAACGGGGATTCATGTGCTCCACAAAGCGCTTGATGGTTCCTCCTTTACCAGCAGCATCTCGGCCCTCAAATATTACAGCTACGCGCTGACCAGTGTCAGCAACCCAACGTTGCCACTTAACAAGTTCGATTTGAAGTTGCTCTAACTGATGTTCGTAATCCAGATTAAAGAGAGACTTGGAATAGTTTCTCCCTTTTTCTTTCAATACATTTTCTAAATCTTTTCTATTATGGATTTTCGCGAAGTCCTCATTCGTCATCTTTTTTGAGATATCGAACTTGTCTTTTAGGGCTTCATCTGTAATTAGAAATTCACTCATTTTTGACTTATATCAGGGATTCCTGAAGTTAACAAATTCGACCAAGATTAGTGACTAGAAGTACATGATCTATGTCATCTTTAGATCAATTTTTGTCTTCTTATTTGACATGCGCTCTAAAAGTCAATACGAGCACAGACTTTTGAGGGTCATTCGTAAAAATGGCAATGGTCTTTCTTTCCAGGCCAGCTCTTCCTTTGGCATTGAACTTTACCCTAAGTGATTGTGAAGTACCAGGATCAACCTGATCTATCTCATTGAATGACAAGCACTCACAACTGGACTCCATTTTTTCGATCCGTAATGGCGATCCTCCATTGTTGGCTAAAGAAACCGTCACCTCCCTGATCTGTCCTTCCTTTACTACTTTGAAATCATGGTTGATCAGGCTAGTGGACAGCTTGGGACCTTCTAAAGTTTCCGAAGGTTTTGGCAAAAGCGTGTATTGAACTGGGAGAACTGTCACCAGTTTTGTTTGATTATATATCTTGATAGCATGTTTCTGAAAGCCCAATTCACTTTGATCATTCGTTATAAATTCAATTCTCATTTTAGAGAATGTATTATGTGCAACCTCGTTGGTGGGAAAACTCACTTTGATCGAATCACCTGCTAAGAGTTCTCTTGTCTTGATGTCTCTTCCACCAAGATTATAAACATCGAAAATAGCGGTTAACGTGTCTCCTCTTTGAGCAGACTTTAGGTTAAAAACCTCTTCCTTTGCTCTAAAGGGGAAATGAACATTTCTATAAGCTTTAAACACATCAAGCTCACTTTGAAGCATTTTAAAGCTCATTTGAAAACCGTGCAAGACTAGATCATTCTCGTCAAGGACCCTAAGCTCATACTCAAAGTCGCCTGCAGTATCAGGCAAGTCAATGCTAATCGCTATCTCAATTTCTTCTCCTCCGGCTATAGGTCTTTTAACTGGTGCGAAGCTCAAATCTTCGCTATTGCTCCATAATCTTATTCTTATAGAGTCTGTTGCCTGACTGGTCCAGGTCAGCGTTCGGTTGTAGCGCTTAAACTCACCTTCCACCACGCCTAAATCAACAAACTCAAGTTCCTGAGTTCTGCACATATGGGCTAAGCACAGCAAGGTGGTTACTAATAAGATTTGAATAGACCTGCTGCTTCCTGACATGAATTTCATACTCCACATTTAGCTGATAAAATTAAACGTTGAATTGTTGAAATGAGCATGTCATTATTATTTAATTTGTCCAAAATTTTATCAATGGCAAGAATACTTACCGGCATACAGAGTTCAGGAAAACCACACCTTGGCAATATCCTTGGGGCCATGAAGCCGGCTATCGACTTATCAAATGATCCTAAAAATGAATCTTTCTTTTTCATTGCAGATCTTCATTCTTTAATCACCATCAAAGATCCTCAAACTAGGATCGATAATACGAATGCCGTAGCAGCTGCCTGGCTGGCCTGTGGCTTTAATACAGAGCAAAACACCTTTTACAGACAATCAAGAATACCAGAGGTGTGTGAAATGAATTGGTACTTAAACTGCTTTGCGCCATTTCCTATGTTGGCCAATGCACACAGCTTTAAGGACAAATCAGATCGTCTATCAGATGTCAACGCTGGCTTGTTTACCTATCCGGTGCTAATGGCATGTGATATCTTAATGTATGATGCTAATGTTGTCCCTGTAGGAAAAGATCAGAGACAGCACCTGGAAATTACTCGCGACATTGCTCATGCCTTTAACAATCAGTACGGTCAGGAGACATTTATAATCCCAGAAGCACAGATTGGTGAAGAAGTCATGACAATACCCGGTATAGATGGCCAAAAGATGAGTAAGACCTATGCCAATACCATTGACATTTTTCAAGCTGATAAGCCGCTTCGAAAAAACATCATGAAAATTGTCACCGATAGTACACCCTTGGAGGACCCAAAGGATCCTGACAACGACATTACATTCTCATTGTACTCCCTATTAGCAGATGAGGCTCAAACAGAAGCTATGAGACAAAATTATCTCGGAGGTAATTACGGTTATGGTCATGCTAAACAAGCATTGTATGAGTTGATTCTGGATAAGTTTTCTAAAGAGAGAGAAACCTATAACTACTACATGGAAAACCCTGACCTTCTAGAAAAAGAGTTGGTAAAGGGTGAAGAAAAAGCCAGAATTGTGGCCAAAGATGTCTTAAAAAGAGTCAAATCAACATTAGGCTTTCTGTGATTTCGAAACATTGAAATCTTTTTAGGTGTTTAAAGTGCACCAAATGGTTAGAATTATCGTTTCATATTCGTAAACTTAGTCAAATGAAAAAGCTGTCACTTTCATTATCTATAACTCTGGCCTTAATGATCACTTTTTCGTGTAGTAACGATGATGACTCTTCATCTGAGTTCACTGGCAACGAGGTGAGAATGGAAATGATTCCTGGTACAGTTCAAGGCAATACAACCACAGGAACAATTCTCATAAGAGAACGGAGTAACGGCCAAGCTCAGATAGAGATCAACTTGAATAATGTTTTGAACAACGCAGACCACCCTGTTCACTTACATTTAGGGAGTTTAGATGATGATGGAGATGTTGTTTTGCTACTTGAAAGACTAACAGAGGAGAACGGTATTGGAAGAAGTGTAACGCTATTAGAAGCTCTTGATGACAATACTTCGCTTAACTATACGAACTTCCTCAATTTTGATGGAAGTATCAAAATCCACTTTGAAGATTCAGGGCCCCTTGAAAATGAAATCCTAGGAGCCGTTAATATTGGAATTAATACTTCAGGAAATCAAGCTTATTTATCTGGTTTAAAGTCTATTACAAGTTGCAATTCTGACTTTACACTTAATTAATAATTAGCTTCTTACTTATCCTTTTATTGCCATCCGATACGTGAATTAAATAGATCCCTTTTCGAAGATTCCTGCTGTTTATCACCAATTCGTTTTCGGTTCGGACATAATCAGTCTTACTCGATTTTCCAGAAGCGTCTAAGATTAAAACTTGAAGAAAATCAGTTGGTTTTCCTTCTGTAAATCTCAACCTCCACTCCTGTCCACTAGTCACTGGATTTGGGTAAACAACAAAATCAAAACCAGATTCCTTTCCCTCAAAGAAGACAGATCGGATTTCAGAATACTCGAATTGGCCATTGAAATCGGTTTGCTTCAATCGATAAAAGGACCTTCCTGACAGAGGCGAATTATCAGTAAAACGATAAGTGATCAGCTGTTCCGAATTTCCAGCACCTTCTACAATTTCAATAGGAATGAAATTTTGACCATTGGTGGATCTCTCAATGGTATAAAAATCATTATTCTCTTCTGAAGCCGTTACCCATTCTAACTCAACAGTAGACTCCGTAATCTGAACTTCAAAACTGACTAAGACAATTGGTAGTCTATCTGTGGTATTGTCCATGGCATATAGATCACCAAAGGCATCGATATTTGAAATGGAAATAGTATTTGAAATAGGGTTGACTGTTCCTCCTACTTGCCAATCTAAAAAGGCCTCTCCAGGCGGTGTTCGATATATGGTCCCGACCATACTCGCTTCAGTACCTGTAACATCTGCATCTACATAAGTATAAGTAGCATCAAATCTAGGACCTGAAATGTCACTTGAAGATACAGTCCAATACCTGCTAATATAGGCCACGGCAGCGGTACCATCATCATCACCTCCAGCTCCTGTATTATCCGTGTCTCTATTCGGGTGATCAGCATCTGTGATGGAGAAATCTAAGAAGGGGCTTGCCCCAAAGGTTGCTGAAGTAATCGTAAACGAGTTTATAGGTGAATAATCATCTGCATCACCGATGGGAAAGCTTAAAGTAGCTCCTGCTGCGCTGTAAAGTTGTCTCAATTCGCCAGTTCCAGAATCTTGTATATAACTGGTTGCACTTCCACCAGATATGGTCGCACCATCTGCCATAATTAGGTTTTGATTACCCATAATAAAATCTCCGGCTGTTAAGGTTAGTACCCCATTGATGGTAAAAACTGTATTGGTGGTTACATCCACCCCATCCGCCTTATTTATAGTAAGGTTATGATAAAACCCATCAGTCGTAGGTTCGATAAGCTGGTTACCACTTGTCCTATTATAGCTCACTGTATTTGGGTTGGCAGATGCTGTGAAATTCGTTATTGAAAAGTTACCCGTACTACCTCCATAGGACATTACACCATTCAGACCATTGACAAAAGTACCTGTACCTGAAGTGGTGGCTAATCTGTCAGTAATATTCAATCCTCCGGTGTTAGTATTTGTATAACTGGCTCCGTCATTAATTATGAAGTCTGACATGGAATTCATAGCAGAGGAGCCTGATATTGTTCCTGTAGCACTTGTTAGGGTATAATTACAGCCCGTTGCACTGCTACATCCAGTAAAGGTTCCGTTATTCTCCAGATTTCCGTTGATGGTCGGATCGTAAGCCGATGTAGCTACCCAGGAACCGCTGGCTCCTACGCTGATGTTATTATAGCTGTAGGCTCCACCAGCACCATCACTCGTATATGTTCCATTAGTCACTGTTATCGTACCTGTTGAAGTGATCGTAGGACTTGCTACATTGATGGTACCCCCTCCCGTGATGTCCATATTTACAAAGCTGATTGTACCAGAATTGATATCATTCGTTCCACCGCTGATATCATAATCTCCCGCAATAGATAAGGTATTAGCGGCATTATTCTTGGAAAAAGATCCGCTTGATACCGTCAGTCCTCCACTGGCATTAGACAATGTGAGGGTACCTTCAGAGAGCGTGACAGAACCAGTAGCTATCGACATATCTGTCGCATCAATAGTAGATGGGTTTACCGGAGTTGTGGCCTCATTCATGGTCATTGTCCCTCCAGTTATGATAATGTCACCAGAGATATTCAAATCACCGTCATTGTGATCGAAAAGTCCTCCCGACATCGTGAGATTACCCGTGATATTAGCGACAGCCTCGCTGTTGTTAGGCTCAAATTCGGCATCATCTGTTATGGTTAGATTTCCCGTCACTGCAAGGGTGTTTGCACTGTTTAAGCGCATTCTTCCACGGGTAAGTGTGAGATTATTATTTACTGTAACATTAGCACCATTGACATCCACCCTGGTGGTAATGTTGGGTTTGTTTACCTCTAAATCATAGAAGGGTCCCAGCGTGATATTCTCATTACCAGTACCATCATAAATTACTGTGTTGCCAACTGTATTTAAGGTAAAAGTTAACTCACTGTAAGCTCCGTTATCTCTTAGATTAAGAACACCTGTAGCTCCGTTAACAAATACACCAGTAATAGGTGCGGATGCTCCGTCAATATTGTCGGTTACTACCAACAGGCCGTTGTTAGTTAAGGTTACACCATTATTCACCCTAATATCCGTGATATATACAGTGTCGCTACCGCTGATAGTCGAACCATTGGTTCGAAAGGTAAAGCGACAACCAGTGGTGTTTGAACAACCATTCCAAGTATCTCCATTATGAACAATACTTCCGTCAATATTGAATGCTTCTGTGACTGTGCTATTGTCCCAAGTTCCGCCTGAATTAACAGTGATGTCTGTGAAGGTTTTTGCTCCAGAGGTACTTGTAAAGGACAATGTACCATCTATGGTAGTTGTTCCCGAATCTGTAAACCTCACTCCTCCTATAGTTGCAGTACCCGAGGGGACATCAAAGTTTCCTGTTACATCAATTCTATGATTATTGCTAGTGCCGGTAAGACTTGAAGTTCCAGACATGGTGAGGTCTCCACTGACATTAAGCCTTCTGTTTGCTGTCCAGTTGAGGTTACCAGACCCTTGAAGTGTGAGGTTCGTGATATTCCTTGTGCCTGTAGCCGCCATTGTTACTACGTCACCTGTGGCTATAATCACATTATCTGCCGAACCAGGTGTTGAACCCCCTTGGTCCCATGTGGTTCCATCATCCCAGTTTCCTCCTCCTCCTGTACTCGTAAAGGTGGTCTGGGCCCATGCGGGGAAAGACAGTAATATCAATATGTATACCAGACCAATTCTCACTAGTAATTGAGTAATATTTAGGTGAATTCTAGTAAAGGAAGTTTGGCTAATCCTGAAGGACAGCTATTTGCAAAACGACAGGTCTAGTGTTTGCGTACGAATTATTAATCAAAAGTACTCATAAAAACGCATAACTACCAGATTATCAGACAATACCCTTACTCTCGCACAACCATTCTCTCCTTGTTGATAACCTTTTAATGGTAAATACCCTTCCAGAAATAGTATCTTTTTAGGAAAAAAATACGGCCCCAAAAACACTAACCGAAGAAGGCGCAGTTTTATCAAAGGTCCTCCAGCTAATTATTTAGAATATCTTTCCGGATTGGAACAACAACTGGATACAATGTTGTTTATAATTGCATCGAACAAACTAGTCTATGAATAACCCACTTGTTGATAAATCCGAAACGCCTTTCAATACCCCACCCTTTTCTATTATAAAGAATGAACATTTTAAGCCTGGTATTGAGCAATTGATCAAGGATGCAAAAACTGAGATTGACACTATTGTAGCTCAAGAAGGCACACCAAATTTTCACAACACTATTGAAGCCTTGGAGAAAGCCGGAAAACAACTCGATCGCGCCTCCTCCATTTTCTTCAACCTGAATAGTGCTGAAACCAATGATGAAATTCAATCGATAGCCAAAGAGGTTTCCCCACTATTGACAGAGTTTTCAAACGACATTCTGCTAAATGAAGGGCTCTTCGCTAAGGTAAAGACGGTACACGATACGATCGATACGAGTGCTTTGAACACCGAACAAAAAACACTTCTGGCAAAAACTTATAAAGGTTTTGTTCGAAATGGTGCCTTACTCAATAGCAATCAACAAGATCAACTCAGGAAAATTGATGTTGAACTTGCTCAATTATCATTGACCTTCGGAGAGCACGTTCTGGCAGAAACGAATAAATACGAAATGGTCATTGAAAACGAAACCGACTTAGTTGGTCTTCCGCAATTCGTTATTGATCAGGCAAGCGAAACAGCCAAGGAAAAAGGCCATAAAGGCAAGTGGGTTTTCACACTGGATTATCCTAGTTATGTACCATTTGTAACCTATGCTGCTAATAGAGCACTTAGAAAAGAACTTAGCATAGCCGCAGGTTCCAAAGCTTTTAAGGGAGATGATCTTGACAATCAGGAGATTGTTAAGAAAATCGCTTCACTCAGACATCAACGGGCCAATCTCTTGGGTTATGAAACTCATGCTCATTTTATCCTTGAAGAAAGGATGGCAGAATCTCCAGAGAAAGTCATGTCATTTTTATCTGAAATAGGAACCTATGGAAAAGGTGGTGCAGAAAGAGATGTGAATGAAGTCGCTGAGTATGCAAAGCAATTAGATGGTATTGAAGAGCTACAACGCTGGGATTTTGCCTATTATTCCGAAAAACTCAAAAAGGAAAAGTATACAATTGATGACGAAATGCTCAAACCATATTTCAAGTTGGAATATGTAATTGAAGGTGTTTTCGAGACTGCTAAACGACTTTTTGGTCTGCACTTTATACCTACTAAAAAGATAGATAAGTACCATAAGGATGTAATGACCTATGAGGTAAAAGACACACGCGACAAACACATTGCTGTCTTTTACGCAGACTTCTTTCCAAGAGCAGGCAAGCGTGCTGGTGCCTGGATGACCTCTTATGCCGGTCAGTACAAAGACGCTGAAGGCGACCATCGACCTTTAGTCTCTATCGTTTGCAACTTTACAAAACCAACAAGCAGTACGCCTTCCCTACTGACTTTCAATGAGGTAACTACCCTTTTCCATGAATTTGGACATGCACTGCATGGCATGTTAGCGGATGGCCAATATGAAAGTTTGAGCGGAACAAGTGTATTCTGGGACTTTGTGGAATTGCCATCGCAGATTCTGGAAAATTGGTGTTACGAGAAAGAATGTCTGGATCTTTTTGCGAAGCATTACGAGACCGGTGAAGCTATTCCTCAACACTTAATTCAGAAGATTAAGGACAGTGCCAATTTCATGGAAGGATACCAAACCATGCGTCAACTGAGCTTTGGCATGTTGGATATGGCCTGGCATGGGCAAGATAATACCGAACTAGAAAATGTTGCCGATTTCGAACGATCAATTATGTCTCAAACGGACGTTCTACCGCCTATTCCAAATACAAATATGAGTTGTGCTTTCTCTCATATTTTCCAGGGGGGATACTCGGCCGGATACTATAGTTACAAATGGGCAGAAGTGCTTGATGCTGATGCATTTGCATATTTTAAAGAGAAGGGAATATTTAATAATGAAACTGCCAGTCTTTTTAAAGATAATATCTTGTCTAAAGGAGGTTCAGACCACCCGATGACACTCTACAAAAAATTCAGGGGACAGGAGCCTGATGTCAAAGCACTGCTAAAAAGAGCTGGCCTCCTGAAGTCTTGAATAAGGTGCCAAAACATATTCTGCCCGTTATAGTATTTGCCCAGTTTGCAGGTACCTCACTTTGGTTTGCGGGCAATGCTATATTACCTCAGATTCAGGTTTCCTGGGGTTTGCCTGAGGGCAGTCTTGCCAATGTGACATCTTCAGTAATGCTCGGGTTCATCACTGGAACTTTCGGCTTTGCCTTGTTCTCTGTAGCGGACAGATTCAGACCTGGCAAAGTGTTTTTGATTTGCTCACTACTCGGAGCAGTCTTCAACATACTCCTAATGTTTCTGCCTAATACCTATCTAAATCTATTGGTGCTCAGATTCATGACAGGGATTTTCATTGCGGGTATATATCCGGTCGGTATGAAAATAGCCGCAGACTGGTTCGGAGGAAAACTAGGCAAGGCACTGGGCTACCTTGTGGGAGCGCTTGTTTTGGGGTCTGCCTTCCCTCACTTATTGAATCACTTTGGCACAGCCTTGTCTTGGAAGTTTGTACTTATAGGTACCTCTATACTGGCATTCACTGGAGGTTTTGCCATGATTGTCTTTGTAGGCGAAGGGCCTCACAGAGTTATAGGTGCTCGGTTTGAGCCGGGTAAAATGATAGACGTATTTCGCAAACAAGACTTTAGGTCTGCGGCCTTCGGTTACTTTGGCCATATGTGGGAATTATATACGCTATGGGCATTTGTACCCGTAGTACTACTCTACTATAATGAAACCCATGCAACGGATATACCCATAAGCCTCTGGACCTTTCTAATCATTGCCTTAGGCGCTGTCGGCTGTGTATTTGGCGGGCTTCTGTCCACGAGATATGGCAGTTCGAAAGTTGCTTTTGGCTTCTTGTCCCTCTCTGGTATTCTGTGTCTGGTCTCGCCCTTGTTTTTTGGATTTTCAGCGCCTTTGTTTCTAGCTATATTTCTAATTTGGGGTTTTGCGGTAATCGGAGATTCAGCTCAGTTTTCTTCCCTTAATACACTCACAGCACCGCCTGAATT
>JGI12316J15310_10000571_pt6 | contig 11579 bp, 10 predicted proteins | sample MarCyaLeptolynsp_FD_15310 | JGI IMG/M metagenome (IMG submission 15310)
CCTGAGTTTGTCAACTTCGGGGACGTAGCTGCCGAGTTGACAAACGCGTGCAACACCCCCGCGCCCAACCAAAGTTTGTCAACTTCGGGGACGTAGCTGCCAAGTTGACAAACGCGTGCAACACCGACGCGAGCCTGGCGCGTCGCGCCAGCAAGCGCACGACATCGCAAGACAATCGACTTTGATCGCGCTTGGCTGCACCAGAGTTTGTCAACTGGCAGCTACGTCCCCAAAGTTGACAAACGGGGGCAACACCGGGGCGAGGCGGTGTTGCGCACCAGAGTTTGTCAACTGGCAGCTACGTCCCCAAAGTTGACAAACTTTGGTTAGAAGCGGGTTTGGAGGGTGGCGCCGGTTAGGGTGGGGGCGATGGTGAGGCGGTGGTGGGCTCGGGCGCCGGTGATGGTGAGGGCGGTGCCGAGGGCGAGGCCGGCGGCTGCCATGACCGTGCCGGCGCCGATCATGGCCCGGGCTCGGCGAGCTTGGGCGTCGAGCGGGGCGAGGTCGAGAGACGCCGGGTCGATGTCGGGGCGCGCGTCCAGACGAGCCTGCTCGCGATCGTGGGCGCGTTGGAGGTAGAGGCCTCCGGTAAGGACCCCGACGCCTGCGAGGCCGACTCCGAGCAGCGTCACGCCGGCGCCGAGCTGCCCCAACGCACTCGCCCTCGTCGGCACCCGACGCTCGTCTACGGGAGCGGGCACAACCCGCGTGCGCACGACGATGCGCGGAGGCGGCGGCGCAAGACGGAGCTGGTCGGGCGGGCGCTCTGTCTCCCCGCCCACGCCGACGAGCTCCGGCAGCGGCGTCGTAAAGCCCGGGTCGACCGGCGCGAGCGCCAGACCGACCGACAACACCACGCTGCTGCCGATCATGGGAACCCCGGAAGGCCGCTCGGGTTGCTCCCCGCCGTGCCACCGCATGCCGCCGTGATCCCGATGTTCAGATCGCAGACCGCCTGCGAGAAGTTGAGCAGGAAGACCTCCCGCTTGACCACGCCATCCTGCAGCGCCTGCAGGTCCGGCCCGAGCCCGCCGAGCTGCGCGCTCAGCTCCTCCACCGTGATCCCCAGCTCCGCCGCCGCCCGACTGATGTCGACGTCCTCGTCGAAGTCCTGGAACACCCAGTTGACCGGCTCCTCGGGGATCTCGATCGGCACCCCGGCCGCCTCGAGCGCCAGCAAGTACAGGTCGCTGTCGTAGTCCTGCACCGACGAGAACTCGCCCGCCTCGGGGTGGATCTTCGCGACCTTCTGCTTGGTCAGGTCGTCGAACTCGAAGCTGTCGAGCACGTAGTCCCGCAGCTCGTCTTGCCGCGGAATGATTCCCTTGGCGTGGCACCCCATGCACGACAGCCCGTTGGTCACGTTCTGATCCGGCTGCGCAGGGTCGGTGACGATGTCGTCGGGCGCCTCGTCGATGCGATTGCCCACCCCGTCGACGATCATGTACGCGTGCAGCCCGTTGGGAAGGCTGAAGATCACCTCGTTGCCGGCTTCCTCGAACGCGAGTGGAAACGCGAAGATGTTGCCCGGCCCGCCGTTGCTCGCGAAGTCGTAGCTCAGCCAGTACGTGCGGTTGGACGCCCCCGGAAACTCGTGCCGCTCGATCACTCGATTGTTGACCGACACGCCGGAGTCCAAAAACCCGGAGCGCCAGACCTCGTCGTCGTCGATGTCCTGCTGCACGTTGATGCCCAGCTGCTGCTCGAGCTGGAATCGATTGCCCGGAATCTCGAGAATCTCGTGGTACAGCGGCGGTTGGGTCGCAATCGCGACGAACGAGTCGCCCGCGAGCACCGGCACCGCCGCGCCCGTGAACGCCTTGAGGTCCAGCGCCGACTCCCGCGTGTACTCCACCGCCAACGGGTGCTGCGACACGATCGAGTCCCACAGCGCCGCGTCCCAGCCGTAGTCGCGCAGGTCGATGCGATACAGCGTCTCCGCATCGTCGACCGGCTTGGGCGGCACGACCTGGGTCTCCGTGGACAGCCCGTTGACGGCCTTGGACAGCGCCCAGCGCCACATCCCCAGCTCCGAGCTGCACAGCCCCATGTTGTACAGATGCGCGATCGAGAAGTAGCGGATGAACTGCCGCTCATCGGGCGGAATCTCGATCGTGTCCGAGATGTCCGTCGTCATCGCCGACATCATCTCGTCGACGGAGATCACGTCTTGATGGGTGCACGCAGGCTCCTCCACGCATTCGTCGATCCAGTATGCAAGCGCTTCGGCGTCTTGCGCGCTCGGGCGCGGCTCGACCCCCGCCGGCGGCATTTCATCGGCCGCCACACGCAGGTAGACCGGCGAGCTGTCGGCCTGCCCGGGGACGAGCAGCCCCTGCCCGATCATGCGGTCGACGTCGACGACGTCATCGAATCCGCCTGGCGCCGCGTCGCCGCTGTGGCAGCTCTCGCAGCTGGCCACGAGCGCATCGATCGCCTTGGCCGACGCCGTACCACAGTCGAGCGACGGGTCCCCCGGTGGGGGTAGCGGATCGTCGCCGCCGTCATCGCTCGGTCCGTCGTCACCACCGTCGTCTTCGGCAGCACTGTCCCCGTCTCCGTCGTCGCCTTCTCCATACGAGTCGATGACGTCCTCTTCGACGACCTCCTCGCCGATATCGAGTACTGTCGTCGAACATCCCGTCGCGAGCCCGGCCGCGAGCAGGCCGAGCACCGCGGGACAACCCCGCTTGCTTATCGAATCGTCCATCGCTTGTTCCTTCCCCATGCGGCGGCAAGGCGGACGAGTCCCGTGCATCCCGAGAACCCCTCTCGAGACCAGACCCTCTTCGGCCCGCACGTCCCCACGTGCATCTGGACCGACCCCACCAAGAGGCGAGCAGCGACGACGAGGCACCCCTGCCCCGCCGAACGCAACGCTCACCCCATGGCCGCACACTCTCGGACACCAAACCTGCGCCCGTTTTCCGTGAGTTTTTTTCGGCGCTTCGTTCGGGAACCTTTTGCGTCGCTCGAGCCACCAACGCGCGCGCGCGAGGCCGGGCGAAATTCAGAAGCGCCCCTGGACCGCGGCGCCCCGCCCTGCCGGCCACGGCCCCACCGCAACCGACGCGTCATCGCCCCAACGCTCGCCGATCCGCTCGGTCGCGATCGGCAGCAGGCCGATCGAGGCCCCGACAGTCGCGCCAACCAGCACATCCGACCAATGGTGCTTGGCGCTGAGCACCCGCATCGATCCAGTGGTCATGCCGTAACCGAATCCAGCGGCACCGCCGATCACCGCCCGCACCCACGGCTTGCTCAGCCGGCCGGGGGCAAAGCGCAGTACCGAAGACACCGTCAGCGCGGTCATCACCGCGGACGTCGACGTGTGCCCCGAGAAGAACGACCGAAAGTCGTCGCGCTCATCGACAAAGCCCTCCGAGCCACGTGTGTACGGACGGGGTCGTCCCGCGAACGACTTGGTCACTTCGCCGACCCCGTAGGTCCACAAGAACGGCCAGGCCACCTCGAGCAGCGGCGTGGCGACCGAGCGCCGCAGCGTGTACTCGCGGTTGCACCGTACCGTCACGTAGATGCCCCAACCCGCCGCAGCCGCGTACGACGACAACAGCAGCACGTCGCTCGCAGTCTCGGTGCCACCCGCCGCTTCCACCGGCACGTTGCGATCGATCGGCGGGACCCAGGGATCGCGTCGCACCTGCAGGATCGAAAACCGGCCCATCGCTCCCACCGCGCCGCCGCCCAGCGTCAGCCCGAGATCCGCTCCGAACTGCGCCCTCTCGTAGACCTCGCTGCCCGTCTTGCATCCGGACGCGGCAGCTTGCCCCGCCCAAAGCGTGGCCAAGCCTGTCGTCAGGAGCGCCGCCACCCCGATGCCACGGGCTCGCCGCCACCGCCGCTTCAATCCCCCACGTCCGCTCACGATGCGGCGATCGTGCCCGACTCGCGCCGTGACCGCGAGCCCGATGCGGGTGCGGTATACCGAGGCGGTGGCGACCACCATCGCGGCTTTCTTCGAGCGGTATCGCAGAGCCTTCGCGGACTACGACCTCGAAGGTCTCGCAGGCCTCGTGCACCTGCCGTGTCTGATCGCCTCCGCGGGTACGCTCGTCGCCGTCGGACAAGCAGGCGACCTACGCCGGCGGCTGCAGCGACAGTTCGGTCGGCACCGCGAAGCGGAGGTCACCGAGGCGCGCTTCGAGGTCCGTGCCCACCGTCGACTCGATCCGCGCTTCGTGATCGCGGACGTGCACTGGACCCTCACGCGCGAAGGCGGAGTGATCCTCAGCGAGTTCGGTGTGCACTACACCCTCACCGCCCCCGAGCACGGCTGGCGCATCGCCTCGGTGCTGCCGCTGGATCTCCCCCCACCGACGTGAGGCGCACTACCGGATGTGCTTTCCGCGTTGGGCGGCCGCGATCGGCCGCAATCGGTGCACAAGCCGAAAAACCCGTGCACACGGTCACCAAGGCGTGATCGAACGGGTCCTACCGGGAACCACCGGTGTGTCCGGACGCACCAACTCCTTGCCGACCGGTGAAGGTCGGACGGGGAGTCACCCATCCACTCTCCGACGGGATAGGTCTCATCGCATCGGGTCGTAGAACATCATGCACAACAAGCGTCTTCTCCTTTTGTCTGCCTTTGCCCTTCCCCTGCTCGGGTGCCCCGATGAGGGGGGCGACGACGACGGTTCCAACTCCACCGGCAGCACCGGAGCCGCGGACTCCTCCACCGGAGCAATGATGACCACCGCCCCGGGGACCGACTCAGGCAGCACCGGAGAGGATCCGGGAACGACCGGGGACCCCGGAACCACCGGTGACCCAGATACCGGCTCCACCGGCGACACGGGCTCGACCGACGAGAGCGGCGACAGCGAAAGCGGCAGCGACTCCACCGGATCGGGCATGGGCATGGCCGACCTGGACATGTCCGTGGTCGGCGAAGCGACGGCGAAGAGCATCTTTACGCAGACGCTCAACTTCTCCAAGGACAGCTGCGAGGTGGTCGATGCCTGTGTGGGCGGCACGGGTCCGCGACGTCTCCTGCGGTTCTCGACCATCACCCCCAACCTCGGTGACGCAGACTTTCACGTCGGCAACCCGACCGATAACGCCGACCTGTTCGAGTTCTCGAAATGCAGCGGGACCTATCTGTTCTCGGACTACGCCGCCTATCGCCTGCTCGACGGGGACGGCAACGAGGTCGGGACGGGTCACAAGTCGGCCTTCGCCCTCATCGACCTCGCGCCGTGGACCGACGACGCCGGGCCGGGTCAGTACGGTTTCGGCGAAGACATGGGCATCAGCGTCGGCTGGGCGGACATCTACGACGCGGGTCTGCCGTGCCAGTGGGTGGACATCACCGACGTCGCTCCCGGTGACTACACCCTCGAGCTGCTGATCAACGGCGAGCAGGTCGTCGAGGAAGCCAGCTTCGACAACAACACGCTGCTCCTCCCGGTCACGATCACCGAGACCGACGACGTCGAGCCGCCGCCCAAGAGCTGGACCTGCGACGCTGGCTACTTCGGCACCAGTGATGGTTGCGACTGCGGCTGCGGGGCCTTCGATCCCGACTGCAGCGCGATGACCTCGGACGTGTGCGACTACTGCGACGGGCCCGGCTACTGCGGCGCCTCGTGCGACGACATCGACCCGCTGGACAACTCCGTGTGCCAGTAGCCCGTCCCATGACCGTCGCCGTCGGGCTCGTGCTCGCGGCGGCGCCCGGGGTCGGCCACGCCGCCCCGACCGAGCCGCTCGAGCTCGCCAATCCGTTGGCGACGGCGCAGTCGTGCGAGTACTGCCACAGCTACGGCAACCCACCGGACGACTTCGAAGACCCGCTGTACGCCCCGTACTTCTCGTGGCGTGGCTCGATGATGGCCAACGCTGCCGTCGACCCCGTGTTCTGGGCCGGGGTGGCGATCGCAAGCCAGGATGCGGTCGATCCGACCGAGACCGAGGCATGCATTCGCTGCCATGCGCCGCGCGCCTTTCTCGAGGGCCGCGGCGACGCGATTGCGCAAGACGAGCTCCTGCTCGAGGACCTCGCCGGAGTCGAGTGCGAGGTCTGCCACCGCATGGTGCAGGACGTAGAGCTCGGCGATGGGCAGTACACCCTCGACGACGTCGTCGTGGACGGCATCGTGCCCCGGCGCGGCCCATGGACCTACGACGGCGACATTCCGGCCCCGCCCCACGCGGTGCTGGCCGACGAGTACATCGGCACGTCCGAAGCGTGCGGGACCTGCCACGACGTCTCGACCGCGCGTGAGCGCGTCGACGACGAGGGCGTGGGACTCGGCGTGCCGTTCAACGAGCAGCGCACGTACAGCGAGTGGGCCGGCAGTGCCTTTGCGACACCGGGCGACGACTTTCGCTCGTGTCAGGACTGCCACATGGCGCCCGTGGCCGACATGGCCGCGTGCCAGGACCACCTGATGCTGGGCCACACGCACCCCGAGGGTGGACGCCGCCACGACCTGGTCGGGGCCAATCGGTTCGTGCTCGAGCTGCTCGCCGACGACGCGGTCTTTCCCGACACGACGCTATTCGCCAACAGCCTCGAGGTGCTCGACGCCTTCGTGCAGACCGCAGCGACCCTCGAGGTCGATCCGCCCCCGTCGGTCGACCTCGGACTAGGGTTGTCGGACCTCACCGTCACGGTCACCAACGAGACCGGACACAAGCTGCCCACGGGTTACTCCGAGGGACGCGTGATGTGGCTCGAAGTCGTTGCCTCGCACGACGGCGAGGTGCTGTGGACCTCGGGCACCTGGGACCCCGACGCGCAGAGCATCCAGGACGACGCGCAGCTGCGAGCCTACCAGGGTGTGGCGGAGCAATACGCCACCGGCGCGACGCTGCACCTGCTGACCAACGATCACTGGCTCGAGGACACGCGAATTCCGCCGCGAGGCCTCGCACCCAGCCTGGAGACCGACCCCGTCGGCGACCGCTACACGCTGCAGGGCGACGGCACCTGGCCGCACTTCGACGAGACGACCTATGCGTTTGCGGGCCGGCCTGCGCTCGCGGAGGTCGACGAGGGCACGCTCGAGGTCTCGGTTCGACTGCTGTACCTGATCAACACGCGCGAATACATCGAGGTGCTCGCCAACGACAACGTCACCAACGAAGCCGGCAACGACGTCGCCATGCGCTTCGACACCGCCGGTGGAGCCACGCCTCTGGTGCTGGCCGAGCAGACGCTCGAGATTCCGATCGAGCCGGCCGCGGTGGGGACGACGGGCACGAGCGACGGAGCAGATTCGACGGGCGGTCCCGGCAGCACGACCGGTGATGCGAACACGAGCGGCCCGATGACGACGGCCGGGTCGAGCGGCGCCGCCGACGTCGGGGAGACGGGCGGCGAGACGGGCACCGGCGGCCCGACCCAGGACGACGACGGCGGGGACGGCTGCTCGTGTCGCACGGGCGCACCGCAGGCGGCCTGGTGGATGGTTGTGTTGCTCGGCGTGGCGCGACGGAGGCGGCGATGAGGATGCATTGGCAAGCGACGGTCGCGCTCACCCTGGCGTTGGGCGGATGCGGCGGGCAGTCCGACGATCCGATGCCGAGCGACGACGCGGCGGGCAGCTCGGGCTCGGCCACCGATCCCGGCGAGCCCAACAACGACGACGATGACGACGACGACGACCGCCCCGACGACGGCGAAGGTCCGGATCGGGACGATGACGGCAGCGACGGCGGCTCGACGGGCGATCCGGTGGACCCGCCCGAGCCTGAGCCGTGGGTCTGGGAGCTACCGCCCAATTTCCCCGAGCCCTACGTCCCCGAGGACAATCCGATGTCGGCGGCCAAAGTCGAGCTGGGCCGCTACCTCTTTTACGACACCCGGCTCTCGGTCGACGGCACCTTCTCCTGCGCGACCTGCCACCAGCAAGAGCTCGCCTTCACCGACGGGGCGGCCCGGGCCGAGGGCGCCACCGGGATGATCCACCCACGCAGCTCGATGACGCTGACCAACGTCGTGTACGCCTCGAGCCTCGCGTGGGGCAATCCCGAGCTGCTCGACCTCGAGACGCACGCACCGGGTCCGATGTTCGGAGATGCGCCGATCGAGCTCGGCCTCGTCGACGAGCAGGACGCGATCGCTCGGATCGCGGACGAGCCGGTCTACGACGCCCTGTTCGCCGCCGCCTACCCCGGCGATGACGACCCGCGCACGCTCGACAACATGATCAAAGCGATCGCGAGCTTTCAGCGCACGCTGATCTCGGGGCGCGCCCCCTTCGACCGCTGGTTCTACGACGGAGACGAATCGGCGATCAGCGCGTCCGCCAAGCGCGGCTGGGAGCTGTTCAACTTTCCCGGCGAGTGCACCTACTGCCACTTCGGGTTCAACTTCAGCGACGCAACCTACTTTCCGTCGCTGTTCGAGTGGCCGCTGCCGTTTCACAACACGGGCCTGTACAACGAGGACGGTCGCGGTGCGTACCCAGCCGGCAACGAGGGCCTGTACAATTTCACCGGTGAACCGGCGGACATGGGCAAGTTCAAGTCGCCCACGCTGCGCAACATTGCCGTCACGGGGCCGTACATGCACGACGGCAGCATCGAGACCCTCGAGGAGGTCCTCGATCACTACGCCGTCGGCGGGCGCATCGACACGCCGCACGTCGACTTTCAGATGACGACGTTCGAGCTGACGCCAGCAGAGGTCGATGACTTCATGGCCTTCTTCGACAGCCTGACCGACGACTCGTTCCTGACCGATCCGGCGCTGTCCGATCCTTGGCGGTAGTCCGGCCTACTCGACGTCGAGGCGACGGCGGGGTCGCCGGAAGGCCATGATGAACAGCGGGAGGGCGAGCAGCGGCGGCAGCAGCCGGAGCACGTCCAGGACGAACGCCGACCAATCGACGGGAGCTTGGGTCGGCTCGGGCAGCGTCACCGCATCCGGGTCGGACTCCGGCACGGGCTCGGCGACGGGTGGCTCGACGGTTTCGGTCTCCACCACCTCGCGCGTTTCCACGGTCGGCGGGGGCTCGACCTCCTCGGAGGCGCAGACCGACTCGGGTCGATCCACCGGTTCCCCGGACAGGGCCGCTGCGGCGTGGACCACCTCCAAAAAGCCGTGCCGGTAGCAGTGCGGGTCCTTGCCCAGTGCCCCCTGCGCCAACGCCATCGTCTCCGAAAATCCGAACGAGTCGCCCATCTCGACGCCACGGAGCCGCTCACCAAACGCAGCCACGGCGGCGGAGAATCGGAACGCATCGCTGGTCGCGTCCAGTTCCCGACCGTCGTCGGACACCGACAAGTCGATCCGTCGGCTTCGCTTCCCGTTTGGCTGCTTGTAGCGCAGGCTCAAGCGCATCATGTCCTCGGACGTCTCTGCACCGGGAGCCGGGACGATTTCGTAGAGCGCGGTGACGGTGTGGCCGGCACCGATCTCGCCCGCATCCTTGGTGTCGTCGTCGAAGTCCCGGTGCGCGAGTACGCGGTTTTCGTAGCCGACGAGTCGATGCTCCGCGACCTGCTCGGGGTCGAACTCGACTTGAATCTTGACGTCCTTGGCGATCGTGTCGAGCGTGGAGCCTGCCTGCTCGACCAGGACCTTGCGCGCCTCGGCCGGGCCGTCGAGATAGGCGTAGTTGCCGTTGCCCTTGTCGGCGAGCTGCTCCATCGTGTCGTCGCGCAAGTTGCCCCGGCCCACGCCGAGCACCGAGAGGAACACCCCGGACTCGCGCTTGGCCTCGATGAGATCGACGAGGGAGTCGCGATCGGAAATGCCGACATTAAAGTCGCCGTCCGTCGCGAGAATCACCCGATTGATCCCGCCCTCGACGAAGTTCTCCTGCGCACGCTCGTACGCGGTCTTGATTCCCGCAGCGCCGTTGGTCCCGCCTCCGCCGCTCAGGTTCGTCAGCGCCCGACGGATGCGTTCCTTGTCCGCGCCCGACGTGGGCGGCAGGGCTTCCCCGGAGCTGCCCGCGTACGTCACGATCGTGATCCGGTCTTGCTGTCGCAGCTGCTGGGTCAGTTCCGAAAGACCCGCGGTGACCAGCGGCAGCTTGTCGGTCGACGACATGGACCCCGAAACGTCGACGAGAAACACGAGGTTGCGGGCGGGGGTGTCCTCGGACTTCGGTGCCTTGCCCTGCAGCCCGACGTGAACGATCCGGCGTGATTGACTCCACGGTGAAGGCCCCACTTCGGCCGAGATTGAAAACGGAACGTCTCCGTCGGGCCGCGCGTATTGGTAGTCGAAATAGTTGACCAGCTCCTCGGTCCGGACCGCATCGCCCGGCGGCAGCTGGCGATCCTGCGTCACAAAGCGACGCACGTTGGCGTACGACGCCGTGTCGACGTCGATCGAAAACGTCGACTGGGGATCGTCCGCGGTCACGACGAACTCGTTGGCGACGATGTTGTCGGCGTACGTGTCGCCGACCGGCACACCCTGGGCCACGAAGGCGCCGGAGCCCTGGCCGTAGCCGGAGCCGGTTCCTCCGCCCCCGCCCTTGCCGACCAGACCGACGTTGCCCAATCCGATGGTGCCCTCGCCGAGACCTCCGCCGCCGCGGCCGGTGCCGACCATTCCTAGACCCTCGACCCCGAAGCTCCCGCCCCACACATCCTCGCCTGCTTGGGCGACCCCGCTGTAGGGCGACGCGAGGTAGTGTCCGTTCTCGGCCCCGAGCTGGCCCAAGATGCCGGCGTTGCGCGCAGCAGCGTCCGGGTCGAAGTTCCGCGCCATTTGAGGCACGGCGTCTCTGGGACCCTTCATGGCGTAGCTCCCGGCCGTTCGCTTCGCGCTGGGGCGGCCCATCTTGCCCTCCTCACCCGCGTGACGCTCACCGACTCCGGCGGCCTCCTCGACCGACTCCTCCTCCGCCCCGGAGGTCACGCTCGCGAAGCCGCGCTCGTCCGAGAGGCCGAGGCGATCGGCGTTGACGAACACCCCCAGCCCCAGCAGCGACAGGCTCGCCGCGATCAGGGCGGGACGCCGCCAGGGCGAAATGAGGGGGAGATCCTGGGCTTGCGGGTCGGACAGCTCGGGCACGCAAGGCCAGGACACGAGAACTCCCAGAAGGTTCCCCGCACTCGGATTGCCCCAGGGCGAAAAAGATCGAGTCCGTGCGGATCGATTGTTCCAGGCCGGAGACCAAGACCACATGAGACTCACCCCCTGCGAGGGTTGCGGCCGTCATCTGTATGCCGTCCAGAGATCCTGTCCGTTTTGCGGCGACAGGCGGGCCGAACCCGTCGCGGGACTGCTGCCGTGGGTCATCGTGGGCTTGCTCGGCACGGTCGGATGCGGCCCCGCGACCACCGGAGACGACGGCGCACAGGTCGGCTCGTCGGGCGAAGTCGGCCTCGAGACCACCACCGGGTCGACGAGCACCGACCCCACCACCGCGCCGACTCCGGTGACGACCTCGACGTCGGGCTCGTCGGACGACGCATCGGCCACCACCGAGAGCAGCGACGGCTTGGACGACGCGGACGACAACCCGTGCGGCTTTTATGCCGGATGCGCCCCCGACGGAGGCGGTAGCGCCTACGAGTGCGATCTGATTGCGCAGGACTGTCCCGAGGACGAAAAGTGCATGCCTTGGGCAAACGACGGGGGCAACACG
>JGI12316J15310_10001072_pt1 | contig 11579 bp, 13 predicted proteins | sample MarCyaLeptolynsp_FD_15310 | JGI IMG/M metagenome (IMG submission 15310)
ATGATCCCATCGCTCACGCTTGGTGTTGAAGAAGAGTATCTGCTGGTTGACCCGGAAACCCGGGACCTTGTCGTCGACCCCCCCGTGGAGTTCATGGAGTCTTGCCGCGAAGCCCTTGGCGAACGCGTGACGCCGGAATTCCTGCGCTGCCAGGTCGAGATCGGGACGCCTGTCTGCGCAAATATTGGCGAAGTACGCACACACCTGACAGCCCTGCGCAAAACCCTGATTCGTAATGCAGAAAAGTGCGGCATGCGACTCATGGCGGCGTCCACGCATCCGTTTGGCGAATGGGAAGAACAGAAACATACTGACGCCCCGCGCTATCACATGCTCGACCAGGACCTGCAGGGCATTATTCGCCGCATGCTGATTTGCGGCATGCATGTCCATGCCGGGATCGAGGATCCGGATACGCGCATCGACCTGATGAACCAGGCGCGCTATTTCCTGCCGCACCTGCTGGCCCTGTCGACCTCATCGCCGTTCTGGGCGGGACATGAGATGGGTATGAAGTGCGCCCGGCTCGGCATATTCGATTCCATGCCGCGCACCGGCATTCCCGACCGATTTGAGAGCTTCTCCGAGTATGAGCGCATGGTCGAGCGGATGATCAAAGCCGGGGCGCTGGAGGACAGTTCGAAAATCTGGTGGGACCTGCGGCCTTCGGCCCGGTTCCCGACCCTGGAAATGCGCATCACCGATGTCTGTACCCGGCTCGAGGATGCGATCTGTATTGCCGCGCTCTATCAGAGCATCCTGCGCATGCTGATCCGCCTGCGCCAGCGCAATCAGCGCTGGCGGATCTATCCGCGCATGCTGATGGACGAGAATCGCTGGCGCGCGCAGCGCTATGGCGTCACTCGCGGTCTGATCGATCTCAGCCGCGGCGAACAGATCGCTTATCCGGTCCTGATCGAGGAACTGATTGGGACGCTGGAAGAAGAAGCCAGGGCCCTTGGTTGCTTTGACGAGGTGCAGCATGCCCGGACAATCCTTGATCGGGGCACCAGCGCCTGCAATCAGCTCAGCGTCTTTGCCGAAGCCCGTGAGAACGGCGCTGACGAGCCGGAAGCCTTGAAAGCCGTCGTCGATTGGCTGGTCACCGAAACGGCTGCAGATTTACCGTAAAAAGTCAGTCTGGAGCGCCACTTGGCCTTGCGCTCTCAGACCTGCGCGGCTATATCCGCCTCTCGCTTCGCAAGCCGCGAAGCAAACCGTGACGCGGGATGGAGCAGCCCGGTAGCTCGTCAGGCTCATAACCTGAAGGTCGTAGGTTCAAATCCTACTCCCGCACCCAATAAACCCCTGATTTCCTTATGGGATTCAGGGGTTTTCTTTTGAGCGGACACTCACAATTTCGATTTGGAAGCATATTGGAAGCATATTGGAAGCAGTGGAAGTTGCTTAATCAGAGCAACAAAATTACTTTACTGTAGTTCAAAAGATTACTTCAGTAGGTCTATTTCATGTTCAAGCCAGGAACCGTTTTGATTCTTGGGGCTGGCGCAAGCCATGAAGCCGGATTGCCCATTGGTGCCAGGCTCGCCGCCGAAATAGCTGGTATGACAAATATCAGGTACGATGAATTTAACCATCTCATTTCAGGCAGTCACGAGTTAGCCGATGCGCTTCGAGGCTGCTCTGACTATTCCGCGAGATCTACAGAATATTTGAGCGGTTCCAACCAAATCTCAGCTGGCGTTCGTGACGCATCATCGATAGACAATTTCGTTGATATCCACGCCGGTAATGACTGCGTCGTCAGCGTGGCGAAATTATCCATCGCGCTCTCACTTCTTGAAGCGGAAGAAAGATCGACGTTATTCGTACGTCAGTCTCCAACAAATTATCGGTTTGACCTGCGAGAGGTTGCTCATGGCGGAGAAAACTCTCCGAGAGATACTTGGTATCAGCGATTCTTCGAGATCGCGACTGAAGGCGTGCGCACCGAAAACTTGGATGACTTGTTCTCTGATGTTGCGATCATCTCGTTCAACTATGATCGAACATTAGAGTTGTTCTTAATCAAGAAGCTGCAAAATTTATTCGGCATCTCAGCAAACGAGGCACAAACAAAGGTCGCGGAACTGAACATTGTCAGACCTTTCGGCAGTTTAGGCTCTCTTCCCGAGCTCCCGAGACCCCAAGAACCTATGGTAGAGTTTGGATCTCAGCGTGATCGCATAACTTTATCAAGAGCTTCGAACAACCTGAAAACATACTCAGAATTCGTTGGGTCAGAAACTGAGGAGCAACTGTCAGAAGTATTGGGAAACGCTCGCAAGCTGGTGTTCCTCGGCTGTGCTTACCACACACAAAACTTGATCATGTTGGAGTCGCGGCTCCCACGCTCACTCTCGATTCTTGGAACAGCTTTGTCTGTTTCTAGTCCGAATAGATCTGCAATAGAATCTAGAATCACTGGGCATGTTCGTACTCTCAACGACGCTGGTCGTGTCCCGGTAATTACTTCGTTGACTCTCGAGGATTCAACCTGCGCGACACTTCTCAGTGATTGGAAGGAAACCCTCAGATCCTAGGAGGCTTAGCATGGGATATGCAGTATTCGATACAAAGGCCGATTCCATCTACAAAGATGAAATCGAAAATCGATACCATTTCCCAGGTCGTTACTATGATTTTGCAGCTCCTGCTGTTGGGTCTTGGATAATCTATCGAGAGCCGCGAGACCAAGGCGGCACCATGGAGTATTTTGCCGTGGCCCGCCTTCAGCGAATCGAGGAAGATCCCGAGGACGCAACACATTATTATGCGTACGTAGATTGCTATACAGAATTCGATCGACGTGTTTCTTGGGAATCTGAGGACGGAGAGTATCGCGAGCGATGGCTCCGCGAACTCCCAAGAAGGCAAATTGGCGCGCAAATGCGCGGTAAGTCCATTCGTCTGCTCGAGAGCCTGGATTTCGAAGCGATCATCAATCTTGGTCTACGAGGTACTTTTGAAGAGGTTGTCGTCGATGATCAAGATCTTTCAGTGCATGATGACCCGGCGCGCACGACCACATCATTCATCAGGAATGTAAAAGTCCGACGAGCTAGTTTTAGGAGAAACGTTGTCCGCGCTTATAATGATGTTTGCGCGTTTACCGGCCTTCGCATATTGGATGGCAATGGCAATGCCGAAGTCGAGGCCGCACATATAAAAGGGGTGGCCCACGATGGTCCCGACATCTCCACGAATGGCATCGCTTTAAGTAGAACTGTCCACTGGTTATTTGATCGATATCTCATCAGCCTGACCCATGATTTTGGATTGACATATGAGGTCGATCGGTTGCCAGATTTCATCGTAAAGCTACTGGAACCACAGAAGCAATGTATCATCCTTCCCGCGGATCCCAAACTACACCCGGCGAGGAGATTCATTGAGTTTCATCAGAAGAAGTACACAGAACTTGCTGAACGATCCGGATGACGATCGATTGGTGAATCACCCAGCGATGGAAAACAAAATCTCCAAGAGGACAGCGTACAAGACGAATATCGTGACCAGCGCGAAGAACGCGAAAATTAACAATGCCGCCAATTTGAAGATCACAATGCCAGCGTGCATTATTATCAACGAGATGGAGCCGGCCAACGTGTTCGTTTGATCATAACCTGTCTTGGGCCACACCTGATCGATCAACATGGAAAACACATGCCCTTCGCATGATGGGCAATAGCCTTGAGTTGTCTTCAATACCATAGACAGCTCCTAAACCGCCGACGCGGTACCAACCCATCCAGGCTAGCACGGGGCAAATTCGGTCTGCAAACAATCCGGGTTCTTCCGTAGCCTGGACGGCGTGGATGCGGCGTGTGGGAAACAACGTTGGTATAAACAAGACGGCACACAAAACTCCAAAATTCACCAGTTTTCTGGTCCGTCTGAATGGCCTTATCGCCCATAATGAAAGCGCCCCGAAAAGAGGGACGCGTTCTATGGTGTGTATATTAACAAGGCCCGATACACATAGATCAGACCTTGTTTCTCGGGATTACACCTCGAATACGCTGGTTTAAATGGCTCCCTTGACTTTTGACCGCGTTCATGGGGCAATTTCCTCAATCTTCGAGGAAGTTCATATGCTCTCAACTATCAGCTTAGGCGTTATTCTACTGCTGGGGTTTTTAGTCGTATTTGTGGATGTTCGACGTCCGAATTCGTGGGAGCCCAATTTAGTGGGCTGGGCGTTCATCGCGCTATTTGTGTCGTCCGTGGCGGTAAAGGGCGTTCTAGATCACAATCAAGCCCAGTCCGCAAAGGGCGTTGAGCGACAACTTCAAGCTACTATCGATAGTTTGACCAACGACGTGGACGAGCTGAACACCGAATTGAATTCCTTATCGCAAAAAGAGGCCATCCGAGCGCAAAGCAACGACGAAGGCTTCAATACGCTTCAAAGAGAAAACGAAGGTCTTCGAGCGCAAGTTTCGAGTCTCGAGTCCTCCAATGCTCTCCTTAATGCGCGTGTTGAAGACCTAACTAAACTCAACGACGCCATCTCTGCGCAACTCACTGGCGTCTCCGCCACAAATGATCAGCTTCTCGAACGAAACAATGAACAGTCTGCACAACTATCCATTGTACAGTCTGATTTGACGGAGGCGCGTTCTGAAATGAATCGATACGCAACCGCACAAGACGAAGCGATAAAAATGGATGTCGCCGAGCGCGAAAGAAGACGGATAGAACGTAGAACTGAAGCAGAGCTCAACAGACTTTGTTCTGAATTCCAGCTACGCCAACCCAATGGAAAATGCTCAATAGATTTACAAAATTGCGAGATCAGAATGACCGACGTCAGCGGAAGCAGGAGGGTAAGCTCCACGCGCCGAGTTCCGTGTGATTAGCCCTTGATCGCTTGGGTCAACGATAATCTGTCTTGTATGAATTGTTTGATGTCTGCGCTTCGATAACGAATACAGCGTCCTGAAATTTTCACGAAGGCGGGTCCTTGTCCGAGCGTTCGCCAGTTCCGGAGAGTCCTGGGCGAGACAGCAAGCATTCTGGACGCATGTTCTTCTGTCAGGAGGTGGTCGGTTTCATGGGCGGTCATTGATTGTCCTCGCATGGCTTTCATGCGGTCAAATTGCCATCATTGGTCACGGCGGGTCACAGGGTAATAAATACCCCATGCCGGAGGATTTTCTCCTCACTGTTGGCTGCGCTCTTTGTGGATCAGTTGGGCGAGGGCACTATCGATCTGTGATTGCGAGATTTGAGGTTCAATCAAACGGCAGCACTCAACGGTAAATTCAGAATGGCGGTTCAATGGGGTTTGGCCTGCCGGGCCCTCTAATCCAGCCGGATCGAAGTTTCGTCCCGTGGGTTCATTTGGGAATTGCGCTTTGAAGTAGGTTCGGATCTGCGCAATGAGATACTCAATATCCAAGTTACGATCAGGTGATAGGCTGGGAGCGCCATCTTTGAGCTGACGGTCTATAGAGTTTGAGAGATACTCCGAGATTGATTTTAGCATGCCGACATCGTCGGCGAACTCGTCCACGTCAAAGCTGTCTTCAAATGGTTTGCCTGGCTTTGTGATGGATTCATTGCGCATCATCATCGCAACTGCGTCACGAACATCTTCATCCATCTCGCGGTTTCCAACTGAGAGGCTCAGTTTCATTTTTACAGTTGGGCCAAGCGACGAAAGAGTTTGAAAGGCCTTATCGAGATCGCGCGCGAGGGTTCGGTAGATATCGCGTTGATCAGCCCGTGATGGAACGTCTCTGAAGACACGGCGGAGCCAACCATATTCGCAGGACCACTCATGGACTGTCTGAGCAAAGGCTGCGCGATCCTGAATCTCGAACTTCTCGGCGACCAGGAGGATGGCTTCCGGGGCGATTGGCTTCCACGGGTCTCGGTCGAACGATAACACAGGCGCGCTCTTATCGGTTTTCCGTTTCGGCATCGCTGATAAGCCTCAGATACGCCCGTGGTTCGGGCTCAGGCATAGTTAAGAACGATCCAAATAATCCGTCCACTTCATTCGAAGCGCGCCGCGCCGTCTCATCAGCGAGGTGTGCGTATCGGGCCGTCGACTGTGCCTGTGTGTGACCGAGCAGGCGTCCGATCATGGGGAGGGATTGGCCAGCCATGGCGGCGATGGAGGCATAGGTGTGGCGCAGGTCATGGATGCGCACGTCTTCGAGCTCAGCCGTCTTTCGAATACGTCGCCAGGGCTTTTGCATATCGGTGACGTGCCGGCCGTCCATGGCGCCGACAATAACGTACGGGTTGCCAGAGAGGCGAGGCAGGTTTTGAAGGAGCCTGAGGGCGGTCTGGTTGAGGAGCACGCGTCTGGGGCCGGTCTTGGCATCTGGCAGCCAGATCACATCATCGCGGATATCGGCCCATTTGAGCTTCTGTATCTCTGAAAGGCGGCACCCGGTGAGGAGTAGTAGCTTGAAGGCTGAAGCGACGTGAAGCGTCTCTGTGCCCTCTGAAATCGCTTTATCAAGGGTTTTCCAGAGCCGGTCGATCTCATCAGGTGCTAGGAAGCGCTCGCGTTTGTGCTCTTTGTATTTTGGAACATGCCGCGTCGGGTTGGAGCCATCAGGGCGCAGGCCCCAGATTTCAGCGAGGTTGAACATCTTGGAGAGGACGCCGAGGACGCGGTTCGCCTGGTAAGGTTTTGTGCGAAGGCTGTGATGAAGCTCGGCCACGTCCGGGCGGGTGACGGCCATGACACGAATGCCGCCAAGCTTTGGCTTGATGAAAAGCTCACAGGCGCGTCGGTATTCGCGCTGAGTGGTTGGTTTGCATCGAAGCGCCACATGCTCTTCGAGGAAGCGATCACAGAGGGCGGAGACGTTGGGGGCCTTGCGTTCTCGCTGGCGATCGCCTGAAGGGTCTTCGCCTTTAGCTACCTCTCCGAGATGCCTTCGCGCCAATTCGCGCGCCTGCTCCGGGGTGAGCGCTCCGAATTGGCCCAAAGACATCCTTCGAGTGCGTCCATTCTGGCGATATTGAAGGATGAAGGTCTTTCGGCCTTTCGGAGAACAACGCAGGCCAAAGCCGCGCAGCTCGCTATCCCAAAGGAAGCTTTCAGTGCTTTCAGCCTGGAGGGCTTTCGCGGAACGGATCGTGATCTTCGACATGGCCTCAAAAATTTGGAAGCATATTGGAAGCAAAATAGCGGGTTTCAGAGGGTCAGCTTGGTGACACTCAGAGTCGAGCATGTCAAATTATAATTATAAGAAACAGTAGGTTATGACGCTCAAAGGACGCTCAAGGACGACACGGGAAATCATCCTAGAGTATCTCATAACCTGAAGGTCGTAGGTTCAAATCCTACTCCCGCACCCAAATAAACCCCTGATTTCCTGACGGAATTCAGGGGTTTTCTTTTGTGTACTGGATTCCGCCGTTTCTACTTGCCGAGCGTATATTTCAGGATTTCGACGACCTGATCCGGGGTCTTGGCCCAACCAGACGCAGCGCCGTCGACTTCTTTCAGGGCGTGGACGATGTTTTCGTCGTGCAGGGTGATATAGGGCTTGCCGAGCGCCGCGCACTGACCGGCATCGAAGGCCGCATTCCATTGCTTGTACTTGTCGCCAAAGCGGATCACGGCGATGTCGCATTTCTGGATCAGGGTCTTGATCCGCAGCGAGTTGACCTTGGCGGACTGATGATCGCGCCAGAAATTGTCATCCGGCTTGCCGAGCACATCCCCGGCCGCGTCGCTGCTTTCATGATGGGTGTTGGCGGAGGTGAAGACGATGTCGAGATCATTGGCCTTTGCGCCTGCGATGATCTGGTCGCGCCAGTCAGTGTGGATTTCGCCGGATAGGTAGACGTGCCATTGCATGGGTCAGCTCGCTTCAAATGGTGTGTTCTGTTTGACCCGACACAAAGCCATAATCAGCGCTGAGGTAAAGGCGCGGCGCGACAAATCAGCAGTCGCCGCGATGCGATGTTTCTGATTTTCTTAAGCGGACAGGCCTGCGTGGGCTGCGCCTAGGAGAGCCCTTCCGCACACACCCGGTTACGCCCGGTTGTCTTAGCGCGGCTGAGCGCGGTGTCGGCGGCGGTGACCATGTCTTCTGCGGTGCGGCGATCCTTATAACCGCTAATCCCGAACGAAGCCGTGGCTGAGGCCGAGCCGGCATGGCCAGCATTGGTCGGCATCCGCGTGCCTTCGAATTTGTGCTTGATCGAAACCATCAGATTGTAGGCCGAGGTGATCTCGATATTGGGCAGAACGATGGCAAACTCGTCGCCGCCATAGCGCGCCACCAGGTCCTGGCCTTTAGTGTGCTCGAACAGGATGGAGGCGAATTTTTTCAGCACTTCATCCCCGGTTTGGTGGCCATAAGTGTCATTGACGCGCTTGAACTCATCGAGGTCGGCCAGCACCAGACAAAACGTCGAGCCGTGCTCGCGGGCATCCTCGACCTGCCAGGTCATGCGATCCTCGAAGGCGCGGCGATTGCTGACCGCAGTGAGCGGATCGAGCAGGCTCTGCTTGCGTGCCTGTTCCAATTCGTCATTCAGTTTCTTGACGCGTTCCTGGGTCTGCAGAAGGCCTTGGCTCAGCCGGGACGAGGCCTCGGCCATTTTCAGGCTTTCGCTGACCAGCTGCGTGAGCATGACTTTGAAATCTTCATCGCCGCCCTCGGCATCCGACGTTGATTTGATGCCGTGCAGGGTCGAGCAGAATTCAGCGTTCTGCGACATCCCGGATTTGATCAGTTCGGAGACATCCTGGATGCTCTCTTCGAACTCTTTGCCAATTGCTTCCTGGGCCTCGTCGACGCTGTTTTCGGCGAGGAATTCGCGATGAATTTCAGCCAGTTCATAGCGATCCAGCGCGCGGCCACTGGCCAGCAATTTGTCCACGGCGACCGTCACGGCCGGCGGGGTTCGCGCAACATAGGCGTACCACAGCGCATAGGTCGTCGGATCCGGTGGGGTCCCGTGTTTCTGAATTTCCTGGAATGCCGCTTTACAGCGACGAAAAATCATGGACCGCTCGCTCAGTTGCGGTGCTTCATTTTGTTCTGTTTCGGGGTGTGTGACAGCCGCCTGCATGTCGATCTCCAGAATACGCAATCTGAAAAATCTACCTGAGGTTGTTTTAATTAGCGTTAATGGGGCTGGCGGTGAGAGATATTGTGGCTGCGCGCTGCTAGACGGGATCCTTAACATTGAGCAGGGCCCGGGCCCGAGATCTGAGGTATCGATACAGATCTTCAGGCATGGTCAGAAAGTCGGGGACAATTCCAGCCATCGGCCAAATCACGCAATGTGCATCTCTCGCGACAAGCGCGGCGAGGTCACGGTCAATTGCTGCCTTCGCGTCTTCCAGCGATTCCATCAGGAAAGGGTCAAACGGGCCCCAGCTCACGGATATGGCGTGAGCATTGGGCTCTCCGCGCATTTCGCGCGCCAGGCCGCGGCGGCCTTCGCGTTTCACATTGTCTCCGTACACATAGATCACGTCCCGATTAGATTTCAGGTCGTCGCGCGTAATCCAGGTCTGTCGGCGCACCCGCAATGGGGCGCGAGTTGTATCGAGGGGCATTTGATTAACCTGCCATTTACCAATCGGAATGGTTAAGGCAAGAACCGGGCCAAATTCTAGTTAAGGTTGATATTGTTGCCGTGAACGCTCGGATCAGGAGTCCTCGCGGCGCAGATCCTCGTTGATGCTGGCGAGGCGGACGCTGACAATATAGGCCTGCTGGGATTCCATATTGGCCATGATCAGGCCAGCCTGTTCGCTGTTCAGCAGACGCAGGAATCCGGCTGCAAATCCAGGGTCCATCTGATTGAAGATGGTTGCCGCCTGATCCGGTTTCATCGCGCCATACATTTGCGCCAGGTGTTGCAGATCTTCACTGGCAAAGGCCTGCATGTCCTGCCAGCGTGTATCCAGCGTCGCTTGCAGGGCACTGAGATCAGCGCGGGTCTGTTCCAGCTCCGTTGCCCAGGCTTGCAGCTCGAGCTCGCGCGCATCGAGCTTGTTGGTCTCGGTCGACAGTCGCAACTGGTCGGCGGCCATGGCATCTGCAAGATCCTCGCTGAAGCAGATTTGCCCGGTCATGTCGCTGAGTTTGGATTTGACCGGCGCGTGCTCCGGGCCTGCTGCAGCGGCCGCGAGCGCATTGGCCGCCGTGGTCGCGCCCAAGGCTTCCCCGCCGCTGGGCGAGGCGACACTGCTAGGCACCAGGCGCGAGGCGGCTGCAATGGTGAACAGCAAGCCGAGCGTCAACAGGACATTGGTTCGATTAGCCGCTTTTGTCGCCATGACCTAAACCACTTTCATTCTGGATCTCAGTTGCACGGGGCGGGAATCGTGAGGTTGCATGTCGCGCTCAGCGGTGGCCGCCGACTCTTCCGACATGTGCTTCATGCGGTGCATCAGATCGGTGATTTCGCGCAGACGTTCATTCGACAGGTCGAGCGCAGCTTTCATTGCATCGGTCGTTTCGTGCGTCGCCGCGGCGGTTTGCGGCGCGACAGGGACTGGCGCGTGCTGCACGGGTTGCGGTGGTGGCGCTTGTTCCAGGTCGCGAGTGAGTTGCTCGACGCGGGCGCAGGCAATTTTTGCTTCTTCAATCAGGTGGGCGAGCCGGGTTGCGAGTTCGCCGGCATGATAACGGGTCTCGTCCGTCGTGGCCGAGACCGCGCTGATCGAATCCGACAGCGCCTTGATCGTGGCGCCAAGGCCATTGCGCGTGTTCTGCAGTGCACGCAATCTCCGGCTTAATACCATGCAATAGATGCAGGCGACGGAAGAGATCAGGATGATCGCGATATCAAACGGGGAAACTGGCACGCACTACCTCAACAAAAACTCAGTGATCATGACACCCTTGGACACTCCGTCCCCAAGGACGAGATCTGCGCGGCGGGCGAGTTGTTCGCGCATGTGATTATAGAAATTCGGATCCTCAAAGTCGGACACTTCAACCGAACGAAGATAGAGCAGGAAGGCGTCGATCAGGGCTGTTTCCGCTGATTTGACGTCCTTGGCCTTCGATTTCTCTGTCGCGACCGAGACCTGCATCTTGAGATAACGCGTCGCGGGCGCGTTGCCGATTGTGATCAGGATTTCCTGGACCGGCGTATAGGTCTGGGCCTTGGCCGAGGCAGGTTTCTCTTTGGCGACATATTCCGGTTCTGCGACCGCTGCGACCGTCGTGGCTGGCGCCGGGGAGGGCGCGAGGAAGAAGACGCTCGCAAATGACGTGGTCGCGCAGGCCAGGCCGAGCACCATCAGACCCATCATGTTCAGACCAGATTTCGGGGCGGCCTCTGCCTCCGGATTCGTATCTTCCGTGTTGCTCATGATGGCCCCGCTAAACCAAAAGTTGTTTTCCTGTTTAAATCAATCCCTAGTAAAGGAAGCCTTAACGCTTTCGCCCGAGATTTTAACCAAACTCAACCGTAACGAGAACTCGGGTCTTTTTTACATGGATTTCATCGCCAACCTGCGATCCCTTAGTTTGCAGCGCCAGATTATTCTCGGCGTCACCGTGCTCGGCGTTCTGGCGGCGATGACCTTCCTGGTCCGTGGCACGATGAAAGAGCCCATGTCGCTGCTTTATTCC
>JGI12316J15310_10000083_pt13 | contig 11576 bp, 11 predicted proteins | sample MarCyaLeptolynsp_FD_15310 | JGI IMG/M metagenome (IMG submission 15310)
CTCCGACGGCCGGTGATGGCGGAGCTGGGATCGATATCCCTCCACGAGCGTCGTTGCTACAGTGCCCATGTGTCCCCTGTGCGCGTCATCGGTCTGCTCATCGCCATCGCGGGGCTCGTGCTCGCTGCCGCGCCGACGCTGATCAGCGACCCTGGCCCCGCGGCGGATACCTACGCCGCGATCGAGCGACGCGTCTGGTACGGGGCCATCGCGGGCTTTGGTGCCCTGCTCGTCGCACGCACCTCGCTCGAGCCCTGGGTCGAAACGGCGGTTGCCTTCGTCTTTTGGATCGTAGCCGGTTTCCTCGCCGCCCGCGTCATCGGGCTCGCCCTCGATGGAACCGACAGTGGCAAGCAGTGGATGTGGACCGCGATCGAAGCGGTCATCTGTATCGGTGCCTGGCTGTTTCTGCGGCACCGGCAGCGACAGGCGAATTCGTGACGCGTAGCGCGATGTCGGGGCGCTCCCCGGCGGCGCGCTGAACCGCCTCGAGCGAGCGCTCACTCGCCCCGTCGACGTGTACCTCGGACACCTTCTCGGACAAACCCGGCAGCACCTCCGCCATGATCGAACACGCGTGAGCGTTCGCGAAGGCCACGAGTCCCTCGGACTCTCGGCGCAGCTCGATGCGGGCCGCACCGAACAGATACGCCAGGCTCGTCAGCGTGGTCGGGAGCCGGTCGATCGACGCGAGTACGTCAGCGACCGGCGGCTCGTTGGGCCACATCGCCTGGATCCCCAGCCAACGGAGACGACCGCTCAGCTTCGACGCCGCGAGCTCTTCGACCAGACGCTCGTAGCCATCGCGGGCAAAGATGCTCAGGGCATCGACCCCCGCCAAGCCCGGCGCCTTGGCGAGAAGGTCGAGCTGCTTGCTGCGCGGCGATCGAGGCAGTGACAGATGTCGAAGTCGTCGTGCGCGCTCCATGTTCGTGACCGACTGCAGGAACCCCCACGTCGGGATCTCGATGCTGCGAAGCGAACGCGTGGCCGGGGACATCACGAACAGCCCGTACCAGTGGGCATTGCCCCGCCCCTTCTCCAGTACCTCGAGCGTCGCCAGACGAGGGTCGCGAGCGGCCCGCTCCCAGCCGGAGTCGTCGGTCACCGCGTTCTGGGCCAAGGCGGCCTTGGCGAGAAAGCCTCGCTCGAACTCGACGCGAGTCAGGACCCGAGCGAGGTCATCTCCGAGCCACGCGTCGCGATGCTTTCGGACGAGGGACTTGACTCGCTTGGCCCGCGTGGCATCGGCCTGAGCGGCGGGCATCATCTGCAATGCGATCAGCTCGCCCTGCGGGTCGTCGCGGGTCTGCAGCATGTCCGCGTACACCAAACGTGCCTCGTCGTCGTCCGGATCCTCGTAGATCGCGTCGAGCAGCTCTGCTTCTCCGGCACTCGGCTCGACCACCGGCTGCTCGGGTACGAGTGCACGCCAGCGCGACGCGTCGGCGGGCGGCCCAACCCGATTCCGGTCGAGCGCCTCGATTGCCGCCGGAAGCTCATCCGCAAAGAAGCGCCGCGTCGAGGCAACGCGAGCGCGCGGGGCTCGGACCAGCATGCGCAGGCGCTCGACCACGCGCGCATCCCCCTGCTCGACGAGCCCTTCCAGGATTGGCCCGTACACCACGGCGCACTGCCGTACGTAGCCGACGTTGTAGGGAGCTCGCCAGATCACCTCGGCGAACGCGGTCGCGATTCTGGGGTCGCGTCCGTGCCCGCGCAGTTGCTGCACCCGCTCGAGCAGCGCTGCGTACTTCTCCGACGCATAGTCGTCGCGCACAATGCCGTAGCGGTGGGTGTGGATCGGCAGCCGCGTCGTCAGCGTGCGAGCGAGCCATCCGGTGCGCACGGCGTCCGACCCGTGACTCGCCTCGGCCATCCACGCGGCGTGAAAGTCGTCCCTCGACGCGGCCGACAGCGCCGCTTGCCCGGCCAGGATGGTGTCGGTGAGCGCATCGATCGCGTCGGCAATGCAGGCGGCCGGCGCTGAACGCCAGGCGCGCAGCGCGGCAGCGAGCGCCGCCACCGGCTCGCCCCGTCCCCAGGCCTCGAACGCCTCGTCGGACACCCCGATCGAGTACACCGACGCCGCGCGGTGTCCAACGCCCTGCCCGATCGGGCGATGAGAATCTCGGCGGCGGCCGCGAAATTCAGGTAAACAGCAGGCGATGCGCACGCGCATGTTGCTGGTGATGACGCTCGCTCTGGTCGGCTGCGACTCGGGCAAGGCCGACAAAGAAGCGTCGGCGACCAAGAAAAAGGGCCCGGTGCCGATGAAGGCGGATGCGGAGGAGCCTGGCGACGTCGACCCCGACGAGCAGGCTGCCCTCGTGAAGAACGCACCGCCCGAGGGCGAGATCGTCGAGGACGAGCCCAAGCCCGCGCAGGACAAACCCGCCACCGATGGACAAGCCACCAACGTTCACGGTCACGAGGTGAAGCTCCTCGACGGAACGCCGACCAAGCTCGACGCGTACAAAGGCAAGGCGCTGCTCGTGGTCAACACGGCATCCGAGTGCGGCTACACCCCGCAGTACGCTGATCTGCAGACCGTCTACGCCAAGTACAAAGAGCAGGGTCTCGAGGTGCTGGCGTTCCCGTCCAACGACTACGGCAAGCAGGAGCCCGGGGATGCGGAGGAGATCCGCAAGTTCCTCGACAGCGAGTACGGCGTCGAGTTCCCCGTCTTCGAGAAGTCCATCGTCAAGGGGCCGGACAAGATTCCGTTGTACAAGTCGCTCACCGAGGCCGCCGGCGACGGAGGCGAGGTCAAGTGGAACTTCACGAAGTTTCTCGTCGACCCGGACGGCAACGTGATCAAGCGATTCGAGCCCGCGGTCGCCCCGAACGACCCCGAGCTGCTCGCCGCCATCGAGCAGGTTCTGCCCAAGGGCAGCTGAGCCGTCGATGATCGTCCGTCGTCGACTCGGATGGCAGCAGCTGCTGTTCATCGCGATCTCGGTCGTCGCGCTCAACTCCGTGTGGGCCTTCGTGGTCTACTCGCTCTACGTCTTCGCCGACTGGACGTTCATTCGGATTCCGTTCCTTCCGATCGCGACCATCGGCACGGCCGTGGCCTTCTACGTCGGCTTCAAGAACAACTCCGCCTACGAGCGGTTCTGGGAGGGGCGCAAGATCTGGGGCGGCATCGTCAACTACAGCCGCACCTGGGCCACGTCGGTTCTGAGCTACGTGCAGCCGGGCATCGACACCGAGGCCGCACGCGAGGAACGACGCCGGCTCGTGTACCGGCAGCTCGCGTGGATCAACTCGCTCCGCGTGCAGCTGCGCAAGAAGTCGCGCTTCGAAGATGCGCCCGCCCGCGCGACGCGACGTCGGCTCGACCGCGACCGCGAGCACATGCGCAACGACTGGGACAAGGAAGTGGCCCCCTTCGTGGACGCCGATGAGCTCGCCGAGCTGTCCGCACTCGCGAACCCGGCGACGCACCTGATGAAGACCCAGGGGACGGAGCTCGCGCGCCTCGTCGACGAAGGCAAGCTCGACCTGTTTCGCCAGCTCGAGCTGATGAAAGTCGTCGAGGAGAACTACAACCTCCAGGGCAAGTGCGAGCGGATCAAGAACACGCCCTTCCCCCGGCAGTACGCGGAGTTCTCTCGGTGGTTCACCCGCGTGTTCGTGGTGTTGGTCCCGTTTGGGCTGCTCGAGGTCTTTGCCGACCACGGCACGCACCTCGGCGTGACGCTCGAGCACCTCGGCGCCGCCCTGCCGATGGTGGCGTCGTCGGGTCTGATCTCGTGGGTGTTCATGATGATGGAAGGCATCGGCGACTCGAGCGAGGACCCGTTCGAGCGCAGCATGAACGACGTGCCCATGAATGCGCTGTGCCGCACGATCGAGATCGACCTGCGCTCGATGCTCGGTGAAACGGACGTACCCGAGCCCGAAAAGCCCGCGGCCGGCTTTGTCCTCTACTGATCGGCAAGGAGCTGCGACTGCGCGTTGCGAACGCTCGCAAGCTCGTTGGCCAGCTCCGCCTCGCGCCGCAGCAGCGCCACGAGCTCCGACGACGGCGGCTCGGACGGAACTTCCAGATCGAGCAGGTCGTCGGGACGCAGGTGCGCGGTCTGGCCCCGGATGAGCGCCTGAATCTTGGCGCGGCGTTTCGGATCCCGCAGCAGCGCCAGGAGCTCGAAGGGCTCGATCACGCCCGGCCTCACCCGCAGCCGGAGCACCTCGCCAACGAACGTCGCACGCCCGCCGACATACGAAGGGATCTCGAGCACGATGTCGACCTTCTTGGCGATGTACTTCGGGTTGTGGGCTGACGAGGTCAGCAGAACGTCGCCGGGCTCGAGCCACAGCGACTCCGACACCGATTCCTCGCGCACGAAGTTGCGCTCGCGCGGCGTCCAGTCGATGCCCGCGCCGGATAGATTGCCGACCTTCACCGCGAATACGCCCCCCTCGTCGACGTAGGCGCGGCGTGGGGGCGTCTTGCCGGTGCGGGCATGCTCGGCGACGACGAGGTCACCCAAACAGCGCGTTCCGGGGCGGCGGCCCGGTCCGCCGGCAAGCGACTGAAGCCGACTCGCGCCCGGGACGGGGACGAACCGAGCGAGCCCCACGGGTTTCCCGGAGCTGAGGGTTGCGTGCAGATCCTCCCCCGCCCGCATGAGCTGACCACCATCGCGACTGCGCCCGGTCGCGTCGTAGCCGACGTTGTCCACGTCTACGACGGCGACGTTGGCCTCCTCGATCGTCTCGTCCCCCTTGCTGCGCTTGGTGAAAAACAGCACCGCCGTGTTGGTCTGCGTCCCCGTTGCCGCGAAGGTCTCCGGCGGCAGGTTCACGACGGCGTCCAGCCGGGCGAGCTTGTCGAAGACCTTGCGCGCCCCGTCGAGCGTTGCGTTGGACACCACGCTCTTGGGCAGCACGATGCCGAGGCGTCCGCCCGGTCGCAGCCACCGCAAACACTGCTCGACGAAGAGCACCTCGCTTCCCAGCCGCCCGCTGATGCGCTTGGCGGTGGTGAACTTCTGCTCCGCGATGTGCGAGCGATCGACGTACACCCCAAACGGCGGGTTGGTCAGGATGACCGTCGGCCGCGGCTTGGGCCCGCTCTCGGCGGTGAGTGCATCGAGCACCCCACCGCTGAGTCGACCCTGCCCGGCGAGATTGAGCTGGGCGAGCAGCACCATGCGCGGACTGATGTCCGTGCCGATGATCCGCATCCGCCCCGATGCCGCGGTCTGTCGCCGCAGATGCAGCAGCGCCTCCACGAGAAACGTCCCCGAGCCGCATGCGGGATCGCAGACCACATCGGACTCCGTGGGGGCGACCACGCTGACCATCGCTCGCACCACCTCGTCGGGGGTGAGGTACACGCCGAGACCACGGCGGAGCTCTGGGCTGAGGAACTCGCGAAGCGCTGCGCTGCGCAGGTCGAGGTCGGCGCCGGCAACATTGACGCCGGCGAAGAGCTCGTGCAGCTCGACGAGCGCGGCATCCGAGAGCCGCACACCGACGCGCCGCCACTCTTGGGCGACCTCGCCGAGCAGGCGCAGCCCGCCCTCGATCTTCTCCCGCAGGGCAGTCGCAGGCTCGTGTGGCGCTCGATCGGACCCTTCGTAGTCGAGGCTGCGCTGGACCCCGGCGCGTTCGATCTCGTCTTCGTGCTGGCGGAACGCGAGGTACTTGAGCAGCTCGTCGAACGCCTCTTGCGGCTGCAGACCGTCGACGTTGCGCATCAGCGCATGCGCACGACGGTAGAGCCCCGCCAGGTCGTAGCTCGAGAGGGACACGCGGACGGGCTCCCTGTACCACGCCTTGTTCTTCGGCTGACCGCTCGGTCAGCGTGGCTACAGAGTGAGCAGCGGCTAATCCTGTAGCCCCCTGAATTCGGCCGTTTGGCAACGGTCGCGGCCACGGCCACAGTAGCCACCTCTGCCAGAAAAACGTGTAGTTTCGGGCAACAAACTCTGCGGGAGTGATTGGCATCGCCGTTGCTCTGACCAGGAGCATGATGCAGCTCCGCCAGCTCCTGCCCCTGACCGCCGCCTCTGTCCTCGCGCTTGGATGCGGCGACCTCGACGTGCCCGCCATGAGCGACGACGGGATGGGCGACGCGGGGACCGACGGTGAGGACGCGGGGGATGCCGATGGGGGCGATGAAGCAGACGGGGGCGCCGGCCACGACGGGGGCGCGGGCGAAGGCGGTCACGGCGGGGGTGACGATGGCCCGTTCGCCTACGACGACGGGGGAGACGACGCGGGTCACGATGGAGGCGAGGACGGGGACGACGACGACGATGACGATGACGACGATGACGATGACGATGACGACGGCTGTGACGAGGGAGAGCCGCCGGTCTGCAACAGCGACGATCCGTGCGACTGCCCCGACAGCCCGGAGTCCATCGCGGGCGAGTGCGACGAGGTCTGCACCCACTGGTTCGCCACGGCCGCAGACGCCCATCCCCAGGTCGCCGTGCACGCTGGCGGCCATGCGATCTGGGCCCCCGAGTTCTACTGCGACGGCGGGACCACGATCTTCGACTTCGAGGACGTGACCGTTCAACTGACCGACACCGGCGCGACGATGAGCGGCACCGCCTTCGTCGTGACCGACGGCTGCGGGGGCGAGCACGACGGACGCACCTGGCAGCTCGACGTCGCCCTGGCGGACGGCCCGGACTCGATGATGCCCAAGCTCGAGCTGGCCAACCCGGGCCAGACCCAGCCACCGGTCGTCACCGACGAGTGGCTGTACTTTGCCTTCCTCGAGGGTGAGGCCACGATGGTCGACCCCGAGAACGGCGCCACGGCGACCTTCAGCCACCGTCCCGCCGACCTCACCTACGGGTTTCAGCTCGGCTACACGGCCAACGGCAAGAATCTCGAGTTCGGCGCCTCGGGATGGTTCTTCTTCGAGCACAACGGCGAGTGCGGCAAGCGAACCGGCATCGGCGACTTCAACGTCAACCTGCACGCGCTATGCGAGTAGGAGCGGCGCGATCGATGAAGAGCCTGGAGCCACGATACGTCCTGTCCACCATGTTCGTTGTCCTCGACGATGCCGACCGATGCGCCTTCGAGGACTCGAGCCGCTGCACTGGCCTTCGCGATCACGGGGCTGGCCACGAGCGCGCTGCTGTGGGTGCGCACAGCAAACGGTCGCTCGGGATGCGGACTCTCCGGTGGATGCGATCTCGTTCAGGCTTCGGACTGGTCGTCCGTGCTCGGCATCCCGCTGTACGTGTGGGGCACCGTCTACTTCGTGGTGGTGGTGGGCGGCCTGCTCCTCGCTTCCCAACCCCGGTGGCCTCGATGGCTACGGGGCCTGACGGTCACCGGGGGGTTGGGCGGCCTCGGCCTGCTGGCGCTGCAGGCGTTCTCGATCGGGGCCTGGTGTCCGTGGTGTCTGTGCGTAGACCTGGCGGCGATCGGGCTGGGCGGACTCGCGCTGGTCGGCGCGCCGCTGAGCACCGAGCGTCGTCATCGTCCGTTGGCATTCGCCGCGGCAGTCTTGGCGGTGGGCGTGGCGCCGCCGCTGCTCGTCGACCTCGCCATCGGCACGGCATCGGATCCGACCGAGGTTGCCGCTCCCGACCTGGCGCGCTTCGAGCCATCCGCCGACGATGGCGTGGCCCGCATCGTCGAGTTCGTCGACGTGCAGTGCCCCTTTTGTCGCGAGCAGCACGGCCGCCTCGCGACGCTGCTCGACCAGGTGGGGCGCGACCGCGTCGAGGTCGAGGTGCACCACGTGCCGATTCCGCGGCACGAATTCGCGGCCCACGCCGCGGCGGTGGCGACGTGCTGCGAGGCGCAAGACAAAGGCGAGTCCGCACTCGACCGGCTGATGCGCAGCGACGACCTCAGCCCTGCCGGGTGTCGACGCGCCGCCGCCGAAGCGGGCGCTGATCTCGAGGCTCTCGACGCGTGTCTGCGCTCGGAGATCCCGGCCGAGCGCCTGGCCGCCGATCGCGAGGCGGCCACCGCCGTGGGGCTGCGGAGCCTGCCGACGTGTGTGATCGGAGGTCAGCGCTTCGAGGGCCTGCAGTCCGTCGAGACCCTGCGCGGCGCGATCGAGAGCGCAATCGAGCAAGCCGAGCCCGGCTCGGACTGCTCGACCTGAGCGCTACATGCACGGGTTGGGGATCGGGTCCCCGTCGTCGTAGTGCAGCGGGCCGCTGCTCTCCGACCGTGCGAACAGCTCGCTGATCGTACCGGTGGCCAGCATCGCGCTTTCGGGCGACAGCACGAACTGAAACGACCCGTCTTCGTTGATCTCGCACACGTCGTCCGGCCCGAGCTCGTTCATCATGACGCCGGGCGTGATCACCGAGCAATCGTAGGTGCCGACGCCGTCACCGGGCGCCACGGCGTACATTCGGAGGGTGAGGTAGCCCAACGGGTCGAGGAACTCGACGATGCGACGCTGCGACGTCGACGGGGTGGGCGCCACCGGTTGCTCGAAGTAGGCCGTGACGGAGATGGCTCCGGCGCCACAGCTGACCTCGGTGCTCACCAGATCGATGCCGTCGGCGCACTCGACCGGCGTACCGTCGGCCTCGCAATCGTCGGCGGGGTCCTCCAAGCCGGGGGCATCCTGGCAGTTGCAGCCATCGCAGTACTCACCGTCGCCGCACAGCGGTCCGCCGTACTGGCACTCGCATTCGCCGGGCTCGCACATGCACGAACCGATGTTGCAGACCTCGTTGGTTCCGCAGTCCTCGTCGGCATCGCATTCATTCGACGGTCCGCATGCCTCGGGCAACGTCTCGCACATACACCCCATCGGATTGCATGAGCCAGACTCGCAATCATCGTCGTTGGTGCAGCCCTCCAACGAATCAGCGCAAGGGTGTGCGCACATGCAGCTCTCACACCTCTCGTTCGGACCACAGTCGTCGTCATCGAAGCAGTCTCCAACGCCTGAGCACTTGTGGACGCATACGCACTGCGAGCACACTTCGTCGTTGCCGCAGGGCGCATCGGTCGTGCACTCGGGATCCGGCCCACAGCCCGCGGTGCCACCGTCGGCATCGTCGTCGTCGTCGTCGTCATCATCGTCGCCGGCGTCCATGTCCGAGCCGGTCGGGTCCTCGTCCCCCGCTTCCATGAGTCCGAGCGGATCGTTCGGGTTCTTGTCGTTGCAGGCGAGGATCCCGAGCCCAAGAAGGCTCGTGGACAAAGCAATGGAGGCGCGGCGGCTGGGCATGATGGAGCCATGCGCCGACGCGGGAAGTCGATTGCACTTTTTTCGACCGCAGCGAGGACTAAAGGTAGGTGGGTGTCGCGGCTAGTTGCGGATCCGCAGCTTACGGGCCGGCGGAACGAGCGTGGCCCGACTGTCGCCGCGCGGGGTCTGCAGGACCGCCTCGATGCGACCGCCCTTCTTGCGACGGATCGTGCAGTCGATCGTCCCGCTCGCGCTCAGCACCAGCTCGCCGTCGTCGAGCAGAAGGGCGTCTTCGCTCGCGTCCGAGGCCATCCCGATGTCCAGGTCGCCGCTGCGGACAAAGGTGACCTTCGAGTCGCCGAACTTGCACTGCAGCTTGTACTCCGTCGAAGCATCCGCGCGCACGTGCAGACCGAGTCCGCTCGTCGGTGCCGTCGCGGCGGGGCTCGGCACGGGCGGAGCGACGGCGGCAGCGGGAGGGGCCGGCACCGGGGGCGCCACGGGAGCGGGCGGAGCCGGAGCGGGCGGAGCCGGAGCGGGCGTCGCTGGAACGGCCGGCGGGGCCGGAGGCGCGACCCGTGCATCGTGGGGCGAGCGCGGCACCGGTGCCACCGGAGCCGGGGCGGGTGTCGCCGGCGGGACCGGTGGGGCCACGGACGCGCGCCGGGGGATTGGCGGCGGTGCGGGTGCCCTCGGTGGCTCCGGTGCCACCCCGGCCGACTCAGGCTTCGGCGGAGGCACGGGAGCCGGCGGTCGGACCACGCTCGGCGCCTTGCGGCGAGGACGGGTCTCCGCGACTTCGCCCGCCGTCGCGGCATCGCCGGCAACGCGCGCGGCCGCGTGATCCTGATGCCCGTCGCCCTCTTGTGTGCGCACGTCCGGCGCCGCCAACCAGAGCGCGAGACCTGCCGCGGCGGCAACCGCCAGGGCTGCCGTCGCCAATCTCGGCCAACGCGAGGGCGCAGCCATCTCGATCGCAGGAACCGGGCGCAACACCGGCACCGCGTCCACCAGCGGCACTGCATCGAGTCCGTCGAGCACGCGCGCGGCGAAGTCGGTCGGAGGTTCGTCGGCACTCCAAGCCTCGAGCTCGACGTCGGTCAGCAGGTTCACTTCAGTCATTGGTTTCCTCCCGCAGGCTCTGCAGTCGAGGCATCAAGGCTTCGCGCGCTCGGAACATCCGCGCCCGCGCTCCGCTGGCGGTCAGACCGAGCACCTCGCCGATCTCGGCGTAGCTCAGTCCGTGAATCTCTCGCAGCACGAACACCGCCCGCTGCTCGTCCGCGAGCGCGGCGACGGCACGCTCGATCCCGTCGCGAAGGCGCCGGCGTCGTTCCGAGGCGTCGGTGGCAAACGGCTGACTGTCGACGACGCGCAGCGATCGTCGATCGTCGGGTTGGCCACGGTGACGCTTGAGTCGATCGAGGGCGAGGTTCGTCGCGATCTTGAGCAGCCACGTCCGAAACGAAGCGGCCCCGTCGACATCGAAACGATCGAGGGCTCGGTGCGCCCGGAGAAAGGTCTCTTGCGCCAGGTCCTCGACCTCGCCGCCCAGTCCAACCGGCCGAACGATGCGGGAGATGATCGCGAACACGATCCGCTGATGGCGGCCGACCAGCTCCGCGTACGCCGCGCGGTCCGCCCCCTGTGCCTGGCGCACGAGATCACGCTCGCTGGGGGCTGGGTCGACGCCGGCTCTTCGCGTTGCTTGCATCGGCGTCTGCGTTCACGACCACGAGTCGCGAGCGTTTCGGCTTTTTCGCATCCCTCTTTCCTCGGTGGCGCGTGAAGCGGACTACGTTTCGCCATCTGCGCGAAATATCTGTAACTTTCCGGTGAACTACATGTGTGCCGGTGTCACACAGTATCTGAACCACTGCGGGGTACGCCATGACCATCAATAAGCAAAGCTGGGTTTTCGCGGGAGCAGCGCTGTTGCTCGCGGGTGCGTGCGGAGGCGCCGAGGACGACGGGTACGTCGGCGAGAAGAAGGAAGGCGGCGGCAAGGCCGACGACCTCAACGACACCGCCGACCCAGCCGCTCGCGCGGTCTGCGTGCAGGATGCCGCGCACCCGAGCACCGTCGTCGCCGACGCGCTCGCCGACTCGCCGGGCGCGATCGAAAACGGCGCGCCGGTCATCGGCAACTACACGGCTTGGCCGGTCTACAACCCGTTCACCGACGTGCCCGAGATGCCGTCGGACATCACCAAGCGGATCGACGATCCCGAAGAAGCCCGCAAGAATATCGCGTCGCGCTACGGCGGCTGCGACGGCGACGTGCTCGAACACATCGAGACCGCCAAGCCCAACGTCTACATCTACTTCACCGGATTCGGCGGCGCGGCGCAGAACAACAGCCTCGTCGGGCAGGGCGCGGTGCTTCGCTGGATCAACGACCGCGACCCCAACGCGCTGATCTTTTCCATCA